>FWPV01001105.1_pt1 | contig 77879 bp, 69 predicted proteins | sample 2228371 | NCBI WGS metagenome assembly FWPV01 (sample SAMEA103939776, study PRJEB20133) | metagenome
ATGGAAAAGGAGCTAAGGTTTGCTATAAGAGAAGGTGGAAGAACTGTTGGTGCTGGTGTTGTTACAGAAATACTGGAGTAAAAACCATAGTGGAGTAAGATTAATATGAGAGATATAATACTTTTTCAGTGCACAGAATGTAAAAACAGAAATTATTCGAGTATGAAAAATAAAAAAAATACTCCTGATAAACTTCAGTTGAAGAAATATTGTAGGCATTGTAGAAAGCATACCTTACATAAAGAGACGAAGGCATAAAAAGATTCTGGCGAAGGCAGACAATTGTGAAAAAGGACTTATTAGGAAGATTTGAAAGGCCAGTAGCTCTAACGGCTAGAGCATCGGACTCCAAATCCGAGGGTTGGGGGTTCAAATCCCTCCTGGCCTGCCAAATTTAATAGGGCTAAATTAATGATCAAAAAAGTAAGAGAATTTTTGAAAGAGGTTAAAATAGAAATTAAGAAAGTTGTATTTCCATCAAAAGATGAACTCATTGGCTCTACATGGGTTGTAATAATAACTGTATTGGCCATTTCGATATTTTTGGGGATAGTGGATTTAGGACTTTCAAAACTGGTAGGTCTTGCACTTAGATAATTTATGGGAAAAAATTGGTATGTAGTTCATACATATTCAGGGTTCGAAGAGAAGGTAAAACTTTCTTTAGAAGAAAAAATAGATAAACAAAACCTCAAGGATAAGATTTCGAGGATACTTGTCCCCACGGAGCGTGTTATCGAACTGAAAGGTGGAAAAAAGAAGGAAAGCGATAAAAAGTTTTACCCAGGCTATATTCTTATTGAGATGGAACTTGATGATGAAACGTGGCATCTTGTGAGAAGTACTCCTCGGGTAACTGGTTTTGTAGGTGGATCACACCCCGTACCGCTTTCTGAAGAAGAGGTCAACATTATACTTCAACAATTAGAGAAAGGACCTGCGCCACAAGTAAAGACTCAATTCCAAAAAGGTGACAGCGTCAGAATTATTGATGGGCCTTTTACTAACTTTATAGGAAATGTCGAAGAGGTAGATATAGATCATGGAAGACTTTGTGTGATGGTGAGTATTTTCGGTAGGCAAACACCAGTGGAGCTGAATTTCTTTCAAGTTGAAAAGGCTTAGTTAGATGAGAAGGAAAAGGACCACTTGTTTTTTTTAAAATTAAATTTTAAAATATATGTTTTGTAAATGATGGAGGATTAGATGGCTAAAAAAGAAGTAATCGCTCAGGTAAAACTTCAGATTCCCGCTGGTAAAGCTAATCCAGCCCCACCTGTAGGTCCTGCACTTGGCCCACATGGTGTAAACATTATGGAGTTCTGTAAGGCTTTCAATGCTCAAACTCAGGCACTTGGAGATACCATAATACCTGTCCTTCTTACTGTTTATGCTGATAGATCGTTTTCGTTTATTACGAAGACACCTCCAGCGTCAGAGTTGTTAAAAAAAGCCGCTGGAATAATAAAGGGCTCAAGCACTCCTAATAAAGAAAAAGTTGGAAGAGTTTCTTCTGCGCAGATAAAAGAAATAGCTCAGAAGAAGATGCCAGACTTAAATGCACATTCTATTGAAAAGGCAATAAAGATAATCGAAGGAACTGCAAGGAGTATGGGGATAGAAATAATAGATTAATAAGAGGTAAAGATGGGGAAGAAATTATTGGCCGTTAAAGAAAAAATTGAAAAGGGGAAGGAATATTCACTTGAGGAGGCAATAAAACTTTTAAAAGATTCCTCTTACGCTAGATTTGATGAAACTGTTGAATTAGCTATAAATCTTGGCATAGACCCTCGAAAATCCGATCAAATCGTAAGAGGTACCCTTGTTTTACCTCATGGAATAGGTAAAAAAGTTAGGGTACTCGTTTTTGCTAAGGGTGAAAAGGAGAAAGAGGCAGTAGAAGCCGGTGCTGACTATGTTGGTGCAGAAGATCTTGTAGAGAAGATCAGTAAAGGATGGATTGATTTTGATAAAGCAGTGGCGACTCCTGATGTTATGGGTCTTGTAGGTAAATTAGGGAAGATATTAGGGCCACGGGGGCTTATGCCTAATCCTAAACTTGGTACCGTAACTTTTGATATAGCAAGAGCAGTGAAAGAGATAAAAGCTGGCAAGGTTGAATATAAAGCAGATAAAGGTGGAATTGTTCATGTGTCTATTGGTAAGATTTCATTCGATACCAATAAGCTTATTGATAATGCTAAAGCAGTTATAGATTCAATAATAAAAGCTAAGCCTGTTTCAAGCAAAGGTAAATATTTGAAAAAGATGTCTATCTCATCAACGATGGGACCAGGGATTACTGTGAGCTTAGCGTCCCTGGGGAAGGGGGTATAAACTGAAAAGGGAAGAAAAACAGCAAACTATAAATGACCTTAAAGACTGGTTTAATAAAGCAAAGGCTGTAATATTTACGGATTATAGAGGTATGACAGTTGCCGAGCTTTCGGAGCTCAGAAGATCATTGAGAGAAGGTAATCTTGAATATAAAGTGGTTAAAAATACATTAGCAAAAATTGCTGCTGAAGGAACACCTGTATCTATTGCAAAAGATTCATTCAGAGGTCCTTTAGGTATAGCTATTAGTTATGATGACCCTGTTACTGTAATTAAAAAGATTCTTGAGTATTCGAAGAAAAATGAAAAATTAAAAGTTAATGCTGGAATAATAGAGGGGACTTTATGTGCTTCTGACGAATTAAAATCTGTTGCTGAAATACCTCCTAAACCTGTTTTACTCTCAATGCTTGCCAGAGGATTACAGTCGCCGTTGAGTAAATTTGCATATGCGTTAAATGCCACATTGAGCAAGTTTGTTTACGCAATGGAGGCATTGAAAAATAAAAAAAGTCAACAAAAATAATATATTCAGTCAGTGGTCAGGTTACCACTCGTTAGAAGTGGATTGAATACTGACTAAGGGAAAAGGAGGATTATAAAATGTCTGTTACAAAAGAGCAAGTTTTTGAATTTATCGACAATATGACTATCCTCGAGATGTCGAAGTTTATAAAAGAGTTCGAGGAGAGATATGGGGTAAGTGCGACGGCACCAGTTGCAATGGCAGCTATGCCGGCAGCTGCTGGACCAACTGGACAGGCAACAGCCGAAGCAGAAGAAAAAACAAGTTTTGATGTAATACTCACTTCGGCGGGTGACAAGAAGATTCAGGTAATTAAGGTAGTGAGGGAGCTAACATCCCTTGGCCTTAAAGAGGCAAAAGACCTTGTTGATGGAGCTCCAAAACCTGTTAAAACAGGAGTCTCAAAAGAAGAGGCTGAAGCCATAAAGGCTAAACTCGAAGAACAGGGTGCAACGGTTGAAATCAAGTAGGAATAATTATCGAAGATAATTTGAAAGCAATGATCATCCAGAGTGGTGATTATTGATTAATAACCGTTGATTTATTAAAAGGAGACATATGACAAGGACGCTGAGAAAAAGACATAATTTTGGTAAGGTTCCCCATATCTTAGAAATTCCAAATCTTATAGAAATTCAGCAGAAATCTTATGAAAAATTTCTACAAAAAGATATACCACCGGATAAACGAGAAGATATTGGGCTTCAGGCAGCTTTTTTAAGTGTATTCCCTATTTCAGATTATAACGAGACAGCTACTATCGAGTTTCTTGGATATACAATTGGAGAACCAAAATTTAATGTTCGTGATTGCTTACAAAAAGGTATTACCTATGCAGCACCAATTAAAATAAAAGTAAGGCTGAATCTATGGGAATTTGAATCAAAAGGGGAGAAAAGATTAAAAGAAAAGAGAGAGGAAGATGTTTATATAGGTGAAATTCCTCTAATGACTGAAACAGGTACATTTATTATCAATGGCACCGAACGGGTTGTTGTTAGCCAATTACATCGATCGCCCGGCGTATTTTTTAATCATGATAAAGGCAAAACGCATGCAAGTGGAAGGCTTCTTTATTCAGCAAGGGTTATACCATCACGGGGATCTTGGCTTGATTTCGAATTTGATACAAAAGATATTCTTTTTGTAAGGATTGACAGGAGAAGAAAACTGCCTGCCACAATAGTCCTAAAGGCCTTAGGATATACAAATGAAGATTTATTAAAAATATTCTATCCCATAGAAGATATAAAAATAGATAAAGATAAATTCATCCGTAATGTTAGCGATGTCTTGATAGGACAGAAAACATCTACAAATATTGTAGATCCTTATACAAAAGAATTAATCGTAAAAGAGGGGAGCAAGATTACCAGAAGTGCTATCAGGAAAATGGAGAATGCTGGCATTAAGACCATTCCTATAACCAAAGAAGAAATTATTGGTAGAATAACATTAAAGGACATAATTGATCCTTCAACTGGAGAAGTTATAGTCGAGAGTAACGAAGCAATAACAGAAAATGCTTTAAATAGAATACTTTCTCTAAAGATAGACACCCTTACGCTACTATTTATTGATAATGTTCATTATCTTCCTTCACTTAGGGATACTTTATTGACAGATAAGGTTAATACCCAAGATGAAGCTCTAATTGAGATATATAAGAAATTAAGACCTGGTGAGCCTCCAACACTTGCTGCAGCAAAAGATCTTTTTAACGGATTATTTTTTGATCCTAAGAGATACGATCTTTCCCCTGTAGGACGTTTGAAGATTAATAAAAGACTAAACCTCGATATCCCATTAGATACAAGAGTCCTGACTGCCAGTGATATCGTTGAAATAGTTAAGTATCTATTCAACCTAAGGACAGGTAAAGGAGAAGTCGATGATATAGACCATCTTGGTAATCGCCGAGTAAGAAGAGTTGGCGAATTACTCGAAAATCAGTTCAGAATTGGTCTCGTTAGAATGGAAAGAACCATCAAGGAAAAGATGACTCTTACGGAACTTGAAACCGCTATGCCACATGATTTAATAAATGCAAAGCCTGTTATGGCTGCTGTAAAAGAATTTTTCGGCTCCAGTCAGCTTAGTCAATTTATGGATCAAACAAATCCACTCTCGGAGATTACCCATAAAAGGAGACTTTCAGCACTGGGCCCTGGAGGTCTTACCCGTGAACGAGCGGGTTTTGAGGTCAGAGATGTTCATCCAACACATTATGGAAGAATATGTCCAATTGAAACACCTGAAGGTCCAAATATAGGTCTAATAACATCTCTTGCTACATACGCTCGAGTAAATGATTTCGGTTTTATAGAGGTCCCTTATAGAAAAGTTATAAACGGTAAAGTTACAAAGAACATCGAATACCTTTCTGCAATCGAAGGAGAAAAATATGTAATTGCTGAAGCGACTTCTCCCGTTGATGAAAAAGGTAACTTAGTGGGAGAAACCGTCTCCGCGAGAGTAGGAGGAGATTTTAAAATGGTGTCTCCTCAAGAGGTTCAATATATGGATGTTTCTCCAAAACAAATTGTTGGGGTTTCGGCATCTTTAATACCATTTCTTGAGAATGATGATGCCAATAGAGCCTTGATGGGTTCAAATATGCAAAGGCAGGCTGTTCCTTTACTTCAAGCTGAAGCTCCAATTGTAGGCACTGGAATGGAGTTTGTTGCCGCAAGGGACTCAGGGGCACTGGTTATTGCAAAAAGAGATGGTGTTGTAGAAAGTGTTGATTCAACACGAATAGTTATCAGGACTTCTGAAGATAAAGGGGGAGTAGATATATACAACCTTGTAAAGTTTCAGCGGTCGAATCAAGCAACATGTATAAATCAGAAAGCCATCGTAAACATAGGTGATGTAGTCAAAGCCGGTGATATAATTGCTGATGGTACTTGTACTGATCATGGGGAACTTTCGCTTGGGAAAAATGTACTTGTTGCTTTTATGCCATGGGGTGGATACAACTTTGAAGATGCAATACTTATTAGTGAAAGACTTGTAAGAGAAGATGTTTATACCTCAGTACATATAGAAGAATTTAGCATTGAATCAAGGGAAACAAAACTTGGTCCTGAAGAGATTACCCGTGATATTCCAAATGTGGGAGAAGAGGCTTTAAAGGATCTTGACGAGAGCGGAATAATAAGGATCGGGGCGGAAGTTAAACCAGGAGACATATTAGTTGGGAAGGTGACACCGAAGGGTGAGACTCAGTTGACACCTGAAGAAAAACTACTGAGGGCAATTTTTGGTGAAAAAGCGGAGGAGGTAAAAGAGAGTTGCCTTTATGTACCACCAGGAATTGAAGGCACAGTTGTTGACGTAAGAATTTTTTCACGAAAAGGTACTGAAAAAGATGAAAGAGCAAAAAGTATAGAAGAAGAAGATATTCAGAGGCTCCAAAGAGATCTTGAAGAGGAAAAAAGAATAATAAGAGAAGAAAAATTTAAGAAACTTAGAGAGCTCCTAATTAATCAAACAGTATCTGATGATGTCAAAGATCCAAAAACAAAAGAAGTTATATGTCCTAAAAAGAAGAAGCTTACCGATAAACATCTTGAAAGGATAAAAGATGAACATTTAATGCGGATTAAATTAGAAAATAACGAAGTGCGAGAAAAAATAGAATCCATAAATTCTGAGGTAAACCAATATATTAAATACCTTGAATCTAAATACAACGACATGATCGATAGAGTGAGGAAGGGCGACGAACTTCCTCCTGGAGTTAACAAAATTGTTAAAGTTTATATAGCGATGAAACGCAAAATTCAGGTCGGTGATAAGATGGCGGGTAGGCATGGTAACAAAGGTGTGATAGCAGTAGTGCTACCTATTGAAGACATGCCTTATCTGCCCGATGGAACACCTGTGGACATAGTTCTAAATCCTCTTGGTGTGCCTTCTAGGATGAACGTTGGTCAAGTACTTGAGACGCATCTTGGGTGGGCGGCCAAAACACTTGGTATGCATGTAGCTACTCCTGTTTTTGAAGGCGCAAAAGAGACAGAGATAAAGGAGCTTCTTAGAAAAGCTAAACTTCCGACTAATGGACAAATTACACTTTATGATGGACGAACAGGTGAACCATTTGATAAGCCAGTTACTGTTGGTTACATGTACATGATGAAATTGCATCATCTTGTGGATGATAAAATCCACGCTCGCTCTATCGGACCCTACTCGCTTGTTACACAGCAACCTTTAGGAGGGAAGGCGCAATTCGGTGGACAACGTCTTGGGGAAATGGAAGTATGGGCGCTTGAGGCCTATGGTGCCGCATATACACTCCAAGAGTTTTTAACTGTAAAAAGCGATGACGTTACAGGTAGGGCACGAATGTATGAGGCAATCGTAAAAGGTGATGCTACCCTTGAACCAGGTGTCCCTGAATCGTTCCATGTATTAATAAAAGAACTCCAAAGCCTTGGACTTGATGTAGAGCTTTTGGAGAAAAAGACTAAGGGGGAGTAGTTTGACAGAGGATATTTATACAATTTTTCAGAGACCAAAAGATCCAACAGATTTTGAGGCAGTTCGAATAAGGCTTGCTTCTCCGGAAAAGATAAGAGAATGGTCTTACGGAGAAGTAAAAAAGCCAGAGACCATAAATTATAGAACTTTTAAGCCTGAAAGAGACGGATTGTTTTGTGCCAAAATATTCGGACCCATCAAGGATTGGGAGTGCATTTGTGGGAAGTATAAAAGAATGAAACATCGTGGAGTTGTTTGTGATAAATGTGGAGTTGAAGTTATCCAATCAAAAGTTAGGCGCGAGAGGTTAGGACATATTGAACTTGCCAGCCCTGTAGCCCATATATGGTTTCTCAAGGGATTACCAAGCAGAATTGGTACGCTACTTGATATGACAATGAGACAACTTGAGAGGGTGCTTTATTTTGAAAGTTATGTGGTTATCGATCCTGGTGATACACCTCTTAAAGAGAAAGAGTTATTAACAGAAGATGAATATAAAAAGAAGGTTTCGGAATATGGTTCAAAATTTAAAGCAGGAATGGGAGCAGAAGCGATAAGGGAACTTTTAAGAAGAGTCGATTTAGAAGCGCTTTATGTTGAGCTTAAAAATAAAATTAACGAAGCAGCTTCAATAGGTATAAAAAAGAAATTTACAAAGAGGCTTAAGGTTGTTGATGCCTTCAGAAAATCCGGCAATAAACCTGAATGGATGATCATGGATGTAATTCCAGTTTTGCCGCCTGATCTGAGACCTCTTGTACCATTAGAGGGCGGTAGGTTTGCGACTTCTGATCTTAACGACTTGTATAGAAGAGTTATAAATAGGAATAACAGGCTCAAAAGATTGATGGAATTGAAAGCGCCGAGTGTAATAATAAAGAACGAAAAAAGGATGCTACAAGAAGCTGTTGACGCACTTTTCGATAATGGTCGGAGAAGCAAAGTTTTAAAGACAACTACACGTCGACCGCTGAAATCTCTCAGCGATATGATAAAGGGAAAACAGGGTCGATTCAGACAGAACCTTTTGGGCAAACGTGTGGACTATTCGGGCAGATCTGTTATTGTGGTTGGACCGGAGTTAAAACTTCATCAATGCGGTCTTCCAAAGAGGATGGCACTAGAACTGTTCAAACCATTCATTTTCAACAAACTTGAGGAGAAAGGTTATGCAACTACAATCAAAGCAGCTAAAAGGCTTGTAGAGAAAGAAAGTCCCGAAGTATGGGATGCCCTTGACGAGGTTATAAAAGAACATCCTGTGCTTTTGAATCGTGCTCCAACTTTACACAGGCTTGGTATTCAAGCTTTTGATCCTGTTCTGGTTGAAGGCAAGGCAATTAAACTACATCCATTAGTTTGTACAGCCTTTAACGCAGATTTTGACGGTGATCAAATGGCTGTCCATATTCCCCTATCTATTGAGGCACAGATTGAAGCACGTGTTTTGATGATGTCTGTAAATAATATACTCTCACCCGCCAACGGTAAGCCTATTGTTGTGCCAACACAGGATATGGTTCTGGGTATTTACTATCTAACTAAAGAGAAAAAAGGTGCAAAAGGTGAAGGGAAGATTTTTTCTGATGTAGAAGATGTAAGAATAGCTTACGACGCAGGAATAGTTGACGAGCATGCATCGATCGAGGTGAGAGTCAATGGTGATAAGGTTAAGACAACAGTAGGTAGGGTACTTTTCAGTGAGATTCTCCCGAAAGATGTTCCTTTTTCAATGGTTAACAGGGAGATGACTAAAAAGGAACTCGGTAAATTAATTGAATACATATACAAAAAGTCGGGCAAGCGTGAAACAGTCGTCTTCCTTGATAATCTTGAATCTCTGGGGTTTCATTATGCAACAAAATCAGGCGTATCTATATCCATGGCCGATATGCACATCCCCTCAAAGAAAGCAGAGCTCATTCGCAATGCTGAACTGGAAGTTATAGAGGTCCAGCGTCAATATGCAGAAGGTCTTATAACCCATGGAGAACGCTACAATAAGGTAATAGATATATGGGCAAATGTAACGGAAAAGGTCGCTGACGAAATGATGAAAGAACTTGGTGCTGAAGATGGAGAAGTTTTATCTGAAGAAGAACTTAAAGAAAAAAGGTCATTCAACAGTATATTCATGATGGCAGATTCTGGAGCAAGAGGAAGTACTGCTCAAATAAGACAGCTTGCAGGTATGAGAGGATTAATGGCAAAGCCTTCGGGTGAAATTATAGAAACACCAATAACAGCAAACTTCAGGGAGGGATTAACACCTTTACAGTATTTTATCTCTACACACGGTGCAAGGAAAGGCCTTGCTGATACAGCTTTAAAGACTGCAAATTCAGGATATCTCACGAGAAGGCTTGTTGATGTTGCACAGGACGTTATAATTACAGAAGAAGATTGCGGAACTACAGATGGTATAAATGTAACCTCGCTTGTTGAAGGTGGTGAAATAATTCAACCACTTGAAGAGAGAATTTTGGGCAGGTTAGCGGTGGAAGACATAAAAGATCCTATTACTAAAGAAATTATAGTAAGACGAAATCAGGAAATTGATGAGGAATATACACAGAAGATTATAGATGCAGGTATAGATCGAGTAAAGATAAGGTCAGTTCTTACATGTCAATCTAAGTTTGGTGTATGTACGAAGTGTTATGGTAGGGATCTTGCCAGAGGAGAAATAGTCGAAATAGGTGAGGCAGTGGGGATAATAGCAGCACAGTCAATAGGAGAACCTGGAACACAGTTAACAATGAGAACATTCCATATTGGCGGAGCCGCTTCTAAAGTGGTTGAGCGGACTGTACTTGAAGCGAAAAATTCGGGCACAGTAAAGTTTATTAATATAAATACTGTTAAGAACAGGGAAGGCTTACTCGTTGTTATGAATAGAAATGGTAGTTTGGCTATCGTAGATTCAAAAGGAAGAGAAAAAGAGAAATACTCCGTAGTTTACGGGGCGAAACTCATGGTAAAAAATGGCCAGAAGGTAGAGATAGGTCAAAAGCTCGTTGAATGGGATCCGTATTCAACTCCTATTCTCACAGAAATTGGTGGAAAGGTAGCCCTTGGAGATATTGTTGAAGGGGTTACTGTTAAAGAAGAAGTTGATGAGGTAACAGGCCTTTCGCGTAAAGTTATTATAGATTATCCTGCAAACATGAGACCAAGGATTTCTATCAAGGATGAACACGGGAAGGTAACTCAGAGAATTCCTGGGACAAATACCCTTGCTCGGTATCTTTTGCCAGCGGGTGCACATATTCTTGTCGAAAAAAATGATATAGTATATCCCGGAGATATACTTGCCAAAATTCCAAGGGAAACCACTAAAACTAAAGATATAACAGGAGGACTTCCAAGAGTTGCAGAACTTTTTGAAGCAAGGCGTCCAAAAGAGCAGGCAATAGTTACTGAAATAGACGGAATGGTTGAATTCAAGGGTGCACATAAAGGTATGCGAGTTGTTGTAATAAGAGGAGGAGATGAAACAAGGGAATATCTTATACCTAAGGGCAAACATGTTAGTGTGCACGAAGGTGATTGGGTAAGAGCGGGTGAGCCACTTATGGATGGTGCCGTAAATCCTCATAATATACTGGATATTCTTGGACCACAGGAATTGCAAAGATATCTCGTAGATGAAGTTCAGAAGGTATACAGACTACAAGGGGTCTCTATTAATGACAAACATATCGAGGTAATTGTAAGGCAGATGATGAAGAAAGTAAAGATAGAAGATCCAGGGGATACAAACTTTCTTATAGGCGAACAAGTTGATCGGAGAGTATTTCAAGAAGAAAATGCTCGAGTAAAAGCCGAAGGCGGGAAGCCAGCTCAAGGTAAGCCTCTTCTGCTAGGAATAACAAAAGCATCATTAACTACTGACAGCTTCATATCTGCAGCGTCTTTCCAAGAAACCACAAGGGTTTTAACGGAAGCTGCTATCAGCGGAGCTATAGATGAACTAAAAGGATTGAAAGAAAATGTTATTATGGGTAGAATGATTCCAGCAGGAACAGGAATGCCAAGATATCGCAATACCTTTGTCAAGAGAGAGTTTCATCCTCAAGTCCCAGAGCCACCTCAAGAAACATAATTTCGATGACCTAAGAATTTCGAGTGTTTTCTTAAGTTGTGAGTGGGTAAAACTTGCAGTTTATTGCTGATGCAATGTTAGGTAGACTGGCGCGATGGTTACGATTTTTGGGGTTTGATACGCTCTATTTTCGTGATATAACTGACAACAAATTAATAAATATTGCCAGAGAGGAGGATAGGTTTTTACTCACAAGAGATACACGATTAGTAAAGAAAAAAGGTCTGAGGAATTATCTTCTGATTAAAGACAATAATTCTTATAACCAGCTTCTTCAGGTTCTAAAAGAATTAGATATAAGAGAATTTAGTTCCTTTAGTAGATGCGTTGCCTGTAATGGAAAGCTTATAAAGATTGCCGATAAAGTATTAATTAAAGATGCTGTACCAGAACATATCTTTCTCCACTGTAAAGAATTTTTCAGGTGTAACGATTGCGGCAAGATTTACTGGGAAGGTTCTCATAGTAGAAAATTTAAAAAAAATATATATGATTTATTGAAAAAACAATAAAGGCAGATGATGGATTTCCCTGATTTTATACTTGATACCACCGTAATATCTTCTCTTCAAAGGCCTGAACCCGAGACGCTCTATGATCTTTTGATAGTCGGAGGTGGCCCTGCTGCTATGAGCGCGGCAATATACGCAGCAAGAAAGATGATAAAAATGGCTATTATTACTGTAGATTTTGGTGGCCTTATGAATGAAACTACCGAAATAGAAAATTATCTTGGGTTTCAAAATATAAATGCAAGGGACCTCGTTTCGAAATTTGAGGAACATGTTATGAGTTTTGGTATACCTGCCAGCTATGGAATTGCTGTCAAGGAGATAGAAAAAAGGGGCAATACATTTTTTATCTTACTTGAGGATGGTACGAGTTATTCAAGCAGAACGGTTATATTCGCAACGGGTGAAAGACATCGTGAACTTCAAGTTCCCGGCGGTAGAGAATTCGTTGGTAGAGGAATTTCTTATTGCTCTATCTGCGATGCACCTTTGTTTAGGAATAAAAAAGTAATGATAGTAGGTGGTGGAAATTCTGCTTTTACAACAGCCATTGATCTTAGCAGAGTAAGTGCGGATATCATTATTTTAAATTCACAAAAAGGTTGGCAGGCTGATAAGATACTTCAAGAAAAGATAAAAAAGTATAAAAATGTAGATTTTTTAGACCATTACGAAATTACAAGAATAGAAGGTTCAGATAAAGTCGAAGCGGCAATAATCAGAAATAGAGATACAAATAAAGAAAGTAAAGTATTTATTGACGGGATTTTTATAGAAATCGGCCTTGTACCAAATTCTTCCCCTGTGAAAAGATTGGTTAATCTTAATGAACATGGTGAAGTAATAGTGGACTGTTTGTGTAGAACTAATATACCAGGCCTTTTTAGCGCTGGAGATGTAACATCTGTTCCATATAAACAAATAATTATATCTGCAGGTGAGGGGGCAAAGGCAGCTCTTTCAGCCTATGATTATCTTGTTCAAACTTATCAGATATGAAGATTGATTTAAAATATGGCTCTTATTTCAGATAAAGATCGTAAACAGATAAATACAATCTTTAGAACACTTTCTAAAGACGTAAAAATCGTTATGTTTACACAGGAAATAGAGTGTGAACACTGCAAATTAACCAGGGAACTATTAGAGGAAGTTAAAGCCCTTTCAAAAAAGATATTGCTGGAAGTATACGATTTTGTTAGGGATTCAGATCTTGCCAGGGGTTATGATATTGATAAAATTCCAGCAACTATTATACTTGGAGATATGGATTATGGTATCCGTTTTTATGGAATGCCCGCAGGTTATGAATTTACAACTTTAATTCAAGATATAGTGTATGTAAGCCATAGAGACCCACAGCTTCCTGAAGATATACTCTCTGAGTTATCAAAGATAGACAGGCCTGTACACATACAGGTATTGATTTCACCTATGTGTCCTTATTGTGCCCAGACAGTTTTAACTGCTCATAGGTTTGCCATTGCTAATCCAAATATAAGAGCTGATATGGTGGAGTTAACCGAGTTCCCACATTTGAGCGTTAAATATGATGTTAAAGGAGTTCCAAAAATTGTAATAAATGAAGAGAATTCAATAGTTGGCAGTTTATCAGAAAAGGACTTTGTAGATTTTATTATAAAGTCAATAACACAATAAAATTTTATTTACGGTTGTGAATAGACAACATAAGGACTTGACATATAAGTTACCTACAAGGCAAAATATTAAAATTAAATAAGTAAAAAATATAAAATTTAAGGAGTATAAAATGCCAATTTACGAATATGTTTGTAATAACTGTAATGACATTTTTTCTTTACTGCAATGGAATAGTTCACCAAAAAGAGATATCAGGTGCCCGAAATGCGGTTCAAAAGATGTCCAAAAAAAACTATCTTCTTTTAGTTGTTCATTTTCGGCAGATTCTGGTATTTCTTCAGGTAGTTCTTCTTCAGGTTTTAGTGGAGGTGGATGAAGACCTTCTTTTTGCTAAACCTTGAGTTTAGCCTATATTAATATACGAGATGTAATTTATGAGTAAAATTGGAGAATTTGAAAAAACAATAATAGCAGAACCACTAAAAGAACCTTTACCAGCTGAAAAGAGTCCTGAGAAGATTTTAGAAGAGCCTATCGCAGAACCTCGGGAGGTTTAATTATTAAAGAGGTTCAGAAGGAGTTAATTGCTCCTGATTATATATCTCCTATAATCGGATGGCGGTTCTGGAAAATAAGAAGAGAACCGCGGGAGGGTAGTCTATGGCTTAAATCGGTTATAAGACATGATTTATGGCCACCACGTAGGAGATTTGAGGTGACCTCGTTTTCAAAGGGTCTGTTTAAGAAAGGAATTCCACCCGAAGCTAACTCCAAAAATGGTATATATGCTTACAAAAACATCTCCTTGGCATTGGAAAATCTGGATAGGTGTTGTTACAGGGGCGCTTTTTTAGGGAAAGTAAATCTGTGGGGTGTAATACATAAACATGAGTTTGGATATAGGGCGCAATTTGCTTACCCCATTTCTTTAAGTATGGGTATTTGTTGTATGTGCAAGAGTATTGTTAGCCTTAGTTCAGAACCTTTTGCGATAGGATGGGCAACTTATCATTTCTCCGAATCGTTTTCTGTAAGTGGATTTCTTTGCAATATCTGTAACGAAAAGTATTATTCAGTTGATATAAAAACGAGTTATGATGAATTGAAACATCTTACTGACCGATATGGCATTAAAATAGAATGATTTTGTACATTATTGGTTAACTGGGTGATATAGACATTACTCAAAAGTTCGTATTTTCGTGACCGTTATCCGTAAAAAGATTTTTTTATAAGGTTCATGGATAACGAATATGTGGTAAACTAAGAAGTTGAAAAATAGACTTTTTCGCAACATCTACATCATTTTAATTGCATTTTTGGATTAAACTATTCCGTGTTTTAGTATATCATGCAAATGAATTAATCCGAGTGGTCTGTAATCTTTATCGGCTACAACGAGAGCTGTAATTGAGTATTTTTCCATAATAGATAAAGCCTTTGCTGCTAATTCTTCTTCTGATATTGTTTTAGGGTTTTTTGTCATAACTTCAGCGGCAGACATTTCGAAAAGCTTTCCACCCCACTTTTCAAGCCCCCTTCTGACATCTCCATCTGTTATGATCCCTGCAATTTTGCCCTCTGAACCAACGACAATGGTATGCCCCAATCTCTTTGAAGACATTTCTATTACAGTTTTCGACATAGGTAAATCAGGGGTGACTAATGGCAAATCATTACCTGTATGCATAAGGTCTTTTACCTTGGTAAAGAGCTTTTTGCCGATAGTCCCACGAGGATGAAAGAAGGCAAAGTCCTCTTCCTTAAATCCCCTTTTTTGTAGTAAAGCAACGGCAAGAGCATCACCCATTGCCATTGCAGCAGTTGTTGAGGAGGTAGGAACAATACCTATAGGACAAGCCTCTTCTTTAACTGAAACATCGAGTATTACATCTGCCGCCTTCGAAAGTGTAGAATTCCGGTTACCTGTTATAGAAATTATCTTCACATTATACCTTTTTAGAAAAGGTATGAGCCCTGTTATCTCCTCTGTTTCGCCGCTATTTGAGATTGCAATTATAACATCGTGAGATGTGACCATACCGATATCCCCGTGACTTGCTTCCGCAGGATGAAGAAAGAATGCAGGCGTTCCAGTCGAAGACAGTGTTGCTGCAATTTTTCTCCCTACAAGACCCGACTTGCCCATTCCAATAACAACAACCCTGCCTTTGCTTTCAAAGATAATCTCAACAGCTTTTTCAAAATCGCTATTGAGTTTATCAATCAAAGAATAGACGGCTTCTGCTTCTATCTTTAAAACCTTCTTTGCAATGTCAAGTATGCTTTCCATCACCACTATTTTACCAATTCACTAATAGCTTTAACCTTAGTCAGCATATTTTCAAGATCATTCAATTTTATCATGTTTGGGCCATCACATAATGCCTTATCAGGTTCCGGATGAACCTCCAAAAATAGCCCGTCAACCCCTGCTGCAACGGCCGCTCTTATAAATGGTGGAGCAAATTCTCTCTGACCCCCAGAGCTTTTTCCAAGTCCTCCTGGAAGTTGGAGACTATGTGTCACATCAAAAACAATTGGATATCCAAAAGATCGCATAATCATAAAACTTCTAAAATCAACAATTAAATTATTATATCCAAAACATGTTCCCCGCTCAGTAATAAAAAGATTTTCATTCCCTGTCGAGATAAATTTTTCGATGATGTTCTTTACATCCCAGGGGGCAAGAAATTGGCCCTTTTTGACATTTACAGGTTTACCCGTATTTGAAGCAGCCAAAATCATATCAGTCTGTCTACACAAAAAGGCGGGGATCTGAAGAACATCAAGAACATCTGCTGCCTTTTTAATTTCATCGACTGAATGAACATCAGAAATAATGGGGACATTGAACTTTTTTCTGACATCATCGAGTATTCTTAAACCCTTTTCCATACCAAGTCCTCTAAAAGAAAAAAGAGAAGATCTATTTGCCTTATCATAAGAACTTTTAAACAAAAGTTGGAGTCCGAGTTTAGTACAAATTCCCTTCAAGACCTCTGCAACTTGGAAAACAAGGTCTTCGTTTTCTATAACACATGGTCCTGCTATAATTAATGGCGGATTATTACCACCAAATTCTATGTTAGCGATATGAATAACCTTTGTCACTTCTGGATACTTATTCCTTCGTCTTTTTTACGGCAACATATGGAAACAATGCCCTCTTTTCTTTCAGAGAAGCTTCTATGAAAGCTTTAAACAAAGGATGAGGATCTGTTGGCCTCGATTTAAATTCGGGATGGAATTGACAACCAAGAAACCATGGATGATCCTGAATTTCGATTATCTCTACAAGCTCCCCATCTGGACTTGTACCACTTATCTTTAAACCATGTTTGGTAAGAATTTCTCGGTATGCATTATTGAACTCATACCTATGTCTATGTCTCTCTGAAATCTCTTTGATACCGTATGCCTTAAATGCATTTGTATTTTCTTGAAGTACACAGGGATATGCTCCCAACCGCATTGTTCCGCCTTTATGAGAATTTTCTGATCGTTCCTCAACCTTTCCCTTTCTAAAGTTGAACCATTTTTCCATAAGGTAAATAACAGGATGGTCTGTATTTAAATCAAATTCTGTGCTATTGGCAGACAAACCACACATATTCCTTGCAAACTCAATTACTGCACACTGCATTCCAAGACATATTCCAAAGTATGGTATCTTTTTCTCTCGAGCATATTTTGCAGCTAATACCTTTCCTTCGATCCCTCTATAACCGAATCCTCCAGGGACGAGAATCCCATCTGTTTCAGATAAGTATCTTTCGGGGCCATGAATTTCGATTTCTTCAGAATCAATCCATTGAATGTTAACTCTTGCATCATTGGCAATACCTCCATGAACGAGGGCTTCCATGAGGCTTTTATAAGAATCTTTGAGCCCAGTATATTTGCCAACTATTGCAATGTTGACTTCGTGTTTTGGTTCTTTAATTTTTTTCACTATTTCTATCCAAAGCGATAGGTCAGGTTTACCTCTATTTAGATTTAATTTTCTATCTATAAGTGTATCGAGACCTTCATTATGTAATATAAGAGGAACTTCATAAATAGTTTCCACATCTCTTGCTGAAATAACGGCATCGATATCGAGGTTACAGTGAATCGCTATCTTCTTCTTTGTATCTGGAGGAAGAGGAATCTCAGTTCTGCATAGAAGTATGTCAGGTTGGATACCTATTTCTCTAAATTCTTTTACACTATGTTGAGTTGGCTTTGTTTTTAGCTCTCCTGCTGTTTTAACATAAGGTATTAAAGTTAGGTGAACATAAAGAACGTTTTCTCTACCAACATCGTAGCGTAGTTGTCTGATAGCTTCGAGAAAGGGAAGACTTTCAATATCTCCGATCGTCCCACCAATTTCAACAATAACAACATCATAATCATTACTTACAGCCTTAATGGCTTTTTTAATTTCATCAGTAATATGTGGTACAACTTGAACGGTTTCACCTAAGTATTCTCCCTTTCTTTCTTTAGTTATCACGTTGTAATATATTTTTCCTGTTGTATAGTTGTTAGCTTGAGATGTTCTTATCGAAGTAAATCTTTCATAATGTCCCAGGTCTAAATCTGTTTCAACCCCGTCATCCGTAACAAAAACTTCTCCGTGCTGAAACGGACTTAAAGTGCCAGGGTCAACATTTATATATGGGTCTAATTTTTGAAGTGTTACCTTCAACCCTTTTGCTTCAAGCAGCGCACCAATCGCTGCTGCTGCGATACCTTTACCCAATGCTGAAACTACACCACCTGTTACAAAGATATACTTAGACATTTCTTAACCCTTTCTATATCTTCGGGGGTGTCAACCCCATATAGTTCAAAATAAGTTTCTTTAGTTTTAATCCGAAGACCATTTTCAATTGCACGAAGCTGTTCAAGCTTCTCTATCATTTCGAGCTTTGAGGGTCTCATGCTCGCAAAAGAGATCAAAGCCTCTCTCCTGTAACTATAAATACCTATATGTTTATAAAAATTTTTTAAATCTATTTTAGAGTTCTGGATCTCGGATATATTTTTCCATTTATCCCTGCGGAATGGAATAGGTGAGCGCGAAAAATACATTGCAAATCCTTGCTTATCGATGACAACTTTTACAACATTTGGATTGATCAATTCATCTAATCTCTTAATTTTTTTTACAAGAGTACCAATTGAGGCTTCAGTATCATCAAGGATTGTAATAACATCGTCTATCATTTGAGGTCTTATGAGAGGTTCATCACATTGTACGTTGACAATTATATCATAGTTTAAAGACGCAGCAACCTCTGCTATCCTATCGGTACCCGACGGATGTTTTTTATCCGTTAAAATCGCTTTTCCACCAAAAGAATGTACTTTTTCTAATATATCTTTATTATCCGTTGCGACAATTACATCTTCAGCGAGATGCGAGCGTTTAGCCCTTTCATAGACATGTTGTACTAAGGGAATTCCATTTAGGGGATAAAGGGCTTTTCCCGGAAAGCGGGTAGAATCATACCTCGCAGGTATTATGACTACAGCAGTCATTTAATTATAGTTATTATATAATGCAATAACATATCTTGACAATAGTTTTTAGACAAAGTATATTTACTTAATGAAATATATTGGATTTTTGAGAGATTTCATAAATTTGTTATAAATTTCTGCGGGACGAGTAATAGAGATTTTCAATAATTTTTGAAAAATCTTCATTTTTATAAATCATTCTATCTTTTCATTTAAATATACAGGAATGAGAAGAAGCTATTATTTGATAGCCATTTAAAATAAAATAATATTTTATCCTCTAATAATGGAAAGGATAAACTATTTTGGATTTTTCGAATGTAGCCAGACAGTTAATAATTTCCATTTTTCCTATTTTGATAGCTATAACTTTCCACGAAATTTCACATGGATTTGTGGCTAATAAGTTAGGTGATCCTACCGCAAAGATGATGGGAAGGCTTACATTAAATCCCCTTGCTCATATTGATCCCATAGGCACCCTTCTTATGCCTTTAATGCTTATAATATTTACTAATGGTCAATTTGTTTTCGGTTACGCAAAACCAGTTCCAATAAATCCGATGAATTTTAAAAATCCCCGAAGAGATATGGCTATCTCGGCTGCAGCAGGACCTGTAACTAATATACTTCTTTCTATTTTGAGCATCTTAATTCTTAATTTTTTTCTTTTTCCATTATCAGGCTTTTTGCCGCACTCGGTCAATTCAACTGTGCTAACACCTTTAATAATGATATTGAAGGCAAGTGTGGTTATAAACGTAATTCTTGCAGCATTTAATATGATTCCTATACCTCCACTTGATGGTGGCAGGGTTCTGATCGGTATTCTTCCATATAAACATGCTGTTTCTTTTAGCAAAATAGAACCATTCGGATTTTTGATTGTAATTTTTTTAATCATTACAGGAATAGCACATTTCTTTGTTATTCCGCTAGTAAATTTATTTTTGGATATTCTAAACTTGTTTTAAAATAATTATAAATTTATAAACAGGGGTGAGCTTCGATGAATGATAGAGAACGCGTTCTCAGTGGTATGCAGTCCAGCGGCAAACTACATCTTGGAAATCTTGTAGGAGCGCTCCAAAATTGGGTAAAACTTCAGGATAAATATGAGTGCTTTTACTTTGTAGCTGATTGGCACAGTCTAACTACTGCATATGCAGACACATCATCCATAAAAGAATATACGGAGGACATCCTTATAAATTTTCTTGCCGCAGGGTTGGATCCAGAAAAATGCACCATTTTTATTCAATCTAGGGTTATTGAACATGCAGAACTTCACCTGTTGCTTTCAATGATAACCCCCATCAGCTGGTTAGAAAGGGTTCCCACTTATAAAGAAAAGCAACAGGAATTAAAAGAAAAAGACCTATCTACATACGGATTTCTTGGCTATCCATTATTACAAACTGCTGATATTCTAATATATAGGGCAAAGTATGTACCTGTAGGTATTGATCAGGTTCCCCACCTTGAAATAAGCCGTGAGATTGCAAGAAAATTTAATTATCTTTATAAAGAAATATTTCCTGAGCCCCAGGCTTTGCTTACTGAATTTCCAAAGGTAGTAGGTACAGATGGAAGAAAGATGTCAAAAACCTATAATAATGCAATTTATCTCTCGGATGATCCTACAATAGTCGAACAAAAAATCAAAACAATGGTTACAGATCCTGCAAGGGTTAAAAAAACAGATCCGGGTAATCCTGAATTGTCCCCTGTGTTTCAACTCCACAAAATCTTTTCCTCCCCACAAGAACAACAAGAAGTAGCAGAGGGATGCAGAACAGCCCGCATTGGTTGTATTGATTGTAAAAAAATTCTTATCAAAAATGTATTTAATACACTCGAACCTATATGGAAGAAACGGAATGAGCTTATTAATAATCCTTCCGTTCTCTATGATATCGTGAATAAAGGAACAAAAAAGGCAAAAAAAGTAGCTGAAGAGACGATGCAATTAGTTCGCGAAGCTATAGGACTTTTTTAATAAAAAATCATTATTGACAAAAAGTCTTGAAATATATTTTTCTAATTATATAGTTACCCAACCTTATTTAAGTCCATAGGTTAGAAGGGGAGGATTAAAAATGAGCCCTGGAAGGATGAAAGATGCAAAAGCTGTTGAACCGTTAATAGCAGCGTTAAAAGATGAAAATGCGCGTGTGCGTGAGAAGGCTGTTGAAGCATTGGGAAAAATAAAGGATACTCGCGCAATAGAGCCTTTAGTTTCAGCGCTTAAAGACGAAGATTCAGACGTTAGATGGAGCGCGATATGGGCACTAGGTGAAATAGGGCAACCCGCAATTTATCCTTTGATAAATGCTTTAAAGAATGAAGACGCACGCGTGAGGGAAAATGCGATATGGGCACTAGGTGAAATAGGGCAACCCGCAGTCGAACCATTAATTGATGCGTTGAGGGATCCTAATCCACGTGTTCGCTGGAGTGTGGCAGAAGCACTTGGAGAAATAAAGGATTCACGAGCTATTGAGCCTTTGATTGCTTCTTTAAGGGATGAAGACTCGCGTGTTAGAGAAAATGCTGTATGGGCTTTAAGAGAGATAGGTCCGCCTGCAATTGAACCTCTTATAAATGCATTGAAAGATGAAAATCCGCGTGTTAGAGAAAATGCTGTATGGGCTTTAAGAGAGATAGGTCCGCCTGCAATTGAACCTCTTATAAATGCATTGAAGCATGGGGATTCTCGCATGCGTGAAAATGCGGCTTGGGCGTTAGGTGGTATTAAAGATAAGAGAACGATTGACCCTCTTATTAATGCGCTAAAAGATGAAAATAGTCGAGTGCAAGAAAATGCTGTATGGGGATTAATCGAAATAGGGAGTGCTGCCGTCGAGCCTTTAATTTTTGCCTTAAATAACGAAGATTCTCGTGTCAGATACAGGGCCGCTGAGATACTTGGGAAAATAAGAGATTCACGAGCTATTGAGCCTTTGATTGCTTCTTTAAAGGATGAAGACTCGCGTGTTAGAGAAAATGCTGTATGGGCTCTGGGTAAGATAGGAGCCCCAGCGGTAGAGCCATTAATTGCTAATCTTAAGGATCCTGATCCTCGAGTTAGAGAAAATGCTGTATGGGCTCTGGGTAAGATAGGAGCCCCAGCGGTAGAGCCATTAATTGCTAATCTTAAGGATCCTGATCCTCGAGTTAGAGAAAATGCTGTATGGGCTCTGGGTAAGATAGGAGCCCCAGCGGTAGAGTCGTTAATAAAAGCTTTGAAAGATGATAATGCTCTGATTAGAGAGAGTGTGGTAGAAGCTATGGGGAAGATTAAAGATGCTAGGGCAATAGAACCTCTTATATCTGCTCTTAAGGATCCTGATCCTCGAGTTAGAGAAAATGCTGTATGGGCTCTGGGCAAGATAGGAGCCCCAGCGGTAGAGCCATTAATTGCCAAACTTAATGACGATGATCCTTTCATCAGAGAAAATGTTGTAATCGCACTTGGGAAGATAAAGGATGAAAGGGCTGTTGAGCCTCTTATAGCGGCTTTGAAAGATGAAAATCCAGAAGTTAGAATAAATGTAGCATGGGCTTTAGGGGAGATTACAACATTTAGTTAAGGCAGAGGATTTGGCTATTGTTGCTTATTCGCTTTTCTGGCAAAGAGAGATTTTAATGACTTTTTAAATGAAAATACGAGCAATGAAGAAGCACCGATTCCAATTACTAACCTCGACGATGCACCCAGCCATAAAATTATCTTTTTCACAAATCGCTTCATAGAAATTTTATTAACCCGAAAAATGCAAACATTTCTCAAAAATAAATTCGCTTTACGTTACCATTCCCCGTGTCCTTAAGAAGATTTTTTTATACAGGTAACGGATAACGATTAACAGATAATGAATATTTGGTCCGCTAAGGAATCAAAATAGTTTTTTTTCATATAACATGTGCATTATTTTAATTGCATTTTTGGGTTAATGGTATGGGATAGATGATTAGTCACGTTCAGCGACCCTTCCTACTCCGACGACCTTATCCTCTTCTTCCAAATCCATTAATCTTACACCCTGAGTATTTCTTCCATGCACAGGAATATTCTTGGCAAGTGTTCTGATAAGCTTGCCTGAACTGGATATCATCACCACCTCATCCTCGTCTCTTACCTGCATAAGCCCAACAGCCTTACCACCCCTTTCTGTAATTTTTATAGATATGACACCTTTACCACCACGTGACTGAACCCTATAATCTTCTATTTTTGAGCGTTTACCTAAGCCTCTTTCTGTAACCGTAAGGAGTGTTGTCCTTTCCTGAACTACCTCTGCAGATACAACTTCATCACCCCTTAAAAGTTTAATGCCTTTCACTCCTATTGCATTTCTGCCCATGTCTCTTACATCTTCTTCGTTAAACCGTATTGCAAAACCATTCCGTGTGCCAATAATAAGATCACTTTTACCGTCTGTTCTTCTCACCGCAATCAATTCGTCGCCGCTATTCAGTGTCAAGGCAATTACGCCTTTACCTCGAGGGTTACTAAATTTCTCTAGAGATGTTTTCTTTACTAAACCTTTTTTAGTAAACATCACAAGAAATCCTTCTTTAAAGTCGCGAACAGGAAGAGCAGTCGTTATTCTTTCCCCTTCTGATAAAGGAAGAAGATTGATGAGTGCCTTCCCCTTTGCAGCTCGTCCAGCTTCAGGAATCTGGTAGACTTTTAGCCAGTAAAGACGCCCAAGGTTTGAAAAAAACAGCATATAATCGTGCGTAGCGCCAATAAATAATTCCTCGACGAAATCTTCTTCTTTGGTTTCCATCCCAATTAGTCCTTTTCCGCCGCGTCTCTGACTTCTGTAAGCGCTTAAAGGATTTCTTTTTATATAGCCCTGGTGCGAGAGTGTAATAACCATTTCTTCATCTGTAATTAAGTCTTCTATAGTTATTTCTTTAGTTTCCGAGGTTATCTCAGTTCTTCTTTCATCGGCATATTTATTTTTGATTTCTAAAAGTTCCTCTTTAATAATCTGAACTACAAGGGCATTATTTTCTAAGATCGATTTCAGTTTCGCTATATCTTTTAAAGTCTCCTTATAGTCCTCGATTATTTTTTCTCTTTCAAGTCCAGTAAGTCTCTGGAGTTTCATGTCGAGAATTGCTTGAGCCTGAATTTCTGAAAGAGCATAATTATTAATAAGCGCAGCCCTAGCGTCCTGTGGTGTTTTTGATTTTTTGATGAGTTCGATTATCGCATCGAGGTGATCAAGTGCAATCTTCAATCCTTCCAATATATGTGCTTTTTCTTCAGCTTTCTTCAGTTCATATCTAGTTTTACGAAGCACCACATCACGCCTGTGATGTAAGAAGTAGTTGAGAAGCTCTTTTAAATTCAAAATACGCGGTTGACCATTGACGAGTGCAAGCATAATTATTCCATAGGTAGACTCCATCTGGGTATGCTTATAAAGATTATTAAGGATTACTTGTGCCATTTCTCCTCGCTTAAGCTCTATTACTACCCTTATGCCATCTCTATCAGATTCGTCTCTGAGTTCTGAGATACCCTCGATTTTTTTTTCTCTAACAAGTTCTGCTATTTTTTCTATCAACTTAGCCTTATTCACCTGATAAGGTAATTCAGTAATGATGATATTCTCTCCACCTCTATATTCACGTTCGATACGAGCTTTTGCCCGAACTTTTATAAGGCCTTTACCCTCAGTGTATGCATGCAAAATTCCATCGGTTCCGTGAATTATACCCCCTGTTGGGAAATCTGGTCCTTTTATATAAGTCATGAGATCATTTATTTCCACATCAGGATTTTCAAGGAGTAATATGAGGCCATCTACAATCTCACCAAGATTATGAGGAGGAATATTGGTAGCCATTCCTACCGCTATACCTGATGACCCATTGATAATTAAATTTGGAATTCTTGAGGGAAGAACAACCGGCTCTTGAGTTGTCTCGTCAAAATTTGGCACAAAATTAACAGTATCTTTGTCAATGTCAAACAGGAGTTCTTCAGCAAGTGGAGCAAGTCGTGCTTCGGTATATCGGTAAGCAGCAGGCGGATCTCCATCTATTGAACCAAAATTCCCCTGTCCATCGACAAGGGGATATCTCATGTTGAAATCTTGCGCAAGCCTTACGAGAGCATCGTAGACTGCAGTATCACCATGCGGATGATACTTTTTTAAGACTTCTCCTACCACACCCGCACATTTTGAATACTTTTTTCCCGGCAGAAGACCTTCTCTGAACATCGCATAAAGTATTCTGCGCTGGACAGGTTTTAATCCATCTCTTACCTCTGGAAGTGCTCTCCCTATGATTACACTCATTGCGTAATCAAGGTATGAAATCTTCATTTCTTCTTCGATACTTACAACTACTTTTGACATTTCTCTCCTTCTGGTGGTTAAAAATTTGATACAAAAAATATTTTAACATATTGAATTTCTCTTAAGTTTAAAAATATAATTTAATCAAATGCTATCTAAAATTTTGAGCGCAAGCATTATTGGAATTGACGCCTTTATTGTAGAGGTTGAGGTGGATATCACATTAAAGGGATTACCCCATTTTTCAATGGTAGGACTACCCGATACCGCTGTCAAAGAATCAAAAGATAGGGTTAGGGCAGCTTTAAAGAATATCGGTTTCCATTTCCCACTTAAACAAGTTACTGTTAACCTTGCTCCCGCAGATTTAAAAAAAGAAGGTTCGTCATTTGATCTCCCCATTGCAATAGGTATTATCACAGCCGAAGGAATACTCGAACATATCGCTACTACTGGTTATTTATTTACAGGAGAACTTTCGCTGGATGGAAAGTTAAAACCCATAAAAGGTGCTCTTTCTATGGCATTAAAGGCAAAAGAATTAGGATTAAAAGGAATAGTCCTTCCTGAGGAAAACGCTGCTGAGGCAGCAGTTGTTGAGGGAATGAAAGTATTCGGTCTTAAAAGCCTTCCCGATGTAATCGATTTCCTCAGACAGCCAGAACAAGGAATTCCTTTCAAAGTAGATATTCAAAAAGCAATAGCTGAAAATTCTTCATATGAAGAGGATTTCATTGAAGTTAAAGGGCAAGAACATGCTAAACGTGCCTTTGAGGTTGCCGCCGCAGGGGGGCATAATGTGTTGATGATAGGACCACCCGGTTCGGGCAAAACTATGCTCGCAAAAAGACTACCGACAATACTTCCGGGTATGACATTTGATGAGGCTTTAGAGACAACGCGTATACACAGTGTTGCCGGTCTCCTTAAAGATGGGAAATCCTTACTTGCAACAAGGCCCTTTCGTTCTCCACATCATACAATATCAGATGTTGCCTTAATAGGTGGAGGTCAGGTTCCAAAGCCAGGTGAGGTTAGCATTGCCCATAATGGAGTACTTTTTCTTGATGAGTTACCCGAGTTCAAAAGAAACGTTCTTGAGGTTCTAAGGCAACCGCTTGAAAATGGAGAAGTTACTGTGTCAAGGGCAGTAGCATCTATAACTTACCCTGCATCATTTATGCTTGTTGCCGCAATGAACCCCTGTCCCTGTGGGTATTTTGGGGATGAAAGACATCAATGCACGTGTACGCATGGACAGATACATCGTTACCGTCACAGGGTATCAGGACCACTTCTTGACAGAATCGATATACACATCGAAGTTCCTGCTGTTCAATATAAAGAACTGTCAAATGAGCATCATGGAGAAAGATCAGAGGTTATAAGAAAGCGTGTTGTTAATGCAAGAAATATTCAGCTTGAGCGTTTTAGAAATGAAAAGAAGATCTATTCAAATGGCCAGATGAAAACGAGACATATCAAAAAGTATTGTAAACTTCATACTTCTGCTCAGAATCTTTTAGAGTCTGCGATGCATAAACTTGGACTTTCAGCAAGGGCATACACAAGGATACTGAAATTATCGAGAACCATTGCCGACCTTGAAGCATCGGAAGAAATTCAAGCACACCATATCTCGGAAGCTATTCAGTACAGGACACTTGATAGAGGGGTTTTTTAGTCGCCAATAATACTCTACCCCTTGAAAATCGTTTTTATCCTTTAATTGCCATATCCCATATCAAGGTCAAAGACAGATTGTTTGATATGATGCTTAAAAAATCTTTTGACATTATACCAGCGTATTTCTTTAACTATTATACACAGGTGCCGGGGTTAGACGCAGCGTCTGAGAAATATACCAACGATTTGCCAATGTGAATTGGATTTATCCTTTCTTTTCCAAAGCGCTTTAACATATGTTTAGCAATTTTATGAAATGGGAAGTCCTGCCTGCATTACCATACACATCCTTGAGGAGCTTTAGAATATATCTTTTCTTGCAAATCACGGATTTCTTTTTCAAGTTTGGCAACTGTTTCAGGGTCGGTTTTGGGATTACGGATCGCTTCAAAATATTCAAATCTTTTAATATGCAGGTCTTTCCTTAAGCCTGTGGACTCATCCATGAATTTTCTACAAGCTTCATTCTGTTGATAATAACCGTGTCCCATGCCGTAACCACCCATCATGCCAGGCCCCATGCCGTAACCGCCTTGTCCAAGAGGCTGTCCACAGTACGGACAATATCGCCAACCTTGTTGTCCGCCCCACATCATTCCAGGTCCTTGTGCATACGAAATAGCAAATACAGCAAATACAGATAAAATAGCTAAACAGATTATCACTATTTTCATACTATCAGACCTCCTTTCTATTAAGTTTTATCTCCATATTATCACTTGAAAATATAAAAAGCAAATTTTGTGTAATGCTGATCAAAAGAGAGGATATCTGGGTTGTGACCTAGAGGAAGTAGTGTAAAATCTTCTCAAAAATTGTTCAATAGTTAAAATAGCCACAGTATTACTTTTACGCAAAGCTACTCGCTAAGCTTGCCCCATAGAGGTATGTTTAAAAATGTGGTCTCCAATTTAGTTGCTAAAAAGGATTCAAGGATTCCAGGATTCAAGGGTTCAAGTGCTTATTTCCCTTTTGTTAATTTGTAGATATCTAAACATAGTTGATAAGACCTTTGCCAAACTTTTAAGTCTTTGTAATCCTTAAGCATTTCCCTCGAATCCTCATGATCTTACCAACTTTTTTGGAGATGATCCAAAAATGTTAAAATTTCTCCTGCAAACCAGATGGGTCTTTTATTTCCATAGATTTGTTGAATTTAAGTTTTTTTTCTCCTCTGTTTTCAAGATATTTTTCTAATTCAATGTTTATCTTAATTGGGATATCAATCCCGGCTTTAATCAATCCATGTCTTAGTAATGCTTCTGTCTTACCTGCAAATGCAGGTGCATCTGCAAGAACTCTTACAGCAGGAAAGATAAAAAAAGCAACAATTTAATAAACCTATGGAGTTAAATAAATTTTTAAGCAATCTCAGCATTATTCTGGGTAAAAGATGGGAGGAGATTTATTCTCCCATCTTTCAATAAATACAATTTTGAATAATCTTTCTTACAGTTATTCGATTGGTATTTTTTTCTCTTTCTTTTTTGCTTCTTCGGTCTTTGGTATTCTTATCTCCAATACGCCGTCTTTGAATTTTGCGGATGCTTTTTCTGTCTGAACCTCTGTTGGTAAGGTAAAAGAACGTTTAAATGAACCGTAAGAACGTTCAAGCAGGTAATAATCCTTTTTTTCAACCTTTTCCTCTTTCTTTTTTTCTCCAGAAATTGTTATGGTATCTTCTGTCAAACTGACATCGATATCCTCTTTTTTCATGCCGGGCAGTTCTGCTTTTATTACAACTTCGTCTCCTTCTGTAAGGATATCAATTGATGGGGAAAATTCTTCAACTTCAGGCATCCTTATCTGTGGTAATATTGAAGGCATTAAGGAAAAAGGTCTTCTAAAAAAATCTTCAAACCGCTTTTCCATTTCATCGAACCACTCCTCTATCTTTCGGACCGGTGTTAGTGATTTCGAGGGTTCTACCTTTGCTAATTCTTTTTTGCTCTTCTTTGCCATAATTCATCCCTCCTTTAATTTATTTATCTTTTTTATAAATGTATTTTACATTTTACCCTTTTAAGCATAATTTGCAATGATCGAATCATATTGATTAAAAGATATAGAGGCTAATTTTTTAAAAATAAACTTTTTTCCACTCGGTTTTCTCTCAAAATCATTAAATTTTAAAAATTGTATTATTTTTGGAGATAGTATGATATTATTGGCTTTATGACGGCATTATGGAAGAGTAAATAAGTTTTGCCTTGGTAAATATTCCAGTAAAGCTTTATTCCGCGGTCCATAAAAGGGATCTTAATTTTCACCTTCTCCACAAGAAATGCTCATCACCGTTAAAGTATGAGAGATTTTGTCCTGTTTGTAAAACCTAAGTTTTATGGGAAGATACAGTGCATGGGTATGAATACGAAAAGAACAAAGTCGTTATCGTTAAAGATGAGGAGATGGGTCAACCTTCCAATTAAGACATCAAAAAGCATCGAAATTCTGAGATTAGTAGATGCGAAAGAGATAGATTCAAATTTTTTAATGCAAAAGATAGAAGTTTTTCCCCTTTAGTAATTATGAGTATATAACATTCTCTGAAATAGTAAATAATCCTTTGAGCAATTCTCTCCTTTCGACAGGCGGTTTTTTCATGAGAGATTTCCAGTTCAAATAAAGCAGATCAAATAACATAATTTACAGGAATCAGTTTTGAAAGTATCTCTATCTTGTTTAGATCAGTTATATGTTCTCTCTGCTGAAGCATATCGAATTTAGGCACTCCTTCAAAGAGCACCACTAATTCCCCATCAAAGACTGCAGAATTTACTCTTAAGAATTTGTTTATGCTCAAAAGTTCTGGATATCTGAATGTTATATTTATTAATCTTCTGTTTTGGAATCTCACATTTTTTCTATCTACAAAGGCAATACATCTTAAGCCGTGCCATTTTAATTCAAATATATGGTTGTCAAATCAAATGGACGTGAGGCTTTTGCCAGCATTGGTGGAATATTATTCTACTCCTTAACATATTATTTCCTCTTTCCTGCGAGTTTATTGATATATTTTGATTTAATCAAAAAGTACGGTTACAATATTGACATCCAAGAATTTTTATTGGGCAGAGTTAGTATTAATCAAAAGGTGAAGAAAATGGAAGATACCCGCGATTGTCAAAAACCAAAAGGGCATCTTGTTCTTAGGGATCATCTTGCAGCGCATCGGACAGATCTTGCAAATGATAGAACATTTCTTGCTTATCTCAGGACAGCATTGACTTTTTTTGTCGCAGGAGTAACCCTTATAAGATTTTTTGGCCATATAGTAACCGAATTTATTGGATGGGTTTTCATTTCAGTGGGGATATATCTTTCTGTAAGAGGAATTGCCAGATTTAAAAAAATGAAACGTTTGATACATGAAGAGGAAAAAAGTCCCCCAGAAGTTTCTGATCTTTAAGAATTAGAAGAGAATTTCCTGGATATGTTCAAGAAGATAACCTGCGAGTTTACTAAAACTCGGAGGGCGTTGCCCCTTGATTTACCGTTTCTCCTAATAAATCGTACCCCTTGTATCTTTTTATCTTCACCGGAATTATCTTCCCCATGGTTTTTTTGTATCCAGTCACATAAACTATTCCATCAACTTCAGGGGCCTGCGAATATATTCTACCAGTCCACACACATCCATATTTATCAACTGGAAGTTCTATGATGCAAGGGAAAACCTTATTGATCAAATTCTTGTTTTTTAATTTTACAATCTCCTTTTGTGCTCTCATGATAATCCTTTTCCTCTTTCTTGAGATGGCTTTTGGTATTAGTGGGCTCAATGAGAAGGCATTTGTGTCCTCTTCATGTGAGTACTCAAAAACTCCGACATGATCAAACTTTATTGCTCTGACAAAGCTTAAAAGCTCAGCGAATTCTTCATCACTTTCTGTAGGAAAACCCACAATTAGTGAGGTTCTTAGAGCAATCGACGGAATTTTTCTCCTTAAGATTTCAATTTTTTCAATTATAAGATCCTTCGAGTAGTTTCTTTTCATGAGTTTTAAAATTCGATTATTTACATGTTGTATAGGGATATCAAGGTATTTTACAATTCTCGAATCTGAGCTAATAATATTTACAAGTTCAGGAGATATTCTCAAGGGGTGCAGATAAAGAATTCTGAGCCAGAATTCTTTATTTAATGATAAGATATTCTTTAAGAGTAAATCCAACGAGGGCTTGCCGTATAAATCCATCCCGTAAGCACTTGTATCTTGGGCTATCAGATTAATTTCATAATATCCCTCATCAAGTGCTTTTTTTATCTGTGATACTATCTCTTCAATAGGATAACTCCTCAAATATCCTCTTATTAAAGGTATTGTGCAGTATGAGCAAAGATTATTGCACCCTTCTGATATTTTAATGTAAGTGTACGAAGGAGGTGTAAAAAGAATCTTTTTTTGAAGTTTATATTTTCTAAGATTTTTTTCTAAAGGAATAAATTGCTTTATCTGCTTTACAACCCTATTTGGTGACAGTAATGGCAAAAACAGATCCACTTCGGGTATAAGTTCCTTTAGTTCTTTTAAATAGCGTTGCGCAAGACAACCATATACGATGACCTTTGCATATTTAGGTTTTTCATCAAGTGTCTTAAAGATCGTGTCAATAGATTCTTCTTTAGCCTCCTTTATAAATCCACAGGTATTGATAAAAATAAAAGCAGCCTTCTTCATATCATCGGTAAGTAAATATCCCTCTCTGTGAAGTTCCTCTGTTATCTTCTGGCTATCAATAAGATTTTTGGCACAACCTAAGCTGATAAGATAAAAAGTCATATTTTATTATAATTTATAATATACGGAAGGATTAAAAATGTTTCTCTATATAATAAAGAGATTGTTTCTAATGATTCCTCTTATTTTTGGGATTACACTCATAACATTTGTTGTGATCCATCTAGCTCCGGGCAGTCCTGTTGAGGTCCAAACCGAGATGTCGCTCAAGGTATCTGCGCAAGCAAAAGAAAATTTAAAAAAACTTTATGGTCTTGACAAGCCCTTACATATACAATATTTGGACTGGATAAAAAGATTTCTACATCTCGATTTTGGTAATTCCTTCGTTGATGGCAGAAAAGTGATCGATAAGATCTTTGAACGTATTCCTGTCACATTAACGATTAATATCCTTTCTTTAACATTGATTTTCGTCGTAGCTGTTCCCATAGGAATATTATCTGCAACAAAACAATATTCCCTGTTTGATAAACTATCAACAATTTTTGTCTTTATAGGGTTCTCTACCCCTACATTCTGGCTCGCACTTCTATTAATGATTTTTTTTGGGGTCTATATGGGAATTTTACCTATCTCAGGCATCCAGAGTATAGATGTGTCTAACATGGGACCATTTGAAAGATTATTAGACTGGATAAAACATCTTATCTTACCTGTTGGTGTTTCTGCTTTTGGAGGGATAGCAGGCTTAAGCCGTTACAGCCGTTCAAGCATGCTCGAGGTTATTAGGCAGGATTATATAAGAACTGCAAAGGCTAAAGGTCTGCCAGAATCGAAAATTATTTTTAGGCATGCATTTAGAAACGCATTGATGCCTATAGTTACAATTCTGGGTCTCTCGATACCGGGGCTTATTGGTGGGGGTGTAATATTCGAGACTATTTTCGCCATCCCCGGGATGGGGCAACTTTTTTATTCATCCACAATGGCAAGAGATTATCCAACCATAATGGGGATTCTTGTTATAGGTGCAGTACTTACATTGATAGGAAATTTAATAGCTGATATATCTTATGCGATCGTAGATCCAAGAATTAGAAAAAGATGAGACTTTTAAAAATAATTCTTAAAAGATTCATAAAGAATAAGCTTTCTGTCATGGGTGCAATAACCGTGACCATACTGATAATGGTATCCCTTTTGGCTCCTTTAATATCACCCTATGATCCTACAGAAATAGATGTCTATAACGTGCTATCTCCTCCGAGTAAAGAGCATTTACTCGGAACAGACGAACTCGGAAGAGATGTTCTTTCGAGGATAATATGGGGAAGCAGGATATCATTAAAAGTTGGGTTTGTCGCAGTGGGCATTGCTCTAATAATAGGCATTATTATAGGATCGGTAGCAGGTTTTTACGGAGGTGTAGTAGATTCTATACTGATGCGTTTTGTTGATATGATGCTTGCTTTTCCTACCTTCTTTCTTATTCTTGCAGTTGTAGCTATTCTTGAGCCTAACATATTTACTATCATGGTTGTTATAGGGATTACAAGCTGGATGGATGTAGCAAGGCTTGTAAGGGCTGAATTCCTTACTTTAAAAGGACGAGATTTCGTTGATGCAGCAAGAGCTATCGGTGTAAGTAACACAAGACTTATCTTCAGACATATCCTTCCTAATGCCCTTTCCCCCGTATTTGTTGCTGCTACCTTTGGTGTCGCGGGTGCTATACTTGTTGAATCAGGGCTTTCTTTCCTTGGACTTGGTGTTCAACCGCCCCAACCAAGCTGGGGTAACATTCTAACCTCTGGAAAAGATAATATTGAAGTTGCATGGTGGTTATCACTTTATCCTGGATTGGCCATATTAATAACAGTTTTAAGCTATAATCTTGTTGGAGAAGGATTGAGGGATGCCCTTGATCCGAGACTCTGGGGATCAGAGAGAGAATGAGATTAGATTGATTTACCGGGATTAACGCTTATAGTATTGCATTACCTCATCTCTTGTTATAATTGATTCGAGCTTATATCCTAAAGACTCTACAGCTTCCCTTCCCCCTTCTTGCCTATCAATAAGAATGATAACCTTTACTATTTCGAGACCCTCTTCCTTTGCTTTCTTGATTGCCTCAACAGTTGATTTACCTGTAGTAATAACGTCATCAATGATTACGACCCTGTCACCCTTTTTCACATTACCTTCTATTAACTGCATTGTACCATGCCCTTTAGGGGCTTTACGGACTATGAATGCCTCTACGGGTTTTTCTTTTAGATACGATGTATAAGCAACTGCGCAGGCTATAGGGTCAGCACCAAGGGTAAGTCCTCCAATACCTTTTACGTTCAGGTCTTTTATGAGCTCAAATATAATGTTTCCTATGAGGTGCATACCCTCTGGATGTAGGGTGATCGCCTTACAGTCGAAGTAATATTTACTCATATTCCCTGATACAAGCTTAAAGATAGGCTTTTCACTGTATTTAAATGCTTTTTCAATTACGAGCTGGATCAATCGCTTTTTCATATCCATAAATGTAAAACCCCCGTTATTTTGCCTTAAAGATAGGATTATGGAATTGTAAGCTATTTACTCTTTAAAAATAAAGCTTCTTAAATTTCAAAATGTTTAATCTCTGTGAAATGAGGCTTACGATTTTTATTAAATTTTTATGTTATGCGAATTGTAACGTTCTATATATACATAGCAATTATATTTTCCGATGTCTTCCGAATTTGGCTTTTCTTGAAGAACCTTTAAAAAAATAAAAAGATGATGAGCATTAGAATAAATGACAAGCTATAAGCCTTCCTTTTATCTTTACTAATTCAGGGACAATTTTATCGCATTCGGCAACCCTCTTTGGACATCTGGGATGGAAAGGACAGCCGGTGGGGATATCTATAGGACTTGGGACATCACCTTTTGGAATATATCTTTTTTCACTTTCTTTTTTAATTTTAGGAGCAGAGGAAAGAAGTTCAATGGTATAAGGATGGAGAGGATTATCGAAGATGTCATCTGTCTTTGAATATTCTACGATTTTGCCTAAATACATAACAGCAACTTCATCGCTGAAATATTGAACGACTCTCAGGTCATGACTTATGAAAAGAAAAGACAGATTGTATTGTTTCTTTAATTCCTGCAGGAGATTTAATATCTGTGCCTGTATAGAGACGTCCAGTGCTGATAGAGGTTCATCAGCGATTATTACTTCGGGCGATACAGCAAGTGCCCTCGCTATACATATCCTTTGCCTTTGACCTCCGCTGAATTCATGTGGATAACGATTCAGTGCATCTACTTGAAGACCTACATTACTTAATAAACTTAAGACCTTATCCTTCAGTTCAGACTTTGCAACAATCTTATGAATCTTGAGAGGCTCTGAGATTGTATCAAAAACGTTCATTCTTGGATTAAGCGAAGCGAACGGATCCTGAAAGATTATTTGAACAGACTTTCTAAAACTTTTCAAATCTTCTTTCTTTAAATCAAAGATATTTCTTCCTTTAAAAAAAATCTCACCTGAAGTAGGTTGAATTAATCTAAGTATTAGTCTTGCTATTGTAGACTTCCCCGATCCGCTCTCACCAACTAAGGCAAAAACAGAACCTTTACTTATTGAAAAAGTTATACCATCAACGGCTTTAAGCCAGTCTTGCTTTTTAAAAGTATGTCTTTTTATGGGAAAATATTTTTTTATATTAACTATGTCAATAATTCCCATTTAATCTCTTCTAATCTTATGCACCTCGAAAAATGGCCTTGTGATACCTCTATTAAATGAGGTTCTGTTTCCTGACAATCAGGAATCATGTATCTGCATCTGTTATAAAACTTACATCCTGAAGGCAAAGAATCGGGTTGCGGGACCGAGCCAGGGATTGGCTTCAAAGGAATACCTTTCCTTTTTGGTAATGATTCTAGTAATCCTATTGTATATGGATGCTTTGGGTTTTCAATGATCTCTGAAACCTTAGCCATTTCCATAATCCTTCCAGCATACATAATAGCCGTTATATCAGCATTCTCGGCAATTATACCTATATCATGAGATATAAGCAGGATCGACATACCTTTCTGTTCTCTTAGGTTTCTCAAAAGTTCGAGTATTTGTGCCTGTATTGTAACGTCAAGGGCAGTTGTTGGTTCATCTGCAATAAGCAAAGAAGGATTACATGCAATAGCCATTGCAATCATGACCCTTTGCCTCATTCCTCCTGACATCTGATGCGGATAATCATTAATCCTAATTTCTGGTGAGGGTATTTTTACTGATCTAAGGAGGTCTATTGTTTTTATCATAGCCTCTTTTTTTGATAAATTCATATGAGTCATAAGAACTTCTGCAACCTGGTAACCAATTTTAAGAACAGGATTTAATGAAGTCATTGGTTCCTGAAATATCATGGAAATCTCTTTACCCCTTATTTTTCTCATCGATTCCATGTCGAGATTTAAAAGGTTACTCCCTTTAAATATTATCTCTCCTTCGGCAGAGGCATTGTGTGGAAGGATTCCCATAATAGATAAGGCCGTGATGCTCTTTCCACATCCACTTTCCCCTACCAGACCAAAAACCTCAGCTTCTTTAATGTCGAAATTAAGATTTGAAACAATATTAATGGATTTTTTAGCAGACTTAAAATAAATATTTAGGTCCCTTAACTTAAGGAGGGACACAGCAGATCACTTTTCCTCTTTTTTTAAAAGGCTCAAGTACGCTTCTGCTTCTCTCAAGCGGGGATTATATTTTAGAGCCTTTTCCCACTCTTCAAATGCTAAACCAATGAGACCTTTCATATAATAACTAAGCCCAAGATGAACCCATGCTGGACCATAATAAGGATTAATCTCTTTTGCTTTTGTAAAATGTATAATTGCTTCTTCTACAAGTCCTTTATTTCTTAAAGCTATACCGAGTTTAGTGTGAACATCGGGAAGACGCTGATGTAACTTTAATGCCTTTCTATATTCTTCGATGGCTTCATCGTTCATCCCCAAATCAAGATACAGATTCCCAATTTTGAAATGCTCATTGGCGAGCTTCCCCGCAATAAATGGATCAATCGAAGTTGGAGTAGGGTAAGCTATTTGAGCAGCACGAGAGAAAACCTCCTCAGCAAGCTGGAATTCTCCCATATCATTATATGTAATTACGAGATTAAGTGAGGCTTCAGTGTAATTGGGGTTTATATAAAGTGCCTTCTTGAAGTGCTCTACTGCATCTCTAAACTCCCCTTTAGCATGGGCAATTATACCGAGTTTATTATGTATATCAGCATATTTAGGGTTAATATTTACAACATCTTTTAACAAAGGTTCGGCTTCAGAATATCGTCCTTCTTCAAAAAGTTGAATTCCCATTTCATAAAGTTCACTTATCTCCTTGTCCATTGAATAGAAAGTATAGGAACTGAGCAAAATATTTGTCAAGCATTCGAAATGTTCTAATGTGGCAGAGGTGATCGAAAATATCTCTAACCCAATTTATTCATAAATTTACACGTATTTGGCAGATGCAGTATTGTCGTTCATTCTCAGCTCGATATTCATCGAGACTCCGTGGAAAATTCTTTCTTCGAAAGAATTTAAAACCACTCAAATACTGCATCCACCAAATTTCTTATGAATAATATGGGCTAATTCCGTGAAACTTAAAGATGAAGAAATATAACACAATGCATAAAGATAAATTATCGTCTTGACATTTTATGGGTAACGCTGATATAAATTAAGTAATCACTTACTATATGAAAAATGCTAAGGAAAGACTTTTAGAAGCAACCTTCAATCTAATTTCGGAAAAGGGTTATCTCGGCACAACAACGCGCGAAATTGCGCACAAAGCAGGAGTTACCGAACTAACTCTTTTCAGACATTTTGGCTCAAAGGAAAAGCTTTTTGAAGAAGTATTGAATAGATACTCTTTTCTTCCAAAACTGAAGGAATTTCTGCCATCACTCAGGGAACTACCTTACAAAAAATCTCTTCAGATTTTAGGAGAAAGGTTCATTGAAACACTAAAAGATAAAAAATTTCTAATAAAGATTATGTTTTCAGAAATAAATCTGTATCCAAATAAAATCAAAGATATTCATAGTAAATTTATAGATGAAATTATAAAGACCCTTGCAGAATATTTTGATTATTTACAAAAGAAGGATTTAATCAGGCGTATATCCCCTGATTTATTAGCGAGAGCTTTCCTCGGGATGTTTTTTTCATACTTTTTGTCAGAGGAGATCATCTTGGGACGAACTATAGAAAAGGGGAAGTTAAAAAAAATCTCGGAGGCGTATACCTGCATATTTGTAAAAGGCACTCTAAAAGATAAATCTTGTGAGAGGTAAGATATGGAAAAATTTTTTGGAATCAAACACTTTATTATAGGACTTCTTCTCGGAAGTGTAATATTTACAGGTTGCGAGAAAAAACAACCGACGGGGATGGGGGGCACCCTCACTCCTGAAGTAGCCGTAATAAATGTGAAAACGGAAAAGATAATACTCACTTCTGAATTGCCTTGTCGCACCACTGCTTATCGTATAGCTGAGATTCGACCTCAGGTCAGTGGTATTATACAAAAGCGCTTATTTGTAGAAGGCTCAGATGTAAAAGCTGGTGACATCCTTTATCAGATTGACCCAGCTCCTTTTAAAGCCGCACTGGACAGCACAAAGGCAGCGTTAGCACGGGCAGAGGCAAATCTTTCCTCTATTAAATCAAGATACGATAGATATGAAGAACTCATTAAGATAAACGCTATTAGTAAACAGGAATACGATGATGTAAAGGCTCAATATGAACAATCAAAGGCAGAAATTGAGTATTGGAAAGCTCAGGTTCAAACAGCTCAGATTAATTTAGAATATACAAAGATTACAGCACCTATCTCGGGAAGAATAGGAAAAACAAATGTAACAGAGGGTGCACTTGTTACAGCCTATCAACCTTTGGAGCTTACAAGAATTCAACAGCTTGACCCTATATATGTTGATATTCCTCAATCGACAAAAGATTTAAAGGAGCTTGAAAAAAGACTTGAGCAGGGAAGGCTTAAATATGCAGGAAGAGAGCAGAATAAGATAAAAATAATTCTCGAAGATGGCACGGTTTATCCACTTCAAGGAACATTGCAGTTTAAGGATGTAACAGTTGACCCAACAACAGGTTCGGTAATTTTAAGGGCTATTGTTCCTAACCCAAAGGGTATTCTTTTACCTGGTATGTTTGCAAGAGCGAGGATCATAGAAGGGGTTAATAAAAAAGCCATCCTTATTCCTCAATCAGCTGTTTTAAGAGATCATAAAGGTAGCCCCTTTGTCTATATTGTAGACAAAGAGAATAAAGCTCGGATAAGACCGATTGTTGTTGATAGAGAAGTAAAAGACAGATGGTTGGTAACAGAAGGTCTAAATGTAGGAGACAAAGTGGTGGTTGAGGGAATCAAGAAAATAATGATGCCGGGTATCCCTGTTCGAGCAGTTCCATACGGAGATAAATAATGCTTCCAAGATTTTTCATTGAACGTCCTGTATTCGCCTGGATCATTGCTATAGGAATAATGGTTTCAGGATTACTTTCTCTTTATCATCTTCCAATAACACAGTATCCTTCAATTGCACCTCCCACCATTTATGTTCAGGCATTTTATCCTGGTGCTTCTGCTGAAACAGGTGAAAACAGCGTAACCCAGATAATAGAGGATAAGATGACAGGTCTCGAAGGGATGCTCTATTTATCCTCACGGAGTGATTCAGCAGGAATGTGTCGTATTGAGCTGACATTTGAGCCTGGAACCGATCCAGATATTGCATGGGCAAAGGTTCAGAATAGATTACAACTTGCAATGCCAAGTCTTCCTGAAGCAGTTCAAAAAACTGGCATTAAAGTAGGTAAGGCAACAAGAAATTATCTCATGATAGTTTCTATCATTTCTGAAGACGGTAGATTTGATGCATATGATTTAAGAGACTATATGCAGTCAAATATTGAACCTGTTCTCGCTCGTATTGAAGGAGTGGGTGAAGTTGAAGCCTTTGGTTCACCATATGCGATGAGGGTATGGGTAGAGCCACCTAAACTTGTAAGTTATGGCTTAACATTTGAAGATGTAATATCTGCTTTAAAAGCATATAATGTAGAGGTCTCAGGGGGGCAAATTGGAGGTGCACCTCATGAGCCAGGCCAGAAAATAAATGTCCCTATAATAGTACAAAGCACACTTAAGAGTCCAGATGAGTTTGCCTCTATTCCTGTCAGAATAAATACTGATGGTTCCGCTGTAAAAATAAAAGACATAGCAAAAGTTGAAGTTGGAACAGACTTCTACGACGTTAATGCATATTACAATGGTAAGCCCGTGGCGGGTATGGCAGTAAGACCTTTACCTGGCGCCAATGCTCTTCAGGTCTCAAAAAAGATTAAAGAAAGATTGGAAGAATTGAGCAGACACTTCCCTGAAGGCGTAAAAGTTGTTTATCCCTACGATACAACTCCATTTATAAAAACGGCAATTAATGCAGTTTTAGAAAAATTAATTATCGCCGTGCTTCTTGTTTTTCTTGTCATGTGGCTTTTCTTAGGAAGTCTTCGAGCTTCTTTTATCCCTACAATTACCATACCCGTTGTCGTTCTCGGAACATTTACAATTCTTGGTATATCAGGCTATTCAATAAATATGCTTACGATGTTTGCAATGATTCTTGCTATCGGGTTTTTAGTTGATGATGCCATTGTTGTTGTTGAAAATACTGAAAGAATTATAAGAGAAGAAGGTCTTCCTCTAAAGGAGGCTGTTATAAGGTCAATGTCTCAAATTACAAGTGCCCTTATTGGTATTGGCCTTGTCGTTTCTGCTGTTTTTGCACCTATGATTTTTTTTAAGGGTTCAACCGGGATTTTTTATAGACAATTTGCAGTAACAATCATTTCTGCGATGCTTCTTTCTGTTTTTATTGCGTTAACTTTAGCACCTGTTTTATGTATCAGTTTTCTTAAAACTCATAAAGAGTTTAAAAAAGACAAATTCCCATTCAGTTTATTCCAGTGGGTTTATGAAAAATTCTTCAGTGGATTTCTTAAAACAAGAGATATTTATATAAATATAGTCGAGAGTTCTTTTAGAAAAGTCTTCATTTATATATTAGCTTATGTTGTTATAGTGTTAGTTTTAGGCTTTGCTTTTTTAAAATTACCAAAAGCCTATCTTCCGGATGAAGACCAGGGGATGCTCCTTGCTCAGGTTTCGCTACCATCAGGTTCAACAGTTGAACAAACAAGAGAGACTTTAAGAGAAGTACAACGCTATTTCCTTGAGCATGAAAAGGAAGCAGTAATGTCTGTTCTGACTGTTGAGGGATTGAGTTTTGCTGGAAGAGCTCAATCAGAAGGTATGGCATTTATAAAATTGAAAGACTGGCATTTAAGAGATAAAGCATCACTTAGGGTTAAACCAATTCAAGAAAGAGCAATGAGATTTTTCTCTCCAAACAGAAAAGCAATGATATTTGTTTTTCCTCCCCCTTCTATTATAGAGTTTGCAAATATAGCAGGTTTTGATTTGCAACTTATTGATATAGGTGGAGTCGGTCGTGATGTTCTTATGGAGTCAAGAAACCAGCTTCTTTATATGGCAAATCAAGACCCACGGGTTAAATATGTTAGACCAACTGGACTTGATTATGCTCCTCAATACAAGATTGATATAGATTGGGAAAAGGCAGGTGCACTTGGTATTCCTATTACTTCAATTCATAACACCATCTCAGCAGCATTTGGAAGTTTCTATGTAAGTGACTTTATTAAAGGAGGTAGAGTAAAAAGGGTATATGTTCAAGCATATTCTCCTTACAGAATGCTCCCAGAACATATTAATAATCTTTATGTTAGAAATATGGAAGGTAAAATGGTTCCTTTTTCGTCTTTTGCTACGGGAAGATGGATTTATAATCCCATGCTTCTTGAAAGATATAATTCTTTTCCCTCTTTAAATATAGTAGGTGAACCTGCTAAGGGAAAAAGCTCTGGTGAAGCAATGAGTGCATTAGAAGAGATAGCGTCAAGACTTCCGAGAGGAGTTGGTTACGAATGGACAGGAATCTCGTATCAGGAAAGATTAGCATCTGGACAGGCACCAATTCTATACGCTTTTGCTGCATTTATCATTTTCCTTTGTCTTGCTGCACTTTATGAAAGCTGGATTATTCCTATTACAAATATGCTTATTCTACCTCTTGGGATGATTGGAGCGGTATTGGCAACATGGTTGGCAGGACTCTATAATGATATTTACTTCCAGATAGCTCTAATTGTAACAATGGCTCTTACATCAAAGAATGTAATTCTTTTTATCCAATTTGCAAGAGATAGGATAAAAGCAAATGAAGATTTCCACAGAGCAACATTAGAATCAGCACGAATTAGATATCGACCAATAATTATGACATCGATGACACTTTTCTTTGCAATTTTACCTTTAGTGATAACGAAGGGAGCGGGCTCTGGAGCTATGAATTCTATCGGAACAGGGGTCGAAGGTGGTACAATTGCCGGAACATTCATTGCAATTCTTTTTGGCCCTGTATTTTTTCTACTTATTCTAAAAATCTTTAAGGTTAAGACCGTAAAATGAAAAATTTAATGGTCATATTATTAATAATTCTATTAGCAGGGTGTAGCTTTATTCCTGAGTATCAAAGACCTTCTCCTCCTATTCCAGAGGAATGGCCAAAAGGAGAGGCTTATAGCTCAATTAAATACGAAGGTGTTACAAAGGCATCAAAGTTAAGCTGGAAAGAGTTTCTCAGGGATGATAAACTTTGCCAGATAGTTGAAAAAGCCCTCAAAAATAATAGAGACTTGAGACTTGCAGCATTAAATGCTGAACATGCCCTTGCATATTATGGAATTCAAAGGACAGAATTGTTTCCTGCATTAGATGTAAGTGGAACAAGCATCAGAGAAAGAACACCTGCTGAGCTTTCTAATACTGATAAAACTCAAACAACTTCCAGATACAGTGTTACCATAGGAGTTACTTCTTGGGAGATTGATCTTTTTGGAAGGATAAGAAGCCTTAGTGAGGTGGCTTTGGAGCAATATTTTGCTCAAGAAGAAAACTTTAAAGCAGCAAAGCTTTCTCTTATCTCAGCAGTTGCCACAGCATATTACATATATGCAACAGATATGGAGAATCTAAAACTTGCAAAGGGAACCCTGAAAACTCAGCAGGATATGTATGGGCTTATAAAAAAGCGATATGAAGTAGGGATCGCATCTGAGATAGACCTTTACAGAGCCCATTCACAGGTAAATATAGCAGAAGAAGCTGTTGCAAGATATACTCAGGCGTTAGCACAGGATAGAAATCTTCTTGACCTACTTATGGGAGAAATAGTTCCTGATGAGTATTTACCAGAGGGATTAGAGAGCATAAAACCGCCTCAAGAAATCTCTCCGGGGCTATCCTCAGAAGTTCTCCTTAGGCGACCGGATGTAATGTCTGCTGAGTATATGCTACGTGCATATAATGCACAAATAGGTGCTGCAAGGGCAGCATTTTTTCCCAGGATTTCTCTTACAACAGTTTTCGGAACAGCATCATCTGAACTATCCGGGCTTTTTGAGGCTGGAACTAAAACATGGAAATTTCAGTCTTCTGCAGTAATGCCAATATTCGATGCAAGAGTTTGGGCTGCTCATAAAGCTGCGAAGGTTGAAAGAGAGATTGCACTTGCTAATTACGAAAAAACAATTCAGACAGCGTTCAGAGAGGTTGCTGATACTCTTGCAATAAAAGGTACTATTGATGAACAGGTAAAAGCCGTTGAAAACACTGTAATATCCCTTGAACAAATCTATGAACTTTCAAAAATAAGATATGAAAAGGGGATAGATGGTTATTTAAGTGTTCTCGATGCACAGCGGTCATTGTTTCAAGCCCAGCAACAGCTAAATAGCCTTAGGCTTTTAAAATACCTAAATTTTGTATCTCTTTATAAAGTGCTCGGAGGTGGATTAGAAGAATAGCGGTACTTTTGTAAAGATACTTGATTTTTTATTTATGCAAACACAAATAATGCAATTAGTTAAAGAATTTCTATGACAAATAAAAGATTATACGTTTTTGTGATATTGCTCTTTCTCGTAATTGCCTTAACCCTCTCAGCAAGAGCATCGGCTGAAAACAGAGACAGTTATTTTGAGATTGGTATTGGGATGGGAACAAATCTTTTTCAAAGTCTTGGTACTCAACAGGCCTTACTCATATCAGCAATAAATTGGAGGATCGCGGAAAAAGAGAAAATATGGTTTCGTCTTGAGGGTGATGCCGAAATAATCAACGCTGATAACAAAATAATCCTTGTTGCTGGAGTCGCACCAATGGTTAGAAAGCTTCTTCCCGAAGTTAAAAATGATTTAATAACTTTCTTTGAAGCAGGTGCAGGTTTAAATTTTATAAGTCGAAATGGGATAAAAGATCGAAAATTTGGTGGTTGTTTTATTTTCAGTATTATGGCAAGTGCTGGAATAGAATTCAAGATAGAAAATCATTCTATGAATTTATCATATAGGTACAGACATCTTTCCAATGGAGGGCTTTATCCCCCAAACGAAGGAATTGACTCACATTATTTTATTGTCTCTGCTCGGTTTTAATTTACCAAAATAATGCATCCATTTCTTAAAAATTTATTGAAGATTATTTGCAAAATAAAGCAGGCAACTTAATGTAAGTAATTATATTCGATCGCTAACCCGTGACAGGACAAGGGGCTAAGCTCGCTATCCATTTTACTCGATGAATTATTCGGAATTATTTTTATATGTTTTGTTGATATAGATATTCATGATACCATTAGCTATAAGTACATTATGGAATCAGAAAATAATTTTTTTACAAAATCTGTATTATTTGAAATGCATTTTTGAGTTTATTGGGAGGTCGTTAATTTATTAGACAAAAAAGGGATTTAAGTCTCAGTATGAGGCACAAATGCCGAAACAATCTTAAAGACCTTGAAAAGGAAAGAAAGATTGATTCGTTTCGTTGACAATTATAGCCTTAACTTTTTCCATTTACATGCTTAGATTCTGACTTTATTAATTTCGATATTTTATGGTAGATTTTAAGTGCATTTTTGTTCTCTTTTTGTTTAGAGTTTATTTTTACTAACCTGTTGATTCTAACGCAAAAGAAGAACTTATTCTCTTAACAGGAGATTACCTGCGTTTCTCGCGTTAATGATATACTATGTAGGGTAGCCTAAAAAGGCCGGTGTGGTGGAATTGGCAGACGCGCCGGACTCAAAATCCGGTGGAGGCGACTCCGTGTGGGTTCGACTCCCACCACCGGCACCAAAATTTCTTAATATAATTTTATAATAATAAAAATACGTTTTTATATGGATATTCACCACGAACACGGAAGCTGAATCTCTTTTAGAGTAATCTCTGCATTATTCGGGTAAATGAAATTTGCGGTAATTGAGAAGCTTATGTTAGTCATAATATTAGCGGTATGAGGGTGTTATTTGAGGGGATTTATATATGGCTACTTGCTTTTTCTAGATCTTGTCACAATACCAGACTTTTTTATTGCTCCCTGCAAATAATCCTTAAATTTTGAAGGGAATAACCATTTTATACCCAACTTCTCAGCCCATTTTATAAGACCCTGATCAGCGGTTACGAGAATTGCATCTAATTCCAGTGCGAGCAACAAAAGATCAACATCTTCTTTGCTGTCTATTATCCCTTCCCTCAAAGCCTCACGATATTTGCATCTAAGATCATGAATAATTTTAGTTGGGTCTTTTCTTTCAAGACTTTTAACCGCTGTTTCTGCTATCCTTAATCCTTTATTTACTCTTTCTCTTATATCTTCAATCAGTTCATAAAGAATAAAGGCTGGAATTTTTAATTCGTGCTTTTTTGGAGGTTTCTGATGTAATATTAAAAGTAAATCTTCTGAAACGCGATTTTGGTCAATAAAATGCATAAGTTCTTCGAAAATAGAGGGTGGCATATAAAATTCAAGTATATGTATCTGAGCTGCTAAAAACAAGAAGGCTTCAAGTGCTTCCGTGGGAGTATTTCCTAAATGTTTTCTTACCTCTGGATTAACAAATAAACTTGTATCCAGTACCACTCTTTTTGGAGATACAAGATTCTTAGAAAATTTCGAAGATAATTCTGCGTTATCGAGCTCTGTTGCTGACTTCTTTTTTCTATATTTTTTTTGATTCAATCTATTTTTCAAGCCCTTTTTAAAGATTGTAATCCAATTGTTATCATTATCAACGAAAAGGATTCAAAAGTAAACTTAGCTTATAAAAATCTTTAATTTTCTACTTAAAAGCTACTGAAGTGTATAACGTGGTCCACCACCTCCTTCGGGCAGGTTCCACACTATATTTTGTAAAGGACATTTCAAATCACAAGTTTTGCAATGCAAACAATTACTAAAGTTTACTCTTATTTTTTCTTCTTCAATTTCATAGACACCGGCAGGACAGAATGATACACAGGGTGCGCCGTATTCGACGATACATTTTTTGCATTTGGTAGCATCTACTAAATAAATATGGCTTTTCTGTCTTTCATCATGTGATGTGCCTGAAAAATAGACATCCGTTAACTTGTTTACAATAATTTTATCATCTGCTTTTGGTAATGATTCTGGCGACTTAGTAGCGTAAAAACTTTTTAAATCCTTAGTTGTAGAGTAGTCAGGTTTTGTTTTAAGATTACCAATTGGGGTAGAACCATTTGTAATCATCTCAAAACCAAGCAGTAGTCCTCCGGGAAAAGGTAATCCTTTAGCTATTGCTGGCGTGAAATTACGGCTTTTTTTGAGGTCAGAATATATCCAACTATTTTTAAGTTTCTCTTCATACTTTGCCAGTTGGTTTGCAGAGAAATCGTTCATTTTATAAGCCTCAAAAATGACCTCAGCTGCTAAGATACCAGATTTAATGGCAGTGTGCAGTCCTTTTAATTTTCGTGAATCTACAAGGTTTGCAGAGTCCCCAATTATTATAATGCCGTCAGATGTGAGTTTAGGTATAGAAAAATAGCCACCACATGGAATTGTTCTTGCTCCATAATGAGTAGGGACACCGCCTTTTATAATATTGTAAATAAAGGGATGCAACTTATATTTTTGAAGTTCTTTATGAGGATCGAGCTGTGGATCTTCCGAACTTAAATGTATGATAAGTCCTATAACAATGCGATCTTCGGAAATGCAATATATAAATCCTCCACCCGAGATCCCCTTACGAAATGGATAGCCAAATGTATGGATACATTCTCCTTTTTTTAAAGAATTATTTTTTATTTCGTAAATTTCTTTTACACCAATCTCATAAATAGAAGGATAACTATTTTGATCAAGACGCAAATCTTCAATAACCTTTTTTCTCAGGGTACCATTGCTTCCCTCTCCGAGAACCACAACCTTTGAGTTTAGGATATAACCCGGCGTTTTATATTCGCCGTTTTCTTGAAGGCGTTTGTCATCTGTTCGAACACCAACAACTTTTGTGTCTTCATAAAGAAGTTCGACAGCAGCTGTTGACTCAAGCAACATCACATTGTTATTTTCGGCTATCCTTGAGAGCCAGCTGACAAATTTAGATAGAGAAATAAGGTAATTACCATGATTATTAAGAAACTGCGGAATATATGGAATTTTAAACTTTCCTTTTTTGGTCAAAAAATAAATTGATTCCGCAGTTACTTCTGACTCGATAGGACATCCAAGCTCTTTATGGTTAGGGAGCAATTCTGAAAGGACATCAGGAATAAGTACTGCGCCTGAAATATTATGTGCGCCAAAATAAGCACCTTTCTCAAGAACAACGATTTTATCTTCGATCTCGATTTTTTTGCCTTGTTCTTTTCCCTCTTCGATCTCTTTATTATATTTTTTAATGAGATTGGTCAGGTGAATTGCGCTGCTTAGATTGGCAGGTCCGCCTCCAACAAAGATTACATCAAAATCAATTACTTCACGTTCCATAATGATTAGTTCTCCTTTGCATGAAATTCAAAGCTTTAATAGAAAGACAGTATAACACAACTGAAATTTCTAATTAGAATTTAGATTAAGTTAAAATTATTAATATATCTTAAGAGTTTATTCTTCCGCGATAATTTTTTCTAAAATAATAAAAATACATTATTTAATATAGTAATGAAGATGTCGGAAAAAAATAAATTTTTATGGGGTGTTGCAACATCTGCCTTTCAGCTTGAAGGATCTCCTTATGCTGATTGGGCTTTATGGGATTCGATACTAAATTTGAATCCTGACGTGACGAACCACTACAAATTCTATAAAGAAGACTTAAAACTGCTGAAAGAACTTGGTGTAAATGCATATCGGTTTTCATTGGAATGGAGCAGGATACAGCCGAAAGAAAATATGTGGGATGAAACCGCCATTGACCATTATCAGGACATAATAAATATACTTATAGAAAACAATATAGAACCCATGGTAACGATCCATCACTTTACACATCCACTCTGGTTTATCAAAAAATATCCATGGCATGAAGATGCATCAATAGAAAAATTCTTAAAATATGTAGAGAATATAACATCAGCAATAAAGGGCGTAAAATACTGGATAACATTTAATGAACCTTATGTGCTTCTGCTCGGAGGTTACATCGAAGGATGCATGCCACCCGCGATAAAAGATATTTCTTTTGCAATAAAGGCTTTAAAAAATATCTTTATATGCCATTCAGAAGCATTTGACATTATCCATTCAAAGATGCCTGATTCAATGGTAAGCGTTGCTCACAATATGGCTGCTTTTGCACCATGGAAGCGATGGAACCCTACAGACAGATTACTAGCAAAGATCGCTAAACATTTTTACAACCACTCTCTCATCGATGCTTTCTTAAAGGGGACAATCCAGATAAAATTTCCATTTAAAAAACCTGTATGTATAGATTTACCAGTAAAAGACAAGCTCGATTTCCTGGGTATCAATTATTATACACGGGTCCATATAAGATTTAACCCATTCAAAAAGTTGGGTGTTGAATTGAGGCATAGGGATCTCGATGGATATGGACTTACTGATATGGGGTGGGAAATTTATCCAAAGGGGCTTGAAAAGGTTTTAAGATATGTATCTAATTTAAATATTCCTATTATAATTACAGAAAATGGAATCGCAACGCATAGCAATATCAGAAAAATAAAATTTATTAAATCGCATATTGACATAGTTGAAAAATGTATTTGTCAAGGGCTTGATATCAGAGGATATTTTTATTGGTCCCTTATTGATAATTATGAATGGCTTCGAGGTCTTGATGCCCGTTTCGGTCTTTACGAGGTTGATTTTAATACTTTGAAGCGTAATCCTACTCCCGCAGCCACATATTACTCATATCTCATAAAAAGCCGAAAATTTTAACAAAAAGTTCATAATTATTTCATATTTTTGTAATTTAAAAGTCTTACCATAATTATAGATGCTATTATGTGATTTCCATATTCATACAAAATATTCTGATGGTTCAGTTGAACTATCAAGAACTATCGATATATATGGGCAATTCGGATTCGATGTTATTGCTATAACAGATCATGTGGTTAATGGCGATTCTTCTTTAGGAAAACTTGCAAAACGTTTCAGACTTTCTGTAACAGAGGATAATTTTGAACAATACATGTCCCATATAAAGTTTGAAGCTGAGCGTGCTTTAAAAAAATATAATATGCTCGTAATTCCTGGTGTAGAGATAAGTAAAAATTACTTATCGACGGATAAATCAGCCCATATATTAATTCTTGACATCAAGCAATTTATACCTGCCTGCTGGAGTTACGAAAAGATATTCCTTACCGCAAAGTCTCAGGGAGCCCTTATCATTGCCTGCCATCCACATCATACTTCGGAAATAGGCATAAGGAATACTCTTTTTCTCTGGAATAACAGGGAGAAATATGCAAAATACATTGACGCATGGGAAATAGCAAACAGGGATGACGTGTTCAATGTAATCGGTCTCAAAAAATATCCTTATATAGCAAACAGTGATTTTCACAAATTTCGGCATATTTATTCATGGAAGACCATTCTCAATTGTGAAAAGGACGTGGAGTCCGTAAAGCGCTGCATAAGACATAATAAAGGAGTTGCAATAACTTTATTCAGAAATTAGGAGAAAAAAATGGAAATATTCTTAATTTTTGCGTGTTTAACAGGACTGGGACTTATAGGTTATACATTTCAGATATTAGCTATCCGCTCAACACTAAAAGACCACGTTCAGAATTCATTGTGTAGACCTGAAGATAAAGGAAATTATCCATCTTTCCAACCACCTATATCTATTCTTAAACCACTTAAGGGACTCGATGACAATTTATTCGATAATCTTGAAAGTATTTGTGCACAGGATTATCCAAAGTACGAAATTATATTTTCACTTCAGGATCATAACGACCCAGCTTATAAAGTAGCTAAAAAAATAAAAGACAAATATTCTCATAAAGACATATCTATTGTGATAGAAAGATGCAACGAGGGGTTGAATCCGAAGGTCAACAATCTTATCCCTGCTTACCGTTCAGCAAAATATGAATATATCCTGATAAGCGATAGTAATGTTATGGTAGGGCAAGATTATCTGAAAGAGGTCATAATTTATATGCAAAATCCTGAAGTAGGACTAGTAAGTAATTTAATACAGGGCGTAGGCGGACGCACTATCGGTTCAATATTCGAAAACCTCCATCTTAATTCCTTTATTATGGGGAGTGTGTGTTTTCTTCAGAAATTTCTCAAAATGCCATGCGTAGTGGGCAAATCTATGCTTATGCGGAAGAAAGATCTCGAGTCCATAGGTGGTTTTTACGCAGTGAAGGATGTGCTTGCAGAAGATTATATTATTGGTAAAAAGATGCAGAAGAAGGGGAAGAAGGTGATTCTCTCCAAATACATTATCAAGAATGTAAATGAATATTGGAGAATTGGAAAATTTATCAACAGGCATACAAGATGGGGAAAACTCAGATGGAAAATCGGAGGGATTAGATATTTTTCCGAATTGCTTGGTAATCCAGTATTTTTATCTTTTCTGCCAATTGCATTATGGGAACCTTCAAAATTAACTCTGTCTATTGCATTTTTCACAAGCTCATTAAAAATTTTGGGTGATATGTACATCGGTAAAAAAACAAAAGCAGATATGAACTATTTTTTATATATTTTTTCACCTGTTAAAGATCTGATTATTGGACTTCTATGGTTTGTACCATTCTTTTCCCACACTGTTGTATGGAGAGGGAACAGATATATAATCACTAAGGATTCTTTTTTATTACAGTATCCCGCCTCAAGAGTATTTTCTCGAAAATACAGACTTTTAGATGCCGTGAAAACACGGTTTGTATAATGTAATCATTTCTTAAAATTTACTTAATTTTCAGTTCATACCTTTGTAACATTTGACTTTTATAATTCCTTACATGAGATACTTCAAAAAAGTTGTGGATGTAATAATCAAGCTGATGATCCCCCTTATTATTTTTTCACTTATGATGGGCGTAGCAAAAATATTTCTTGATCTTAGAGTAGTATTTAAGAGTCCGACGATAAGTTCTGGGTTTAATATACTCTTGACAGATATACTATCGATGTTTGTAGTAATTGAACTTCTAAGAGGAATCATTGAATATTTTGAGATACATAGAATGAGGCTAACATTAATTGCAGATGCCGCGCTTATTTTTATACTGAGAGAAGCAATGATAGAGATTTACGAGAAAAATATAGATTCTTCCGAAATTATTTCCTTTGCATGTCTTATTGCAGCGATTGTAGGCGTAAGAACCTTAGCCATCATTTATTCACCCAGCAAGGGTAGAGAGTTAATAAAAAATGAAAAGTGAATTACTCAGAAAAATAGAGGACATAATAATAATCATCCTTTTTTTAATCGGCATTTTACTCATTACTTTTCATTGGAAATGATTATATAGAAATTTAAATAGAAATTTAATTTTAGTTTCATAAATCTTTAACATTTGCCTCGTAAAATTATTAAAGGAAAGGAGGTGAAAAAAACGGCTGAAACGGATGGAATTAAATGGATTAAATCCTGGGAAAGGAAAAGTGCCTGAGAATTTCACTACAAAATTCCCAGGCACAGCAGAAAGCAATAGGCTGTTGACTATCCCCTCTGCGTTTTAATGATATCGAAGACTCAATAATAAGTCAAGACTCCTACTATGCGTGCGAGGGTGAAGAGAACATTAACAATTTATGACTGGTTAATGAAACAAACATTAGAGGAGGAATGAGTATGCATAAATACCTGAGAAAATATTTGACAACACTGTCAATCTTATTAGCACTATCTTTAGCATTTTTTGACCTGTCGTTTGCAAAAGATGATAACAAATTTGAAAGTCAGGGTCTCAAGAAGTATGCAAAGAACATTATTTTTATGGTCCCTGATGGTATGGGACTCTCGAATGTAACAGCTGCTCGCATATTCAATGATGGACCTAATGGAAATTCCCTCTATCTTGAAACTCTACCACAAATCGGATATCAGAGAACTCATTCAAAGAATAGTACCGTTACTGATTCAGCTGCTGCAGCCTCCGCATGGGCATGTGGTGAAAAATTCAATAACGGCGAAATTTGTTGTCTTGACAATGACAAAAATGGAATATGTGAATCTGCACCCTTAACCATTCTGGAAATGGCTAAAGCAAATGGTAAAGCTACAGGTTTGGTCGCTACTTCAACTATAACACATGCCACGCCTGCAGCTTGGGGAGCACATGTTCACTCCAGAAAATGTGAAACTGAAATTGCAAGACAATATATTGAGGAAACTGGGGTTGATGTTTTACTTGGTGGTGGGATCGGCAGTGATTCTTCCTCTTGTTTAACACCATCTCCTAAAACTGCGACTCAATTGATAACAGAGGCACAGAGTTCTTATGGTTATGTTTATGTAACCAATGAAACACAAATGAAAGCTGCTGTAGGACTTGGTACGGATAGAATCTTGGGACTTTTTACCCCAGCCGAAAAGACACCGGAAACTTATCGTGTAGATTCCTCATTGAGCTATCCTGAGGACGAACCTACACTTGCTGAAATGACTGCTGCTGCGCTTGACATCCTTGAAGAGGATAGAGATGGTTTCTTCCTAATGGTCGAAGGTTCACAGATCGATTGGGCAAATCACGATAATAATATCAAATATCAAATTGGTGAGACACTTGCTTTCGATGAAGCAGTCAAGGTGGTTTTGGACTGGGTTAACAAAAAACCGCGGAGAAAACTGGATACATTAGTTATTATCGTCGCCGACCACGATTGTGGCGGTTTCGCTGTTAATGGCCCTTATGGAACACTTTCTGAACGAGGTGATATCGTTGAAGCAGGATGGACAAGCGATGAACACACTGGTGTTGACACAATAATCTGGAGTCAGGGGCCGGGAAGCCAGTATTTGGGCGAGGCTGTTGATAATACGTATCTCTACGAGGTAATGAAAAAGATTTTAAAATAAATTAGCTATTTGTAAACAATGGAGAGGCAGTTCACTGCCTCTCCATTTGATTAAATTTCTCAATAATTTAATTTTAAATTCACAATTTTGTAACAAGACAGCTGTTAATATTTTCTAAAAGTAAATTGTATGAAGAATATTACATACTTGAATTTAAGTGCGAATAAATCGAGTTTAGACAAAAAAGAAGTGGTATGTCCATATAAAAGTATTGACACTTGTGCAGCTTCATTTTCTTCAATGTTTATAGACGATTATAGAAAAGCTAACTATTGTTGTAATGAGGATTATGACGATTGCCCAATATTCCTGTCAAAAATATTGAGAAGGACTTAAGATTGATGGTACAAAATAATTTTTTTTCGAAGCAAGTTTTTGAAATATTTTATTTGATTGGAGAATAATCATGCAAGACAGGAGAGATTTATTTTTTTGTCCCTATCTGCACAAATATCCGCGAGGTGTTATCTGTGATGTTTCACTCTTTCCAATTAAAGATATTCGTTACATAACACTCGATATTTGTAAAAGCAGGCGATTTGAACTGTGCTACATATATCTTTCAAAACTAAAAGAAATGAGCGGGGTTGTTATTCCCGCGACAGGTTAAATACGATAAAAAACTCGAAGTATTTTTTTTGGAGGTTTGATACATATGAAATGTCCATATCTAATAAAGTGGATTACATATTCATGTAAAGCAAAAGAAAAGCTGTACTTTCCGAGTTCTTTTCAACTACAGGAGTACTGTAAAAAGAAAAGCCATAAAAAATGTCCATTTTTTGTAAACAAAATAAAAATTTATTCTGATGTCTTAAATTACATTTAGCTCGACTTTCTATATTTATTGAAATTTTATATTGCTATGGTCTTTATAGACTTAATACTATGAGCTTTTATTGTGTTCATAATAATGACGTGCATATAAATGTAACTCCAATTCGTGCTTGATCTAATAGAAAAGGTTTGATGACGAAATGGCAAGAAAGCCTAAATAGAATTTATATACCAAAGGAGGTGCAAGATGTAACAGAAATTTAACGAAATTGTAACAAATTTGTAACATTTAACTATTATCTTAGAATAAGCAGGAGGTATGAAATGAAAAAAATATTAGCAGTATTGGTTTTAAGCCTATTCATCTTCACGAACGCTGCTATCTCTTCAGCGGCGGATTTAAGAATTGATGGTTCGACAACTGTTTTACCTATTGCACAAAAGGCAGCCGAGATATTTATGAAAAAAAATCCTGATGTTAAGGTATATGTTTCTGGAAGTGGTTCAGGTACAGGGATCAAGGCTCTGATTGATGGGACAACTCACGTTGCTACGAGTTCAAGGGAGGCAAAGGAAAAAGAGCTGAAATCTGCTGAAGAAAAAGGTGTTACTTTGACAGCACATAAAATTGCGCTTGATGGTATCGTTCCTATCGTCCATCCCTCGATGGAAATCGATAATTTAACAACAGAGCAACTCAGAGACATATATAACGGGAAAATCAAGAACTGGAGTGAAATTGGCGGTCCAAATAGACCTATCTCGGTGGTATCAAGAGATACAAGCTCCGGTACATATGAAGTTTGGGAAGAGAAAATTTTAAAAGGTGATAAGGTAAGGCCTGATGCATTACTCGTTGCATCTAATGGACAGGCTGTTCAGACAGTTGCAAATAATAGATATGCTTTAGGCTATATTGGTATTGGGTATGTAGATAAGTCTATTAAGGTGTTGAAAGTAAATGGCACGAGTGCTACTACCGAAAGCATCCGTAATGGATCATGGCCTATTGCGAGACCTCTCTTTATGTATACAAATGGAAAACCGTCGGGTGTTATTGCCAGATTTATTGATTTTGTTTTGTCAAAAGAGGGGCAAAAGATTGTCAACGAAGTCAAGTATGTAAGTATTAAGTAAGACATTTTGACAAAATGATCATCAAAATAGAAGAAGGAACCAAGCGGTTCCTTCTTCTATTTTAACCCGAAAAATGCAGATATTGCTCAAAAGAGAAATTCGTGTTTCATGTCTGCTTCGTATCTCGGTAAAAATTATGTTTTTAGACTAATAACGGATAATGATTAACCGATAACAAATATGTGGTACACTGAGGAAATGAAAAATAAATTTTTTGCCACATCTGCATTATTTGAAATTTATTTTTAGGGGTCAAACATAATAGCTACTCAAATAGCGAAAGGGGAGTAATAAATATTTGGCAATAAAATGGCAGACCAAAGAAAAGATTATTGAGATTATTGTAAGTTCAATCGGGCTTGTATCTGTAGTAGTTTTGTTATTAATTGGTATTTTTCTTTTTAAAGAGGCTTTTTATATCTTTTATAAAGCTGGCGTATTAAAAGTCATTTTTGGTAGTCAATGGTATCCTACACATGATCCTCCGAGCTTTGGAATGTTTCCATTGATAATGGGGACGATCGCTGTGACCTTTTTAACTTCTCTTCTGGCTATCCCTTTAGGTTTGGTTACTGCGATATATATCGCTGAAGTTGCACACTATAAAGTCAAAGAATTTTTGAAGCCATTAATAGAGATGCTGGCAAGTTTTCCATCTGTAATACTTGGTTTTTTTGGGATGGTAGTAATAGCTCCAATATTGTCGAACTGGTTGTCTCCTCTTATTTCAGAGAAGTTACCCGAATTACTGAGGAGTATGAACTTGCCTTTTATCTCAACAACTTTAGCCGAGTTTTGTTATAACAAGCTATTTATCTCATCTGGACTGAATATTTCCACCGCGGCTTTAATGCTTTCTGTGAGGGCTATACCGGTAATCTGTAGTATAGCGGAAGATGCCTTAACTGCCGTACCAAGAACATATAGAGAAGCATCTTATTCTCTCGGTGCAAACAAATGGGATACTATATGGAGGGTTGTTATCCCTTCTTCTGTATCAGGATTAAGCGTAGCAGTAATTTTAGGAATAGGAACAATCATAGGTGAAACAATGATTGTATTGATGGTTGCAGGAGGAGCTGCAGTTGTTCCACACTGGATTTTTGATCCCGCTCGACCTATGCCGGCAGCAATAGCGGCTGAGATGGCTGAGGCTCCATATAGAAGCCTGCATTACCATGCACTTTTTGGTGTTGGAGCTATCCTTTTTATAATTACGCTTTTTCTAAGCCTTGTTTCTGACTATATCTCCAAAAAATATAGAGCAGTTAGAATAGGAGAAAAGATATGATGAGACCTAATAAAAATGATGATTATAAAAATTCACTGGTGCACAGGAAAAAATTCAATCTCAAAGAAAAATTTTTCCTTATGCTAATTAGAACACTCGGATCTACCGGTGCAATAATTCTCTTTGTTATTTTGTTCTTTGTTGTATACAATGGGTTTAAAGTCTTAAGTTGGGAATTTATAACACAACCTCCTTTAGCGGCTATGACAAAGGGTGGTATTTTCCCTGTAATTGTAGGAACAATCTTACTTACAACACTATGTATGACAGTAGTAATACCCGTCGGTGTTATAACAGCAATATTTTTATCTGAGTATTCAAAACCCGGATCCCTTTTAAAAGTTATTATGATGTCTATATACACACTTTCTGGTGTTCCATCTGTTGTATTTGGTCTCTTTGGGCTTGCTGTTTTTGTTGTTGCCTTCAACTTTGGGATGAGTTTGCTTGCAGGCTCTTTAACACTCGCTATTATGATACTTCCTTACATAATATCAACCTCAGAAGAGGCTCTTAAGGCAGTACCTTATAGTTTCCGAGAGGCCTCTCTGGCTTGTGGTGCTACCAAATGGCAAACTATAAGAAAAGTGGTCTTACCTACTGCAATGCCCGGGATTCTTACAGGTGCAATACTTGGGACCGCAAAAGTCTCGGGTGAGACCGCGCCGATTATGTTTACCGCTGCTGCTTTTTTTACACCTGGAGTCCCTAAATCTTTATTCGAACCAGTTATGGCCTTGCCTTACCATATTTATGTATTGGCTACAGCAGGAACGCATATAGAGGAAACAAGACCTATACAATACGGTACGGCTTTAACATTAATTGTTCTTGTTTTAGGGATGAATTTGCTTGGAATAATATTAAGGGCGAGGCAAAGAAGAAAAAAGGCATGGTAGAGAATATTTTTGAGATAAAAGATTTTAGTGTTTATTATGGTGATTTCAAAGCAGTTTCAAATGTAACACTTAATATAGAGGCCAATAAGATTACTGCAATAATAGGACCCTCAGGGTGTGGTAAATCTACTTTATTAAGATCTTTGAATAGAATGAATGACTTGATTACCAATTCATGGGTTGAAGGGAAAGTATTTTTTAAAGGGATAGATATTTATGATAAAAGTACAGATGTTATAGAACTGAGGAAAAAGGTTGGTATGGTTTTTCAAAAACCGAATCCTTTCCCCACTTCTATTTATGAAAATGTAGCATATGGACCAAAAATTAGAGGTATAAAGAAAAAGAGTCAACTTGACGAGATTGTCGAGCATGCTCTTGTTAGAGCTGATTTATGGAAGGAGGTTAAGGATAAATTACATGAGTCTGGGATGAGCCTTTCAGGAGGCCAGATGCAGAGATTATGTATCGCAAGATCTCTCGCACAGGAACCAGAGGTTTTGTTATTTGACGAGCCTACCTCTGCTTTAGATCCAATATCAACTGCAAATATTGAAACTTTATTAAAGGATTTACAGAAAACCATTACAATCGTTATCGTGACTCATAATATGCAACAGGCAGCACGGATATCCAATTATACGGCTTTTATGTATTTAGGTGAATTGATTGAATTTGGAGATACTGATACAATATTCGTTACTCCTAAAAATAAGTTGACGGAGGAGTACATTACGGGGAGGTTTGGTTAATGGCTATTTTTGATGAGGAATTGAAGTCGCTAAGAGAAGAAATTTTAAGACTGGGTTCAATGGTTGAGACAGCGATTCACGATTCTGTTAAGTCTTTAGTGGAACGTGATAGCGATCTCGCAAAGGAAGTTATTAAAAGAGATCATCTGATAAATGCACTTGAAGTAAAGATAGATGAGGAATGTATCAGGCTTATTGCCCTTAGACAACCTGTAGCAAGCGACCTTAGGTTCATTACAACTGCGATGAAGATTACGACGGATCTTGAAAGAATGGGGGATCTGGCCGAAAATATCGCAGAAAGAGCGATAGAACTAAACCAAGAACCTTTACTGAAGCCATTTGTTAACATACCTAAGATGGCAAAGATTACTCAGGAGATGGTCAGGGATGCCTTAGATTCCTTCGTTGCGGGGTGTACAAAATTGCCCTACGAGGTCATAAAGAAGGATAACGAAGTTGATGAATTGACTGAGATAAATTTTCGGGAATTATTAGAGTTTATGGTTAAGGACCCAAATATAATTCCTATAGCGGTAAAAAGGACTTATGTAGCAAAATATCTTGAAAGGATAGCCGATCACGCAACAAATATAGCGGAAATGGTGATATATATGTGTAAGGGTAAAATTATAAGACACACCAGTATCACTGATATATCCTAACCCTTTCAAAATACTAAACCGAATTTTTTCTTGACAAATAAGTAAGGTTTAAGCTAAAACTTTAGCTGTTATGTTCAAAAGAATTTATTTATTCATTCAATTATTTTTTTTGATTTTTACATTGCCTGTAATAGCGTCGGACATAGAGCAATTAACATATTCTGAACCAGTTATTACCTCGTCTTCAGATACACAGAGAGAAAATTCCTCCACTATATTAGCTGATTATTCATATAGCGGATTTGCTCTTAAAGCGGTAAAAAAGCAGATTGAACTTTTTACCGATAAAATAAAGGAAAGATTTGCTGTTTGGCTTAGCAGATCAGGTAAATATATTGAGATGATGAAAGATATATTGAGAGAACACAATATTCCTGAAGAGATGGTCTTTTTACCACTCATCGAAAGCGGTTTTAATCCCAATGCTTATTCAAGGGCTCGAGCCGTTGGATACTGGCAGTTTATAGCTTCAACAGCAAAAAAATATGGCCTCGAGATAAATTGGTGGCGGGACGAACGAAGAGATCCAGAGAAGTCTACATGGGCCGCAGCAAATTATCTGAAAGATCTTTATAAAATGTTCGGGTCGTGGGACCTTGCTATGGCTGCATATAATGCCGGAGAAGGAAAAATTTTAAGGGCTCTTAATAAGACAAAAGCAGATAATTATTGGGAACTTGTAAGAACTGATTATATAAAATCAGAGACCAAAAATTATGTCCCTAAGTTCATTGCAGCGGCTCTAATTGCTAATAACCCCCATGAATATGGTTTTGACAATCTCGAGTTTCATCCTTCGCTTGAGTATGATACCGTTATCGTAAAGTCTCCTATTGATCTCGAAGTTATAGCTGAATGTGCTGAGACCGACTTAAAAACAATAAAAGAATTGAATCCCGAGCTTAAAAGATGGTGTACACCGCCTGATGTTTCTGAATATGCTCTACGAATTCCTTTAGGGAAAAGAGAAAATTTTATTAAAAATCTTGAAAAAATTCCTGAGAAAAAACGTTTTTCAGTAGATGTATATAAGGTTAGAAAGGGGGACACTCTCATTAAGATTTCGAAAAGGACAGGGGTCCCGATAAAGGTAATTCTTGATCTAAATTCTTGGGAAAAGATGATACCACTAAAAACCGGCATGAAGATTTACTTGCCACCTAGAGATAAATTTAAATTGGATATTGACGATAAAAGACCTATAATAAAGAAGGCTTCTTATAAGCATAAATCTAAGAAAAAAATAAAGACCAAAAAGAGAAATATTTAGCTTCCTTTTTCTCCTGACAATCTTGTTTTTGCTTCTTCCAAGAAGGGTGAGCGAGGAAATTTTTCGATCAATTCTTTATATTTTTTATCTGCCTCTTCTTTTTTACCTGTTTTCTCGAGAAGTTTACCGTATTCCATAAGAGCAAAATCTTTATAAATAATATTGTCTGAGTTATAAATTTTTTCGAGGGTTTTCATTGCCTCAATAATATTATTCTTTTTGATATAAATGATTGACATCTTTTGATAAGCAAGGGGGATAAGGCTTTTTTTATCAGAATATCTTTTTACAAATTCTTCGAATGTCTTAAGGGAATCATCATAATTTCCAAGTTCATAATAGCATGCAGCTATGTAAAAAAGTGAAGTAGGCGATTTTTTAGTATTGTAAGCTTTTTTAAACAATTCTAAAGCCTTCTTATATTGTTCCTGTTGATTTTCAAATCTTGTATTAATATTGTGGAAAATTTTATATGCTTTATATTCAAAAGCCTCAGACTTTTTTCGCAAGCTGTGAGAATATATTAAAAAGCTTGAGGCGCTTATGATAATAACAAGGATAGCGATGGTATAAATCAGAAGCATTTTCTGTCGTTGTCTTATTGTTGATTTGATATTGGATAATTTTTTCTTTACATCTTCCTCTGTAGGTATATCTTTCCTCTGTACTCGTTTTTTTATAACCTTAGGCATTATTCCCTCCTCAGAGATCTTTCAACGATTACTTTGGAGTTTTCGAAGACTGAGGTAATACGGTTTTTTTCCACCCCCGACGCAAGAAGAATATTTATCGCAAATTCTTTTGTGATTAAATCTGATGGAGCATGGGCATCAGTGTTTATACACAATGGTACTCCAAATCTGATGGCTTCTTTAGCAACATACCCATTGGAAAGGGAATGTCCCTTGCGCGATGTTATTTCAAGAGTAACACCTTTTTCCTTTGCGAGAAGAAGATCCTCCTCGGATATTAAACCCGGGTGAGCGAGAATATCTGCAAGACCCTCGATAGCGGCTCTATTTGTTCCACTAGCAACAGGCTCCACGAGCGTCTCTCCATGAACGACGACTATTTTTGCACCAAGATATCGCGCTTCTTTTATTAGCTCGGGAATAATATTGGGAGGAGCATGGGTTATTTCAGCTCCGGGGATTGCTTCTATAGAAATAAAACCTTTTAATTTTTTGATTGCATGGACAATTTTAGGAATTACAAAATCAATATTCGATGAATCAACATGATCTGTAATTGCGATAGCCTTATATCCGATGGCCTCAGCCCTCCTTATTAATTCTGAAGGTATGAGTTCTCCATCACTAAAAAAACTGTGAGTATGTAAATCAATCATTGTGTCTCCAATCTTTAAACAATTTTACTATTTTAACTCAAATAATGGAGAGAGTGTTCAAGAAAAGTCATTATAGCTATTTAAACTTTTTTCAAAATAGCAACATACCATTCTTCATCTGAATAATGTCTAAACTTTTTTAATCCATATGCTTCAAAAGAAGAGACCACTGTTGAACTTTGAAGTATATTCATTCCCCCTATAACGAGCAAACCGTTTGAAAATAATCGTTGTGCTAAAGAATACGATATTTTTTTTAGTAAAGAACCATACAGATTAGCAAATATTATGTTAAATTTACCTGAGACATCTTCAACGGAACAATGAAAGAGTTGGATAGCGTTGTCCACACTATTTAATAGAATATTTCCCTTAGCTTCTTCTATAAATTCAGCATCAATATCAACCCCTATTACATTAGAAGCTCCCAATTTAGTTGCTGCAATTGACAAAATGCCGGTTCCTACACCTGCATCAAGTATTTTCGCCTTAGTAAAATCTTCTGGACTCATCTCTGTGATTTTTTTTAACGCTTCAAGACAATATATTGTGCATGGATGACTACCCGTTCCAAATGCCCTTCCTCTTTGAATAAAAATGGGTATCCCAAACGGCGGGACATAAGGTGCAGGAACTGGTACAATAACAAAATCGTTATAGTTATTTGGACTTGCATAATTTAATGAAGTAGCCGGATATTGTAGTTTTAAACTTTTTGCCTGAATACGGAGAAATTTTTCAAGTTTTTTAAATATCTGATCAGCAGATGAAGAAAATATAAACACTTTGACAATAAAATCTTTATCTGTTTTTTTAATTGTAAGTCCATTCACAAATGGCCATAGAAAATTGTATAAAGATTCTAAAATTGGAAGTGGAGTATCAATTTTTATTTCGTACCATTCCATATTTTTTTAAGTATTTAAACTTATATTCCCTGCTGTCTTGCCGCAGGTTTTTCATTAAATTTATACCTGTTTTGCTCTTGCAAGTGTTATTATGACGACTTCTTTAGCACCCCCGTTGATAAGCTGTTTTGTACATTCTGTAACTGTTGCACCAGTGGTCATTACATCATCAACAAGAAATACCTTCATTCCTTTTATATTTTCTTTTAACTCAAAAGCGTCTTTAACATTTAAAGATCTTTCTTTTGCTGATAGTTGCGTCTGGGGGAGGGTGTCTTTTTTCTTAACGAGAATATCCATTAAAAGAGGTATCTCCTTTCTTTTTGAAATTTCCCTTGCAATGAGTAAGGACTGATTAAAGCCTCTTTCCTGTAATCTTTTTTTACTCAATGGTACAGGTATTATTCCGTTTACTGGGGGGAGATCTATATTTAATAATAATTTAACAAGCGGCCTTACAAGATTCTTGGCTCCACAAAATTTGAGTTGATTTATTGCTTCTGCCAAGAGACCTTCGTAAAGACCATATGTTATAACTCTGGAAAAAGGAGGTTTAGTTTTAATGCATTGCCCACAGATTTTTGCATATTCTGATGAAAGGGGCAAGGCACATATTTTACAAGAATTTCCTTCATATCTATAAATTTTAGCCCAGCATCCAGAACAGAATGGGTAATAAGAGGAAATATTACTTACTTTGCCACATGAAGGACATTTTGAGGGGTATAAGATATTTAAAAATCCCGAGATCAGGCCATGTTTATGATCAGTGGTGTTCCACATTTACCACATTTAGGATTTCTATAAATCTTATTAGTTAAGACTTTATTTCGTATTCCACAATTATTGCAAGATACTACCTTAAAAGTTTCAGGAATAGAGCTTTTTAATATTTCATTTTCTTCCAACGTGGTAAACGATTTAAGAAAATCTAAATAAGTTTGGTCTTTTTCTATTAGTTCGATACCCATGCCATTCTTAATAGTTGACACGGGTCTTTTGATCGTTCTTTTGACAATACCCTTTAACCGAGAAATGTTGTTGTCCGGCAGTACGATCTCTATATCAATTACAGTATTTGGTGAAAAACCGCGATTTGTTCTAATGAAGAGACCGCTTTCAGAGAAATTGCTTAAAATACCTCTGTAAGATACCTCTCCAGTACCAAAAATAACTTCTAATCTTTTAGTAAATCTTTTATGTCTTTGATACTTTCTTTCTTTAGCCATTAAAACTGGCCTTTTAATTCTATCAGTTCTTCTCTTCTTTGACCCGTAGAAATCAAATTAACTTCTACATTCAACATGCTTTCTATCTTTTCTATATATTTTTTTGCTGCTCGGGGAAGGTGATTAAAAATTTTTATCCCGGCTGTGCTTGTTTTCCATCCTTCCACTTCTTCGTATACAGGCTCGCATTTTTCAAATACGTTGCTCTCTTTTGGAAAATCATAAAAGATATTTCCATTATACCTGTAGGACGTACATATCTTTATTACGTCTAAATCATCAAGTATATCCAATTTAGTTATTGCTATTCCTGTAACACCGTTAATCATAATAGAATGACGAAGTACGACAAGATCAATCCAACCACATCTTCTTGGCCTGCCAGTAGTTGCACCATACTCTCCACCCTTTTCTCTTATTTTATCGCCCAAAGAATCCTTTATCTCGGTAGGGAAAGGGCCACCTCCCACTCTTGTTGTATAAGCTTTAACTACACCGAGAACTTTAGAGATTTTAGTAGGTCCTATTCCGAGGCCTGTACATGCACCTCCCGCAATAGCGTTTGATGAAGTAACATAAGGATATGTACCATGGTCAATATCCAGCAGAGTTCCTTGAGCACCCTCAAACAGTACATTTTTATTCTCAGAAAGCATTTTGTTAATGATAATGTCTGTATCTGAAATATACTCCTTAAGTTTTTCAGCATATTCCATGTATTCTCTATATATTGACTCCATATCGAGTTTCTGGACATTGTATAAATTTTCAAGTAAGAAATTGACATAAAAAAGATTCGATTTTAATTTTTCTTTAAACAACTCAGGATAAAGAAGATCAGCAATCCTTATGCCTGTCCTACCGGCTTTGTCACAATAAGCAGGTCCTATTCCACGACCTGTTGTTCCGATACTTTTAGCCCCTTTTAGCCTCTCATTTTCTCTATCAATGATGATATGGTATGGCATTATAAGATGTGCATTTTTGCTTAAAAAAAGATTTTTGTCTATTTCGACACCCCTCTTTTTTAACCCATCGATTTCTTCAATGAGTGCGTAGGGATCAACAACAACCCCATTCCCTATAATGCAAATTTTGTCTTTATATAAAATTCCTGATGGAATCAGGTGAAGTATAAATTTCTCATTATTGATTACAACGGTATGCCCTGCATTAGGGCCTCCTTGATATCTTGCAACAACATCTGCATTTTTAGATAAATAATCAACGATCTTACCTTTACCTTCGTCTCCCCATTGTAACCCTACCACTATTAAACTGGGCATGAAATTACCTCTTTTTTATAGACTTATTTGTTTAACAGAGAGAATATTTGGCAATCTCTTTATTTCGTCTAACAATTCTGCTGATGCAGGAGTATCTATGCTCACGACCGAAATCGCCATACCACCAGGTGTTTCTCTACCAAAATGCATTCTTGCTATATTAATATTATTTTTTCCAAGAAGCGTTCCGATATTTCCGATGACACCTGGTTTATCATTGTTATAAATAAAGAGAAGCTCTCCCTCGGGAACGATTTCGACTTTAAAATTGTCTATTACAACAATACGTGGATCCTTTTTGCTAAACAAAGTGCCTGCAAAATAATTCTCTTTATCTTTAGCTTTAACCCGGAGCCCTATTAGACTCTGATAATCACCTTCGTCAGAGCTTTTTATTTCCTTTACTTCAATACCTCTTTCTTTTGCAATAACCGGTGCATTGACAAAATTGACTGTTTCTTCAAGAATCGGGGTCAAAAATCCTTTTATTACTCCAATTGTAATTGGAGCAGTATTAATTGTAGATGCATCACCCTGGTATTCAATAGTTAATTCTGTAACCCCGCCTTCGAATATCTGTGAAGCAAATCCGCCGAGTTTTTCAGCAAGATTAATATAAGGTTGAAGCCTTGCGATTTGATCAGCGGGAATAGAAGGAAAGTTTACAGCATTCCTTATAATGTTATGGACAAGATAATCAACTATTTGTTCGGCAATAGCAATGGCGACATTCTCTTGCGCTTCTCTCGTCGAAGCACCAAGATGAGGTGTACAAATTACATTATCAAGTCCGATAAGAGGGTTATTGGAAGGCGGTTCCTTTTCAAAGACATCGAGCGCAGCTCCAGCAACTTTACCTTCTACAAGTGCATCATAAAGATCACTTTCATTAATAATACCACCTCTTGCACAGTTTATTATTCTAACTCCTGGTTTCATCAATTTAATTGTGTCTCTATTTATCATATTTTTTGTGTCGGAGGTTAAAGGGGTGTGTATTGTAATAAAATCGGCGCGTCTTAATAAATCTTCAAACTCAACCTTTTCGACACCCATGTTTTTCGCCTTATCTTCACTTAAAAAGGGGTCATATGCAATTACATTCATGGCGAAGCCCTGCATCCTTTTAGCGACTTGACTTCCTATATTCCCGATACCTATGATCCCCAATGTTTTATTAAAAAGCTCAACTCCCATAAATTTCTTTTTTTCCCACTTTCCGGATTTCATTGACATTGTAGCCTGGGGGATTAATCTTGCGAGTGAAACAATAAGAGCAATAGTATGTTCTGCTGTGGTTATCGTGTTTCCACCGGGTGTATTCATAACAACTATACCACGTTTTGTGGCAGCAACTTTATCGACATTATCAAGCCCTGAGCCTGCCCGCCCGATTACCTTAAGATTTTTTGCTGCATCAATTAAATCTGCTGTAACCTTTGTAGCAGACCTTATAATTAATCCATGATATTCACCTATACAATTTCTTAATTCATCGGGTTTTAAATCCGTCTTAACATCGACTTTTAACCCCGCATTTCTAAGTATTTCTGGGCACTTTGGTGAAATATTGTCACTGATAAGAACTTTCATTAGCCCCCCTAAATCATTAAAAGTTCTTGTGCAATCGCCACGCCTTTTCCCAATTTTATGGGATATCCCATGCCTTTAAGAACCATCTCGATTCCAGCAACAGCAGTAATTATATCGAATCTATCCGAATACCCTAAATGTGCAATTCTGAAAATTTTACCTCTCGCTTTATCCTGGCCTCCAGCTGCAGTTATACCATATTTCTCCCTGAGTTCTTTATATATCGCTTGTCCATCTATCCCTGTCGGAGCTTCGATAGCGGTTACAGCATTAGAAGGAGATTCTTTAGCATATAATTTTAGTCCCATAGCTTTTACCGCTTCTCTCGTTGCATTTGCAAGTATCGCATGTCTTTTAAACACATTTTCAAGTCCTTCAGCTTTTAGCATTTTTAGACTTTCATTGAGGCCTATAATCAAAGTAACAGGTGAAGTAAAATTGGTCTGATTTTTCGCCAAATTTTCTCTCTCTTTTTTAAAGTTAAAATAAAATTTGGGTAATTTACAAGTTTCTGCCCTTATCCAAGCCTTTTCACTTACACTGACAAAAGCGATACCTGGAGGTAACATGAGACCCTTCTGTGAACCACCTATCATTACATCTATTCCCCATTCATCGGTTTTTAAATCGTGTGCAACAAGTGCACTAATAGCATCGACTATAAACAATGTATCAGGATAATCTTTAACAATAGAAGCGAGGGTTTTAATATCATGATAAACACCTGTTGAAGTTTCTGACGCTTGAACAAATACTCCCTTGACATCCTTATTCTTTTTCAAATATCCTTCAACCTTTTCGGGTGGAACTGCGTAACCCCATTCAACGAGGATTTCGTCCACTTTAAGGCTATAAGCCCTGCAAATTTTTGTCCATCTTTCACCAAATTTTCCACCATTTATAACGAGGACCCTATCTCCCTCATTAAAGAAGTTGTTAACAGCGCCCACCATGCCTCCTGTGCCTGTTGAGCACAATATTAAAACATCATTATTAGTCTGATATAACCATTTAAGTCCTTTTTTTGCCGAATCAAGTATAGGCAAAAAGTCGGGTGAGCGGTGATGAATTATAGGAGATGCCATAGATAGAAGAACATTGGAAGGAACAGGCGTCGGGCCGGGTGCTAAAAGATAACGTTTTAACATAAGATTCCTCCTGCCTCATAATTGTCCTCTTGAACACAAAAATCCAACTTTCGAAATTAGCACAATAAAGACTATTTGGTCAAGAGTAGCTACTTTACAATGTTTTGTTATGGTGATTATAATTACATGTATGAATAGAAAAGTATTATTTTTTACCACCTTATTGATTGTGGGATTTATATTAGGCGGTGTAACTTTTTATATTCTTGAGAAATCTTTACAGCATGAATATGCGCAGCGTACTTTTGCTCCTAATGTTCCTCGGCAAATAATGGAAACGAGCAGGGCTTTCTCTGACATTGTTAATTCCGTTTCACCTGCGGTAGTCAATATATCAACAACGAAGGTTATTCAACGGGAGAATAGTAATTTCTTTGATGACCCTTTTTTTGATTTTTTTGGACCTTTTCAAGATTTCGGATTACCCAAAAAGTGGAAGGAGAAAAGTCTTGGCTCGGGTGTTATAGTTTCTCCTGATGGTTATATAATTACTAATAATCATGTTGTGGAGAAGGCGGAGGAGATAAAGGTTACACTTCTTGATAACAGGACATTGAAAGGTAGGATAGTGGGAATAGATCCGAAAACCGATATCGCTATAATAAAAATAGATGCTGATAATTTGCCAACCTTGAGATGGGGTGATTCTGACAGATTACAGGTTGGTGAATTTGTTCTTGCAATTGGTAGTCCATATGGATTAAGTCATACGGTTACAATGGGTATTATCAGTGCCGTTGGTCGGGCTAATGTAGGGATTGCGGATTATGAAGATTTTATTCAGACTGATGCAGCCATAAATCCAGGAAATTCTGGTGGACCACTTGTAAACATAAAAGGTGAACTTGTTGGAATAAATACAGCTATATTTTCGAAAACAGGAGGATATCAAGGGATAGGGTTTGCAGTACCGAGCAATATGGTGAGATTAGTTATGGACCAGTTGATTCAAAAAGGGAAGGTTACACGAGGATGGATTGGTGTAACCATACAAGAACTTACCCCCGAACTTTCTCAAAAATTTGGACTTAATAGGGCAAAAGGTGCGCTTGTAAGTGATGTAACGAAAAATAGTCCTGCTGAAAAAGCAGGAATTTTGAGAGGTGATATAATTTTTGAATTTAATGGGAAGGAAATAAAAGATGTTAATGCCTTAAGAAATTTAGTTGCACAGAGTAAAAGTGGAAGCACGGTTCCTATAAAAATACTCCGTTCAGGAAAGGAATATACTCTAAAGGTTGTTATACTTGAGTTGCCAAAGGAAATTTCAGAAATTACGCCGGCTAATCTTCCTGATGAAACAGAAGGAGATGCACTTACAGGTCTTGTGGTTATGGATCTTACCAAAGAGATAATAAGACAACTTGGTTTTAATAAAGACGAAAAGGGTGTAATTGTAGTGAGAATAGAGCCCGGAAGCCCAGCTGATGAAGCTGAGATAAAAAAAGGAGATATTATTAAAGAGATTAATAGAAGGTCCATAAACAATGTAGAAGATTTTAACAGAATTGCTTCAAGTATTCGGAAAAATGATTCGGTTCTTCTCTTCGTTAACAGGAATGGGAAAAAATTTTATACAATTCTTAAGGCATCATAAAGGCATCTATTAATATAAATTTGGGTGCCCATCGTTTATTTCTTCCCGTTATTTTGATAAACAGAGGAAAGGAGGTGAAAGCTTGTTACTATTTCTACGGTTTTTCATTTTTATACTTTTCGTTTTTTCAGGATATGTAATAAGCATTCAATATAATTATGCATATTATTATGGTATCTTGATAGGGGCTTTGTTTGGGTTTTTAGCTAATCTTATCGGATTTTTTTTCAAAAAGATAGAGATTGGATCAGTTGTTGGAGGTTTGATAGGTCTTTCATGTGGTCTTCTATTTGCATATTTAATTATACTTCCATTGAAATTAATCTTTGGAGAAGACATAAAAATTATATATTTTGCATTGATGTCCCTCTTTGGTTACGGCGGACTTCTTTTTGGCCTCATCAAGGGTAAAACCATATCCATTACAGGTATTCCAAGAATTTTTAGAGGTCAGGGATTAGGAGAAAATCTGAAAATTCTTGATACGAGCGTAATTATAGATGGTCGGATCGCGGATGTGTGTGAGACAGGTTTTCTCGAAGGTATTTTTATCCTTCCACAGTTTATACTCCAGGAATTACAACACATAGCGGATTCTGCCGATCCGATGAAAAGGGCAAGAGGCAGACGAGGACTTGATATACTCCACAGGATGCAGAAGATGCCCTTTATAACAATTAAGATAATCGAAGAGGATTTTCCAGCAATAAAAGAGGTTGACGCAAAAATTGTTGCTTTAGCTAAACTTTTGAATGCGAAGATTATTACTAATGATTTTAATCTAAACAAAGTAGCGGCTTTGCAGGGTGTATCAGTTCTCAATATAAATGAGTTGGCTAATGCGTTAAAACCCGTTGTTTTACCTGGAGAGTCGTTAAGAGTTTTTATATTAAAGGAAGGGAAGGAATATAATCAAGGAGTCGCATATATGGATGACGGGACAATGGTAGTGGTAGAGAATGCAAGGAAACTTATCGGTAAAAACACCGATGTTACTGTAACGAGTGTTTTGCAGACTACCGCAGGTAGAATGATATTTGCTAAATTGAAAGAAGAATATGATAGGGAAGAGGGCAAGGTTGGTAAATAAATGAAAATTCCCTGTTTCAAAAAAAAAGTTGTGGCGATAGTACCCGCTGCTGGTTTAGGAAGAAGGTTCAAATCGGGTACCAGCAAAATATATCAGGAACTCGCTGGTAAGCCTGTTTTTATCAGAGTGCTTAAGACTTTAGAAGATACAGATATGATAGCGGAGATAATACCCGTTCTTAGAAAGAAGGATACCGAATACGGAGCAACCCTTATTAGAGAATATGGTATTTCTAAAGTTAAGAAGATAGCCACTGGTGGAAAAGAGAGACAGGATTCTGTTTTTAAGGGACTTAATTTTATAGACGATAAAGATTGTTTGGTCCTTATTCACGATGGTGCAAGGCCACTTGTTGAGAAAGGACTTATTAGAAAGGCTATAAAGGAATTATTATCAGCCACAGCGCCTTCTTGTGTTAAATGGAGGAAGTACGGATTAAAAAGGGACGAATCAGAAGAAAGGAGTTACGACGGTGTTGTTGTAGGGGTGCCAGTAAAGGATACAATTAAAGAAATAGATGACGGTTTAATAATAAAAACCTTAAGAAGGAATTCCATTTGGACCGTGCAGACACCACAGGTATTTTATTATTCATCTATTTTCTCCGCATATGAGAAAGCAATGAAAGAGGGCTTTTATTCTACGGATGACTCGGCGCTTGTTGAAAGATATGGAGGAAGGGTAAAGGTTATAATGGGCTCGTACAAAAACATTAAAATTACTACTACAGAAGATTTAATTTTCGCTGAAATTTTTCTAAATAAAGATGTCAAGGATCAATCGTGAGAATAGGTATTGGCTACGATTCACATAGACTTAGTGAAGGCAGAAGACTGATAATTGGCGGAGTTTGTATACCTTTTCAAAAAGGTTTGCTGGGCCATTCAGATGGTGATGTGCTCTGTCATGCTATTATCGACTCGATTATTGGTGCTCTTGGGCTTGGAGATATAGGAAAACACTTTCCTGATACAGATCAGAAGTGGAGAGATGCATCGAGTATCGAACTTTTAAAGAATATCGTTGAGCTTACAAGGGCTAACGGCTACGAAGTTTCATGGATTGACTCCGTAATTATAATAGAAAAGCCAAAGCTTTCTGAGTATATAGAGCATATGAAAGAGGCTATTTCTAAATCGGGAATTCCTCACGCGTCTATTAACATTAAAGCCAAAACAAATGAAGGAATGTGTTTCACAGGTCGTGGCGAAGGCATTGCAGCATATGCAGTGTGTTTACTTAGACGTGTTGAGTAATTTTATTTAATCACAAATTCATAAAACCAAATTATGAGACATTGTTCAAAAGAGAGATCTATGTTTAGTGTCCGCTATCCGTCTCCATAAAAATTATGTTTTTATACTAATACACGGATAACGATTAACGGCTAACGAATATTTGCTACACTAACGAATCGAAAATAAATTTTTTTGCAACATCTGCATTTTTTAATTGCACTTTTTGGGCAAAGTGACAAAGAGATAGGAATTATTATTTAATTAATAATTTTCTAACATCGCCAACCCTCAATGTAATCTTGTTTGAATCAAGGTATTCGAGGAAAGGCAGGGCATACTTTCTTGTAGTATTGAGTGTATCTCTGAATTCTGCTACAGTCATTTCAGATTTTTTATTAAAAAAGTCTTTAAGACTTTCTATCATTTTTTTATAATGATTTGATGTAATAAACATTGAGTCATTGATACGAACGAGAGTTCCTTCTTTTGTCATCAATTTTAGAAGGTCTGTTAATGTTCTGGGATCAATTTTAAGAGAATTTATTAATTCTTCCTTCATCGGTGGCTGGAAGCCACTCTTTTCGAGTACTTCAGAAACTTTTGATTTTAGAGTTTCATCTACATGTGTTAAAGCTACCTTAAATGTTTTAAGACGGGCTGTTTCCTTCTCTATTACAATTTCATCTACCGCTGTAATCAAATTAGTAAAAAGCCTTGACTCAATATTATAATGAGACCTAAGTTCTTCTTTAAATATTCCGGGTTTTAGAGGATTTTTTTTATGAAAATCAGAAATAGTATTTATTATGTTGTCCTTAAATGTTTTAAAAATCTCCGTATGAATTAAAACGTCTTCAAACTGCATTATGATTCCCTGATCTTTTAATGACATAATTGATTCTCTGATTTTAGGGACTTCTTCTTTAATCCATCCCTCAAGCAATAAATTTTTTATTCCATAGATACCAGCCCTTTTTATCTTCGTGGCTAATTTTTCAGGCAATGTTCCATATTCATAAATGTTCAAATCCTGCGTCCCTGCTTTAAGGCTTCTTCTATAAGGGGAAGGATCGAGTATTACTCCACCACCAATCGTTTCCACAGGTGAAAATCTTCTTATAATATATCTATCCCCAGCCATCGCAATAAGCGGGTCTTTTAGTCTGAACTGACAATAACAACTTTCGCCAGCCTTCAATTCATTTATCCCGTCGTAAAATATAATCCTTGCAACTGTTTCAGAGGTGCCAAGATGGAAATGTAATAGACTTTTGTTTTTAACAGGAGGTGAATTAGAAAGCAATTCAACTTTGGAATCGAATTTTCTAGTAGGAAGAAATTTTTCGGGTACTACGACAGAATCTCCTCTTTTTATTTCCTCTTTATCGACCCCTTGAAGATTAATAGCTACTCTTTGACCGGCATAAGCTGTTTTTATTGGTTTCCCATGACTGTGTAATCCTCTTACTTTGCTTTTTATTGCACTCGGCAAAATTTCGACTGCGTCATCCACAGAAATGGTACCAGAAATAGCCGTCCCGGTAACAACGGTTCCAAAACCTCTCAGTGTAAAAACTCTATCGATAGGCAATCTAAAAAGACCCCTGATAGGTTTTGGCTCAATTTTTAATGCAATTTCTTTGATTTTTTCCTTCAACAAGTCTATATTTGACATAGTTTTAGAAGATACGCAGACTATTGGAGAGCCTTCAAGAAAAGTGCCTTTTATGAAATCCTTTACCTCTTCTTCAACGAGATCAAGCCATTCTTTTTCAACAAGATCAGATTTTGTTATGGCCACGAGCCCCGCCTTTATTTTTAAGATATTGCATATATGAAGATGCTCTCGACTTTGAGGCATGATCCCCTCGTCAGCGGCTATAACGAGCAAAACTAGATCAATTCCACCTGCTCCTGCAAGCATATTTTTCACAAGTCTTTCATGACCAGGCACATCCACGATTCCAATAGTAAGTCCATCAGGATAGCGAAGGTCTGCAAAACCAAGATCAATAGTGATACCGCGTTCCTTTTCCTCTTTTAGCCTGTCGGGGTCTATCCCTGTCAGTGCCTTTACGAGGGCACTTTTACCGTGGTCTATGTGGCCAGCCGTACCAAGTATTACATAATGCATAAGTTAAACGTTTGTCCATTTAAAAGGAGAAGTTAACATAACAATTTGCCTTTTTTAAGTATAACCTCTTTATGGCCACTTTTATCAATTAATGTTACAGTTGGCTTGAAGAAAACAAAATCTTGATGGAATGGTGTTATAACAGTGCCGCCGAATGAGCTATTGTCGCCAAGAGCTATATGAACCGTCCCTAAAATCTTTTCTGATTCGAGTATATTATCAGGTCTTTTAGCAGCATCATTCGTTCCTATACCGAATTCAGCTATATTTGCGTTATTAATGTTTTCAGAAAATTTTTCAAGAAGATATTTGGTATAACTTTCATTACCTAAAACATCAACAACAACACCATCTTTAACATTCAGTTCTATAGGGGATTCGAGCTTACGGGTCGGAGCCCATTCGAGAATTAGTGTGCCATTTGCCGTTCCTTCAAGAGGTGCAAGGAATACTTCACCCGCTGGAAGATTTCCAAAAGAGCCTGGTTTAGTCAATATTCCAGTATCTGATAACGCTTTTCTCCTTTTTTTTGAAAAGAAAAGATAGGATCCATTAGAAGTTTTTAATTCAATTGATTCAGCTTTATTGACAATCTTTGCTATCTTTTTTGTTCGTTGTGAAAGTAACTTCCAGTTGACATTCATAGCACCTTCGAGCATGGAGATATCAAAAAGGGGCATGCTTGCATATCTACATTTACAGATCGATGTTAAAAAGTCTCTGAATCTTGTATGGCTTGTAGAATAATTGGAAAGTGCTATTACACAATCGACCGAATCTTTTCTGAAATTTTTTATAATCTCTTTTGCTTTACTAAGCGTATTGTCATCTGCCTTTTTTTTAAGAAGAACCTCTAATAGGCCCTTTCTTTTTAATATTTCTACAGCCTTTTCACCAAAGGCAATCCTCCAGAGTTCTTCGGGAGGCTCTGCGCCGTGGCTACCAGTAGCATAATATTCACAATGTAAGATAGTTTTACAATAGCTCTTACCAATTTCAGACAGAAATAGAGATAGGCATCTTAATTTTAATAGTCTTGATTTCTCGCTTTCATCGATTTCACTGGTTTCAGGAAATTTATCATTAAATATAAGAACGCTTTCGTCTTTCCTTACACCGAGATTAACTTTGAAAATATTTCTTAAAGTTTCTATCACGAATTATCTGAATAAAAATTCCATTTGTTTTAGATGTTCTCCTGGGAAACTTATCGGATAATTGCAGTCAAAACATGCGGTACAATAGTCACTTGAGTTAGGCACTATCTTCTTGAGCCCTTCAAGGCTTAAGTAAGAAAGGGAATCAGCTGTAATATATTTTCTTATTTCTTCAAGAAGATGAGTTGAAGCAATTAGTTCCTGCCGTGTAGGCGTATCTATTCCATAAAAACAGGGACCAATAGTCGGGGGGGAGCTTATTTTTAGGTGAACCTCTTTTGCTCCACCACCTTCTCGTAACATTTTGACAATCTTTTTGCTCGTCGTTCCCCTTACAATCGAATCGTCTATAACGATAAGCCTCTTGCCTTCTAAGAGCTTTCTAACAGGATTGAGTTTTATTTTTACGCCAAAATGTCTGATACTGTGTTTCGGTTCGATGAATGTTCTTCCTACATAGTGATTTCTAATAAGACCAAAATCGAACGGTATCTTGCTGACTTCAGAAAATCCAATAGCTGCAGGCACTCCTGAATCAGGAACAGGTATTACGAGATCTGCATCCGTAGTTGATTCTCTTGCAAGTTGTCTGCCGAATTCTTTTCTCATTTCATTAACATTCTGTCCGCCAAAAATATTGCTATCCGGCCTTGAAAAGTAAATGAATTCAAAAATACAGAATGCTTTTCTGTGATTGTTGAATAATTTCAGAGATTCGAGACCTTGTTTATTTATTATCAATAATTCTCCTGGTTCTATGTCTCTAACATATGTCGCACCTATTAGATCGAACGCACAGGTTTCGGAAGCAAGGACGTACGCACCATCTTTTATACCGAGACTGAAAGGTCTTACGCCGTAAGGATCTCTTACCGCAATAATCTCTTTTTCTCTTAAAATAAGTAGACTAAATGAACCATTAATTTGAGTAACAGCGTGTGCTACTCGCTCATAAAAGTCATTTCCTTTTGAATGTGCTATAAGATGGACAATTACTTCGCTGTCTGAAGTGGATTGAAAAATAGCGCCTTCTTCTTCGAGTGAACTCCTGAGTTCCATAGCATCCACAAGATTACCGTTATGGGCTATTGCAAGTGAGCCTAAAGCGAAATTTGCGACTATAGGCTGGACATTTTTCAATACGCTTGTACCCGCAGTGGAGTATCGGTTGTGACCTATTGCAATATAACCGGGCAGTCTCTTAAGGCGCTTCTCGGTAAAGATATCCGCGACTAGTCCCATTGATTTTTCTATAAAGAGTTGTCTGCCGTCAGAAGAACATATTCCTGCACCTTCCTGTCCTCGATGTTGAAGGGCATATAATCCAAGATAAGTCAGATTGGCTGCTTCAGGATGTCCATATATCCCGAATATGCCACATTCTTCCCGAATGTTGTAAATTAAGGGTTTTTTGTTACAAATACCCAACTTCTGCCTTTATTTAATGAAGGGGATAAAGTTTTGCCATCCATTTAAGGCTATTATATATTTTAACACATCTCAAAATTATGTAGTTGAGAAAAAAAAAGAAATTCGTCTAATGCGTCCGTTATCCGTGTCTTAAGAATTTATACAGATAACGATTAACGGATAACGAATATTCTGTACATGCAGGAGTTAAAAATTTTTTCGCAACGTCTGTGTTAATTCATTGCATTCTTTGGACTGAATACATTTACAATAATGTCTGTGTTGTTCTGTTTAAGCTAAGTAATTGACTCTTTCTAAGTTTAAATGTATATTTAGAATTAAAAAATTCATCAATTAAAGATTTTTATGTTTATTAAAAAGATTATAGTGGGTCCATTGGAAAGTAATTGCTATATTATTGGAAGCGATGATACAAGAGAAGCTTTTGTTGTTGACCCAGGCGACGAGCCAGATAGAATAATTAACTTAATTTTAGAGGAGAAATTGAGAATTAAGTTTATAGTTTGCACTCACGCTCATTTTGATCATGTAGGGGCTGTTCCTGAAATAAAAGAGCAAACGAATGCAAAGATCGTGATTCATGGTAAGGACTTAGAGCTTTATAAAAATATTGATAAGCAGGCTATATTATGGGGATACAAGATAGATCCATTACCACCACCAGATGTAATTGTTTCAGAAGGTGACGAGTTAGATGTAGGCAATTTAGTGTTCAAAATTTTGCATACCCCAGGGCACAGTCCGGGTGCAATAAGTATATATGGTGAAGACATTTTAATAACCGGAGATACTTTATTCGCTGGTTCAGTCGGGAGAACTGATTTATACGGCGGAGATATTGGAGAGTTGAAGAATACTTTCAAACGCTTAATGACGTTACCTGATAAAACAAAGGTTTTGCCAGGTCATGGGCCAGAAACTACTATCGGTGAAGAGAGAGTCAATAATTTTTTCTTATATGAAATATAAGTTATTAATTTTGAAACTTCATTTAAAAATATTAAAGATTAGGTCTTTTTTAGAAATTAAAGTAGATAAAGAGAGAAATATAAATTTATTTTCTATTAAATGATCTTTGAAGTATTTATTTAAACATATTTGCGAATAATTTTCTGTTGACTATATTTTAAAAAATGTTATTCTATTATTAGATAATGAATTTGACAATATTAAAATAAAAGAAGCAAAAACCAAGTGGTTTTTGAATAAATGGCTATACCACTTGGTATAGCCATTTATTTTTCTCTGCAATCCATAAGGTAAGGCAAAGCTGAGGGAACAATTATTAAAAGGGAGTGAGTTGTAGATGTGGTGATGCATGCTCCAAAGTCTATAAAGGCAGAGGAGAAGCCTAAGCATCTACAGAGCACCCCCTTGAAAAGAAGCCTCAGAAGCGCGACGCCTTAGGTGGCGGAGAAAATGATCTTTGAAAACTAAAAGTAGGCCCCGTTAAGAGTTGAAATATTTCAAGGAATCAGATGAGAGTTTGATCCTGGCTCAGAACGAACGCTGGCGGCGTGCCTAACACATGCAAGTCGAACGGAGTTAGTTGGTA
>FWPV01000481.1_pt1 | contig 77732 bp, 61 predicted proteins | sample 2228371 | NCBI WGS metagenome assembly FWPV01 (sample SAMEA103939776, study PRJEB20133) | metagenome
TATCTCGTGAGCTATGCCTGCTGCCAGCTGACCAATGGATTCCAGTTTTTGAGCCTGCACCAGCTGTCTTTCCATGATCCTTCTCTGGGTGATATCCTCCCCAAGGATAAGAACTCCATCCGGGTCTTCCCCAGGCCGCCCCATGGGACTGAAACTCAAGCTAAGAAAGCCTTCCTTGCCCTCCTGGTTCGTAAAGGTGGTTTCCTCTAACCGATATAACTCCTTGGACTCCAAACATCGCCTGAACCCTTCCTCCACAGACCTCATATCCCACTTTACGCCCAGGTCTTTGAGATGGACTCCAAGGGCCTGCTCCTTGCTTAGTCCCAAGATGCGTGTAGCGGCCTGGTTCCACTCTGTCACCATTGCCTGCTTGGATACCCCTATCAGGATGGAAGATATGGCCGAAAGAAGGAGTTCTTTCTCATCGTGGGCCTTCCTGAGGTTGTCTTCCATGGCCTTGCGCTTCGTGATGTCCTGGACAGTACAGCGTATAGCCTGAATCCTACCTTGGGCATCCAAGAGGAGCTTGTCCTGAATCAATCCCACCAGCAATGAGCCGTCTTTGCGCCTGTAGTACCTCTCCAGGCCATGGGCTGGAGGCAAAGCCCCTGACAGTTTGGCCAGGATCTGGCTTCGTCCAGGCTCGGGCTCCGCGAACAATTCCCAGACATAGCGCCCTATGAGCTCCTCCCTGCTGTAACCGAGCATCTCCTGCTGGGTGCGGTTCACGTTGAATATTCGGCCGTAGCGGTCATATTCGAAGTAACCCACAGGAGCCAGGTCAAAAAGCTCCTGGAAGCGCTGCTGGCTGCTCTTTAGGGCCTGCTCCATGAGCTTTCTCTGGGTTATGTCCTCAATGGTGCCCTCGAAGCAGATGATCTGCCCCTCGTTGTTCCTCACAGCCCTGGTGTTATCCTCCACCCAGATGGTTTTCCCGTCATTTCGCCTGAGTTCCTTGTGGAATCCCTTCACCACGCCGGCCTGTTCGATGGCCTGTTTCCACCTCAGGCGTTCCGACGGATCTGCGTAGAGCTTGACCGCATTGGTGCGAAGGAGCTCCTGCTTGTTGGTAAAACCCAGCATCTGAACAAGGGCGCTGTTGGCATCCAGAATCCTTCCTTCAGGGGTTGTGCGGAAAATCCCAATGGGCACACCCTCGAACAGGCTGCGGTATCTTTCCCGGCTTTTCTTGAGGGCTTGCTGGGCCTTGCGCAGTTTTACTATGGTGGATTGCAAGCTGGCGGTTTTTCCCTCTACTTTTTTCTCCAGGCACCTCCTGTAGCTTGTGTTTTCTTCCTCCAGTCTCTTGCGCTTCAGGGCGCCAGCCATGGCTATGAGGATGGCCTCCTGTGTGAAAGGCTTGGGAACATATCCATATACTCCCAAATCCAGGAGCCTCTCTGCTATCCTGGGATCAGAGACCACTGAGACTATGATCAGGGCACTGGAGGGCTTGTTTCGGAGAATCCAGCCAGCCAGATCCATGCCGGATTCACCTGGCATGGTAAGGTCGCAAAGCACCAGGTCAAAGGATCGCTGGGCCATGAGCTGCCTTGCCTCTGAGGCACAGGAGGCCAGCTCCACCAGGTACCCCTCAGGCCTTAGGATCCGGGCCAGAAGAACCCGCACTGGCTCCTCGTCATCTACCACCAGCACCCGGCATGTTCCCCCAGTGGAATCAAAACGTATAGCAGTCCCTTCAACTTTATCCTGGGATTCCTTTCCAAGGGGGCCTGTCCCTGAAATTTCCTTTTTTTCTGCCAGGGCTCCCATCTGTCTCCTCCAAAAGGGCTCTAGCAATGGAGGCCAAGTGACAAGCGTGCTTAATAGTTCGTAGTCCACTGGCCTTACAAATTCCGTTGGGGTCCTTTTCCCCAAGTTCTTATCGGAAACACAGACTCTGGTCTTTAGTCCCAATGGGCCTTTTTAGGTCAAGCCACTTGAAGAATCATGGCCGCTCCAAGCAATGCCCTTGGAGATGGGTCATTGGTCTGAAGATGTTTTTGGGGAGGGGCAGCACAAAACCTACTGCCTTGGAGACAAAGCCCGCAGCTTTCCTGTAATGTCCTTACTTCAGCAGAAAAATTGCACTATGTAATTTGCCGCCAAGGCCATGATCAGAAATCCCAAGATCAGCTTGATGGCGCTTTGAGGCATGAATTTCTGAAGCCGGGCTCCACAGTACATTCCCGCAAATCCCCCCACCCCAAAAAGAAAGCCCAAGGCCCAATCAGGGGATGTGGCCAGCCCTGAATTGGCGGGGATGAGGCTATAGAAGACCACTCCAGCGATGGAGGTAAGAAAAGTACCCATGAGAGCAGCTCCTGCAACCGTATACACGGGAAGCTCAAAGACAGCTACGCAAAAGGGGGCGATTATGGCCCCGCCGCCTATTCCATAAGTGCCTCCTACGACCCCCACCAAAAAGGCTAGAAAAAACATTCCTGGTGTGCTGAAAGAGAATCTCTGTCCCCAAAACTCGTACACCACCCTCTTGAGGGACCAATCCAAGGTCTTGACCACTGCCTGCGGAGGCAGACCGGCTGAAAGGCGAGCTGCATGGGCCTCCCGGAATCTTCGGGCGTGCTCCTGAAATTTCTCTTCCAGGGCTTTCATTTCCTTCTTGCCCTTCTTGGCTCTGGGAGTCATCTCGTAAAGAAGTCTTCCCCCTATGTAAAGGAGCACACACCCCACGAATAACTTAAATGCCTTGGGATTGGGAAGATAGAGCACCCGCAGGTAATACCCCAAAAAAACCCCCGGCAGGGTGCCCAATATGACCACCCAGGTAAGAGGCCAGGCCATTCGGCCCTCCCGGATGTATCTGTAAACCCCGCTGGGGATGGCCACTATGTTATACACAAAATTGGTAGCGCTCACCGAGGGGGTTGTGAAGTGAAGCACGCTCAACTGAAAAGGCAAAAGCAAAAAGGCGCCAGATACCCCTCCCATGGATGTAAGGGTGGAAACCATGAAGGCCACAAGGGGTGGCAGGAAAACCCAAGTGGTAACCCCGGAAACAGCAAAAGTAACTTGCAGGAACTCCATGACAGCCTCCCTTCCCGCCTCAGCATCCCAACCCTCTGCCCTTGTGCTGACCACATCATGAAGCCCAGCTCCCTTTTCCAACTGGTCCTATTCTAGCATTGCCCTCCCCCAAAAAGGAGTGCCAGCTCCGAGTCTGCCATCCCACATTTGATCATGAATGACGGGTGCCAGGACCGCCGGCCTGGAGTTTAAGAAATTCCTGAGACTGGCAAGGCTCTTGGGAAGGTGATAATGTAAAAAAGGGCTTTGGAAACCGGCTTTGAGCTGGAGGATATGCCTTAGTGAAAAATGGGTAATGGTGTTTTAATAGGTTGGATTTCCTTGGAAGAACAAGCCTCGGATCTTCTCCTGGGCAAAAGGGGACCTAGGCGGCCGAAGCCAGGATTGGATTTGCAAGGGGAGTTTCTTAAACCTGTGTTTTTTAGGGGCCCTTGAATGATTTGGGGCAGGTGTGGGAAGGCTCAGTCGTGCTCAAGGTAGAGAATATAAGCATTGCATCTTTTTCCTGGGGTAGAAAACCCATGGAAAGAAAAGTTGTGATTCCCAAGTCCTGCGTGGCAAGAGAGTGGGAATACCTTTCCTGTGAGCCGGATGTTTACACCTTGCAGGACTTTTGGGAAGAGGCCTTGCTTCTGAGAGAGGGCTTGGAGGAACTTGCGCAGAGCAGGGAGGAATAGAAGGGCTGCCCCCCTTCACCAAAGAAAACGGCCAGGCAACCCCGGCAAGGCAGCCAGGGGGGGAGCAGGCCGTAAGGGTTCTCCTAGATCATTGGTTCCCTGCCGAGCCTTGGAAAAGATCCTGCAACAAATAGGGGTGCCGGAAAGTGCCCCCTTCAAGCCGGATCCCTTTCAGCTCTCCTCTTTGGAGTTGGTAGCCAGTTCAGATGTTTTGGTAAGTGCTCCCACAGGGGCGGGAAAGACCTGGATCGCCACCCAGGCCATGGCGCGTATGGTGGCCTCTGGCCATAGAAGCTGGTACGCATCCCCTCTAAAAGCCCTTTCCAATGCCAAGTATGAGGAGTTTTGCAGAGAGTTCGGGGCGGCCAAGGTGGGTATCCTGACAGGCGACCGAAAGGAAAATCCAGAGGCCCCCATCATAGTAGGCACCACGGAAATCCTGAGGAATCAGCTATACGACGCCATGGACAAGGGTTTGGATCTGGGTGTGGACCTGGTGGTGCTGGATGAAGCCCATTATCTGAGCGATCCGGAAAGGGGGGTGGTCTGGGAGGAGGTGCTGATTTATCTGCCTGTGAGGGTAAGGCTCTTGCTGCTTTCGGCCACTGTGGGAAATCCTGAGGAGATATGTTCCTGGCTGGAGAGCATAAGGGGTCAGGCTTGCGCCCTGGTGAGATCTCAGGGCAGGCCAGTGCCTCTTTACCCGCTTTTCCTGGATCCTCAAGGCCGTCTGGGATTGCTCTTGGCCAAAAGAGGACTGGGTCCAGAGGCAGCCAAGTACATTCGGGAAGTAATCTCAGGGGCTCGAGGGACTCAGAAGACCTTTAGCTTCGAGGAGATAGTGGAGGGACTGAGAAACCTAGAGATGCTTCCAGCCATATTCTTTCTCAAGAGCAGAGCTGACTGCGACAGGGCAGTGGAATCATTTAGAGCACCGGCTAGAGCACCTTGGGAACAGGAACTGATATGGGAGGCTGTGGAGCCACTACTCAAAGAATTTCCCATCCTAAGAAGCCACAAGCAATTCGGGCCTGTGTTACGCCACAAGGTGGCTTCCCATCATGCGGGCCACCTGCCCCAGTGGAAGCTGGTGGTGGAGAGGCTCATGAATTCAGGACATCTGGAGGCCATATTTTCTACCTCCACTGTGGCCGCGGGCGTGGATTTTCCGGCCCGAACCGTGGTCATTGCCCAAAGTGACAGGTTCAACGGACGGGAGTTTGTGCCTCTCACTGCCACCGAGCTTCAACAGATGACAGGCAGAGCAGGCCGCAGGGGTAAGGACAGGCTTGGATTCGCTCTTTTTCTTCCTGGCCGCCACCAGGATTTGATGGCAGTTTCCACCCTCCTTAGAAGCCCCCCAGACCCCCTCAAGAGCCAGATACAAATAAACTTCTCCATGGTCTTGAATCTGCTGCTTTCCCAAGGACCAGAGGAGATAAGGGGAATCCTGGAACGTTCCCTGGCCACAGTGCAGGGTATTGATCTGTGGACACAGAGGCAGCAGCAACTCCAAGGCAATTTTGAAAGGCAAAAGACAAGAGGTGTTCTTTGGGAACATTCCACCCCTTTACTCAAGGAAAGACTCACCAGGGGAAGACTTTTTTTGCACAGCAATGGATCTGTCTTTGTGGCCATCCGAATGGCAGAGAGAAGGGGTAAGCCCCTTTGCATGGCCCACAGGCTGGGACGAAGGCCCAAGATCAGAAAGGGTTCTTTGGTGCTAAGAGGAATACATCTAAAGGATGTCAGGGCCTTGTTGCCCCGAAGATTGGATCTCCCATCAGACGAGGACCCTGAAACACTCAAGGCCATACTGGAAGGACTGGATGAGGCAGCATGGGAAAAACTAAGAAAAGAGGCTACTGTTAAGCCCAAGGAGAAATCCTTTTGGGGCCTGGGCAAGAAAAAAAGTGATTCCAGTGTTTCGGGTTGGCTCTGGGAGAGCTTCCTGGATCATTTGACTTTTCTCAAGAACACAGGCTTCGTGGATCAAAACAACAGGCTCACACCACAGGGGCGTTGGGCTTCCAGGCTCAGGCTGGACCATCCGGTGCTGGTGGCCGAGGCCATCAGAAAAGGGGTGTTCCAGGACAGGCCGGCCTCGGTCTTGGCAGGGCTCATGGCCCCATTTGTTTTGGACAGGGATCGAGAGGTTTTGGTCAGGGCGCAGGATCTGAGGGAAATGGCCGAGGCCTTTGATGAGCTTCTTTGGGCCATCCACGAGATGGGCAGGCTCTTGAGCGAGGAGGGTTTCAGGACTCCTGTGCTTCAGTTTTGGTCGGCTGCAGCAGTTTATCTCTGGGCCAAGGGACTTAGCTGGAGAGAGCTCACGGGCTCTGTGAGCCTGGATGAGGGAGACCTGGTTTCCCTGATCCTCAGAACAGCTGATCACTTGAGGCAGCTTTGCGATCTGGGAGAAACCCACCCCGCATTGGCCCATACTGCAAAACTTGCCCTCAGGCGGATCCAGAGAGAGCCTGCCATTTACGCTTAGCCCTTGGGCACAAATCGGTTCTTCCCAGCATTTCATCAGGTCAGCCCGCATTATTCCTTGAACTTGAACAATGCGGGCTGGAAATGCGGTTCAGATCCAGGGATAGATGAGAAATCCGATAGAGGTTATTATGAAGTAAACAAAGAAAACCATCATGAGCCAGCCCATTATCTCCCTGAACTCCAGCTTAGCTACGGCCAGCATGGCTATGGCCCAGAAAGGCTGGATCATGTCGGTCATCATGTCCCCCCAGGCATAGGTCACCACGGTCTTGGGAATGCTGACTCCCAGCTCTTTTGCTGCGGGGATCAGGTAAGGGGCGGTGATTGCCCACTCAGAGCCCCCTGAAGGCACTAGGTAATTGAGCAGCCCTGCATACCAATAGGTGAAAAGCAAGTAAGTTCCGGATGTGGAGATGGCCACAAAGGCCTTGGTGAAGACCGTGGCCAAGGCCGTGAACTTGAAAAGCCCGAAGATCCCGGCATAGAAGGGGAATTGGATTATTATACCCCAAACGGCCTTGCCAGCATCCTCGGTGGCCTTGAGAAAGCTCCAAGGCCGCCAGTGGAACAAGACTCCCAGCATGAGGAAAAAGAGGTTAATGTTGTCCAGGTTTATGGACTGGGCCACTCCTTTTTGCAAGACCTCCCAAAGAAGCCACAAGAGCCCACCGATACCAACTATGAGATTGAAGCCGGGCCACCAATTCATCCACTGGGATGGGCTTAGTTTCCCTGTGGGCTTCTGGGGGGCCTCATAGAGCTTGAGCTTCTCCATGAGCTCAGGCTGCACCTTGTAGGTTCTCTCCGGCCTGGGATGCATTAGACCCATAAGCACAGTGATAAGCACCAGCACTATCAAGGTCATGATAAGGTTGAATCCGGTAAATATGGTCTCTGTGGTGGAGATGGTGCTGTCCAGGAGTTTGGACTGAATCAGGAAGTTGTTGGGGGTGTTCACAAGCAAGGTGGCCGAGCCCGAAAGTCCGGAGTGCCAGGTGCAGCCTAACCCTAGATAAGCTGCTGCCACAAGGAGCCTGTAGTCGCTATTGGGGTTACGCCTCACGAGGAACAGGGCGAACATGGCGCTGGAGATGAGGCTCAAGCCCCAATTGATCCAGGCAGTTATCATGGAAAAGAGGCTCATGGCCACTATGGCCTGCCAGGGTTTTTGTGGATTGGTGAGCCCTGAGAGCCCGTCCAGGAGCTTCCTGACAGGGGGCGAGCAGGCCAGGATATATCCTGTCATCATGATGAGGCACATCTGCATGGCAAAAGAAAGCAGAGCCCAAAATCCTTTGCCCCAGGCCACTACCGCACCTTTGGGCGTGGTATCTCCCCATATGAGGGCCATGATAAAGGTGGCTATGCTGAGTATCCAAACTATCACCAGAGCGTCGGGGATCCATCTTTCCGACCATCGGGTAAGAGCGTCGCCCCATTCTTTGAGGAAATCGAAAGTGGATTGCTCGGACCTTTGCGCCATTGCGGACCCTCCTTTCCTTCAGATCGATCTCCAAGTCTAACCACGCCCAAGGATAGGCATTCTCTTTGTCCCATCACCTCCTTTGTCCAGTGATTAGAGCAGAGCCTCAGGGGACTCTCCAACAGGAGCCTCGGACAGGAAGATCAGCTCAAGGTCACTACTGGAAGAGGAATTTGAGAAGCAACCCCGCCGAGAGTGCTTACCATAACCCAGTTTGCCGGTCAAGTCTGGTTGTTGCACTTGTGTGACAGGATCTTGAGCAGACCGCTGGTTTCCTTGTGCACACAGTGGAGCCTGGGTTTTCCCTCTGGATTGGTGTGATACAGCAAAAGGCCCAAAGGAGCCCGTCTGGGAAGCAAAGAGGTCCTCATGGTATGATATCTGAGACAAATGGCATTTGCATCAAAATCAGTTGGGCGCTCCAGGCGGGCTGCCTTCCAGGCTCAGGTCTGCATCTGTTAGGGCTCCTTGGAGTTCACTTCTTAAGAGCGTGGCCATGGTGAAACAAATCAGAACATGGAGGGTTCTGGAAATTCCCTTCTTGGAATACGATCAGGCCTGGGAACTTCAGCTGGCCTTGGTGGATGCTAGGAAGGATCACCCAGGATGCCCTGATGTGGTGATGCTCTTGGAGCATCCAGCGGTTTTCACGGTGGGGCGCAGGGGGGATCTGACAGGCCTCAGGGTGGGAGAGGGCTTTCTGAAGGCCAGAGGGTATGGGCTCAGGGTGGTAGAAAGAGGTGGGCTCATAACGTACCACGGCCCGGGACAACTGGTTTGTTATCCTGTGGTTGATCTTAGAGCCAATGGTTGGAAGGTGGTGGATTTTGTGGGGGCACTCGAAGAGGTCATGATCCGGATAGCAAGGGATTGGGGGATCGAGGCCTGCCGCAATTCCTTGAATCGTGGAGTTTGGGTGGGGATGGAAAAGTTGGGAAGCGTGGGCATAGCGGTTCGGAGGGGCATAAGTTTCCATGGCTTTGCCTTCAATGTTGCAACCGATTTGACCCCTTTCTCATGGATAGACCCTTGCGGCCTCACAGGTATCCGGATGACCTCCATGGAAAGGCTTGGAAAAGGACCCTCCATGGAGGAGGTGCGAAAACACGCCAAGTATCACATGGAGGCAGTCTTCCAGGTGCGTCTTGAGGAGACATCTCTGCAGGAACTGGTGGATCTGGTCAGATGTGCCAGGTGAGCATGAGTAAGCTCATCCTAAGATATCGTGAGGTGAGCCCTCCAGGCCTAAGGCCGGCAATCTCCTGCCAAGGGGTGTGTGGGAGGATATTGGATTCCAGCCTTCCGGTCCCTGGTCTGGAATTGTGCAAACAAGGGGCTTGGCCTTGACTTTTTCCCAAAGACCAGCAAGAAAGGGTCTTCCAGGCTGCAGAGTTCTCTTCCAAGAGTTACAAGGCTGGAAGCAAAGCAGTCCAAGAGCAGAGGGATTCGTGGTATCCTGAGTCTCATGGAAACCAAGCCCAAGCCGCCGTGGTTGAAAATAAGGCTGCCATCCGGGGCAACTTACAGGAGGGTTGAAGTCCTCCTCCACCAAGGACGGCTCCACACCGTTTGCCAGGAGGCCCACTGTCCCAATCAGGGAAGGTGCTTCTCCAACAGCACCGCCACTTTCTTGATACTTGGGGAGCGCTGTACTAGGAACTGCGGCTTTTGCGCAGTTGGCCACGGGCCCCAGGGCCCGCCAGATCCTGATGAGCCCAGGAGGGTGGCAGAGGCTGCTCGCTCCATGGGCCTGGAGTATGTGGTGGTCACCTCGGTCACCAGGGATGACCTCCCCGATGGCGGGGCGGCCCATTTCGCCAAGACCATAAGGCAGATACGAGCCATTCTGCCTCAAGCCAAGGTGGAGGTTTTGGTGCCGGACTTCAAGGGCTCAGAGGAGTCCCTCTCCAAAGTATTGGAAGCAGGGCCCCATGTTTTGAACCACAACCTGGAGACCGTTCCCAGACTTTATCCTAGAGTCAGGCCTCAGGCCCATTACAGCAGGTCTCTTGGGCTTCTGCAAAAGGCCCGTGCCTTGGCTCCTGGAGTTCTCACCAAGAGCGGGCTCATGCTGGGCTTGGGGGAAGAACCCTGGGAGGTGCAAAAGGTCTTGGAGGATCTCTTGGAGAATGACTGCAGGCTGCTCACCCTGGGTCAGTACTTGAGCCCCTCAAAGCAGCATCTGCCCGTGGAGCGTTACGTGCCACCCGAGGAGTTTGATTCCTGGAGAGAAAGAGGGCTGGAAATGGGATTTTCCTTTGTTGCCAGTGGGCCTCTAGTGAGGAGTTCTTACAATGCCGCGGAAATGTACAGAGAATGTAGAAAACGGGGGTGATGTATGGGCGGACATCTGATCTTACAGCGTACGGCCAAAGCGGAGTGGGAAAAAGCCTTGGTGATGGTCAAGGGGGAAGGGGTGTGGCTTTGGGACAAGCAAGGTCAGAAGTACCTGGATCTGACCGCAGGGAACACCAGGCCCGTGCACGTGGGCTACGGTAGGGAGGAGATAGCCCGGGCTGTTTACGAGCAGATTGTGAAGCTTCCCTATATCACTCCCATGCAGTATGCCAATGAACCCGCATTGGAGTTGGCCCAGAAACTGGCGGGGCTCGCGCCTGGGGAGCTTGAATGGTTCACCTTTGTGAGCGGTGGCTCAGAGGCTGTGGAAACGGCCTTCAAGTTGGCCCGTCACTCACAACACTTCAAGGGGGAAAAGACAAGACACAAGATCATCTCCAGAAGGGGGGCGTATCACGGAGTGACGGGTGGAGCCCTGAGGGCCCTGGGCACAGTATTGCCCATGCGGCAGATCATGGAACCTCTGGGTCCGGGCGTGATCTTTGCAGAGTCTCCTTACTGCTATCGCTGCCCCATTCACCTGAGCTATCCTGCCTGCGATCTGGCCTGCGCCAGGGACATAGAGAAACTAATTCTCTTTGAGGACCCGGATCAGGTGTCGGCCTTCATAGGAGAGCCCATCCAGCAGGGCTTTGGAGCATGTGCACCTCCCAAAGAATACTGGCCTTTGGTCAGGGAAATCTGCGATAGATATGGGGTGTTGCTCATAGATGACGAGGTCATCTGTGGCTTTGGCAGAACAGGGCTTTGGTTCGGCATAGAACACTTCAAGATCAAACCCGACCTCATGACCATGGCCAAGGGGATCTCCAGCGGTTACGTGCCCCTGGGAGCAGTGGGTTGCACCAGACAAGTGGTGCAGCCCATCCAGGTTCTAAACCATCTTCACACGTACGGGAACCATCCAGTAGCCTGTGCGGCAGCCCTAAAGAACCTGGAAATAATGGAAAGGGAACACCTGGTGGAAAGGGCCATGGACACAGGGAGTTATTTCCTAGAGAGGTTGAAGGAGCTGGAGTGTCATCCTGTGGTGGGAGAGGCCAGGGGCACAGGCCTGTGGCTGGCTCTGGATTTGACCCAAGACAAGAAGACCAAGAGCCCTTTCCCCATGGAGAGAATGGCTCGGCTGGTGTATAAGGCCAGGCAGAAGGGCCTCATAATAAGATCCATGGGAAACGCCCTGGAGTTTGCTCCTGCACTGAACATAAGCAAAGAGGAGATCGACCATGGTGTGGGCATCTTGAAAAAAATACTGGAAAAAGAGAATTGAAACTCATGAATTCTGCTCTCCAGAATTATCTCTGGAGTTTCGAGGCACCACAAAGAGATCGCAGGTAAAGAAAGGCGCAAGGGAAGGTGGACGAGGTGGGTCGCACAGCCCTGGATGTGCTCATCGTGGGTGGCGGGGTCATGGGAGCCAGCATAGCCTACCACCTTCTCAGGGATGGAATAGATGGCACGGTGGGCCTTCTGGAGAGGGACCCCACATATGAATTGGCCACAACACCACGAAGCGCAGGGGGGATCCGCCAGCAGTTCAGTGCAGAGATCAACATCCGTATAGGTCTTTTCAGCTTGGAGAGATTCCAGCAGTTCGACCAGGAGATGCAGGTTGACGGGGAGCCTGCTCATGCAGAGTTCCGTCAAAGAGGTTACCTTTTCCTGGCAGATCATCGCAACTGGGAGAGCATCCAGCGTCAGCATGAGATCCAAAAGGCCCTTGGGGTCCAGGTGGAACTTCTGAAGCCCTCGGAGATCTTGGAGATAGTGCCAGATCTGAAGGTAGAGGGCCTGCTCGGGGCTTCCTGGGGGCCCAAAGCAGGCTACACGGATCCCTATGGTGTGCTTCAGGGTTATCTGCGCAAGGCCAGGTCGCTGGGAGTGCGTTACATCAAGGCCGATGTGGTGGAGTTGCTTCGCAGGGGGAGTCGCATGGTGGGAGTCAGGACCAGGGACGGCCGCATCTTGGAGGCAGGATGCGTTGTGCTGGCTGCCGGGGCCTGGAGTGGGGATTTGGCTTTTACAGCTGGGCTGGAGATACCCGTGGAACCTCATCCAAGGATGGCCTATTGTTTTGACCCAGCAGAAAAGCTTGATTACCATCTGCCCTTGGTCATCGACCCTGAGGAGCTTTATTTCCGACATGAATCAGGCAAGAAAATCCTGACGGGCAAGTCCAGGGAGGAGAAGCCAGGATACAGGTTTGATTGGGACAGGGATTTTTTTGTGAATGAGATATGGCCTTCTCTTTTTCGTTGGGTGGGGGCCTTTGAGCGGGTCAAGCTTTTGCGGGGATGGGCCGGCCTTTACGAAATGTGTACCTGGGACCGAAACGGACTGTTGGGGAATTACCCTGGACTGGAAGGTTTCTTTGTGGCCACCGGCTTCAGCGGGCATGGATTGCAGCAGGCTCCTGCAGTGGGGCAGGGTCTCTCGGAGCTCATTCGCACAGGTAAATATGAGAGCCTGGATCTGAGCCCCTTGGACGTTGGCAGGATCTTCAGGGGAGAAAAAATATTGGAAGAAGGAGTGGTTTGAGGTCTTAAAAAAATAGCCCGAGTACTTAGGGGCATAGCCGCCAGCCTCAGGGATTTTGGGGAGTGATTCAGCTTAGCTGGGCAGAGCTCTCTCCTCCAAGATCTCCACCTTGTAGATGGAATTGCGTGTCTGGAACTCCCCTTCGGCCACCCTGATAACAACAGCGGATCTAAAGACACCTCCCTCATCCTTGAAAACCGTATAATTGGATCCAACTCTAGGCCTGGACTCCTCCCATCCCACCAGACAGGATTGCAAGTCCAAAGCAGCATGCCTTTTACCGCTCATCTTTGTCAGTCGTACACGGCGCAACGTCTTGTTTTCCCCTGTGAGTGCCTGGATATCAGCTGCCAGGGCTTCCAGGGCAGAGCAGAGCTCTTCGGCCAGGGCTCGGTCCTCTTCCCGACGGCCCAGGCTGGAGCGCATGCCCACGAGGTCCGCATAGTATTCTCCGAAATCCACCTTCTGGCCCTTGAACATACGGTCCAGCAACTTCAGGATCTCCACAGTGTGCTTCAAGGCTCGGTCAGAGCCCCTCCTGATGGTGTTGCGGCGCTCCTGTTGAACCATGGAGAACCTCCTCGGACAGAGTGCAAGGGCGGAGAGCCTTTCCCTGCGTACCATCTCCAAGAATCCGTGTCAAGCCGTAAATCATATCCCACTTTTTACCACCCATCCTGGTGCTGATCATTTTTTGCTCTTGGCATTCTTAAAACCCTAAATGACCCCAATTTTTTTCTTGACAAGCACAAATTGCCTCCTTATAGTGGCGCAGAGTGGTTTATAGTGGGATAAAAGTGGGGCGAAGTGGCTCAAAGTGGAGAACACGCCAGGGGAGTTTACATGTTTCGAGGCCGCTACACTCATGCCATAGACCCCAAGGGAAGGGTGAGCATACCCTCCAAGTTCCGGGAGGTGATAAGCGGCCGAAATGATCAAGCCTTCATGATCACCAATGATCTGGACCCTTGTCTCGTGGCGTACCCCATGGAGGAGTGGATGGAGATGGAACAGAGACTCCAGAGCCTTCCCAGCTTTGTACCCGAGACAGTTCAATTTCGCAGATTCTTCATCTCCGGGGCTCAGGAATGCCCTTTGGACCGCCAGGGCAGGATCCTCATCCCGGCTAACCTACGTGAATATGCTCAGTTGGGCCGTGAGGCCCTCTTCGTGGGGCTGCTGGAGAAATTTGAGATCTGGTCTCCTCAGCTCTGGAAACCCAAGCCGGAGAATGTGGAACGGATGCGCACCGTGCTGGCTCAGTACCTGCCATGAGAATTGAGATTCAACGCCCTCAATTTAGGCGGGGACCTCAAAGGAGAGCTCCTGTCTTGGCCAGGCAGGTCATAACAGTGGGGTTTTGCAGCTCTGGTGTTCCCATGGGCTGTGCAATGGGGCTGGCCCCCAGGAGATCCTCCGGGAGCTTCAGACGGGTAGTGAACCCAAGAGCTCTGGGAGGTCAGAGCCAATCCCTGGCAGGGAATCCAGGGCAGGTCCATGTTCCGGTGATGGCAGAGGAGGTTGTAAGAACACTCAATGTCGGGCCCCAGGGGGGTGTTTTCGTGGACGGGACGGTGGGTTCGGGTGGACATGCCAGGATCATCTTGGAGCGCAGTTGCCCCTCTGGGCAACTAATAGGCATCGACAAGGATCCAGAGGCTCTTGCTCGGGCCAAGCAAAACCTGTCCTGTTTCAAAGAGCGGGTGGTGCTCCAAAGGGGAAATTACGCTGATCTACGGCAAATCCTCAACGAAGCCGGGTTCTTGGAGGTCAAGGGGATTCTGCTGGATCTGGGAGCCTCCTATGAACAGCTCACCTCAGCCACAAGAGGTTTCTCCTTCAGGGGATGTGGTCCCCTTGACATGCGCTTTGATCCTGATGATCCCATCACGGCCCATCAGATAGTGAACTTCTGGTCAGAGAATGAGCTCAGGGACTTGTTCAGAAGCAAGGCACAGGAGCCTTTTGCTGGCCGAATAGCCAGGGCCATCGTACGGGCCAGGCCCATACAGACAACCAGCCAACTGGCTGAGCTGGTCTCCAGAGCCGTACCCCCTCGCAGCAGCCGCATTCATCCTGCCACCAGGGTTTTCCAGGCTCTGAGGATGGAGGTCAACCAAGAACTCTCCAACATCGCCAGGGGTTTGGAGGCAGCCACACGTTGCCTGGAGCCGGGGGGGAGGCTCTGTGTCATCACTTATCACTCCTTGGAGGACAAGCTGGTCAAATCCATGATGAGAGACAAGGCATCTCTCCCAAGCCCCTTTAGGGTCATCACCCGAAAGCCCATGACCCCTTCTGCAGAGGAGGTGAAGAGAAACCCAAGTGCCAGAAGCGCCAAGCTCAGGGTCTTGGAAAGAAACCCGGAGTCTGACGCCTGGATCAGGGGCCATTGATGGAGGCCAGAGAACAGATGCTGCCTCAGCAACAGAGCTTGTTCAGAACAGCCTCCATCTCTTTTGGGGATTCCCAAGGTTCTTGGGCGCGCAATATGTATTCCAATTACCGGGGATCGTGGCCCAGGCCGCAGATCCCTTCTGCCTCCTGGGACAAGATGGGGGAGAACTGATATGGAATCCATTGTGCTTGCCCCGGCCAAACAGAACAGGGCCGTTCCAAGGGACATGAGCTGCTTGCTGCCAGTGCATGTGAACCTTGTGCATATTCTCGTTTTGCTGCTGACTCTCTTGGCTGGTTGCATCTTGTGGGTGTGGAGCAAGGCTTCGGTGCTGCGAGAACGATATCTGCTGGAAGAAGTCCAGAGGGAGCAGGCCAGGATCCAAATGGAACACAGGACCCTGAGGCTGACCTGGGCCACTTTCACATCGCCTAAGGCTCTTGAGGAAGCAGCCCGCAAGAGGTTTCACCTTCGGCATCCCAAGCCCCAAGAGGTGGTCAGGCTGCCATGAGAAACAAGCGAGAGCGACAAAGGCGAGACTGGATGCGTATGCGGTTCCTTTTGTTACTGGCCCTAATGAGCCTGGGATTGGCGGGAGTGGTTTTTCAATCCTACAGGATACAGATCCATCACGGCGAGAGGCTTCGCCAGGAGGTGCAGAGGATCTATCAAAGGGAGATAACTGTACTGCCTGCCCGAGGCAGCATCTATGATCGTAATGGGGAAGACCTGGCCATCAGCATACCCGTGGATTCCATTTACGCCAGACCAGGCCGTCTGGAAGACCCTGTAGGGACAGCTAAAAGATTGGCCCCTGTTCTTGAGATGGACAGTGAGATCATTCTCAAGAAGCTTCGTCAGGAAAGCCCATTTGTCTGGCTGAAACGGCAGGTTGTACCCACGGTGAGCGCAAGGGTAAGGGCCTTGGGCCTCCCGGGAGTAGGCATAGTGCAAGAAACCAGGCGTTTTTACCCTAATCTGGAGCTGGGGGCTCATCTTCTGGGGTTTGTGGGTGTGGACGGCCAAGGCCTGGATGGGATCGAGTATCAGTATGACCGATTGCTCAGGGGAGAGACCAACAGGCTGGTGGTGGATCAGGATGCCTTGGGAAGGCCGCTGGCCTCAGCAGAAGGGCTGATAGTGGCACGCAAAGACGGGCATAACTTGGTCTTGACCATACACAAAGAGATCCAGCACTCTGCTGAGCAGCGCCTTCAGGAGGGGGTTGATGCGGCCAAGGCCAAAGGCGGCGTGGCCGTGGTCATGGATCCCAGGACAGGAGAGATCCTGGCCATGGCTACTGTTCCCCGTTTCAACCCCAACACGTACCTCCAGTATCCCAAAGAGATCCTTAGAAACCGCTGTGTGGCAGATGCTTACGAGCCAGGCTCTGTTTTCAAGCCCATACTGCTGGCTGCAGCCCTGGAAGAAAAGCTCTGGAAGCCCACGGACGTTCTTTACTGCGAAAACGGAGCTTACCGAGTCCACGACAAGGTCATTCACGATGTCCACCACTACGGCACACTGAGCCTGGCGGGTGTGCTCCAAAAATCCAGTAATATCGGGGCAGCAAAGATTGGTCTATCCATGGGGGCCGAACGGCTCTATCCTTATATTCGGAACTTTGGCTTCGGGCGGCCCAGTGGAGTGGACATTCCTGGAGAGGCTTCAGGGCTCTTGAGGCCCCCTAAGTGGGCTCCCATAGAGCTGGCCAACATCTCTTTTGGCCAGGGGGTGGCTGTCACGCCCCTGCAGCTGACAAACGCCTTCTGTGCTTTGGCCAATGGCGGACGCCTGATGCGTCCGTTTGTGGTTAAAGAGATCCTCGACGCCCAGGGCAACACCGTGGAGCGCCGCGCCCCCCAGGAGTTGGGCTCCGTGGTGTCACCCGAAACGGTCCGCCAGATCACCGATATGCTCATGGCTGTGGTCTCCCCAGATGGCACTGGTGCGCAGGCAGCCGTGGAAGGATTTCAGGTGGCTGGTAAGACCGGCACAGCCCAGAAGCCCGATCCACGTCACGGTGGCTATCTCAAGGGCAAATACCTGGCTTCTTTTGTGGGCTTCGCCCCGGCCAAGGCGCCTAGAGTGTGTGTATTGGTGGCCTTGGATGAGCCTCAAGGAAACATATACGGAGGCCAGGTTGCTGCCCCTGTGTTCAGGGAGATAGTGAGGGACTCCTTGGGCATTTTGGGAATCTACCCTGAGGAGCAGTTTTTGGCCCGGGAAAAGGGCCGGATGACTCGGGGAGGGGCTTCCTCGACCCTTCAGTAACTAAAAACAATTGGGGGCAGACCCGGCCCCGAAGCTTTCCCAGGGACATGAAAAGGGGCCTGTTCCTAAGGCGCCCTTGCCCAGGGAAGGCTGCAGTGCGGGAGGAAGCAGGCGTGAGGCTGCGCGAACTGGCCACGTTGCCGGAGATCCTCGAGGTGCAAGGGGATCTGGATGTGGAAGTCAAAGGACTGGCTTCCCATTCGGGCAGGGTACAGCCAGGTGACCTTTTTGTTGCAGTGCCTGGCACAGCCCTGGACGGTCATGATTACCTGCAAGAGGCTGCCCAAAGAGGAGCGGTGGCTGCGGTGGTGGAAAGATTTCAAGGCCCTGTGTGCAAGACGCTTACACAGTTGAGAGTTGCAGACAGCAGGAGGGCCATGGCTCATCTGGCAGCCCGTTTTTACGGTGAGCCTGCAAATCACCTCAAACTCATAGGTATCACCGGTACCAATGGCAAGACAACAACCGCCCATGTCTTGGAAGCTATTCTGGAGGCGGCGGGTCACCAGGTCGGTGTCTTGGGCACCATTGCCTATAGATGGGGCGGCCATGTTCTGCCAGCTCCCAACACCACCCCCGATTCCATTGAGTTGCAAAGACTCCTGGCCCAGATGAGCAGGCAGGGAATTTCCCACGTGGTCATGGAGGTCACCAGCCATGCCCTGGAACAGAAAAGGGTGCTGGGTTGCAGATTCCAGGTGGGGATCTTCACAAATCTTACCAGGGATCATCTGGACTACCATGGAAGCATGGAGGCCTACCTGGAGGCCAAGACCACCCTTTTCAAGGAGCACCTAAAGAGTGAATCCCAAGGGGGATGGGCCCTCTTAAACCTGCATGATCCAGCCTCGACTGTGATCTCACAGGTGTGTTCCTCCAGGGTCATTTGGTACGGGCTAGGAAGTCAAGGGGATGTGAAGGCCCTGGAATGGAAAGGGGATAGGGATGGTAGTCGGATACTGCTGGATTTCCCCGAAGGCAGGATCTCTCTGGAGAGCCCCTTGATCGGGGAGCCCAACGTGCTCAACGTGGTGGCCGCCTGCGGATGTGCGTGGGCCCTGGGAGTGGAACCTGAGAAATGGCGAGAAGGGATACGAAGGCTCAAGCCCGTACCTGGCCGGATGGAGCGGATTGATGGGCCCCACTTGCCTTCTGGATTAACTGTGCTTGTGGACTATGCACACACCCCCGATGCCCTGGACAGAGCGCTGGCCACTGCCAGAAAACTGGCCTCCAAAAAGCTGATAGTGGTCTTCGGGTGCGGCGGTGACAGGGATCGTGGAAAGCGCCCCATGATGGCACAGGCTGCTGCGCGTCATTGCGATCTGGCAGTTGTCACCAGCGACAACCCCAGAAACGAGGCGCCCATGGCCATCATCCAGGAGATTGTGAAGGGATTTCAAGGCACAAAACTGAGCAGGATAGATGCTCATCAGAGCACAGATGTTCCTGCTTACACGATATTGGAGGACAGGCAGGAGGCCATAAGGTGGGCTGTGGGGCATGCCTGTCCAGGGGATGTGGTGCTCATAGCAGGCAAAGGCCATGAGAATTACCAGATTCTGGGCAACAAGAGGATACCCTTTGACGACAGGGAAGTTGCCAGAAGAGCTTTGCTGGAAAAGGGCCCATGAGTATTGCACCACAAGAGTTTCTAAACCTGGGGGATATTCTGGAGGCCACGGGAGGCACCCTCTTGGCCGGAGACCCTGCCATGAGACTTCTTGGGATCTCCACGGACACCCGGACTCTGCTGCCTGGGGAAATGTTTGTGGCCCTCAAGGGAGAACGTTTTGACGGACATGATTTTGCGCTTTCAGCAATGGCCAAGGGTGCATGCGGGGTCCTCATGGAAAAAGGGCGGCTAAGAGAACTGACACACAGGCCCCAGACCTCCAGATGTGCCTTGGTGGAGGTGCAGGACACCCTTTTTGCCCTGGGGGAGATCGCCAGGACTTGGAGGCAGCTCCACCGAGCTCCTGTGGTGGGAATAACAGGAAGCAATGGAAAGACAACCACCAAGGAGATGTTGGCCTCCATATTGGAGCGAAGCCGCACTGTACTCAAGAACAAGGGGAATCTGAACAATCGCATAGGATTGCCTTTGACACTCTTGGGGCTCAGGCGGCATCACAGGGCGGTGGTGTTGGAGATGGGCATGAATGAGCCTGGAGAAATAGCAAGGCTTTGTCAGATAGCCCATCCCCAACTGGGTCTGATAACCCAGGTGGCCCCTGCTCACTTGGAAGGTCTGGGCTCCCTTGAAGGTGTGGCCAGGGAAAAGGGGGAGTTGTTCCATGCCTTGGGCACTGATGGCACGGCACTGGTAAACCTGGATGACCCCTGGATCGTACGGCTTGCCAGGGGCTGTCAAGCCCACAAGGTGAGCTTTGGCTTTGCACCAGGGGCAACGGTAAGGGCAGTGGATGTGAGGCCTTTTCGGGACTCAGGAGCTGAATTCCGCCTAGAGGTGGCAGGAGAGTCCTGCAATTTGCATTTGAAGACCCCTGGGATGCCCATGGTAAGGGCCGCCCTGGCCGCTTCTGCCGCTGCATGGGTCCTGGGAGCGGCCCTGGATGAGATCAAGGATGCCCTGGAGGGTTTTGCGGCCTTTGAAGGAAGGCTTAAGGTGATGAACCTGTCCCGCGGGGGGCTTCTCATAGACGACACCTATAATGCCAACCCGGTTTCCATGGCTGCGGCCCTGGAGCTTCTTTGCAAGGGAGGCTCAGGCAGAACCGTTGCAGTGCTGGGAGATATGCGCGAGCTTGGAGCCGCGGCGCCCTGTGCACACAGGGAGCTCGGGGAGACAGCTGCCCGTCTGGGCGTAAAGGTGCTCTTGGCTGTGGGGAAATGGGCTGCCTGGGTCGCTCAGGGGGCCCATGATGCAGCCGGGGATGGACAGATGCACATTCTAATGGCCAGCAATTGTGAGGAAGCTTGGGAGATCTTGCGGGATGTGATGCTCCCTGGGGACAGAATCCTGGTAAAAGGCTCCAGGGCTGCTGCCATGGAGAAAGTAGTGGGGGCCCTCAAGGGCTTCTTGTCAGAGGCTGATTGAATCATGCTCTATCACCTCCTCTACTCTTTGGTGGAATACAACACGTTTTTCAACGTGTTCAGATACATAACTTTCAGGACCATCTACGCCATTGTTACAGCCCTGCTCATTTGCTGGCTGGTGGGGCCATGGGCAATAGATCAGCTCAGGCGGTTCTCCATCGGGCAGTCAATTCGGCCTGACGGACCGGCCACCCACTTGAGCAAGGAGGGTACCCCCACCATGGGGGGGCTGCTCATTCTCTTGTCGGCCGTGACAGCCACACTCTTGTGGGCTGATCTCACAAACGTTTACGTCTGGTTGGTTCTCTGGACCACCTTGGGATTTGGAGCAGTAGGTTTCCTGGATGACCTCAGGGTGGTCAGAAAGAGAAGCCACAAGGGCCTAAGCGGGAAACTGAGACTGGTCTTGGAATTTCTCATTGCAGGAGTGACGGGTCTGGTCTTGGCTCACTATCCTGCTTTCTCTACCAAGCTGAGCGTGCCTTTCTTCAAGGAGATCCAGCCTGACCTGGGGGCCTTTTACATACCTTTCGCCCTTTTCGTGATAGTGGGAGCCGCCAATGCCGTGAACCTCACAGATGGGCTGGACGGGCTCGCCATAGGCCCTGTGACCATAGCAGCGGGGACCTATCTACTTTTTTCTTATCTCAGTGGGAACATCAAGACAGCCCAGTACCTTCAAATCCCTTATGTGGCGGGTGTGGGGGAACTATCTGTCTTGTGTGGTGCCCTGGTGGGGGCGGGGATGGGTTTCCTTTGGTTCAACGCCTACCCAGCCGAGGTGTTCATGGGGGATGTGGGATCCCTGTCCCTGGGAGCTGCCCTGGGGGCTGTGGCCGTGGTTACCAAGCATGAGATTCTGCTGGCCATAGTGGGGGGCATATTCGTTGTGGAAGCCCTCTCGGTGATCCTTCAGGTCTCCTCCTTCAAGCTGAGAAGAAAGCGCATATTTCGTATGGCCCCCATTCACCATCACTTCGAGATGAAGGGCTGGGCCGAACCCAAGATCATAGTAAGATTCTGGATTCTTTCCATTTTTCTTGGGTTGCTGGCCATAAGCACCCTGAAGTTGAGGTAAAGGCTTCCATGGGGGCCTCAAAGGGTTGGCGATGAGGCAGATGAGACCTTGGGAATTGCAAGGAATGAGGATCCTGGTGGTGGGGGCAGCCCGAACAGGCAGGGCTGTAGCTCATTTTCTTAGTGGCCGAGGAGCCATTGTGCGGCTAGTGGACATGGCAGAGGAGAGCAGTTTTCCGGGCTTGCGCCAGGAGCTGGAGCCATTAGGGATAGGCCTGGAGTTCGGGCCACATAAGGAGGAGAGCTTCCATTGGGCCCAGGGCATAGTGGTGAGCCCCGGCGTGCCCCTTGACATGGGGCTTCTCAAAGATGCCCTCAAAAGGGGTTGTCCGGTGGTGGGGGAGTTGGAGCTGGCATCCTGGTATCTCAAGGCGCCCATGGTGGCTGTCACAGGGACAAATGGAAAAACCACCACAACTACCTTGGTGGGCATGATCCTGGAAACTTGGGGGAAAAAAGTTTTCGTAGGGGGTAACATAGGCAACCCCTTGATCCAGGTCTTGAATTCAGGATTTGACCCAGAGGTGGCAGTGGTGGAGGTCAGCAGCTTTCAAATGGAAGCAACAGAGCTTTTCAGACCCAAGGTGGCAGCTCTTCTGAACTTGACCGAAGACCACCTGGACCGGCATCCCACCATGGAAGACTATCGAAGGGCCAAGTCAAGGATATTCGCCATGCAAGGCAAAGGAGACGTGGCCGTGGTAAACCTGGACGACCCAGAGGCCCTCAGGGCTCTTCCTCCAGATCCACCCATGGAGGTATGGGGTTTCAGCCTGGATGGACAAAGAGGTACGGCAAGGCTCAAAGAAGGCCAGATGGAGCTGGTTCTGGGATCAGACAGACATCTGGTTGCCTTGCACAACAGATCTCTTGGAGGACCACATGGGGCACAAAACAGCATGGCCGCAGCGCTTTGTGCTTTGGCTATGGGCTGTCCATTGTGGGCGATTTCCAGGACTCTGGAGGAATTCAAGGGGTTGGAGCATCGCATGGAGAAGGTGGCCGAGTTGGAAGGGATAAGCTTTGTGAATGACTCCAAAGCCACCAATGTGGGGGCGGCCATACCGGGTATTTTGGCCCCAGAGGGGAAAGTGGTTTGGATAGGAGGGGGAAAATACAAGGGAATAGACTTCAAGCCGCTGGGGGAGCCCCTGAAGAACAAAGCCCGAGCTGCAGTGCTGTTGGGGGAGTCTGCTGAGAGAATACGCAAATCCCTTCCCAAGACCATCCCCGTGCATCTGGTCAAGGATATGGAGGAGGCTGTGAAGCTGGCTTTTTCACTGGCCAGGCCTGGGGACACGGTATTGCTGTCTCCTGCCTGCTCCAGTTTCGATCAATACAAGAACTATGAGGAAAGGGGGCGCCACTTCAAGGAAGTGGTCCTGCGCCTGGAGAAGAAAACCAGGGCGCTCTGAGAGGGAGCAAGTGGAACGACTCCGAAGATATGACTACACCATTTTGGTGGCCGCACTGGCCCTGGTGTGCATCGGCATAGTCATGAGCTACAGCGCCAGTTGCGTCCTGGCTCAGGAAAGATTCGGAGACCCCTTCCATTTCATAAAGCGGCAAAGCCTCTTGGCTTTGCTGGGTGTGGTCTTGATGGTGGTCACCATGAACATTCCTTACGAGAGATACCGCCATCTGGTTTATCCGGCCCTGATACTGAGCCTGGCCGCTCTGGCAGCTGTGTTGATGCCATGGCTTTCTCATCCCAATGCCAAGGTGTACAGGTGGATCTCCCTGGGGTGGTTCAGTTTCCAGCCTTCTGAGGCCGCCAAACTGGCCCTGGTACTTTACCTGGCCTATTCCTTGGCCAAAAAGAGGGAGAGAGGCACCATAAAGAGCTTCAGGGTAGGTTTCCTACCCCATGTATTGGTGGCTTTGCTCATGATGGGGTTGTTGCTCAAAGAGCCTGACCTAGGTGGAGCACTGGTGGTGGGGGCCATATGCTTTGTGATGATGTTCCTGGCAGGGGTCAGGCTGGTATACATGATCTTGGCCGTTGCACCAGGAGCCTTGCTGATGGTGAGCCGGCTGCAAGGCTATCAGATGGAGCGAATAGAAACCTTCCTGCGGTATTTTTTCTCCCCTTGGGAGGCAACCCTCAAGGATGCCTATCACCTAAAACAATCCTGTTACGCCTTGGCCAACGGAGGGTTCCTGGGAATGGGTTTGGGAATGGGCAGGCAGAAGCTTTTTTTCCTGCCGGAGCCGCATACGGATTTCATAATAGCCGTGATAGGAGAGGAGTGGGGATTACTGGGCGTCTTGGCAGTGTGCCTTCTTTTCTTGGTTCTCATAGTTGGCGGAGCCAAGATAGCCCTGTCCATAAAGGATCCCTTCGGATCCTTGCTGGCCATGGGTATAGTGACCTTGATAGGCCTTCAGGCGGTCAGCAATATGGCCATGGCCATGGGGTTACTGCCCACAAAGGGAATGGTGCTGCCCTTTGTGAGTTACGGAGGCTCTTCCTTGGTGGTGAATCTGGTTGCCGTGGGTGTTCTCATACAGCTTTCCACCCGGGCCCAAAGGGAGGAGGAAAGCAAGTGAGGTGGCTCATAGCCGCAGGTGGGACAGGAGGGCATGTGTTTCCGGCCTTGAGCCTGGCCCAGGCGGTTCAGGAATCAGATCCGGCAGATCAGGTCCTTTTTGTGGGGACTTCTCGTGGATTGGAGGCCAGGGTTGTTCCGGCCCACGGATTTACCCTGAGGAGCATCCCTGCCAGGGCTCTGATGGGCCTTGCCTGGAAGGAGAAGGTAAAAACCTTCTTGGGGCTTCCTTGGGTTTTCGGGCATTGCATGGGCATTTTGGCTGGATTTAGGCCCCATCTGGTAGTGGGCATGGGAGGATATGTGGCCGGCCCGGTGGTGCTCTTGGCTTCTCTGACTGGGATTCCCACTGCTGTGGCTGAACAGAATGCCTTTGCAGGCAGGACCAACCGTATTCTGGGCAGAATTGTCAAAAAGGTGTTTGTGGCCTTTGAGGAAACACAGTCCCAGTTCCCACCTGGCAAAACATGTGTAACGGGCAATCCTGTCAGGAGAGAGCTGCAAGATGCTGCCAGACAATGCGCTTCTATACAATGGGAGGCTTCCAGGAAAGAAGAGTTTCATCTGCTGGTTTTTGGAGGGAGCCAAGGAGCCAGGGCCATAGACCTGGCAGTTCAGGAGGCCTTGCCATTGCTGGCCCGTCTTGCATTTCCCCTCAGGGTGCTTCATCAGGCCGGTGAGGCCCAGCTTAAACAACTTGACCTGGCTTACCAGGAATCGGGCATAGCCCATGAGGTGGTTCGTTTCATAGATCATATGGACTCTGCTTATAGCTGGGCTCACTTGGTCATCTGCAGAGCAGGGGCCAGCAGTCTTGCTGAACTGGCCCTTTTTGGGCGTCCATCAATCCTGGTGCCTTTTCCCTATGCAGTGGACGACCATCAGAGGAGAAATGCCATGCTCTTCCAGAAGGCAGGAGCCTCGGTGATGTTGGAACAGAAAGATCTCTCAGGGGCCTCTCTGGCGGCCATGGTGGAGGCACTTGCCACGGAGCCCCAGAGGCTTCAGGGCATGGCTCTTGCAGCCAGATCCTTGGCAAAACCCCAAGCTGCCCAGGCCATGGCAAGAGAGTGTAGGGCCATGGTTGAGGGCCTAAGGTGAAGATGGTCAAACGCTACAGCAAGATTCATTTTGTAGGAATAGGCGGCATCGGCATGAGCGGAATCGCCGAGCTGCTCTTGAATCTGGGTTACAGGGTCAGCGGTTCTGACCTGGCCGAATCAGACATCACACGCCGGCTGGCTTCCTTGGGAGCCCGGATTCATAAGGGCCATTCCATGAATAATCTCCAGGATGCAGACGTGGTGGTCTACTCTTCGGCAATAAGGCCTGACAATCCTGAGATACTGGCGGCCAGGGAAAAAGGCATCCCGGTGATCAGAAGGGCTGAGATGCTGGCCGAACTCATGAGACTCAAGTACGGCATCGCGGTGGCCGGAGCCCATGGAAAGACAACCACCACATCCATGATAGCCGCTGTGTTGGCTCAGGCAGGCCTGGATCCTACGGCAGTGGTGGGGGGCAAGCTCCAGGGCTTAGGGGGTGGAGCCAAATTGGGCCAGGGAGAGTACCTGGTGGCCGAAGCGGATGAGAGCGACGGCTCCTTTCTGCGTCTTTCGCCCACCGTGGCTGTGGTGACCAACATAGACAGGGAGCATTTGGACCACTACAGGGACCTGGCCCACATCCAGGATACCTTTCTGGAATTCATAAACAGGATCCCCTTCTACGGAGTGGCGGTGCTTTGCCTGGATGATCCTCATATTCCCTCTTTGTTGCCCAAGATAGAAAAGAGAGTTCTCACTTACGGAATGAACCCTCAGGCCGATGTGCAGGCTCACGAGCTGAGATTCTGTGGCACCAACAGCGCTTTTTCTGTTTCCATCCACAGGAAAAAACTGGGGGATCTCTTTGTCCCCCTCCCGGGTCTTCACAACGTGTTAAACGCACTGGCAGCCACAGGGGTGGCACTGGAACTGGAGGTGGATTTCAGCAAGATTCAGGAGGCTCTCAAAGGCTTTCAAGGCGTGCAAAGGCGTTTCCAGGTAAAGGCCACCATAGACAACATCACAGTGGTGGATGATTACGGTCATCACCCCTCAGAGATCCGCGCCACATTGCAGGCGGCTAAGTCCAGCTGGGGGAAAAGGCTCCTGGTGATCTTTCAGCCTCACAGATACACCCGCACCATCCACCTGTACAATGATTTCCTTACGGCATTTCACGAGGCCGACACTCTCTTTGTGATGGACATCTATGGGGCAGGGGAAGATCCTGACCCGCAGGTGAGCGGTCAGGGACTTTGCAGGTCCATCAGGCAGGCTGGCCACAGGGATGCCCACTATGTGCAAACAACAGCAGAGCTCGTGGAAGAGGTGATGAAAAGGCTGATGCCTGGGGATGTGGTTCTGACACTGGGGGCTGGAGATGTTTGGAAAGTGGGAGATGAATTGATCCGGAGGCTGGAACATGGAAACCGGCCTGGGGAGGCCGGAGATTGAGTTGCGGGTTTGCCATGAGCAAAAGCATTAAGCGGCTGTGGCCATTTCATGAACTGCAAAGGCTTTTGCCTGGCAGGGTGAGTTTTCAGGCGGACATGAGAGAATTCACCACCTTGAAGGTGGGAGGACCTGCGGATGCCCTGGTGGAGCCTGCGAGCCCCTCTGAGGTGGAAAGACTCATAGACTGGTGCATGCACAATGGGGTTCCCTGGGTGGTGGTGGGTGGAGGCAGCAACCTGGTGGTGCGCGACGGCGGGATAAGAGGGGTCGTTGTGCGCTTGGGTAGCGCCATGGGGAGCTTCTGGGTACAGGATTCTGGCAAAGTTGCTCTGGTAAGGGTTCAGGCCGGATGTCCTCTGAAAAGGCTTCTCAGGGAAGCTGTGCGCAGAGGTTGGAAGGGGATGGAGTTCCTGGCCGGGATCCCGGGCCGCTTGGGAGGAGCGGTTGCCATGAATGCCGGCACCTCCCAAGAAGGAATCGGTAATTTGGTGCAGGAAGTCAAGTGGTTTGATCCGGACATGGGGCTGGTTAGCAGATCCCGGGAACACCTGAGATTTGGTTATCGTAGCCTGAGCCTGCCTCAAAGAAGCATCCTCTTGGAGGTGACCCTGGCCCTTGGCTTGGGAAAGACCACAGAGGTGCGAGAGCAGATCAGAGCACAGATGAGACGCCGTCAGGCCTCACAGCCACTCGGGAAACCCAGCGCTGGCTCCATTTTCAAGAATCCTCCTGGGGATTTTGCAGGTAGACTCATTGAACAGGCCGGGCTCAAGGGACTTACCAGGGGAGGGGCAGTTGTCTCCCAAAAGCATGCCAACTTCATTCTCAACAAGGGAGGAGCCAGGGCCGTGGACATAGTGGGACTGATAAAGGAAATCCAAGAGAAAGTCTTGGAACAAAGCCGCGTTTATTTGGAACCAGAAGTGAGGATTGTGGGGGAGGATGATTGAAGGATCCAAGCCAGCCTCCAACCCTGAGAGTGCCTTGGGAAGCTCGCCTGAGGCGATGGAGCATTCGGCTGGCAATGATAACTGGTTTTCTGGTGCTATTGACTGGCGGATGCCAACTCCTGGCCTGGAGTCCCATGCTTTCCCTCAAAAGGGTGGAAGTAAGCACAGACGGACGCCTGGAAAGGAGGGAGGTACTCCAGTTGGGTGGAGTCAAGCCAGGGGAGTCTTTGCTGCAGACCAGCCCTTCGGCAATCCGCCAGAGGTTGGAAGCACATCCCTGGGTGGAAAGAGCATGGGTGGAGCGCAGTTTTCCCAACACCTTGCGCATCCGCATCCAGGAGCGAAAACCGGTGGCCAGAGTTCTGGTAGAAGGGAAGTTGTTCCTGGTGGATGCTTCGGGGAACATATTTCCTGCATATGATCGGCCTCCTCCTGGGGAATGGGTCACCTTGGTGGGCTTGAGGCTGGAGGACCTGGAAACAAGAGCCGATGCCTGCAGAAGGGTGGTGCTGGAGGGAATGGCCTTGGCCGCCTTGTTGGCGCAGCAGGCCAAATGGGCGGCCCAGGAAATAGGGGTGGACCCTGACAGGGGTCTTCGTTTGGCGCTTCAGGGAGGTCCGCCAGAGGTCTTGTTGGGGTTCGGGGAGCTTTCCCAGAGGGTGAAGAGGCTGGAGAAGATCCTGGAGCATCTCTCCAAAGAAGGGCGGCTGCAAAATGTGGTCAGGATAGACTTGAGACACCCTGGCCGGGCCACCGTGAAGTTCAGCGGTTGAGGGGGCCAGAGGTGTTTTGGAGTGAATGTCAAGAAGTGGTCTTGTTCCAGGGAAAGGGCGGGAGACCATGGCCAAGCAGAGCAACCTAGTGGTGGGACTGGACATTGGCACCACCAAGATATGCGTCATAGTGGGAGAGGTCACCGAGGGGGGGATAGATATAGTGGGCATAGGATCTCATCCTTCCAAGGGGCTTCGAAAAGGCGTGGTGGTGAACATCGACAGCACCGTCAACTCCATCCAGAAGGCTCTGGAAGAAGCTGAACTGATGGCTGGCTGCGAGATTACCAGGGTCTTTGCCGGAATCGCAGGGGGGCACATAAAGGGCTTCAACAGTCACGGGGTCATTGCCATAAAAGACGGAGAGGTTACCCAGCAGGATGTGCGGCGGGTAATAGATGCGGCCAAGGCGGTCTCCATACCCATGGATCGGGAGGTCATTCACGTGATACCCCAGGAATTCATCGTGGATGATCAAGACGGCATCATGGACCCCCTTGGCATGTCCGGGGTGAGGCTGGAGGCCAAGGTGCACATCGTCACCGGAGCTGTCACCTCGGCCCAAAACATCATACGCAGCGCCCATAGGGCTGGTTTGGACGTGGTGGACATCGCCTTGCAGCAACTGGCCTCCAGCGAGGCCACACTAGCGCCGGACGAAAAAGAGCTGGGTGTGGCTCTGGTGGACATCGGGGGAGGCACCACAGACATAGCTGTGTTTCACGGAGGCAGCCTGAAACATACTGCTGTGCTGGCCGTGGGTGGCAATCACATCACCAGCGACATAGCGGTGGGGTTGCGAACTCCCATGGTGGAGGCAGAGAGAATAAAGAGGCGTTATGGTTGTGCTTTGACCAGCCGTATAGAGAAAGACGAAACAATAGAGGTGCCCAGCGTGGGGGGTAGAAAACCCAGGGTTTTGTCCAGGCAGATTCTTGGGGAAATCATAGAGCCCAGGGTCCAGGAGATCTTCGAATTGGTCCACGGTGAATTGATGGAAGCAGGCTATGACAGTCTGATCACCTCCGGCGTAGTGCTCACCGGTGGGGCGGTAATAATGGATGGCATGACAGAGTTGGCCGAACAGGTCTTCGATGTGCCGGTCAGGAGGGGCATTCCTCGGGGCATAGGCGGGCTGGTGGATGTGGTCAGCAGCCCCATGTACGCCACGGGTGTGGGGCTGGTGATTTACGGGAGCCGGCATCCAGCCACCGAAGGCCGCTTCAGGGTGGGGGATCGCAACATATTTGCCAAGGTTGTAAAAGCCTTCAAGAAATGGGTGGAGGAATTGTTTTGAAAAGGGCAACAAAGCAAACCGCGAGTCCAAAGAAAGCATAGGGGAGGCAAGGGGAGCCATGAAAGAGGGAGGTGACGCCATGCTGGAGTTCGAGGAAAACAGGGTGCAGCCGGCCCGCATCAAGGTTTTGGGCATCGGCGGAGGGGGGTGCAATGCGGTGGACAACATGATCCGCTCTGAACTCCGAGGGGTCGAGTTCATCGCAGCCAACACAGACGTGCAGGCCCTCAAGGCCAGCCTTTCCCCCATCAAGATACAGTTGGGGGCCAGGCTCACCAAGGGACTGGGAGCTGGAGCAAACCCAGAGGTGGGCAAGAGCGCAGCCCTGGAGGACATCCAGCGTTTGAAGGAAGGTCTTCTGGATACTGACATGCTGTTTATTGCAGCAGGCATGGGGGGAGGAACGGGCACAGGGGGCGCTCCTGTGGTGGCCAAGCTGGCCCGGGAGCTGGGTATACTCACGGTAGCGGTGGTGACCAAGCCTTTCTTCTTCGAGGGAAGAAAGCGCAGCAGCCAGGCAGAACAAGGCATCCAGGAATTGGAGGAGGCTGTGGACACCCTCATCACGATCCCCAATGACAGGCTGCTGAGTGTTTCGGGCAAGGACACCAAGCTCCAGGAAGCCTTCAGGGTGGCCGACGATGTGCTGCTCCAAGCGGTGAAGGGGATCACCGACATAATAACGGTGCATGGAATAATCAACGTGGACTTTGCCGACGTGATGACTGTCATGTCCTGTATGGGAAAGGCTCTCATGGGAACCGGCTCTGCCACCGGGGAGAACCGAGGGACCCAAGCGGCCCAGGCAGCAGTGTGCAGTCCACTGCTGGAAGACGTATCCATAGAGGGCGCCACAGGGATTCTCATAAATGTGACCGGCTCTTCTAAGAGCCTAACCCTGGACCAGGTGAAAGATGCAGTGGCCCTGGTCCAAAAAGAAGCTCATGACGATGCCAACATAATCTTCGGGGCTGTCATAGACGATGAGCTGGGAGAAGAGCTTAGGGCCACGGTCATAGCCACAGGGTTCAGCAAGGCTGCTAGAAGAGAGGAGGTCAGGCCCTTGAAAGCAGTAGTGGGCGGATCTAGGGATCCCAGACGAGACCTGGATGTGCCGACCTTCAGAAGGGCCCAGTTGCAAAACCTGGCTCCTCCCAAGCGAAGGGAAAAGGTGGACCCTGAGGATCTGGAGATACCAACATTTCTGCGCAAGCAGGCGGACTGAAAAACGAGGTCTACAAGGCAATAGAGTTTTTCCCCAGGGCCGGCTTGAGGAATTCAACTCAAAATCGGCCTTGTCTGAGATCATGCTTTTGCCATGATCGGGCCAGAGGTTCCTTGGATCCCAGAGTCCGGACAGAGAACCTTCGCCGCCTCCTGGCAAGCGAAGAAAACCCGGTGGTGAAGCCGTGGGGAGGGAAGATACCCGTTGGCTTGGTGTTTCCCAATGCCTACTCCGTAGGCATGGCCAATCTAGGCTTCCAGCTGGTGTACCACATGTTGAACCTGGAGGAGGACGTGGTTTGCGAGAGGATTTTTTGGGATCCCGAGGGGGGATACCCTCCCCTTTCCCTGGAGACCCAACAGCCTTTGGGACGCTTCGAGATCCTGGCCTTTTCCATACCCTTTGAAAACGATTATGCGCACTTGCCCCAAATGCTTAGATGGGCCGGGATACCTCTGGATTCTGCCAGAAGGCTGCCTCCTCATCCCATGGTCTGGGTTGGTGGTGCCACGGCTTCTTTGAACCCGGAGCCCATAGCCCTTTTTGTAGATCTTTTCGCCATAGGTGAAGCCGAGCCCCTTTTGCCGGAACTCTTGAGAAAGTATCGTTCTTGCAGGCAGTTGCGGCTCACCAAGAATGAATGCCTGGAGGAAATGAGCAGAATTCCAGGGGTTTACGTGCCAAGTCTGTACCGGGTCAAGTATGACACAAGGGGGCTGATCCGAGCCTTTCGACCCGTAAAGGGCGCCCCTGAAAAGGTTCTCAGGCGAGTCACCTCAAATTTGGAAAAAGAGGTACCAAGGAGCTTTGTATTGGGGCCTGCCAGTGAGTTCGAATCCATGGTTCTTGTGGAAATAGGCAGAGGTTGCCCCAGGAGGTGCCTTTTTTGCGCAGCAGGACATGTGTTCTCCCCCACCAGGCACCGCTCCCTGGAGAGCCTAAGGAGGGTCATAGAAGAAGGTCTAAGGCTCAGGGACAAGATCGGTCTTGTGAGCTCATCGGTTTGCGATCACCCTGACCTGCAAAGGATCTGCGCAGAGGTCTTATCCAGAGGAGGGAAGATCTCGGTCTCTTCCTTGAGGTTGGACCGACTGGAGGACTACCTCTTGGAAGGCTTGGCCAAGAGCGGGCACAAGACCATCTCTTTGGCTCCAGAGGCAGGCTCCCAGAGGCTCAGGGATTTGATAGGCAAAGGAATAAAGGAGCATCAAATCCTGGGTGCTGTGGAAAGGATTCTTTCGGTGGGCATCGGGCGCCTCAAGCTTTATTTCATGGTGGGGCTTCCCACGGAGACGCGCCAGGACGTGGAACAAATAGCCGAACTGACAAAGAAGCTGCTCCACATAGGCAGAAAGGCAACTCAGGGTGAAGGCCTGGAGAAGATAACCTTGAGCGTGAATCCTTTTGTTCCAAAACCCTGGACCGCTTTTCAGTGGCACCCCTTGGAGGACACCTCGGAACTCAAGTCCCGCATACAGCTCATCCAGAGGCAATTGAGAAGGGAGAGGCGGGTCCAGATTCTTTACGAGCCTCCCAAGTGGTCCAGAATTCAATGTCTTTTGGCTCGGGGGGACAGGAAGCTGGCCTCGGTCTTGCGGCTTGTGGCAGGTGGGGAAGCCTGGGAAAAGGCTCTCAAGGAAGTAAACCTCAACCCAGACTTCTACCTTTACCGCCTGCGGGATTCAGAAGAGATTTTCCCCTGGGACTTCATAGATCAGGGCTATTCCAAGGACCTTCTTTGGCGGGCTTATCAAAAAGCCATGGCAAGGGCAATCTCCCAATGAAGCACCCAGGTTTCTGCATGGAACAAGGCAAAATAACGGCCCTGGGTCTTGCGAGGAACTTCCCGAAGAAGCCCTCAGGTGGGGCCACTTCTCCGATTCATAGCCTTTTGGGCAGCCTCCCTTACCACAGGGCTTGGGTCAGACCCAGCAGCATCTTCCAAGCTCTTGAGGGCAAGGGCGGAACTTGTCCTACGGAAGATTCCGGCCAAGGCCAATACAGCCTCCTTTCTGACCTCTTCACTCTCGGCCCTGAGGAAAAACCTTTTTCTGGAGATGAGTTCCTGTATCAATGGAACATCTTCTTCCTGCCCAAGTTCCGCCAAGGCTCTCAAAGCCTTGAGACGCATTTGCGCCTCTGCGCTGCCCCTTGTGCTTCCTCGAGAAATCAGGGAGCGAATTCTTTCAATTGCTTCCCTGCTTCCCAGGCTCTTGAGGACCTCCACTGCCTTCAACCGGACCCCCTCGTCCTCGTCCTCCAAAGCCTTTGTGGCAGCCTCGGCAGCCTTGGGGTGGCCTATGCTGCCCAGAGCGTAGATTGCTTCCCTTCGCACCCTGGGATCCGTGTGTCCCATAAGGCCGAGCAGGGGGTTCACGGCTCTGGAATCCTTGAGCTCTCCCAATACCATGGCCAGGTTTCTCACCAAATACCATCTGGGATCCAGGAGCCCTTTCTTGATGGGCTCCAAAGCATGCTCTCCCAATTCCCTGAGAGCCTTCATGAGGCGGAGCCTCTTGCTCAGCTGTTTTTCTTCCCCGAGGAGTTCTATGATCTTACGAGCTCCTTCCTCCCCCAAGAGGCGCATGGCCATGACGCCTTGCAGGAAATCATTTTCCACATCACTTATGATTTTTGCACAGGCCTCATCCAGAAAAGGGGTGGAAACAAGTCTTCGCCTGAGCTGGTCTTTTCTGCCTGCCAGGTAAGAGGGCTCCAAGGTCTCGACGCCTGGAGCGTTGTAAAGATCCTGCAGAAGGCTCAGGGCCTCCTGGGAGTGGCCTTTGGATATGAGACCCAGGGCCCTCTCCTCCAAGGCTTCAAACAGGAACCTGAAAACCTCCTTGTCTGGCTCATGAAGGGCCTTCTTCATGAGAAACTGGCTTACCTGCTCCTGTATCCGGCCAGAGCCGGGCAATTGGTCCAGAAGAGCCTGCAGTTCCCCTATTCCTTCTGCCACGGCCTTGCGAATCTCCCACTGGGTATGATTGAGGCCGTTGAGGAAACGCTTTATGACCCCGAGCGCCTCTTCTTTGCGCCCGCCCTCCAAGAGTTCCCTGGCAAGAGCTGGTACCTCCAGGGCCAGTTGGGTGGTGAGAGAAGAGCCCTGCAGAAAGAGCATGGCTCTATCCAGTGCGCACAGGGGTTCCTCTTCCAGGAGCTTGAGGAAATCCTCCTTGGACACCCCGTAATCCGCCAGCTTTCGCTCCAGTTCTGGAAGGAGCTTGGTTATGGAGGGCTGGTCACCCAGCAGATATTTGACGAGCTCTTTTTTCTTTGGAGTCTCTTTGTCCTGGGTCAGATTTCTGGCCAAGACCTCCGCCAGTGCTTGGGAAGGCATTTTTTGGGCCAGATCCCTTGCCCAGGCGGCCAGGTTTCCGCCTTGTGCACAAGCCAAATGGAAAAAATCCACCTGGGCGTCCAGCTCAACTCCCAGCACCACTTGGGCCAGTCTGTCCCTGAAGACCTCCCACTGCTCGGGGCGACCCTCCAGAAGATCTTCCAGGAGCAACAAGAGTCTCTCTGCCGCCCACCTGGCACGCTCCCCAGGCTCACCGCTGGCCTTGGAAATCCCTTGGGAAAGGGCCCTTCCCACACCCTGAGGATCCCTCAGCAGGTACTCGGCAAGAGCATCCCGGTCTCCCTTTTCGGCTCCCTCACCCGAAAGGACCTTTGCCAGAAGGGCCTCGCCGATGGAGAATGTTTCAAGGGGACTGGGCCGAATGGGATGAATTCTGATATGGCTGACTCCCTTGAGACGCAGTTGCTGCTCGTAGGCAGGCAGTTCAGCTCCCTCAGCAAGTCGTCTGCCCAGGAACTCCACCAGCAGCGCCAGTTCTCCAGGCTCCACCCCTCTGGAAATCGCCATTGCCTGGATGCCTCTCTTGAGAAGATCCGAAGCAAAAGACTTCAACAAGGGAGTCGGGGGGAGCAGTCGCCCGTCTACCATGAGATGTTCCCTGGTGGCCTGCAGGTGTATTGTCTCACGGCTTTCAAGGATTTTTCCCAACACCTCTGCCACCTTCTCCAGGGATCTTTGAAAGGCCGGATGTTCCTGGGAATACATGGACAAATTTCGGGTGGCCACAGTAAGGAGGCGCACCAACTCCTCGGGTGTCGCGGGTTGACTGACTACAGGATTGGCCATCTCATTCCACCAGGCCCCAAGCCCCATGGCTGGGGCTTTAAGATCGCTCAAAGAGTCGGGATAAAAAGTATAGACTCTGAAGCATGGGAAATCAATTTAAACCATATGAAACTTTTGACGAAATGCCATGGGTTGCCCAAAGCAGGCAGGAGGGTTCTTGGAGGGGGCGATGTAATCCAGCATACACTCAAGGGTGTCAAAGATCTCTATGGGCAAAGCCCCCAGAGTTGATTCCAGAAGGCTTGGGAAAGGAGTCTTGGAGAAGAGGGTAACTCTCATCAATTACTTTAGATTCGGGGCCGAAATTTGACAAAATTCTGGATTTCCGATATGGTAAACTCTCAACCACAGGAGGCTTCTGAGAGCACCTCCGCAAGCTCTTTTTAGGTGAGAATCATGAATTTGCGTAGCTGGTTTCTAATTTGGGTTTCCCTGGTGGCTGCGGTGGGATCATCTTCTTGTTCCTTGGACAAGCCCATCCAGAGTCCCAAGGGGAAAAACGCTGATGAGCTTTACAAGCAGGGCACCTCACAATTGGAACAGAAGAACTACCGTCAGGCCATAGAGACCTTTTACAAGCTCAAATATGATTTCCCCTCAGAGGCTGCGGCAGTCATGGCAGACCTGAAAATAGCAGACGCGCATTACTCCAACAAAGAATATGCCGAAGCTGCAGAGGGTTATGAAGAAGTTCGTAAGATGCACCCAGCCAGTCCTTATATCCCCTACGTGGTTTACATGTTGGGGATGTGCCATTATCACAGAAGTCTCTCTGTGGATCGGGATCAAAGCGAGACCGAAAAGGCCCTGGCCGAGTTCCATTACCTGCTGACCCATTTCCCCGATACTCCTTATGCCTATGATGCCTATCAAAAGGCCCAAGAGTGTATGAAGAAGCTCTCGGATCATGAGGTATATGTGGGAAATTTCTACTTTCGGATGAACAAGTATCAGGCAGCCATACAGAGGTATGAGGCGGCCTTGTCCAAGTACCCCAACATTGCTTTGGATGAGGAGGTGCTTTTTCAACTGGCCGAGGCTTATCAGGCTGTGAAGGAGCCGGAGAAAGCGGCTCGTACCCTGCAGGTGCTTTCCCAACAGTATCCCAAGGGCAAGTATGCTCCAAAAGCCCAAAAGCTCTTGCAGGGGGATCTGGCACATGTGACCCTTTCCCCTCAACAGGCCTCCCCTTCCCCGGCCCCTTCGCAACCTAAGGGCTCAGAGCAGCCTGTACAGGCTGCGGCCAGCTCTTCCAAAGAAACGGACGTTACCGTGGCCCCGGCAGAATCCATTTCTGGCCAAGAACCTGCCATGGCCCGGGAAAAAGAACAGCTTGCAAAGAGTATGGCCACTCAGGATACTGGGCCCAAGAGCCCGAGGGAGACGGCAACCACACAGGATCTGAGTTCCCAGGCTGTCCAGACCACCCCTGATACTCCCAAACAAACATCTCCTCCCAAGCCGGAGGGGGCATCCCAAGGGGCCATGTCTGAGCCCCCCACTCATGAAGAGGCCAGGGTTGCAAAGCAAAGTGAGGCTCTCACCGAGGCTGGCTCCCCAGAAGCAGGGGGGCAGAAAGAATCCAGGACTGATATCAAGCCTCTGGAGGATGGTCCCAAGGCAGAAAAAGCAGAGGAGGCAAAACCATTATCCCCAGAACCAACCAAAGCTTCTTCTCAAGAGATTAGAGTTGCCTCCAGGCAGGCAGTTCTTGAGACCGGGCCTCAGGTGAGTTCTCCCAAAGCAGCAGGAACCAGAACTGAAGGGCAGGACAAGGCCCTGGCCCAAGAGTCTACTGGTGGGAATTCGGGTCCTGGGGTCAAGGGCAAATCATCTCAAGCCAAGGAAGAGGGTGTAGGCTTCGGTGAACTTAGAAGCGATAAGCCCATAAACATAACAGCAGACCGGATGGATGCTTTCCAAAGGGAGAACCGGGTGATTTTTGAAGGAAATGTGGTGGCGCAGCAAGAGGAGACTTACCTATATGCCCGGAAAATAGTGGCTGATATGGCTCCTCAGGAGCAGGGAGGTGGCATCAGAAAGGTAGTGGCTCAAGACAACGTCAAGATCACTCAGAACGATCGGGTGGCCACATGCGACAGGGCCGAGTTCGACCATCTGCGCCGAACCATAGAGCTTCACGGAAACCCCAAGATCTGGCAGGGAAAGGACTGGATTGACGGTGAGAAGGTCTTGGTTCAGCTGGATCAGGAGAAGATGACGGTTGTGGGAAGTGAAGAGAAGAGGGTTTCAGCTGTACTTCATCCCAAATCCCAAAAAGGTGACAAGGAAGAGGCTCAGGGCACCAAGGAACCCAAGAGCAGGCCTGGACTGTCTGCCCCTTTTGCTCAAGTGGCATCCCAGGAGCCTAAAGCACCCAAGGAGCCTTCCCAGGAGTTGGCTTCTGCTTCCAGCCCAACACTGTCAGGCAAGCCCGCTGCCTCTTCTGCGCCGGAGAAAACAGGCAAGGATTTGAAAAGCAAGGAAACCCGGCCGGCCCAAGAGGCGGCTCCACCCCAGGCAGCCGCCGTCTCGGCTCCTTCCCTTCGCGCTGAGGAGGAAGCAGCCAGGATAGCAGCAAGCAGCACAGCTCCCTCCCCAAGGGCCATCAAAGAAGTTTCCGCTCCCAAGGGTTCATCTCCAGGTACCTCGGGCGGTGGGGTTCCCACCGAGTCCGCGGCATCTTTTGTGGAGAGGTGGCGCAAGGCCTGGCAGTCCAGGGACATAGACTCATATATGGAGTTTTACTCCAAGAAATTCAAGTCCGGAACCATGGACTGGAAGGGGTGGCGAGCATACAAGGCCGCTACCTTCAAGAAGGCCCGGTCCATCCAGGTAAGCACCGAGGGCCTGGAGTCCAAGAAACTGGGTGACAAGCTCAGGATTTCCTTTCTTCAGCACTACCGGGCAGACCATCATCAGGACAAAGGAAGAAAAGAGCTGGAGCTAATAAATGAGAACGGGCAATGGAAGATAGTTGCAGAGACCTGGAAGCCAACTCAGAGTTGAGTTTTCAGGGGGTGTGAAGCAACGGACCTGAGGCTGAGGAAATGGTTTTTGGGGGTCTCAAGGAACAAGATCTCAGGGCGTATCAGGTGGCTTTGGGCCCTGGAGCTTAGAAAGCACTGGTTATCGCGGCTTGAGGAGCCTTTCCAAAAAGAGAGGGGGATGAGACATGGGTGGTTTGTGGCCCTTGTGGAGTCTAGGGATGGTGGGCTCCCCGGGTGTTCAATCCCGATGGAGCCTGCTGGATCTCATCCGGGGCTCTGGAACCGAGGTCTGGATGGTCTTGATCATCCTGCTGGGTTTCTCCATAATTTCTTGGGCCATCATAGCAGCCAAGATAATGCTCCTGCGCAGGACCAGAAAGCAGACCGAGCTTTTTTTCCGTTCTTACGAGCAGCAACCCACCTTTTCGGCTATCTACAAAGATGTGGAAGCCTACGGGCTTCAGAACAACCCCTTTGCGGCCATCTTCCTGAAAGGTTACAGGGAGCTGCTTAGAATATCGGCCTCGCCGCCAGGAGCCAAGACCCAGGAAGGGGGCGTGGTGAGGGAGCCCGCGCGCCTGGCGGTGGAGTGGACAGGCTTGGAAAGCGTTGAACGGGCGGTCAGGCAGGAGGGGGCCTTTCAGGTACACAGGTATGAAAGGGCCTTGGGATTCTTGGCCACCACAGGAAGCACGGCCCCCTTTGTGGGACTCTTTGGCACGGTGCTAGGTATAATTCGCTCCTTCCACGAGATAGGAATGAGGGGATCGGCCTCCCTGGCCACAGTGGCTCCTGGAATTTCAGAAGCCCTGGTGGCTACGGCTGCTGGATTGGCAGCGGCCATTCCAGCTGTGGTGGCATACAATTACTTTGTACAGCGCATAAGGGGTGTGGCCTCGGAGATGGACCAGTTCACAACGGAATTCTTGAATCTGGTCCAGAGACAGCTAAGACCCAGGCGGGTACGTGCCGAGGGAGCCTCAACAAACGAGAATGCTCGGCGCCAATCCTTGCACGTCTGAAACAGTGAATAGGGGGAATCCAGATGCCGGCCCCACAGCAACGGTTTGGTACCATGATGTCAGAGATAAATGTGGTGCCTCTTGTGGATGTGGTCCTGGTATTGCTCATCATATTCATGATCACCGCGCCCATGCTTCAGATGGGGGTGGACGTGGACCTGCCCAAGATTACCACCAAGCCCATGCCTTCTGAGGAGGAAAGGGTTGTGGTGACCCTCACCAAAGAACGCAAGTTCTTCATTGACAAGTACGAAGTGGCTCAAGAGCAGTTGCGGGAAAGGCTCAAGGCGGTTTTGGACAGGAAGGTGAACCGAGAGGTGTTCCTTAGGGCCGATCAGTCGCTTCCCTATGGGGAAGTCATGGCTCTCATGAGCATGTTGAGGGAGTCCGGGGTGGAAAAGCTAGGGATGGTAACAGAGCCTCTGGAGGGAAAGCGGCCGTGATTCGAGGGGGAGAGGGGTGGTCTTCCCAGGGACATCCAGCTTGGCATTGGATGATATTCCTTTCCATGTTGCTCCATGCTGCTGGCGTTGTGGCTGTGGTGGCCATCGAAAAACACGTGCCCCGCAGAAGCATGGATCCCTCGGTCATTTCAGTGAGACTTGTGGGGGCCCTGCCAGGACCATCCATGGTACAGAGCCCTTCTACCAGCGGGCAAAGCCCTCCAAGCCAGAGCCAGCCGGCCCAACAAGAGAAGGCAACTCCCAGCAGGATTCCTATTCCTGTGCCTCAGGCAGAGCGAAAAGCTGTCAGTATTCAACCCACAGAGGTGAAGGTGCCGGAGCGCACTCAGCCAGCACAAAAGATAGAGCTTCCCAAGGAACCCGATGCCAAGGGCCAGCCAGGTGGGAAGGGCAATGCTCCTAGCGGCGCTGAGGTTGGTCCTAAGGTGGCTGCTGGCCAACCAGGGGGAGGGGGGGGAGGAAAACTCACGCCCGAGGAAGCCAGGTACCTTCAGATGCTTCAGGATAGGATAGAGGAGAGCTGGAGGGCCTATGTTCCGGCCGAGGAAAGCGGAGTCCTGGGAGAGGTAAGGATTCAGATCTCAGGGGACGGGCGGATCAAGGAGTTTGTCTTCTTGAAAGGCTCTGGGAAATCCCACGTGGATTCCTCCATTGTGAGCGCCCTGACCAAGGTGACCCTCCCCCCTCCGCCAGCCTCCATTGCAGACAAGCCCCTGGTGCTTCGTTTCTGGCCTTTTGGGCCCAAAGCCCAATGAGGACTTGAGTGAAGAGATAGTTTCTCAAAAAAGGGATATGGGAGAAGGATAGAGGTGAGGCGAGGGCTGCTTACTTTTTTCCTGGGAGGCCTTCTGATCCTGGCTTGGCTGGTCCAGGCTCAGGCACAGGTGGTCATAGACATATTCGGACCAGCTATCCCGAGATTTCCCATTTGTGTTTTTCCTTTCAAGACAGAGGGATCAGAGATTACCCATGCCTCTGTGGAGGCTCAGCGCATCCTGAACCAGGATCTGAGGATCTCGGGTTTTTTCGAAGTGCTGGATCCCTCCAAAGCCCTTGCTGATCCATTCAAACAAGGCTTGGAACCCAAAGAGGTGGATTTCGAGGTGGTGAAGCTTCTTGGGGCCGACATAGTCGTGGGCGGTCGCATGAGCATGGAGGGAGGGAGTCTCAGGTGGGAGGCCCGTCTTTATGACCAACCTCAAAGAAGAATGCTCTTTGGCAAGGTGTACAGGGGGACTGTTCAAGATGTGAGGATAATGGTGCATAGGTTCGTGGATGAGATAGTCAAGTACTACACCGGTAGTCCAGGCATCTTTCAAACCCAGATAGCCTTTATCTCCAACCGTTCCGGGGCCAAGGAACTCATGCTCATGGACGCAGACGGCGAAGACCTTCGCCAGCTGACTCAGGACAAGAATCTGGTGCTTTCACCCAGGTGGTCTCCAGATGGTCGGGAATTGGGTTTCATCTCTTATTCCGGGGCGAACGCACACCTGTTTTCAATACAACCTGATGGGTTGAGACGCAGGGTCATCTCGGCCAGGGAGAACATGAACGGCCCTGCGGCCTGGTCTCCCGATGGAAGCAAGATTGCAACCACCCTAAGTGTTCACGGCAACCCTGAGCTATATCTCCTAGACCGTTCGGGCAACATTCTCCAGAGGCTGACCCAGCATCCCGGGATTGATGTATCGCCCAGCTGGGCTCCTGACGGGCGTTCCCTGGCATTTGTATCCGACAGGGCAGGGGGGCCCCAGATTTTTATCTTGGATGTGGCCTCGGGGCAGGCCAGAAGGCTAACCTTCGAGGGGAAATACAATTCAGAGCCTGCCTGGTCCCCCAGGGGAGATCGGATTGCCTTTTCCTCACTGCTCAATGGGGCTTACAGGATTTGCACCATCCGGCCTGACGGGAGGGAACTGCTGCAGCTCAGCCAAGGAGCTGGCAGTGACAATTCGCCCTCTTGGTCCCCTGACGGTCGGTACCTTGCTTTTAGCTCCACCAGGGCAGGGGGATCTCAGATCTACATCATGTTGTTCAACGGTCAAAATCCTGTGCAGATAACCCGTATGGCCGGGGAACAGAGTCTGCCTGCCTGGTCCCCCTGGCTTCACGAGCATTGAGAAAGGCCGTCGATGAGAAAAGGCATAAAGGTCCATCTTGACACCCGATGGGGGTGGTTCGAGAATGTTAAGGATTTCCCATTTGGGATGCAATGAAAGGAGGTTGGTAATGCGTAGGAGTATTCTATGGTTTCTTGCTGTTTTGATGTTTGCGGCGCTTCCCTGGCTGGGAACATCCTGTGCAAAGAAGGCTGTGCAGGGAGAAGAAGGGGTAGTGAGTCCCACAGAGACAAGGCCAGGCGACAGAGCTGGCACCGGTGTGATAGGCGGGAGGCCTACTGAGGAAAGCCTATCGGCTGAGGAGAGGCGAAGGAGAGAAGCTGAGGCTGCTTTCACCAATGAGGACATTTATTTTGATTTTGATAAGTATGACCTCAACGCCCGGGCCAGAGAGGTTCTGGCAAACAAGGCCTACTTCCTGAAACAGTATCCCAATGTGAAGATTCTCATAGAAGGTCATTGCGATGAAAGGGGCACGGCCGAATATAACCTTGCCCTAGGCGAAAGAAGGGCCAACGCAGCCAAACAATACCTGGTGCAGCTGGGGATTTCAGAGAGTAGGATTTCCACTGTGTCTTACGGCAAGGAGAGACCCATTGACCCAGGCCATAATGAGGCGGCATGGGCCAAGAACAGAAGGGCTCACTTCGTGATCGTGTCCAGATAAGAACTGCACGTGCCTGGAAGTTTAGGGCTTTGGAGGCTCCAAAGAAGGAGTGCTGAGCCATGAGAACCTTAACCGCTGTTAGATCTCTGTGGATCATATTGGTTTTGGGGGTGGTTGGATGCGCCACCGAAGGGGATTTTCGTTCTTTTCAGGTTGAGGTTCGCCGAGAGTTGGCCCAGCAAGATCAGCAAATGAGGGATCTCAGGCGCAGGGTTGAGGAGCTTCAGGCAGAACGTACCAGAGGAAGCAAGCAGTTGGCTGACCAGATGGCCGAGATGGGAGCCTTGCAAAGGGAGGTGGCTTCCCTTCGGGGACAGGTGGAAAGTATGTCACAGAGGGGAGTGGGGGGTGATGAGATCAGAAGAGGTCAAGCCCAGATCAGGCAGGAGCTGGATGCTCTGAAAAGGGCTGTGGAACAACTGGGCGGGAATATCCCTGCTGCACCCACCCCTGGATCAGTTCCAACGACCCCCCATTCTTTGCCGCCTGGTACCCCAGCGGTGGTGGAGAAGGCTGAGGATCTTTACAAGAATGCCATGGTGCGCTTCGAGGAAGGGGACAATGCAAAGGCCCGGGAGGGATTCCAGGCATTAGTCTCCAGGTTCCCGGACTCCAATCTGGCGGATAACGCTCAGTTCTGGATAGGGGAGTGTTATTTCCGGGAAGGGAACTTCAAGCAAGCCATCCTGGAATATGAAAAAGTAATTTCTCAGTATCCCAAGTCTGCTAAGGTGCCTGCAGCTCTTTTCAAACAGGGCATGGCCTTTGAGAAACTGGGTGATCTGGAAAGTGCCAGATATCTGTACACCAAGGTGGGCAAAGATTACCCGGAAAGCGAGCAGGCTCGCATGGCAGAGGTGCGCCTGAGGAATATCCCTTAGCTTTTCCCCCAAGGGGAATACCTCCCCAAAAGGGAAACCACAAGAAACGTTTTAGAGAATGGCATGTGGTCTCAATCTTGTGGTTACCCCCTCCAGGTCCGGAAAAATCTTGAATCGGATCGAATCCAAACATTCCTCTGGCCAACTGCCCAGGCCAAGAATCTGGGCCAGAAAAAAGAAGTTCTGCGCAGAGGCCTCAGCCCTGGGAACGCACGAAGATGTTTCTGGCCAGATCAGCATCCATGGCTATGGTGCTTTCACCCACCTGGATAACAAAGGTGGGGTGACGTTGCCTGAGTCGCACCGAGGTTCCAGGTATCACCCCTAAAGAACTCAGCTGATGAAGACGGGACCTGAACTTGGGAGTTATGAAGGTGATGGTGCCTTGTTGGCCCGGGTTCAGGTCCGCCAAAGGCCGCACCAGTGGGGTCACCTCCTTTACGAACCTCTGGCAACAGGGACCTGGAGGTATGGGCCTGCCATGGGGGCATGTCTGGGGATGCCCCAAGAAAGTGCAGATACTCTCGGTGGCGTCTGCGCTCAAGATGTGCTCGAAGCGGCATGCATCCTCTTCCACTTGGTCAGCCCCCATGTCCAGCACGTCGTGGAGCAGACGTTCTGCCAGCCTGTGGCGGCGCACTATTTGAGAGGCCTTCTGCGCCCCTTCAGGCTCGAAACAAAAGCGATCCCCATCCACTCTAACCCATCGGTTCTCCATCAAAGCCAAGAGCAGGTGTGAGGCTTCTGCTTCCCCGACAGCATCCTTTATGTGGCTCAGTTCCTGACGTCCCTCTTCTTGCAAATACCAAAGTGTCTCAAGATACTCCTCCAGCCTTTGCTCGTCTTCCATGGAACGGCCCTGGGAGGAACCGTGGCCTTTCCTATGTCTGTGTCTCATCTGTTTTCCTCCTTCTCAAGAGCCGGCGAATCCAATTCAAGGTGGCAGATGTTTCAACGAAGCTGTATCCACAGTGTGGACAACACACCAAGTTCTTGCAACGGCTCTTGCCCAGAGGGCAGCCGGAGCAGGCCTTGGCCGATTGCCTGTCAAAGCGATACCCACAAAGAGGACACCTAATGGTCTGAGATTCTTTGTTCAGGGTGTCCATCCAGTCCACCTCAGCACATGGTTGAGCAATCCGCCGACTCCAAAAGCCACAGGAAAAACTACCAGCACTATGGAAACGGCCGTTCGCCAACCCCTTTCCTTGAAGATCATCATGAGATTCGCCACACAGGGCACAAACAATGTTATGGTCACCAGGCTGACCAGTACCTGTATGGGATCTAGCTCTCCCTGCCTGGAAAGGGAGTAAAGGCCCGCTGCTCCATAGTCTCTTCTGAGGAAACCAATGAGAAAGGCCTCTGTTGTGCGTTGTGGAAGGCCTAACCAGGAACTCACCAGAGGCTGGAAGGTGCTCTGAAGAGTTTCCAGCACACCAATTCGATCCAGGATGAACAATATGAGGGTTGCCAAGATGAATAGAGGTACTGCTTCTTTCAAATACCACTCTACCCTGGCCGTGGTTTTCACCAGGACGTTTCTTAGCTGAGGAACCCTCATGGGAGGGATCTCCAAAACAAAGGCTCCTTCCTCACCAGGAAGCACCCTTGCTGCCAGGAATCCCACCAGAAGCATGGTGGCCATTACCACTCCTGCCCAGATCAGCACTGCCCCCATGGAGAGCCCTCCTAACATGCCCAGAATGACACCAAGCTGTGCCGAACAGGGCACCCCCAGGGCCAGGAGCAGAGTCACCAGGATACGTTCCCTCTTGGTGTCCAAGATCCTGGCTGTGAGGGTTGCCATGGTGTCGCAGCCCAAGCCCAATAACAAAGGAAGCACCGCTTTTCCACTCAGTCCCACCAACTTAAATGCCTTGTTAACAAGTACTGCCAAACGAGGCATGTAGCCCGAGTCCTCCAGTACGCCAAAGGCAAAGAAGAAGGTTCCTACTATGGGAAGAACTATGGCCAAGGCGTAAGTCAAGGCCATGGTTACAAGGCCATATTGGCCCACCAGCAGATCCCTAAAAAAAGCAATGGGTATTAGCTGAGCGACCTTCTGTGTCCAGGGAACCAGAACTTGGCCGAAGAATTCATTTTCTATGAGATCCACCAGGAAGCCTGCCCCAAAACGTCCCACCACCAGGTAAATTAGAAAGAGCACTGCCAAAAGAATCGGGGGGCCCCATACGGGGTGCATGGAAAAGTCCCCCGCGCGTTGAAGACGCCTCGGAACTTCCTGGATGCCCTTGCGCATTACCTGATCAACTATCTGGTCAGCCTTGAGGAGTCTTTGCCTGTTGACAACATAAGCTACGGGTTGCTCATACTTGGTCTGTAGCGCCCTGCATATCTCCTCTATTCGTGCCACATGTCTTTCTGAGACTCGGGCGTTCAGCCAAGCAGAAAGGGTCTCATCTCCACATAGCAGCATCAGTGCAAGAGATCTGCGGCTGATGGGAGCCTCGGGCAAAAGGGGCTCTAAATCTGCCACGGCTTGCTCTATTTCAGGGGTAAAGCTTGTGGTGCAGGAGCCTACCTTCATCTTTTCCAAGGATTGGATCACCCGGTCTAGACCCTTTTTTCTGGTGGCCACGGTGGTGACCACCGGGATGCCCAGAACTTCCGAGAGTTTCTGAACATCTATCTGTATGCCTAGGTCCCGGGCCTCATCCTCCATGTTCAAAACCAAAATCTGATTCAGCCCCATCTCGGCCAGCTCTAGGGTTATGAGCAGGGCCCGGCGAAGGTTCTTGGCGTCTGCCACTTGAATAACCTTGTGCCCGCCTTCCTCCATGAGTAAATCTCTTGTTACCCTCTCATCCTCTGAATGGGGCAAAAGATTGTTCACCCCAGGGGTGTCTATGACCTGCCAGAGCCTGCCCAGGAGTTTGGCATTGCCGCGGCTGACCTCCACCGTGGTGCCCGGGTAGTTAGAAACCGTAACGTACCTTCCGGTAAGAGAAGAGAAAAGAACGCTTTTGCCCACGTTGGGGTTGCCCACAAGCAAAAGCTTTTTCATGGAGCCCTGTTCACCCAATATGGAATGATCCACGCGATGCAAGTAAATCCTCCTATGACTGTAGTCCATCGGTGCTTTTCTCGGACTTATAAGTTTCCCGCCATCCGTCCAGCAATTCGGATTTCTTCTTAAGGTAGTCCAAGAAGGCCTCCAATGCCTCAAGGGCTTCGGGACTCAAGGAATGCTCCATCTGACATGCCTCCCGACGTGCCTTCTGTTCCGGAATTCCTAAGACTTCAAAAAAGAAAGCAACCAGCACCTCTTCACGTCGAATGACCCTTTGGGCCATGAGGCGGCCCAAAGCAGTGAGACGGATGGGACCGTAGCGTTCATAGGTAACAAGGCCGAGCCTACCCAGTTTGGGTACGGCCGTGGAGATGCTGGCATTGGTGAGCCCCAGGGAATCAGCCAATTCCTTGACTCTTACCACTCCTCGTTCCTGCTCCAACCTAAAGAGGGCCTCCAGGTAATCTTCCATGCTTGGAGTAAGTCTCGGCCGCGCCATGGGTAGTTTGACCCATCAAAGAAAGTTAAACATGACTAACTTTACGACATCCCATACGCCCTGTCAATGCTCAAGTTCCTGGCAAAGGAGCTCTAGAGCCGTTCCGGATCACCTCCCTGGGGCAAGCTTGAGAATCTGATCTTTTGTGGGCTAAGGGTGAGCTCGCAGCACTCATGATATCCTGATATTAACCTCTACAGCTTAAACCCTCTTTGATGCTCCACTTAGTAGCCCACATCCGGCTTACACGAGAGAGTAGCTCAATGCTGCTAAGGGGTTGGGCATGTAGCCTTCAACATCATGGGTCTTGGGCAGTGATCTGGCTTAGACAGAATCCTCTTGCAGAGTTCTTGGCTTATGCAAGAGCTGATTCAGGAGAGGGGTTCCACCTGTATCTCTTGGGGTATTTCCAGACGAAACCTTTCTTCTGGGATGGGCAGATTCGGGTCCAGTTCCTTGAGCCTTAACTCCACGCGGCTGGCCTTGGCAGGCAGTTCGACCCTTATTTCAGTGGGAAGCCTCAAGTCATTTACTTTTTTGAAACCCGACCATGAGATGCTCACAAGCAACTGTCCTGAAGAAGAAAGCACGACCATTCCCATGGGGTCCCCATGAACTGGGTCCAACCGAAGCTGTTGGTGAAGGCCTGAGTCCTGGCAGTCCAGCTCAAGGATCCACACCCCGGCCTCGGACCTGGCCTCAACCGAAGAAAACTTTGCACAAAGAGGAGGCCTTCCGCACAGTACTCCCAATACCTCATCCACCTTCATGGGCAGTGCGAAAAGACGTTCCATGATCTTATCCGAGGCAGCTCCTCTGAGAGCTCTTTTTTCCCCTGGCACGTATACTTGGGCAACTCCCCTGCTTATGGAGATGCTCAAGAGCGAAGGGCCCATTGGAGACAGGGCTTCCAGGCGAAGGTTCCCTGGCCTGCTGAGAACCAGGGCTTGATCCACAGACTGTTTTTCTCCCTCTTTTGTCCACTTGAGGCTCCCCACGGCTTGGAGGGTCCTTATTCCAGAGTCCTCGGCCTGAAGCCTCTCAAGCAACTCCTGTGCAGAGGGCAGGGAACTCGGGCGCACCAGAGCCTTGGGAGCGCATGCCGGGACTGCCAGGATCAGTAGCCCCAGCATTAGCCACCTCAAGCCTTTTTTGAGCAAAGGAAAGACCCACGGGCTCATTTCTGCCTCTCCAGGAGTTCCTGCAATTTTCTCTTGAGCATTTCCTTCTGGGCCTCTGTACGCTCTTCGGAATCCAGCTCCAGGGATTTCTTGTAGAGCTCTATGGCCCTGTGAAACTCTCCTTTTTTAAGCAAAGCGTCACCAAGGTGTTCCAGGATGATGGGATCTGCGGGAGATAACTCCACAGCCCGCTCCAATTCTTTTATGGCTTGTTCCAGCTTTCCCTGCTGGAAGAACACCCAGCCGAGACTGTCTATGATGTAACCGTCATTGGGCCTCTTTTGGAGAGCCCTCCTTATGTATTGCTCTGCTTCTTCTAGGCGAATCCCCTTCACCGCCAGAGTATAACCCAGGTAATTGAGGGCATCGGCATTGTCAGGTTCGATTCTAATCACCTCTTCCATTTGCCTGATGGTGGAGGCACTGTCGCCTGCCTTGTCGTATGCCACTCCCAGGGCAAAATGAAGCTTGGCATTGTTGGGATCTTCCTCAAGGGCCTTTTTCACCAACTCCACGGCCTCCTGGAACCGCCTGGCCTTGGTGTAAAGTCTGGCCAAGTACCTGACCAGGAGTTCCTCTGCAGGGGCGGCCTGCCTGGCTTTTTGGACCTCGTCTATGGCTTCTTCCAGATTACCCTTCTTTTCCAAGATGCCTGCCATGTGTACCACGGCCTCGGGATAAAGCTCAGATGTGTTAGGTATTCGTCTGAACTCTTCCATTGCCCTGGATGTCTGACCCGCCTCTTCCAAGGCCACTCCCAGGTAAAAGCGGCTCTGCTCCACCTTTATTCCCTGGGCCAGGTTCTCCTGGAATTCTTTGATGGCCTCCTCGTAACGTTTGAGTTCCAAATAGAGCAGACCCACCTTCAGGCGGATCTCCCCGCTTGCCGGATGCATTTGTTTGAGCCTTTCGAAAAGCCCAGTGGCTTCCTGGAACCGATCCTGCATGATCAAGAGCTGGCCAAGCCTGGCCATGGCCCTCTGATTTCCTGGCTCCAGATCCAGCAGCTCTCTGTACACTGCGCAGGCCTCTTCCCAGCGCTTGGCCGCTTCATAAAGAGCAGCTAGTTCCAGGTAAGCGGTTGTAAAACCGGGGTTTATGGCCAAAGCCTTCCTGAACCAATGAGCCGCTGCCTCCACATCCTTCATCTCCTCTTGCAGCTTGGCCATGTAATAAGCTCCCAAGGGATCCTTAGGTCTAGCTGTGGCTGTTTTTTCCAGCACTTCCACGGCTTGACCGTAGAGCTTTTTCTCCCGCAGAAGGTTCACCAATCTGATGGCCGCTTCCAGATTCCCAGGGTCGATCTGCAGAATTCGCCTGTAGTTGCCCATGGCTTCCTCGGTCATGCCCCTGCTCAACTGCAGCTCAGACAGGAGCATCAGGCCCCTCAAATCTTCAGGGGCCAAAGAAACCGCCTTATTGGCTTCACTTAGGGCCTCCTCCACAGAACCGTTCTGGGCCAGTTGGTGTGCCAACAGAAACCTCAGGTAAGGCGAATCAGGATCCGCCTCTATGGCCTTTCTCAAATGCTCTAAGGCATCGCCTTTCTTGCCATCTCTGGACATCAAGAAGCTCATGAGCGTGTGGTATGCGGCCTTGGAAGTAAGCTGCAAGTCCGGATCCAGAGAAAGCACGCCGGCTGCCTGCCCCCCCTTGAAAGAGGAGGTGCAGCCACTCCACACAAGCAGCATCCCCAATAGCATTGGGATCAATCTCGTAACCAAAGTCATACCTTCTCCATGTTTGCACAAATCTAAGAAAAGAACCTTTTGAATTCTCCAAGACTCTTGAAGTACTGCCGGAGGGAGTCCTCAAACACAGAAAGATCTTTTCAGCCAGGAGACAAAACAGACTTCAACCTGGGAGATCTTCTCCGGCGTCCCGAGGCTCAAGAAGGCATCAGCCCACATGAGGAATATAGCACAGGGCGCCAATGCTAACAACGCGCCTTGACGCCCCGGCTTTTCTAGGATGGCGTCTTTGCGAGGGTCAGCTCTTTCGGGAGGTCTTGGTCATGAAAGGGGTTATAAGCTGTTCTACACTCCCCTTCTTACAGGAGGGACAGGTCACCTTCTTGTTCTCTTTCTCTGAGATGGACATGGTCACCGTGAACTCTTTTTTGCACTTCTTGCAGCGGTACTCGTAAACAGGCATTTTTCAGATCCTCCCCTTTTCAAGTCTCAGGCCCTTCCAGGGGGTTTATACAAAAAATTTCTAATTATTTCGCTGCTGCCTGTCAAGGTGTCTGGCCCTTTGAGGCCTTCTATTCTTACGGGGTCTGCTTCAGCTTACGCCTGAAAAGCTCCAGAGCCTGAGGAATCATTCTTCGCACAAAGGTCTCTTTTTCCATCAAGGGTAGTGCTTCGAACTTGTGGAAGTGAGGATGATCCTGCCGAAGCCTGTGAGGGCCTGTTAGTTGCTTAAGCTCAGAGGGCTCCTTTGAGAGAATCTCCACTAAAGGCAATTCCCTCACCCTTTGAGGCTCGATCCAATCCAAGCGGGCCATGCACTCGAAACGAACCACATCAATCAAGAAAAGAGAAAGCTCCAAGAGTCTCATGCGTGTCTGGGGCGGCAAAGCTGTTAGAGGTTGCCTCTTACCTAAGACCACCACACATACCATTGCCTCCAACAGGCTTGCACCCCTGGGGTCTGACTCGGCCAGAGAAAGAACCAGCTTGTCCGGGAGGGATGCCACCGTGGCCCTGGGAGATATTCTGTAGCCCATTTCCGTGGCCCATTTGACAAGCATCCGTTCTGTGCTGGCCTCTGGGGTTCTCCTGGGGAAATGGATGATCTCAGCCACCACGTCACCTCTTATACCCCTGCCCCCACCTTGGCTATCAGATCGGCTTCCAAAGCCGCCCCCATAGGGAGTCCAGAGACCTGAACAGTGGTGCGAGCCGGGGGGTTAGATCCGAAAAAGCGTTCATAAATCTTGTTGACCGATGAGAAATCTTTGAGATCCGTCAGATAAAGATTCACCTTCAAAACATCTTGCGGCGAAGAGCCGGCTGCATCCAGTATGGCCAAAAGCGATTTGAAAACCCGCTCTGCCTGTGCCTCCACTCCTCCTTGCACGAGGGCCCCTGTCTGGGGATCTATCCCAATCTGCCCTGAGGTAAAAAGAAGTGCTCCGGCTACTATCCCTTGTTCATAAGGCCCTATGGGTGATGGAGCCCCTGAGCTCTTAACAACCTTCTTTTCCATTTCAAGGACCTCCCTTTGTAATGGATTTTATTGTAGCACAGCCTTTGTCTTCCCGTTGCAAGAAAAGACCTATTTCATTTGCTACAAGCCCCTGAGTTTTCTCCTGTGGCTTCCAGAGCAAGGGAGCCCTGACCAGACAATGGCAAAATTTCCACAAGAGGTTCATACATGGCTTTCTTGGGGGCATGGACAAATCTCGGGCATAAATGCCTCAAGGGTTTGTAACCTTTTTGTCTCATTTCCGATATGTTGGTGTCACCGCCATGGTGTAGAATGACAAATAAGTTTAGCCGTATCATTGGTCGGGGCAGCGTGGTTGAGGGATATTCCCATGGACAAGGGTTAGATGGCCGTGGTTTTGGGGATAGCTAGATGTACTGTTTGATATCGTTTGAGTGAAGCAGTTGAGTGATGGGGTATCCTTTACCAGTGAAGCCAGTTCAGGTCATGTTTGGATGGAGGCATTGGAGTGAGGCAACAAACGGTTTTGGTTGTAGAGGATGAAGAAGACATCTTGGAACTTGTGGCCTATAACATGGAGCGGGCAGGTTTTCGTGTGTTGAAGGCCAAGGACGGCGAAGTGGCCATGACTTTGATTCTTAGGGAGAAGCCCGATCTGGTGGTTCTGGACATAATGCTTCCTAAAATGGACGGCAAAGAGCTATGCCGTAGAATAAGGCAAAATGAGAACAGCAGGAATATTCCAATCATAATGCTCACTGCCTTGGCCGAAGAGGTGGACCGAATCGTTGGCTTTGAGTTGGGGGCGGACGATTATCTGCCAAAGCCTTTCAGTCCTAAAGAACTTGTGCTACGGGTGCGTGCCATCCTGAGGCGCAAAGAGGAGGCAACCAGGGGCCTGGAGATACTTCGTTTTCCGGGCATGCTCATTGATCCTGAGGGCTACAGGGTGGAGGTGCAAGGCAAGGAGATAACCCTCACTGTAACGGAGTTCAAACTCCTATATCATCTGGCCGCCCATGCAGGGAAAATACAAAGCAGGGATGTCTTGTTAGACCGGGTGTGGGGCTATTCGTACGAAGGTTATGCCAGAACTGTTGACACCCACATAAGAAGGCTTAGACAGAAGCTGGGACCAGCTAAGGGTTGTATTGAGACCTTGCGGGGGGTTGGCTATCGCTTCAGGATTTGAAGTCTGTGGCTGCTTTGATGTAACCGTTTGTTTGGAGCAATGAGGAATCAGGTGGGAAAAGCTTCCCCTGGGTTCAGGGATCTTTATAAGAGGACCTGAGGCCCGTATTTGCTCAGGGCTTGTGCAAGACACTTGAATGGTGAAATCAGGTACATGGATCAGATGGGGGATCGAGTGTTTCAACGATTCTCTTTGAAAAAAAGAGTATTTCTGGTTTGCGGGGGCTTAGTGCTTATTTTTGCCGCAGGGGGCTTGTACTGGCTTGGTGAAATCCAGGAAGAAATGGTGAGAGATGCCTCCAGGTACCTGGGAAGGCAGTCATCTGTTATGAAGGAGCTCTTGAGGTCAAGTCACTCCCAATGGTCCTCTTTGCACTCCATGGATCCATTGGCAGACTGGTTGGGATCTGGTTTTCAGCTGAGAGTGACTCTAATGCTTCCCGATGGAAAGGTGGTAGGGGACTCCCAGGTGCCCATAGAGCAGATTCCATTGCTGGAGAATCATGGAGACCGCATGGAGGTCAGAGAGGCTCTGAGGAGTGGATCAGGTAGTTCAATAAGGTACAGCAACACCCTGGGAGTGGATCTTCTCTATGTGGCCTCCCTGATTGGGTCACCTGAAGATCCCCAGATGGTTGTGCGCGTGGCAATGCCTTTGGAAGAGGTATATTCAGCGTCTCAAAAAGGTCGGATGATGATTCTGGCAGGTACAATCCTGGCACTGGCTCTGAGTTTACTGGCTGCCCACCTGGTGGCCATGGCAAGGGGGAAAGAGCTGGAGGATCTTGCCAAGAAAATCAGGCAGATGACCGAAGAGGACCTGGAGAAACCCGAGGGATTATATTACCAGCCCTCGGAGGTGAGCCGCGTTGAGAGGGCGCTTGAGACATTGGGATTCCATATGGCAGCAAAGATAAGGGAGCTTAAAGAGGCTCGTGACAGCATGGAAACCCTTATCCAGGGAATGGTGGAAGGGGTGTTGCTTACTGATGATAGAGGCAAGATTCTTCTCGTCAATAAAGCTCTGTTTGAGTTGATGGAACCTCGTGTAGATCCCATAGGAAGGACTGCGGCAGAGGTCTTCAGAAAGGCAGATCTACAGGAAGCTCTGGAAAGCTGCATCTCCCAGGGGCAGAGTCAATCCCTGGAAATCAGGACATCGGGGACTTCTACAAGGGCCCTGGAGGTACAAGTTGCTCCTGTTGGGGAAAAGGGGGCTGTGGCGGTATTCCACGATGTGACGGAACGAAGACGAATAGAGCAGATAAGAAGAGACCTGGTGGCCAGTGCCTCCCATGAGCTCAAGACCCCATTGGCAGCGGTGAGGGCATCGGTGGAGACTCTTTTAGAGGGAGCCCTGGAGGATCCACCCCAGGCCCGGCGTTTTCTTGAGATCGTACAACGCCATGTGCTTCGCCTTGAGAAGATCTTGGGGGATCTGTTGGAACTCTCCAAGCTGGAATCCGGCACGGGAGGGCCCAAGAGGGACCTGGTCAGGTTGGGAGATTTGGCCGAGACCGCCCTTGAAGCCGTAACAGAGCTGGCTCAAGGCAAAGGCTTGCAACTGTTAAAGCGACTGCCCCAAACTGAGGTTGTAGTGCAAGGGAATCAACGCCAGCTGGAACAGGCTTTGGTAAACCTCCTGGAAAATGCCGTAAATTATACGGAAGCAGGTGGTAGCGTATCACTAGAGGTCGGTTTGGAGGGAAAAGATGCACACATCGTGGTGGAGGACACGGGTGTGGGGATTCCCCAGGAGCATCTTCCTCGAATCTTCGAGAGGTTTTATCGTGTAGACAAGAACAGATCCAGGGGCTTGGGCGGAACAGGTCTGGGCCTGTCCATTGTGAAACATGTGGCTCAAAGCCATGGTGGAAGGGTGGAAGTGGAAAGCACGGTGGGTAAGGGAAGCATCTTTAGGATCATACTGCCTGCCTTTGAGCAGCCCGGATTGACCCTCAACCCACCGCTTGTTGATCCGTGCGAGCCTGAGGGCAAGGGAATGTGAGGCATGAGTTTCTTTGCAGCCATGAAGGCTGGTGTGAGGCACGTCGAGGAAAGGTCATCTGGCACGGGCAAGCGTGCCCCTTCGGGGCCACCATCCTTCTCAGTGGGGTTTGGGTTGTCCTGGAAGAGGGAGTCTCTACAGCCCCTGGCCACATCTGCCAAGAGCCGGCAGGGTTTCAGGTGCAAAACAGCCCAGCACGATTCCCTTGCAATCAGCCTCATCTTGGGATTTCACAGGTAATCCCAGCCTGTGATAGTGTGTTTTGGTTTGCAACCTGCAATCCAGCTCGGTGATTCTGTAAACTCAAACTTCTGGCGGGCGCAATGGGAAGGAAGAATTCTTCCCTCGATAGGTGGCCTCCATCTTTATGAGCGTCTCGCCGAACTCGGCCGTGTGCTTTCTCATGGCTTCAGCCGCTGCATCAGGATCGCGGGCTACCACGGCTTCAACTATGGGCCGGTGCAATCCTGCGGGATGGATGAACATGGGATCAGGCCTCACTGCCTCAATGACCTTCATGGTGAGTTCCATGGCCGACCTGACCAGGGCTTCAAAGAATCGGTTGCCACACATTTCCGCCAATAGCAGGTGAACTTTTGTCTTGCGGTCAAAATCCTCGGGAAATGAAACCGGGGGCAGTTCTTCTTCTTCCAAGGCTTTTTTCAAACGCTCCGAATAATCTGGGGTTATTCGCTTGGCAGCCAGCCTAGCCACCTCGGGCTCCACCAAACGCCTAACCTCGTACATCTCTGGAATGGATATCTTTCCTGCCAGGAAAAGGTCCAGGAATGCACGGGAGAGGCGTTCAAAGGTCAGTTCCGTTACAAACGCACCCCCTGAGGAACCCTGTCGGGTCAGGATGAATCCCAGGTTCTCCAATGCTCTAAGAGCCTCCCTGATGACAACCCTGCTAACCCTAAACTGGTAAGCCAGGTCCCTCTCCGAAGGGAGCCTGTCACCCGGTTTGAACCTACCCAGAAGAATGGATTCCTTGAGTTGCTGGGCTACCTCCTCGGAGATCCTGCCTTGTCTAACAGGTTTGAAAACAACCATCTTTATGACCCCAATGAGGTTTTTTTGCCTGGAAAAGATAATGAATTATAGCAGGCTTTTTTTTTTTTGACATGTAATATTTGGACTAATATTATACCAACCCATAATTTCCAGGCCAGGTCACAGAACCCTGTTCCATGGAAGCATGGCTCTGCTGCTTTGGGCAGCCAGGAGTTTCCCCATGGAGATCCAAGCCCATGTGGTCATCGATGAGCCCAGGGCTGTGGCCTTCAGTAGGCAGTCAAGAAATGTGTTTCTGAGATGGAAAAAAAGCAACTGCGTGGTGAAGCCACAGGGTGGTTGCTTGGGATCAAACCTGACATTAGAAGGCGCACCCCATGAATTTTGCTAAGAGCTTGGAAATCTCAGCCAGTTTTTTTCCTCATAGGCCAGCCTTGCGTCAGGAGGCTGTGGAGCTCACCTATAGTGAATTCAACCAAAGAGCAAACCGTGTGGCCACTGCCTTGCTGCGAATAGGCTTGAGACCAGGGGAGCATGTGGCCCTTTACGCCCCTAACTCCATAGACTGGGTCGTCTTTTACTATGCTGTGCTCAAGGCAGGATGCGTGGCAGTCACCCTCTCGCATCTGCTCACTCAAGAGGAGCTGGCTCGTCTCCTGGAACATTGCGAACCCAAAGCAATCTTCACGGAAGGTAAGAAACTGGAGACTCTGGAGAAATTCAGGGGACCAGATGGCTTGCAAACTGTGATTTGCCCAGACGGAGACCTGGATCTCCAAGCTCTCATGGAGATGGGGACCCCATCCTTCGAAGCCATGGACAGGCATAGGAAAGACACTGCAGCGGTCCTATACACAGGGGGCACAACCGGAGTTCCCAAAGGCGTAATGCTTACCCATGAGGGCATGGATTTCTCCAGCCACAGCATAGCCCACTTTGAACGTTCCACGGAAAATGACAGTGCCTTATGCTTCATGCCCTTCAATCATGTGTTCGGGCAGATCCACATAATGAATGCCACCGTAGTGAGCGCAGGGTGCCTAGAGATCTTACAAGGATTTGACATGGATCGTATCGTGGATGCCATGCAAAGAGGTAGAGTCACGAAGTTCTATGGGGTTCCCACGGTCTATGTGCGCTTGCTGGGCCTGCCCGACCTGGAAAGAAAGCTAGGGAATTTGCGCTATTGTTTCTCGGCTGCTGCCAGCATGGCCATGGACACAGTAAGAAAATGGAAAGAGCGAACCAATATCACAATAGCCGAATCCTACGGCATGACTGAGGCCATGCCCGTCACCTACAACCACTATTACAGGCACGTTGTGGGATCTGTGGGGCAAACGGTCCAAGGGGTAGAGGTGCAAATAAGGGACGAAGCCGGAAACATTCTGGACCGAGGTGCCACGGGAGAAATCTGCATACGCGGCCCCGTGGTGATGAAAGGTTATCTGAAAAACCCCGAAGGCACCCGCTCGGCTTTTCACCCTGATGGTTGGCTTCGCTCAGGGGATGTGGGCCGCTTTGATGAGAACAACTATCTTTACATAGTGGACCGCATCAAGGATCTGATAATCACCGGGGGGGAGAACGTATACCCTCGCGAGGTGGAAGAGCTTATTTACACCTTGTCCGGGGTGGAGTCTTGTGCTGTGGTTGGGCTGCCGGACCGGGAATGGGGTGAGCGGGTCACAGCCTTCATAGTCCCAAGGCCAGGCCACACAATAGTGCCAGATGAGGTGAAGAACTTCCTAAAAGCCCACCTTTCTCCTTTTAAGGTGCCCAAGGAATACTTTGTTGTGGAAGATCTGCCCAAGAGCCCGGCGGGCAAAATCCTGAAAAGGGAGATCAAGAGAAGATTCTTGGAAAGCTCCTCGGGAAACAGCCATTGGGACGGATTTGACAAAGGATGATTTTGCTATGCCATAGAGGAGTCTTCTGCAGTGCAAACCTTCAAAAAAAGGAGGAACCAAAATGACTGGCCGCAAACTGATCTGCTCGCTTCTGGTTTGTGCAGCATCCTTGTGTTTTTCTAGCTCGGTGCTTGCCCAGGGCAAGACCCTCAAACTCAAGTACTCCAACTTTTTCCCGCCCGTGCATCCCATAAGCAAGCTCTCAGAAGAGTGGTGCAAGGCCATAGAAAAGGCCACCGAGGGCAGAGTGACCTTTTCATACTTTCCAGGAAGCACTCTGACTCCCCCTATGCAAACCTATGACAGTGTGGTCAAGGGTATCGTGGATGTGGGACAGAGTCTGCTGGCTTACGCGCCTGGCCGGCTTCCCCTCAGTGGAGTGCTCACCCTTCCCCTGGGGTACAGAAGCGGATCCCAGGCAACCAGGCTAAGCCAAGCCTATTACAAGCAGTTCAAGCCCAAGGAATTCGATGATGTACAAGTCATGTATCTGCATGGCCACGGTCCAGGTTTTTTCCATACCAAGAAGCTCTTATCCACGGTGGAGGAGGTAAAAGGGCTCCGCATCAAGGCCAATGCAGAAAATGCCGAAATTGTCTCGGCCTTCGGAGGAGCCCCGGTCACTCTGCCCATAACAGAGACCTATGATGCCCTCCAGAAGGGGCTTCTAGACGGGGTGCTGCTTCCCTTCGAGGCCCTCAAAGGTTGGAAGTTTGCCGAAGTGGTGAAATGCAGCGTGGAGAATTACGGTGTTTCGTACACCAGTCCCATCTACGTGATCATGAATAAGGAGAAGTGGAACAGCATATCCGAGGCTGACCGAAAGGCCATAGAAAAGATTAACGAGCAGTGGAACGAGAAGCAGGCTCAGCTCTGGGACGAGCTTGACAAGGAGGCAAAAGAGTTTGCCATCCAAAAGGGAGTGAAGGTGGTTGCGGCTTCCAAAGAGGAGCAGGCAAAAACCGCTGAGAAGATGAAGCCCATATTGGACAACTGGGTCAAGAACATGAGTGCCAAGGGTCTTCCGGCCAAAGAAGCTCTGGAGTTCTGTCAGGAGTACCTGAAGAAGAATCCTTAGAGAAAGCCTGATTTTTTTAACAAAGAGATGCTGCCGGTAGTTTCATGCCGGCAGCATCCGGGCTCCTGGTCAGGAGGATGAGATCTTGAGGCGTTGGACGTGGATAATTTACAAGATGGACCTTTCCCTGCATGTGGTTGCCGGGTTTGGTCTGGCCTTCATGATAATCCTGACCCTCACAGACATACTCATGAGAACTTTGGGAAAGCCCATCGTGGGTTCCATCGAGTTGGTGTGCTTCTCGGGGGCCATAGTTGTGGGCTTTGCCATACCATACTCCTCCTTGGCCCAGGTGCATATATTCGTGGATTTCCTTGTCAAGAGGCTTCCCCCAAGATGGAGCTCCTCCCTTAAGGCCTTGACAACCTTGATGGGAGCTTTGCTTTTTTTGCTCATGGGATACAACTTTATCCTCTATGGGTTGGACCTCATCAAGACCGGAGAGGTAAGTGCTGGCCTGAAGATTCCTTACTACCCCATCACCTTTGGTTTTGCATTCAGCTGCATGCTGGAGTCAGCAACGCTGTTTTCTCAGCTTATAAGACTCCTCAGGAGAGAAAAGTATGAGTGAGGTCTCAACCGGGATAGTGGGGCTTGTGGCCCTGATGGTCCTGTTTCTCTCCGGTCTGGAGTTGGCCTTGGCCATGGCCCTCATCGGTTTCGCCGGATTTGCGTACCTGGTGAGTTTTCATGCAGCATCCAATTTGTTGGTCAAGGACTTCTTTGATACCTTCACCACATATGGTTTCACGGTCATCCCCCTCTTTGTGCTGATGGGGCAGGTGGCATCAAACTCCAACATAGCCAAGCGGCTTTACGTGGCCTCCCATAAATTTGTGGGACAGATCCCAGGTGGGTTGGCCATGACTACTGTGGTGGGCGCAACCTTGTTTAAAGCCATGTGCGGTTCCACTTTGGCTACTGCCGCGACCTTTGCAGGGGTGGCCATCCCAGAAATGGATCGTTACGGATATGACAAGAGGCTCTCCACTGGAGTTGTGGCCTCGGTGGGGACCTTGGGCATGCTGATACCGCCCAGCCTGGTGCTGATCATCTACGGTATAGTCGTGGAGCAGTCCATAGGCCGGCTTTTTTTGGCCGGAATCGTCCCCGGGCTTCTCATCTCTTTTTTCTTTATCCTGATCATCTACTTTTGGGCAAGGATGACCCCCGAGCTGGCTCCGAGGGGACAGAGAGCCCCATGGTCGGAACGATTGAGGGCAATCCCCGAATTCTTTTGGGTAGGGGCTATTTTCTTTGTGGTAATCGGTGGCATGATGCATGGGGTGTTCAGCCCCACAGAGGCTGGGACCATAGGTACCGTAGGTGTGCTGGGTTTGGCAGCTGGAAGAAGGGAGCTGAATTTCAAGAAGCTGGTAAAATCCTTCGATGAGTCCTTAAGAACAGCCTGCATGGTGTTGCTTTTGATCTTCGGCTCCAATGTGCTGGGTCATTTTCTGGCTGTCACCGAGATTCCATTTATGGCTGCGGACTGGATCACGTCCCTTCCTCTGCATCGCTCCTTGGTCATGGTGCTCATCATTCTGATCTATCTGGTGGGCGGTTCATTCATAGACGATCTGGCTTTCATGATCCTTGCCACTCCCATTTTTTATCCTGCTGTTTTGAAATTGGGCTATGATCCCATATGGTTCGGGATCATGATCGGTATCACCATAATGATAGGTGTGATCATCCCGCCAGTGGCCATCTGCGTATTCGTGGTAAAGCATATAACCGGGGTGCCTTTTAATGTGATTTACAAAGGGGTGCTCCCCTTTCTGCTGGGACTCATAGCCTGTGCAGTGCTTCTTTTCCTTTTTCCCGACATAACGCTTTTTCTGCCCAACTTCTTCATGGGCAACTAACCCTTGAAGAGGGGGCACCGAGGTGGCAGCCGGATTGCAGCGCAAGTGGCTGTGCCTCGGGGAAAAGATGAAGATGGCATTCAGAAAAGCTCTTGAGAGGAGCAAAGAAATACCAAATGTAGGTCAGAGGAGAGGCCTAGATGCAGGAAGAAAAGAAAATAAGGACAGTCTGCAGAAGCTGCCACGGTGGATGCGGAGTCATAGCTCATGTGCAGGATGGCAGGGTGGTAAAGATAGAAGGAGATCCAGAATCGCCCATAAGTGGTGGAACACTTTGCAGCAAAGGCCTGGCCATAACCCAGCTGGCCTACCATCCTGATAGAATCCTTCACCCCATGAAGAAGACAAAGGGGGGCTGGAGCCGCATCAGTTGGGATGAGGCTCTGGACACCATTGCATATGAGTTCAAGAAGGTCATCCGGCACCACGGCCCTCAATCACTTTTCATCGGCCAGGGAACGGGAAGGGACTACGAGAGCCATTTCTCCAGATTCGGTAACATGTTGGGCACCCCCAACGTGCTCACAGCAGGCCACATGTGCTACCTTTCGCGCATAGGAGCCTCTTTGATCACATGCGGACGTTTTCCCATTTGTGACTATGCCGGGGGACCCAAGTGCATAGTGCTTTGGGGCGTGAATCCTCTGTGGACCAATCCCGATGAATACAAAGGAGTTGATTTCTGGAAGGCTTACAAGAAAGGGGCCAGGCTACTGGTGATTGATCCGAGGAGGAACTTCTACACCCAAAAAGCAGACCTTTGGCTTCAAATAAGGCCGGGCACCGATGCTGCCCTGGCTCTGGCTTTTCTGAATGTGATTATTGAGGAAGGCATTTATGACAAAGAATTCGTGGCCAACTACATTCACGGGTGGGAGGCTCTGGTGGAAAGAGTAAAGCAGTATCCCCCAGAAAAAGTGGAGAAAATAACCTGGATACCCTCTGAGCTGATAAGGGAAGCAGCCAAGTTTTATGCCCTTACCAAGCCCGCAGCCATCCACTGGGGAGTTCCCACTGAACAGAATATCAACTGCACGGATTTTACCAGAACTGCCATTGGGCTCATGGCGGTTACAGGCAACCTTGATGCCCCAGGCGGGAATGTGTTTAGGGTTCCTCCCCCCGTGAGAACAGTCTCGCAGTTCTCGGCCCATGATGCCCTGACTCCAGAGCAGAGAAAGGCTAGGCTGGGGGGAGAACAGTACAAGCTGGCCGCCAGGATGACCATCATCACTCCCAAGGTGGCTTGGGATGCCATATTGGAAGGGAAAAATTATCCCCTCAAGGCTGGTATCCTGGTGGGAACCAATCCAGTGGTTACAGGAGCCAATGCCAAAGGAATTTATCAGGCCCTCAAGAAATTGGACTTTCTGGCGGTGGCCGATCTTTTCCTGACTCCTACTGCGGAGCTGGCCCAGATCTTCCTTCCTGCAGGTACTTGGCTTGAGCAGAACCATGTATCGGAAAACTGGAAGTTTCATGGTTATGTGTTGGCCAGGCAAAAGGTGGTGGAGATAGGGGAAGCCTGGCAAGATCACAAGATTTTCCTGGAATTGGGAAAGAGGATGGGGCAGAAATGGTGGGACACAGTAGAGCAAGCCCTGGATTACATTTTGGAACCCACAGGTCTTAGTTGGGAGCAATTCAAAGAGAAAGGCTATCTCCAAGGGGAAATGTCTTACTACAAGTATCGAAAGGCAGGCTTCTCAACGCCCACGCGCAAGGTGGAGATCTACTCCACTATCTTGGAGCAATGGGGTAGGGATCCCCTTCCCAAGTACACCGAAATTCCCGAAAGCCCGGTATCCAGGCCCGACCTCTCGGAAAAATATCCTTATATCCTAAACGCGGGCCTCAGAATCCCAGTTTTTTTCCATTCCGCCAACCGACAGATCCCGTGGCTCAGAGAGATCAGACCTTACCCCATTGTGGAACTTCATCCCGACACTGCCAAGGAACACGGGATCCAGGAGATGGACTGGGTGTGGATAGAGTCTCCCAGAGGGCGTATAAAGCAACGGGCAAGGCTCAATGACGGGATCCATCCCATGGTGGTGGTGGCCGAACACGGCTGGTGGTATCCAGAGATCAAAGAAGAAGGCCACGGCTGGGACATTTCCAACATAAACCTGTTGACCGATGATTCTTACGAGTCCTTGGACCCTGTGATGGGGGCAACAAACCTGCGCGTGTTGCTTTGCAACATTTCCCGATGCGAGCAACAACAATGAGGATAGGCCATGAAAAGAATATCACTGTCCATATTCAAAGAAGACTGCTGTGGTTGCCATGCGTGTGAGGTGGCCTGCAAACAAGAGCATGCGGAATCCTACGACAATGGATTTGTTAAAGTCATCGAGAAGAGCCCCTTTTTCCTGCCGGTTTACTGCCGTCACTGCGCCAAGGCCCCATGCATTGCATCCTGCCCTGTCAAGGCAATTTACAGGGATGAGCAAGGGGTAGTGCTCATTGAGGAAAGAGAATGCATAGGATGCAGGGAGTGTGTCAGCGCCTGTCCTTTTGGAGCCATGAGCTTCAGCCAACAAAAGGGGATCGCCGTCAAGTGCGACCTTTGTAAACCAAGATTGCAAAAAGGCCAAGCACCGGCCTGCGCATTGATCTGCCCCACAGGATGCATCCTTTGGGGCGATCCAAAGCAAACTCTAAAGAGAAAGAGGGCCTAATCCCAAGCATTGGCCAAGACCGATTATGAAGGAAAAGATCCGCACCTATCACACCAATCCCCCAGTCAGAGCTCTTAAGATGCAAACCAGGTGAATGATCTTTCTTAGGAGCAGACATGAGGTGGTTTTGGCAGAGGCGGTCCCCAAACTCCTTTGGCATGAAGCCATGACCCATGGTCTTGGGGGTAATGGGACCCCTCTACCCTCCTGCTGTGATCTTAGCTTTGATCCATAATTAATTGCCTCGCTTGTTGGGATCAGGGACAGGGATTTCTTGTCAATCAAGGCAGCCATCAAATTATGACCGCCATTGCGGTCAAGCGTATCCCGAGGAAGTGCTTCCAAATAAACTGTCGTCCCACTGTAACATGGCTGTAACAATGGCCCACTATCATGAAAGCAACATGAGCCGGATCACTGGCCAAGAGGCGCGAATAATAAGGACTGATGGGCCAGGGTCGAAACAAATTCCGAATCCCATATGGAGGTGGCAACATGAAGATGAAGATGGTGGCAGTTATGGTGGCAGGTGGGCTACTTGGCCTTCCAGCCAAAGGAATCACAGTGGATCTTGATCCCAAACTTCCAGATTACAAGGTTGCTCAGGGGATCTCTGGAACCATAAAATCCATCGGATCCGACACCTTGAACAACCTCATGGCCCTTTGGACCGAGGGATTCAGATCATTTTATCCTGGGGTAAAAATAGAAGTGGAAGGGAAAGGTTCCTCCACAGCCCCCCCAGCCCTTATTGCAGGCACGGCCCATTTTGGCCCCATGTCCAGGGAGATGAAAGCAAAGGAAGTAGATGAATTTGAGAAGAAATTCGGATATAAACCGGCCAGAATTAGGGTTGCAGTTGACTCCCTGGCAGTCTTTGTGCATAAAGATAACCCCATAGACTGCTTGAACCTTCAGCAGCTTGATGCCATATTTTCCAAGACGCGCAAGGGCGGGGCCCCCAAGGACATGACTACCTGGGGCGACTTGGGGCTGAAGGACCAGTGGTCTTCCAAGCCCATATCCCTTTATGGTCGCAATTCAGCTTCAGGCACCTACGGATACTTCAAGGAGGTGGCTCTGTTCGGAGGCGACTACAAGGACACGGTGAAGGAACAACCAGGCTCTTCCGCGGTTGTTCAGGCAGTGGGATCTGACCGTTTCGCCATGGGTTACTCGGGCATTGGTTATAAGACCGCAGATGTAAAGGCAATTGCCCTTGCAGCCAAGCAAGGTGCTCAATGCTTCCAGGCCGTGGCGGAAAATGCCTATGCCGGCGATTACCCACTGGCCAGGTTCCTTTACATCTATCTGAATCACAAACCCGGAGAAAAACTGGATCCCCTGCGGGCGGAATTCATCAAGTACGTCCTGTCCAAACATGGTCAGCAGGCGGTCATAAAAGATGGCTTTTACCCTGTTTCCTTTGCCTTGGCCATGGAGGATTTGAAGTCATTGGGGATCACTCCATAGAGTGTAACATTTTTACCTGAAAAATATGAACTCCTGAGCCCGATCTCCCTGGCTTTGGAATGGGCCGGGGGATTCGGGCAGGAGTTTTTTGAGAGTTCACGTACAAGATTCGAGTGGGACTCAGGTGAAAAGATCACCAGCACAAATTTCAACCCCATGGTCTCGGGATGGAAAGTCTATTTCCAGGCGGCCGTCTGGGGTCAGAAAAGCCAAGCAGTCGGTGCTGATTGCCGACTTCTTGGCCGATAGGCTCATCACGCTGGGAGGCATATCGGTCCTTTTGGCTGTGATGGGTATTATGGTTTTTTTGATAGGGGAGGTGATCCCCCTGTTTCAAGGGGCTCGAATAAAAGATTCCCGCCAGATGGTTTTGGAAAACCTCACCCAGACGGTGGCGCTTTTCAATCTGGACGAACAAGCAGCCATGGCCTTTGGTGTCACATCCGAGGGAAGGCTTTTTGCCTTTCACACAGGCACCGGGACCTTGCTCAAGACCCCTTCCTGGGAGTTGGGAGATGGGAGGCCTACGGCTTGGGCCTTGTCCCAAGATAAGGAGAATCTTGCCATCGGGTTTGAGGATGGAAGTGTGAGGTTGGGAACCTTAAGAGTTGTCTCTCATCCCAGAAAGACCGAGGATGTACCGTTGGATCTCATGGTCCTCTCTGACGAAGATCGTACAGACGGCAAGAACATTTATAGGCTTTCCCCCTCCGGCGAAGCAAGGCTCCTTGTTCTGGAGACCTCTTTAGGGGAGCCCATCAAGGTTTCGGACAATGGGGGGGCCATCCTGAAGTTGGATTACCGAATCGGGGGTACCGAGGAACGCCCTACCCGCTCCCTGGCAGCCTTGGATGAGCATATGAATCTCTGGGTTAACAGGGTGGAAATCAAGAGAAACCTTTTGACCGGGCAAACCAGGGAGTCTGTACAGAGCAAGAGAATCAAGGTGTCTTTGTCCAACCCCCAGGAGTTTCACCTTCTCTTGGGGGGCCAGGGAAGCATGGTTTTGCTCATAAGCGAAGAGGGGGAGCTTCTTAGATTTGACTTGGGGCGTCCCCAGGGACAAGAGCTGGTCGAAAGAGCCCGATTGACCCCCCAAGGCGTAAAGGTGAGCTGTGCGGCTTTCTTGTCAGGAGAGAGGTCTTTGGTGGTGGGAGGTTCAGATGGCTCCGTGGGGATCTGGTTTCTGGTGCATAGGGAGCAGGCTCCAACAGAGGACGGCCGCTCGTTGGTCCTGGCAAGGCAATTGTCCAAACAAAAAGCCCCAATAGTAGGCATTGAGGGAGGAACAAGAGGCAAGACGTTTGTAACCTGGGATGCGGGAGGGGAACTAAGGGTAAGGCATGCCACAAGCAAGAAGAATTTGGCTGTGATCTCTTGGCCTGGCCACTCTGGTCTAAGGGCGGCCTTGGCACCCAGGCTAGATGCACTGGTGGCTTTGGGATCCAACGGGATTGCAGGGCTTTGGCATCTTGTGGGACCCCATCCTGAAACCTCTTTGGAAACCCTGTTCGGAAAGGTTTGGTACGAGGGGAGGTCAGAGCCAGAGTTTGTCTGGCAGTCCTCGGGCGCCACAGAGGATTTTGAACCCAAACTTTCTTTGGTGCCGTTGATCTTTGGAACCCTCAAGGGAACATTCTATGCCCTTATGTTTGCAGTTCCTTTGGCCATACTGGGTGCGATTTACACATCGGAATTCCTGTCCCCTCAGGTGCGCTCCAAGGTCAAACCCGTGATGGAGGTCATGGCCTCTCTGCCTTCGGTCATCCTCGGTTTTGTGGCAGCACTGGTGCTGGCTCCGGTGGTGGAGTCCTGGATCTCATCTGTGCTGATCTCCTTCCTGCTCATACCTTTGGGCCTGCTGTTGGGAGGCTATGTTCTACAATTGTTCCCAGATCAAGCCACAAGAGGGATTCAAGGGCTCAAGAAGCTCTTTCTAATAGCCTGTGTGATGGCCTTTGGGCTTTTTGTTTCCTTGAAAATAGGCTCCGCAGTGGAGCAGATTTTTTTTGCCGGAGACCTAAAGGCCTGGTTAAGCGGAGGGGCCCGTGGAGCTCTTCCACCCCTTTGTCTGGTGCTGCTGCCAATGAATGTTTGCCTTTGTGCTTTTTTCTTGGGCAAGCGTTTGTGGCCCTGGAACAAGAGCCGTTGGGCAGAGACCGGACGAGCAGCGGCTGTGTTTTTCACAGCAAGCGTGATCAGCCTTTTGGGGGCATGGCTTCTGGAATGGATGGGTTTTGATCCCAGAAGTGGCTTTGTGGGAGCCTATGTGCAAAGAAACACCCTCATGGTGGCCTTTGCCATGGGCTTTGCGGTGATACCTCTTATCTATACCCTGGCCGAGGAAGCCTTGAGTGGGGTTCCGGATCATCTTAGGGCAGCTAGCCTGAGTTGCGGTGCCACCCCCTGGCAAACAGCCCTTTGGGTGGTTCTTCCCACGGCAGCCAGTGGAGTGTTCTCGGCCATAATGATCGGTATGGGCAGAGCAGTGGGTGAGACCATGATCGTGGTCATGGCAGCAGGCAACACCCCCATCATAGACTTGAATCTGTTCAACGGTTTCAGGGCGCTTTCAGCCAACATTGCTGTAGAGCTGCCCGAGGCTGTCAAAGGAGGGACTCTGTACAGGGTGCTCTTTTTGACCGCTTTGGTTTTATTTTCCATGACCTTTGTCATCAACACGCTGGCAGAGCTCGTAAGACAGCGTTTTCGAAAGAGAGCCCAGCAGCTGTAAGATCTTTGGTAGGCGAAAGACAGCCATGAACCAGCATGGAAAAGTGGTATCCAGGGGAAAATGGAAAGCTTCGGCTGGGCCGGATCTGGCAGCAAGGGGGGAGCCTTTTCAGTGGTGCCTGGGAGGTGCTCTGGCTCTAGGCCTGGCCATGATTGCCGGTTTTCTTTTTCTTGTGGTATGGAACGGCTTGGGGGCGTTCTACCCGAAGCCCATCAGGGTGGTGGTTCTGAAGGATGGAACCAGCCTGGCCGGAGAGGTTTCCCGCCGCGAGGAATTCAGACCTCAGGCTCACCAGTTGGAAAAGATGGATGATCAGACCAGAGAAAAGATAATCAGGCAAGGGGGCCTCGAGGGCAGGATACTCTTACGAACCGGCAACTTCGACATTTACAACGAGGATTTCAGGTGGGTTCTGGAATCTCAGATTCAAGACCAGAGTACCCCACAGGATTTCTGGTTCATAGAGCGCACCGAATGGGGTCCCTTCATAGGAAGGATCGAATCCCTGGAGCTTGATGGAAGAACTTATCAAGAGATTGATATTACAGCAGAATTGATAAGAAATGCGCATAAAGAAGCCCAAAGAAGGAGGCAGAGGATAAGGGATCTAGAAAAAGGCCATATCTCTAGAGTGAATCACAGCATGGAACGGGAAAGGCTTTCTCTTAAGAAGGCCTCCATGAAATACGGGGAAAAGAGCGAGAGTTACTTGCGGGCCAAAAGAAATCACGATTGGACCATGGAAAGACTTCAGGCTCATTACAGAGAGTTGGAGCGGGAAATCCAGAAGCTCAGGGAGGAAGACGCAAAGTTCTGGGTGTCCTTATCAACTGTGGAAGGACAACAGAAGAGACTTCGCCTCTCAGAGATAGTCAGAATGTTCAGGCCCAATGCCCAAGGTGTTCTGGATCACTTGGGAGTGTACTTTTCCAGGTGGTGGGAGCTACTGACCCAAGAACCCAGGGAAGCCAATAGCGAAGGTGGGATAATGCCAGCCATCTTTGGAACCTTTGTCATGACCGTGATCATGTCCCTGGCGGTTGCCCCGTTGGGTGTTGTGGCTGCACTCTATTTGAGGGAGTACGCCAGACAGGGAATGCTAGTGTCTGCCATAAGGATAGGGGTAAACAACCTGGCCGGAGTCCCCTCCATAGTCTATGGTGTCTTTGGCCTGGGTTTCTTTGCATACCTGGTGGGGGGAAGAATAGACGCCTTATTTTTTCCGGAAAGACTTCCCAGCCCAACCTTTGGCACAGGTGGGTTGCTTTGGTCTTCTCTGACCCTGGCACTTCTCACACTGCCTGTAGTCATAGTGGCCACAGAGGAGGCCGTGGCAGCGGTGCCGGGTTCCATGAGGGAAGGTTCTCTGGCCTGTGGTGCCTCTAGGTGGCAGACCATCCGCTACATAGTTCTTCCCAGGGCCATGCCGGGGATCCTCACAGGTCTTATTTTGGCCATGGCCAGGGGAGCGGGGGAGGTGGCCCCCTTGATGCTGGTGGGAGTTGTGAAGATTGCCCCAGAGCTTCCGGTGGACGACATATTTCCCTATGTGCACCTGGAGAGGAGTTTCATGCACCTGGCCTTTCACATATATGATCTGGGATTTCAATCCCGCAATTCCGAGGCTGCGAAGCCCATGGTTTTTGTAAGTACGTTACTCCTGGTAGGACTGGTGGCCCTGATGAACCTGGGTGCAATTTTTGTGCGTTCTCGGCTGCGGCGAAGGTTCCAGGAGGCCCATTTCTAAGGGAGGCAGTCAGGGCAAATGCAGGGACTGGCTTGGCGACAAGAGCAGACAGTTTATCACGTGAGACCCGGGGCTGCTGGATCCATAATCAGCATCCAGGACTTCTCCCTTTGGTACGGGAGTACCCAGGCTCTTTTCCAGGTAAAAATGGATGTGGAAAGAGGACTTGTGACAGCCCTCATAGGCCCTTCTGGGTGTGGTAAGTCCACTCTTCTCCGCTGCCTCAACCGCATGAACGACTTAATAGCCGGAGTTCGCACTTCGGGGGAGATCCTCCTGGATGGGCAGGAGATTTATGGCCCCAAGGTGGATGTGATTGGTCTGAGAAAGCGCATGGGAATGGTTTTCCAAAAGCCGAACCCTTTTCCCATGTCCATAGCCGAAAATGTTCTATATCCGTTGAAAGTCGATGGAGTTCGTGATAAAGCTCTGCTGGAGGAGACCCTGGAGCGTTCCTTGAGAGCTGCTGCTCTTTGGGAGGAGGTCAAAGATCGTCTCAAGGAAAATGCCTTGGGTTTGTCCGGAGGGCAACAGCAGAGGCTTTGCATTGCCAGGGCCGTGGCTGCGGACCCGGATGTATTGCTAATGGACGAACCGTGCTCGGCCTTGGATCCCGTGGCCACAGGTAAGATAGAGGAGCTAATAGATGCCCTGCGGGGAAGATACACCATAATAATCGTGACTCACAACATGCAGCAGGCAGCCAGAGTCAGCGACAACACGGCCTTCATGTACTTGGGAAGGCTCATAGAGTACGGAGACACAGCTCGCATTTTTACTACTCCAAAGGTCCAACAGACCATGGATTATGTAACGGGACGCTTCGGCTGAGTCCCGGGGAAGGGAGATCGCCTTGGGCTATGCTTCTTTTCACAGGCAACTGGAAGCTGTAAAAGATGATCTCTTGAAGATGGCCTCCTTTGTGGAGCAGGCCATTTCAGAGGCAACTCAGGCTCTTGTGCGTAGAGATCTGGGCTTGGCCAAGGCCGTCATCCAGCGGGACAGAAGGGTCAATGCCCTGGAAAATAAGATAGAATCGAACTGCATAAGGCTTCTGGCAACTCAGCAACCAGTGGCTGTGGATCTGAGGTTCATCACCTCTGCCATGAAGATCAACACTTTTCTTGAGCGCATGGGGGATCAGGCGGTAAACGTGGCCGAGAGAGCTCTGGAGCTTTCGGAGATGGAATCCTTCGACATACCTTCAACCTTGCAGATGATGGCTGTGATAGCTCAAGACATGACGAGACAATGTTTGGATGCCTTTGTTCGAAAAGATGTGTCCCTTGCTTACCAGGTCTGTGCTAGAGACGATGAACTGGATAGCCTGAACAGACACCTTCTGGAAGAGATGATCCAATGGATGATGAGGGAACATAGGCTGGTATTGCGCGGGGTTGAACTCATAATAGCCGGAAGACACCTGGAGCGCATAGGGGATGAAGCCACCAACATTGCCGAGGAGGTGGTGTTCCTGGTGGAGGGCATGGTGATAAGGCACCTGGGGATAGGAAAACAACCCCTCGAAGAAAATAGACCCAACCCTGAGGATCATACATAAATGTAGGTTATTGCCTAATAGCGCTACAATTTTGTCTCAATTGTTCCCTGGAGCATGGCCACGTAGCCTCGGCCCCTGATCTTGAAATCCCTTGATTTCAAATGGTTTAAATTCTCTTTTTCCAAACAATCCTCTTTTGGCACCATATTTTCTTTTAAGCGAACTAAATTGGGGGGTATAGGTGCGCCGGATTCTACTAAGAGCAAAAGAGGCCTTGTCGCGTATAAAGGAACAAGGCCAATCCTGGGGAGATCCTGGGCCAATCTTGCAAGATTATGCGGATCTGTTGGACAGGATGGTGGGGGATCTGTTCCGGGAGATGTCGGCAAGATCGGCCTCCAAGGATATGGCCTTGGTCGCAGTTGGGGGGTATGGGAGAAAAGAGCTTACTCCATGGAGCGACGTGGATCTCATGTTCTTGTGCCATGAAACTTCCTCCCAAGAAACTCTGGAAACCATATACAGCATCCTTCACGCCCTGTGGGATCTCCATCTGGAGGTGGGCCACAGTGTAAGAACAATACAAGATTGTGTGGAAGTGGCCTTGAGGGACATCCCCACGTGGACAGCTCTTTTGGACGGAAGGTTCCTTGCAGGCAACCAAGGCTTATTTCTGGAGTTTCATAGAACTTTGAGCAGCGAGCTGACCGTGAATGAAAAAGATAAATTCGTCAAGGGACTCTTGGGTTCCATCAGGGAGAGGCATAGAAGTTATTCTCGCGCTCCCTTTCTCCTGGAACCCCATCTCAAAAACGGCCCTGGGGGCCTAAGGGATTACCAGGCGGCCATGTGGCTGACACGTGCCGTGTTTCCCGTGAAGAATTTACAAGACATGGTGCAGCACGCTCTTTTGAGTCAGGATGAGATCAGGGAACTCCAACAAGCCCACAGCTTTCTATGGCAGGTGCGTCTGCAGCTGCACAGAACCACTGCCAGGAAGGAGGACCAGCTAACCTTCGGACTGCAAGAGCTTCTGGCAAAGGATTTTCCTGCAAGGGCTTCAGGTTCCGTACTGACCGAGAGTTTCATGAGGGAATATTACCGCCATACAACCCGCGTGCGCTACTTTGTTGAGGAGTGCATACAGAAGGTGACGGATCCCTCCCTTGGGGCCGGTCCTGAAGGCCCCAGTTATGCCCCCCAAGGCCTGGGTCCAGGCTTTCAGGTGATAAGGGGCAGATTGACCCTGGTGGACGAAGGGGTCTTCTCCCAAGATCCGGCCAAGATGATGGAGGCCATTGCATTTGCCCACAAGCATGGCATTGAACTGGACTTGTTCACAAGAGATGAGATAAAGGCCTCCTTGCACATGGTGGACGCAGGATTCTGCAGGTCCAGAAGAGTCAGGGACGCTTTTCTTTCAATTTTGGATACAGATGACTGCGGTTACGCTGCCCTGGAGCTGATGCACCGGCTGGGGTTGCTTCAGACCTACATCCCGGAGTTTGGAAGGATCTGCTTCCAAGTACAGCACGATGCCTACCATGCATACACGGTGGACGTTCACTGTCTTGAGACAGTTAGGGAACTGGCCTTGATCCGTCAAAACAAGAACAAAGGGAGTGCCAAGTCCCTCAGCAGCCAAGTGGCCTCGGAGTTGGAGAGTTGGGGGGCTTTGGTGCTGGCTGCCCTGCTGCACGACATAGGCAAGGGAAACGGCTCTGGACATGCCCTCAAGGGGGCAAGCCTGGTGCGGGCAATACTAGACAGATGGTGGGTTCCACGTTCCCAGGCTGAAAGAACCATTTTTCTGGTAAAAGAGCACATAACCCTGATGGACACTGCCTTGGGGCGTGACCTGACAGAGGAAAAGGTGGTGGTAGAGCTTTGCCGAACCGTGGGCTGCCTTGCAAGACTCAATGATCTTTACTTGCTTACTCTGGCTGATCTCAGGGCAACGGGTCCTGACCTTTTAACAGAGTGGAAAGATCAGCTTCTCAAGGAGCTCTATTTGAAATCCAGGAGGATTCTGGAAACAGGCGATTTGGTCTCCCCTGAGTCAACCCTGCGGGTTAGGGAGGCCAGGGAGAAGGTCAGAGGCGCTCTCAAAGATCGGTTGTCTCAGCCCGAGCTGGAAAAATGGCTCGAAGTGCTGCCTCCAAGATATCTTCTTACCACAGAGCAGGAGCTGTTGGTGGAGCAGGTGCTACTGGCCATTGAGTTGGTGGGAAAAAAAGGCACGGTCCTTTTGGCTCAGAGAAATCTCCAGGAGCATCAGGAAATCATAGTCTGTACAAGAGACGCCCCCAGGCTCTTCAGCCGTATCTGTGGGGTAATGGTGGCCCATGGTTTGAATATATTGGCGGCTCGAATTCACACCTGGACAAATGGTATAGCCATGGACACTTTCAGGGTGGAGCCCCTCGGTGGCAGAAGCAACGAGTCATTGGATTCCCTCAAGATAAAAGAGATGGAAAAAGATCTGGAGGCAGTGCTACAAGGAGAACTGGCCATGGAGGAGCTTATGGCCAAGAGGGCCAGAGCACCGGCAGGGCCTTCCAGTAGATACCCGGCAGTGAAACCGCGGATAAGAATAGACAACAGATCTTCTGACTTTTACACGGTGGTGGAGGTTCGCGCTGGGGATCGTTTCGGTTTGCTTTTTCTAATCACCAGTGTTCTGGCCCAGCTGGAACTTGGGGTGCATGTAGCCATCATCGACACTCGCAGGGGGCAGGTGGTGGATGTTTTCTATGTGCAGGATGCCAGCGGTCAAAAAGTGTGGGATAAGGCGAGGCTGGCTCAGGTGGAAAGGAGCCTGCACCAGGCCATGGAGAAGATGGAGAGCTCCGGCCTGGCTTTGATCCAGTGAGAAGCAGCAGCCTCTCAACCTGGCATCACTCCTCTTCGTGAAAGGGCATCCGGGGGGCCCACCGGATAGCCTTTGAGAAGATGGGTGGAGAGAGGGGAAAGGGGCGGTTTTCAACAAGAGAAACAGGAGGATTTGAAATGTTCCATAGAGCTTGGGGGTTTTTGGCCGGCATAGGTCTGGCTTGGGCAATGCTGATGGAGCCTCCCTTTGTTTGGGCCCAAGGGGCAGCCAAACTAGATACGGGAGATACGACTTGGTTGTTGGTTTCCACTGCTTTGGTCATGCTCATGACACCTGGGCTGGCCCTCTTTTATGGAGGCATGGCCAGAAAGAAAAATGTTCTCAATACCATAATGCTTTCCTTTGTCTGCCTTTGCTTCGTAAGCGTGCAGTGGGTTCTTTGGGGTTACAGCCTGAGCTTTGGTCCGGATAAATGGGGCATCATAGGCGGGCCAGATTTCCTGGGCCTTGGCGGTGTAGGTTTCGAACCCCTCGAGGGTCAAACTATCCCTCACCAGCTATTCATGATGTTTCAGGGCATGTTCGCCATAATCACCCCTGCACTTATCACCGGAGCTTTGGTGGAAAGAATGAAGTTTTCCTCATTCTTGGTCTTCCTGATGGCCTGGTGCACCTTGGTTTACGCACCTTTGGCACACTGGGTTTGGGGAAAGGGCTGGCTGGCCCAACTGGGAGCCCTGGATTTTGCAGGGGGCACTGTGGTGCACATCAGCTCAGGAGTCTCGGCCATGGCGGCTTGCCTTTTGTTGGGCCGAAGAAAGGGTATGGGCAGCGAGCCCATGCATCCCAATAACCTTCCCATGACGGTGACTGGGGCTGCACTGCTTTGGTTCGGTTGGTTCGGTTTCAATGCGGGAAGCGCCCTCACGGCTGGTGCCCTTGCAACAAACGCCTTCGTGGTGACCAATACGGCCTCTGCCATGGCAGCCTGTACCTGGTTGGCAGTGGAATGGATGCACAGAGGTAAGCCCACGGCCCTGGGTACAGTGACAGGGGCAGTGGCTGGACTGGTAGGGATAACACCTGCTGCTGGATACGTTGGGGTGGGTGGGGCCTTGGCCATAGGGCTGGGGGCAGCAATACTGTGCTACCTGGCTGTGGTAAAGCTAAAACCTGCCCTAGGCTACGACGATTCCCTGGATGTTTTTGGCGTGCATGGGGTGGGTGGCACTTGGGGAGCTTTGGCCACCGGGATCTTTGCCACCTCCAGCATTCCGGGCAGTTCAGACGGACTTTTGGCTGGCAATCCCGGCCAGTTTCTGGTGCAGTTTCTGGCCACGGTGGTTGCCTGGGCTCTAAGCTTTGGGCTCACCTTGGGCATCCTGTTGGCAGTAAAAGCATTGATGGGACTTAGAGTGGCTGAGGAAGACGAGTTGGCAGGTCTGGATCTTTCCATCCACGGTGAAAGAGGTTACGGCTTGGAGATGGCCGAAGGAGGTCTTTCCAGATCAGCTCTTTCAGGAGCTCACTCCTTGGCCGCACCTGTGACAAAGCCAATCTCAGGACCTTTGGGTGCATAAAAAGGAGAATCAGGGAGGGAACATGAAAAAAGTAGAGGCCATCATAAAGCCCTTTAAGCTGGAGGAAGTGAAAGAGGCCTTGACGGGGGTCGGAATCAAGGGAATCACCGTGACCGAGGTCAAGGGCTTCGGGAGGCAGAAAGGACACACCGAGATCTACAGAGGGGCCGAATATGTGGTGGATTTTCTGCCCAAAGTGAAGATAGAGGTGGTGGTAGAGGCGGAACTGGTGTCAAAAGTGGTGGAGGCCATAATGGATGTGGCCAGAACAGGAAAGATAGGAGATGGGAAAATCTTCGTGCTTCCTGTGGAGGAAGTCATAAGAATCCGCACCGGAGAAAGGGGGGTCAACGCGCTTTGAGGTGATCTTGCTGTTGTGCTTATGGAGTGAGTCTTTGATGGAAGGATCCTCTCTGTTGATCTAGGGCCAGAGAGGGATTTAAGAGATGAAATCTGAAGCATAAAACAGAATGAAAAAAGGAGGGTGCAGATGACACCAAAGGAGGTCTTGAAATTCGCACAGGAAAACGGGGTCCAGATGGTGGACCTGAAGTTCATGGATTTCCCAGGGCTCTGGCAGCACTTCAGCGTGCCATTGCACGAGCTGGAAGAGGCTAGTTTTGAGGAAGGCTTTGGCTTCGATGCTTCCAGCATTCGGGGATGGCAGCCCATTCATGCCAGCGACATGTTGGTGATCCCTGACCCGCAAAGCGCTGCGCTGGATCCTTTCATGCAGGTTCCCACCCTGAGTCTCATATGCAACATAGTTGATCCCATTACCAAGGAGAGATATAGCAGGGATCCCAGGAACATAGCCCAGAAGGCCGAAACGTATCTGCGCTACAGCGGGGTTGGAGAGGTGGCCTATTTTGGTCCTGAAGCCGAGTTTTTTATCTTCGACGACGTGCGTTTCGACCAAAATGCCTACAGCGGTTACTACTTTCTGGATTCTCAGGAAGGAATCTGGAATTCAGGAAGGGAAGAATGCCCCAATTTAGGTTACAGACCCAGACACAAGGAAGGCTACTTCCCTGTTCCACCTACAGACAGCCTGCAAGATCTTCGCACAGAGGTGGTTCTGGAAATGGAAAAAATGGGCATTGTGGTGGAATGCCAGCATCATGAGGTGGCCACAGCAGGGCAGGGCGAGATAGACATGAGATTTGCCTCCCTGGTCAAGGCAGCCGACCAGCTCATGTGGTTCAAGTACATACTCAAAAACGTGGCCAGACGCTACGGTAAGACAGTCACCTTCATGCCCAAGCCCCTTTTTGGGGACAACGGCTCGGGCATGCATACTCACATGAGCATATGGAAGGGTGGAGAAAACCTATTTGCCGGGGACCGCTACGCAGGTCTCAGCGAAATAGCCCTACATGCCATCGGAGGGATACTAAAGCATTGTCCAGCCCTCTGCGCCATATGCAATCCCACCACCAACTCCTACAAGAGGCTTGTGCCAGGCTACGAAGCTCCGGTGAACCTGGCCTATTCCAGCCGAAACCGATCGGCCGCAGTCAGAATACCCATGTATTCCCCCTCTCCCAAATCCAAAAGGGTGGAATTCCGCACACCAGACCCATCCTGCAACGGTTACTTGGCCTTCTCGGCCATGCTCATGGCCATGCTAGACGGCATAGAGAACCGGATAGATCCTGGGGAGCCTCTGGACAAGGATATTTACGGTCTGAGCCCGGAGGAGCTGGCCCAGGTGCCTTCGGCCCCAGGATCCCTGGAAGAGGCCCTCAATGCTTTGGAAAAAGACCACGATTTTCTACTCAAAGGTGATGTCTTCACACCCGATGTCATAGAGATGTGGCTTAACTATAAGAGAAAGAATGAGGTGGATCCTGTCCGAATGAGGCCTCACCCCTACGAGTTCTTCCTTTATTTCGACATATAACCGAAATTAGAGCGGGAGGCCCTGGTTTGGGCCGAGGCCTCCCCTTGCACTCCAGCAATGCTGAGCCTGCCCATGGCCAGTAGGTTGGAATGGCCCAAGCCAAGCAATTCAAGTTAAAATGGGGCCATGGAACCCATTTCCCCCAAGTATTCTTGGAAAAGGGCAGCAGCCAGGTCCCCTGATCCCCTGAGGGCTGTTTCCCTCGTCCGGCGGATTTGGGAAACTCTGAGCCCGGATCAGCACGAGATGCTCTCGGAACAGGCCCTTTCGAATATTCTTTGGTTCACCGGAGCCTCTCCCGGCCTCACGCCCTTTCTCCTGCGCCATCCCCAAGAGACTCTCCTAGAGCTTTTCGCCAGGGGTGGATTGCACATGGAAGGAATCATGGAGCCCGAAAGCCAGCTGGTCCGGGGCTTTCTTGAGACATGCGCAGGCATTACAACTCAAGAACACCTGGCCAAAGAGATTGCCCGCTTCAGGAACATAAACCTTGTTCGTCTTTACGCTCAGGAGATCCTGGGACTTCGAGACTGCATAGACATTTGGAGGGAGTGGTCCCAAGTGGCCTCTTGCTGTATACAGGGGGCCTTGGAGGGAGTCCGATCTTTGCTGGGTGATGGCTGCGTGGGGATAAGGCTGGTGGTGATGGGAATGGGCAAGCTGGGGGGAGAAGAACTCAACTTCTCCTCGGATGTGGATCTGATTTTTCTCTATGACAAGGAACCCGGGGTGGCTGAGCAGGCCGCAAAAACAGTTGCCGACAGATGGGCCAGGGGCGTGACCGCGGTTCTGGAGCAACCTACGGAGGAGGGGCCACCTTTCAGGGTGGACCTGGGGCTGCGGCCGGGAGGCAAGGACGGGGCTTTGGCCATAACCCTAGAGGGAGCGGAGTTTTATTACCACAGTCTGGCCTCACCTTGGGAGAGGTGGGCATTGGTCAAGGCTCACCCAGTGGCCGGAGAGCTAGACCTGGGCATGGAGTTTTTGAAGAGCATCGAGTCCTTTGTGTACAGGACCTCTTTGGATTACACAGGCCTGGAAGACATCAGGCAGATGAAGACCCGTATAGAGAGGGAGGCCAAGTGGAGAACGCAACAGAGCCTGGATGTGAAGATGGGTCAGGGTGGTATCCGCGAACTTGAGTTTTTGGTGCAGACCCTTCAGATCATACATGGGGGCAAGAGACCAGAGCTGCGGGTAAAGGATACCCCTGGTGCCCTGGAAGTGCTTGCCAAATGCGGGATTCTAAGTCAGGAAGAGGCGGTCTCCCTGGGGGAAGCCTATAGATTCCTCAGACAGCTGGAACACAGGATTCA
>FWPV01001106.1_pt1 | contig 77677 bp, 73 predicted proteins | sample 2228371 | NCBI WGS metagenome assembly FWPV01 (sample SAMEA103939776, study PRJEB20133) | metagenome
CTTATGGCTAAGGTTGTTTTGGCGTTTTTGTGTAATTTTACTTGCATACGTTCTCTATTATATCATAGAACGTAGCGTTAGTCAACATATATATCAAAAAGTTTCGTGGCGGCTACGCCGCCCCCACCCCTTCGGAGATTACCTGCTGAAAAGGAGGTCGCACGACAGGGAGACTTGCATGTTACTAAAGACTTAAACGAGTGCGCTCGACCCACGCGAACCCCGCAAGTATTACTTTGGATTATAGGAAACGCGGGGCGAGCCATCCGAACTACTCACCAATGGGACGAGTGCTGGACGGGGTATGAATAAAGTCGGCGGGGGCGAAAAGCGGATTACCCCGCCGCAGCGAGCTGAGTTTCTAAACCAGTTAAAAGATGAGCCGAGCGCTGCCGAAGGCCAATTCTTCTTTTTAGCGCGAGGCGAGGAAGAGACTGAACCAAGATACTAAAACAGTTAAGAGATAGGCGAGGCACCCCCTAGTGTGCCCTGCGAGCGAGGATGGGGTCGCCACCATCCTTGTTGTTTTGGGTGGGTGGGCTGATACGGAATCCAAAAAAGACTTCATTTTCCTTGTCTTTTCAGCTACAATATCAAGTGTAAGGAGCTTTGTTTTGGCAAATTATTCCCTTACTCGCTCTCAGGCGAGAACGCGCGCGAAAAAAAATAACGGAAGCGCGGCGGGTGGGGGCGCCGCGCTGGAGTTGCGAGTCCCGCCAAAGGCGGGGCGAGCAAACAATTAACAATTTTCTTTGAAATACGTTCGATTTTTTCCAAAAACGAGCACAAGAGGCGATTTGCTAACCTGTAAAAAGGAAACTGTTAATTTCAAAGAAAGTAATGATATAAAATGGTCTAAGAGTAAAAGAGCTGATTGTTGATAAAAGAGAATAAAGCTTATAATTCTCCAAGTTTTACCATTGATGGTACTTTATCCTTGACCAAATCCAGATATTTTTCGGTAGTAGAGAGTCTTTTGTGTCCTACTAATTTACTAATGGCAGTTAGAGGCGTACCAGAAGCTAAATGATGAGCGATAAATGTGTGGCGAAGATCATTTACTTTTGCTCCTTCGATTCCGGCCAATTTAAAATAGCGATCGATTGTGGTTCTGATATTTCTCACAAGGAGCGGTCTGCCTGTTTTGGTGACAAACAGGGCATTATTGTTGGATTTAGTTCTTATAGAAAGCCATTTATCGATAGCTTCTTTTGCGGCTCTATTTAAAGGAACTATTCTTTTGGGATGTCCTTCATGGGCTTCGATTTCAAGCTCTTTCTCTTTAATATTGTCGATATTCAAAGCGGCCAGTTCCCCAATTCGTATACCTGTTTGGAGAAAAAGTTCTACGATAGCATAAGTTCTGACATCTCCCCGACAGGCATCGCGAAGCGCTCGATATTCCATTTTTGATAAAATTCTGGGAGGTTTAACTTCATATTTTGGATGGGTTATTTCTGCGGCTGGATTGACGGTAATTATATTTTGTCCCTTAAGGAAGCGATAAAAGGTTTTGATCGAGTTGATTTTACGAGAAAGGGATTTTGGAGTATAACCGTCTTTTCCAAGCTGTTTAAGAAAAGCTTCCAGATCCTGCTTTTCTATCTCATTGATAGTTTTTTTTCCAAGACTATTTAAAAAACTGATCAATTGTTCGATATCTTTGTTGTATGCTAAAATAGTAGCATTAGCCCTTCTTTTTTCTTGTAAAAATTGAACAAATTGTTGCCTGAGCGAGGCTAACTCTAACGGTTTTTGGTTATTCATAAAGCCTATAATACATCTACAAAGGTTTTTTGTCAATATTAGCGATTTTATGCTGAAGAAATACCAAAACTGGATTCTGCTAATAATTTTTCTTGTTTTAGTTGCCAACCTGATTAAATCTTGGTATTTTCTGCAAAAAAGGCTGGATTTAGTCAAACATACGCAGGATAAATTAGAGCAAGTAGCACAGGAGCATGAGAATCTAAAAAGACAATTAGCCAGGGTAGAGGCAGATGATTATATCGAGAGAGAAGCCCGCAATAAACTAAACTACACAAGAGAAGGTGAAGTTGTAATATTGTTGCCTTCTATTTCACCAATTTCAAAGCCAACTCCTACGCCGACTGAAATTCCTTTAAATTGGCTTAAATGGGCGAAATTGTTCTATTAAAACCTACACAAAGGAAATAGGGATAGATTTTACCACACTTAGTTGTCTGGAATAATTTTCGTTTTCTGCTAGTTTTTGCTAGGGTTTTTTGTACCAGCGACAGGATTCGAACCTGTGACCCACGCCTTATGAAGACGCTGCTCTACCGCTGAGCTACGCTGGCTTATAATGGCTGGTTGGAGCAGATATTTTCTCCCTTTAGCTATCCTGAAAAGACTTTCTTTATTTTACGTCAGTTGAAGAATTTTTTCAATTTAAGTATAATTCTTTTGTAATTTATCGCGGGGTAGTGTACAGTTGCACAGAAGGCTCATAATCTTCTAGGCTGGGTGCGACTCCCAGCCCCGCAACTCGGGTCATTATATAAAAAAATCCATTCGAAAGAGTGGATTTTTTTTATACCGACCCGATCAGGCTGGTGTGAGCTAAGCTCACATAATAGCCTGATGAGGGTATAATAAATATTATGTACTACGTCTATATCCTCCAATCAATACGAAAACCAAACTGGTTATATAAAGGAAGCACTACTGATTTAAAAAAGCGGTATAAGGAGCATAATCAGAGAAAGAACTTTTCTACAGCACCCTATGCTCCTTTTAAACTTATATATTATGAAGCGTATTTGCTTAAAACCGACGCTGAGGCAAGAGAAAAATATTTGAAAACATCAATGGGTATACGAGTTATTAAGAAACAATTAGCATACTATTTTGGATTAAAGAAAAGATAAATTAATCTTCTCCTCTCAAGTGCTTTTATTTATATTATATTTTCAATTCTCAAACAAAAGATTCCTTTTACAGTTTTACAGTTAACTCAGTCGAATCAGCTCCGATAGAGGTAATTAGGTATCATTACAGCCCGTCATATGAAGCATGTCAACTCCAGAGGTTGACAATCTTGATTTTTGATATACTTTAGTTAAAGTGACAACAGTTTATTCTAAAAACAATGTTTTGATTCGGCTGACAGATGAACGATGGGTTCATATTGTGGAAAACCATGATGAAATAGCAGGAAGGTTATCCGAAGTGTTGGAAACCGTAGCTGAACCTGATATAATTATCAAAGGACGTCAGAATGAGTTTCTGGCAACGAAGAAATTTACTCAAAAATGGATAGTGGTAGTTTATAAAGAAATTAGTAATAAAGATGGGTTTATTATTACTGCCTTTCTGACTTCAAGAATTCAATATTTATTAAAAAAAGAAATTATATGGAAAAAACAATAATAGATGAATTACAACCGCTGTTACCGGTGATTATTTCATTATCTAAGAAAGAGAAGTCTGTCGCTTTTGATTATGATGAAGCAGCAGATGTCCTTTATATTTCATTTCAAAAACCTCAACAAGCAACTGATACCGAGATTATAAACGATGACTTTTTGGTTAGAAAAAGAAAAGATATAATTGTAGGAGTGACAATTCTTCATGCCAGTGATTTTATCCCGAAATAGCAGTTTATTTGTCAACTCCAGAGGTTGACAGAGATTTGATTAATTGACATACGTTGAGGTTAGAAATTTGATTTTGGTGATTCGTATGACGAATGAGGGGGACCCTCATTTACATCAGAGGTAACTTTTGCCTCTATTTTTGCTTTTGTAGATTTCAACAAATCTAATCGTTGTTTATCAAATTCATTGAGAGTAGCTTTTGTTTTAGCATCAGTATCACTTCTTGTCGTCATTGTTTCTCGTGAAAATATTGTCTTTTCCAATCTTGCGATCTCATTAACAACAGCCATATGAAGAGCTACTCTAAACCCAATGCAATCTGGATGCTGATCTGGATTGGTAATTGTATATTCTCCAATATCACCGCCGTTTAAAATATACGCAACAGTCTCTACTGGAGCATTTCTATCTTCTGCAAAAGCTCTTAAAAGAGCACTAGGATATTGTCGATATATTCCTGATATATCATCTACTACTAACTCATCAACTCGGTGTCTTACCAATCTTTTAAATGCATCTAGTCCCGTCCCTACTGGCTTTTCTGGATCATATAAAAATGGTTGGATAAGTTCAGTAAGCGAATGAGTAAAATTTATATCTCTTTCTGGTCCTGCTGGAACTGGCATACTATTAATTAGTATAATTGATTATTGATGTTTGGATGTTTGTCAAGAAACAAAACAATAACATTGTCAACTACTGAGTTGACGGATAAAGGTGCTGATTTGAAGAATATCCGACGATACTTAGTCAACTCCAGAGGTTGACGAAAGGTTGACGGACCAGCCAGTAATCAAATGCAGAATTTCTTCACAGTCGCTATTCATTGTGGAATTATATCATGTCAGTAAAAAAATAATATAAAAATGTCATCATCTGGAGTTGACAAATGGTTTTATCCTATGGTATTTCACTAATCTCAAAAAAGCAGTGAATTTTGGATAAAATATGATTAAATTCATCCATATTGACAAAAAAAGGGTGAATTATTAAAATATTATTATGCCAATTTCAAATTTAATGAAAAATCGGATTCAATCTCTCAAGCGGGAATATGATCAATTATCAAAAGGGAAAGAAAGTCTTTTGGAAATCATTGATCAAGCAGAGATAGCTGAAAGTGTTTATAATTCAAACGCTATTGAAAATTCGACATTGACTTTGAAAGAAACAGAAAGAATTCTTCTGGAAATGGAAATTTCAAAAAATATCTCTCTTCGCGAAGTATATGAAGCCAAAAATCTGGCTAGGGTAATGGAATATCTCAAAACTAAAGTTCATGAGGGAGAAGTCAATAGAGAGTTGATTATCTTTCTTCACAAAATGCTTTTATCAGGAATAAATGACAAGATTGCAGGCAGATTCAGACAAGGAAATGAATATGTCAGAATCGGAAGTTTTATTGCTTTAGCGCCAAAACATATTGAAAAAAGAATTGATGAACTGCTTTTAGAATACAAAAGTTCGGTGATATCGTTTTTTCTTGAAAAAATTGTAAAATTCCATTTGGAATTTGAAACAATTCATCCGTTTGTGGACGGCAATGGCAGGATTGGACGGGCTCTTATTAACTATCAGCTTTTACGATTAGGCTTTCCGGCAATTATCATAAGAGATAAAGAAAAACAAAAATACTATCAAAGTTTTCAGGAATATCGGGACAGCAAGAAAACTGACTTGGGAAACAGGATTTTTACCCTGGCTCTTTTGGAGTCTCTACATAAAAGAATTGCCTATTTGGAGGGAAGAAATATTATGACCATAGCTGATTATTCCAGAAAACATAACAAATCTTTACGTTCTCTCTTAAATTCCGCCAAGAAACAGACGATTGCTGCATTTAGAGAAAAAGGGGTATGGAAAATCGGAGTTGAATAAAGACTTTTAATCCGCCTACGCGGAATTCTCCGATCGTTAGATCGTGGAATGCAGAGATATTTTTCCGCTTCAGACGGATTTTAGCTCCATACGAAGCGCATTATTAAGATTCCCTGAGTGTAAGCTCGAGGAGCTTCAAATATAGTGCCTGTTATATCAATCTTTGCAACCGCTGGATTGATTTTATAGTAAAATTTTTGGATAAATGGTAAATATAGGGCGCTACTGTGCTATTATCAACTCCAGAGGTCGACAATTTATCTTCTTTTTTTTCGTCAAGTTCTATACGGTAGTTATCCATAACACGGTCTAAACAAAACACAATAATTGCAATCGGTAAAGCAATCCGCCAGTCAATAAAAAATAAGACAATGTCATCTTTTTTGTCTCAGCGTGAATCATATCTCGCCTCACAAGAAGCTGTTTTAATCTCAGTTTGGTTCTTTCTTAAATTCTTTTGCCATTGATTTCATCCGGATTATCATATTAATCACTTGATATACTTCCTGAACCATAGGATCCTCTGGAGCAATTTTTAAAGCCTTTTTAATATATTTTAACGCTTCATTGCTGCTTTCCGCTTGGTTTTCCAAAACCGCCAAATCACAGATGATTTGTATATCGTCGGGTAAATCAAGGAGTGCTTGCTGCATATATTTTCTGCCGTTTTCTATATTACCATTCATAAATAAGGCCCATCCAAGCAGATGATTGATTCTCGGATGATGCGGCATTAGCTTATTGGCAATTTTTAAAGCCATTATTGCATCTTGAAATCGTTCTTGTTTACACAAAACTTCACCCAATAAATAATAAATTTCCACATTTTTAGGATCATAATCGATAGCCTCTAACAGTAATTTTTCCGCCTGTTTATATTTAGCAAGCTCAATAAGTTTTTCTCCTTCTTTTACTAGCTTTATAGCTTTGTTTTTATTAGCCATTCTTGTTAATATTTTATTTTAAAAATCTTTTTTTCCATATTTAATTATAATCCTAATTGAGATAAGAGATTTAGTCTCCAGATATTATTTTGGTTTTTTTATCATTGAAGCTGAACTTGATTCAATAGAGAGTAAATCTTCGCTCGTGATTTTTTTCAGCCACTCATCGGCTAAAAGTTGAAGTCCTTTTTCTGTCCAATGCACAGAATCTACATGAAGAGAATAATCATCATGAGGAATAATACTCTCTGTATCTAAAAAGTTGAAGTTTTCTCTCTGAAAAAAATTTCTGGTATTTTCGTCAAAATATTTAGCATTGTCGTCAATAGTAATCCAGTGAGGTAGGCTGGCAACAAACTTGCAATTATATTCTAAACAGGTAGCCCGCATCAGTTTTAGATTTCTAAAAAAAAGCTGCAGTCCGGACTCTACAGTTTTATCGGTTACGGTGGCAGATTTTCTCCAAATCTGGTCTGGTAGATACGGGCTTAAACCAATTAATTTATCAAAAGAATAAGTAGAAAAAGTTATCAAATAGGAGTTAAACATCCACTTCGGGAGCAATACTTGGGCAGAGAAAACATTGTCCCGAAAAGGTTTTATATAGTTGCTGTAATCTGGCACTATATTTTTCCAATATACTGCTGGCACAAGATCGTTTACCCCGTCATAGCTTATGACTAAATCCGGTTCAAAATGAACACCAAAGAGATTAAGAATAGCCAAAGACATATAAGAGACTCCGGCGTCCACCCCGAGATTGATCACCTCAATTTTTATGTTTTTTTCTCTATAATAATCATTGAGTTTTCTTTTGATAATCGCCGGCCAGGTTAGATCGTTAGTCGGCCCATCCCAGGTAGTTGAGCCGCCCAAAGCGATGATTCTTTTTGTTCCAGCCGGTTTTGAAAATGGCCTTTCTGGAGTGCGAAAGCCTAAGCTGTTATTTTGATAGGAATAAGTGATAACCTTATTTATAGCTGGTTTATATATATGTACTACTCTTTTGTCAAATGGTCTTGACAGAAAAGGAAGGAATGGATGGGATTTAAACCTAGTTTTATCGGAAATCATTTTATCCGCGAAATAAAAGGAAGGACGAAACGAATTGATATTTAAATTATTTTTTTGAAAATAATATCTGACCAGTATTTCTCCGAAAAAAGAGCTTAAGAAAAGGCAAAATAAGATATAGAGTAAAAAACGGATAAGTTTCACAGTTTCTATTTTAAATTTTGTTTGAATATAGGCAAAAAATTCCTCCTTATTTTTATTATCTTATGTTTAGAAATAAAAATATACAAGTATATTTAGATGTTTTATTGGAGATGGAATATTTAAGAAATTTATTAAACATCAAAAGTAAAAGGTTCAAAGGAAAAGCTGGTTTCTTGACAGCAGTTTCTTGAAAATACTAGACTTAGAAATATGGATTATTCTTCCTCAAATCAGTCAGAGGCTGTTTCAGATATTGTCCAAAGGAGTAACTTTAGCCTATCTACCATTATTAATATTATGATCCCGGTTTTTATCTCTATTTTAATTATTGGATCGATAGTAGGGATCATATTGTATTTTATACTCCAGATTCAGTTGAGTAAAATTAAAAAAGAATTTCAGCAACAGATAAGCCAATTAACTGAGATTATCAGTCAAAAAGAGGCGCAAAGAGAAGAATTAGAGAAAAGAAATTGCAAGGGTATATGGAAAGATGGTATCTGTATTAGATTGACTTGTCTCGATTCGGATGCCAATGAAAAACCAAACGATATTTTTATTAAAGGATATGTGACTTTTACCAATCAAAATGGGACAGAATCTACTCTAAACGATGAATGCGCTCAATCCGGTTTTCAGGTAAATGAGATGTATTGTAATGTATATCCGGATGGGAGTGGAAACGCATATCCGGCAAAGCAAACTTATGATTGTCCAGCCGGATGCTCCGACGGAGCTTGCATAAAAAGATAAGATTAAAAAAAGCAGCATTTTTCCTCAGAAGATAATCTTTTTCACCGGAGAACACAGCAAAGGGAGTTAAAATGAAAAAGAGTTGGCAGAGATTACCTAAAGAATTTCTTGAGCGTTTAAAATTTATTGTCCCTGTAGGAGAATTCCATCGGGTAGTAAACGCCTTCACTTATAAAAAACCAGCCACAATAAGAGTTAATACCTTAAAAATATCCTCCTATCGCTTAAGAAGAGCTATGCAGCAAGCTGGAGTAAAACTGGAATCAGTTAACTGGTATCAGGATGCTTTTATTGTAAGAAATATTTCATATCATAAACTTACCAGTTTACCATTTTATCAGCTGGGATATTTTTATCTTCAAAATCTATCTAGTATGACTCCAGCTTTGGTTATTTCCCCAAAACCTTCAGAGAAAATACTTGATATTACTGCCGCTCCCGGCAGCAAAACCACACAGATGGCAGCTGCAATGGGCAATAAAGGAGAAATTGTCGCCAATGATATAAGCTCTTTGCGGATACTAAAAATGAAAGCAAATTTAAAAATCCAAGGCGTCGCAAATGTGAAAATAGAAAGAATCGATGCCAGAAACATCTGGCAGAAATATTTGGAGTATTTTGACGCAACTTTAGCGGATGTACCCTGCAGTATGGAAGGCCGGTTTGTTTTATCTGATCCAAAATCATTCATGTCTTGGAGTCGGAAGAAAATAAAAAACCTTTCTCAATTGCAGCGGTGGATTCTTCGTTCCGCGGTGAGCGCCACAAAAGTTGGAGGCAGGATTGTTTATTCTACCTGCACACTTTCTCCAGAAGAAAATGAAGAAGTTATAGATTGGATTTTAAATAAAGAAAAAAATAAGGTATGTATTGAAGATATTGAGATCAAAAATCTGAAATTATCTCCCCCCATAACTTCTTGGATGGGTAAAAAATATTCTCCTCAAATAGAAAAATGCAGGCGGATATTGCCTTCAATAACTATGGAAGGATTTTTTATCGCTTTATTAAGGAAAAAAAGTTCAAATATTTATTAACAAATATTAGCCGCTTGATACTCAATACTGAATATTTGATACTATTACTATGGTAAAACAGGAAATATATGATTTGATAATTGTCGGCGCCGGTCCAGCTGGTCTTACTGCTTCAATCTATGCCTGCTGTTATCGTTTGAAACATTTAATTATTGGAAGCGAGATTGGAGGTCAGCTCCGATATGCCCCTGACATTATTAATTATCCCGGTTTTGTCAATATATCTGGAAAAGAGCTGACTAAAAGACTTGTGGATCAGGTAGAGAAGCTAAAAGGAAGAATTATTTCTCAGCAGGTTGTTAATATTATAAATAATACATCTATCAACGGATACGAAATAAAAACAAACACAGGTGATTCTTATCTTGCAAAATCATTGATTGTCGCAACAGGAAGTGAGAGAAAGAAATTAAATATTCCCGGTGAAGCAGAATATACAGGAAGCGGGGTTCATTATTGCGCTACCTGTGAGAAACAAGATTACCAGAATAAAGTTTGTGCTGTGGTTGGTGGAGGAAACAGCGCCGCCCAAGCGGCGGTTGAGCTGTCTCAGACTGCGAAAAAGATTTATATTTTTTATCGCGGTTCAGAGCTCAGAGGAGACCCTGTTTGGCTTAAAAGAATTGAGGAAAGCGACAAAATTATTGTTGAATACAATACAAGAGTAATAGAGATAATAGGCGACGGAGAGAAAGTGACTCAAATATCTGTTGTTAAAAACGCTTTCAATCAAGGAAGTGAAAAGAAGGAACAGAAATACAAGTTAGATATTGATAAAATATTTATTGAAATTGGCGGCGTACCGGGAACAGCTTTACTCGCGACTCTTGGTGTGACACTGGATAATTGGGGGCATATTATAGTAAATGAAAAGATGGAAACAAATTTGCCCGGCATATTTGCAGCAGGAGATATTGTTAGATTAGGACTGTCAATTGAGCAGATATCAACAGCGGTTGGACTTGGAGCTCGGGCTGCAGCTTCTGCTTTTTCTTATATCATAAAAAAGAAGACACCACTTGTTTGGGGCAAAAGTCAGATAATAATAAAATAGAAAAGTAGTTTCGCAATAAGACAAAAAAATTTAGATTAATTTTGCTTGAGAGGCAGTTTTTTTAAGCGGGAATTTCAGGTGTCTGTAAGCTTTCTCTGTAACTTCCCGTCCTCTGGGAGTTCTTTTTAAAAAGCCAATTTGCATAAGGTATGGTTCGATTACTTCCTCAATTGTGCCGATATCTTCAGACAGGGTTGCCGCTAGCGTTTCGATTCCTACTGGTCCGCCGTTGTGTTTTTCTATCAAGGCGATAAGTAGTCTTCTGTCGGAATCATCAAGTCCCATATGGTCGATTTCTAAAAGAGAAAAAGCTTCTTTTATAACTTCATCATCAATATTTATTTTGCCCTTTACTTGGGCAAAATCTCGTGCTCTTTTTAGTAATTTTAGAGCAATGCGAGGTGTTCCACGTGCGCGTCTGGCTAATTCTTTGATTGAGTTTTTTTCAAGCTCTATCTGCAGTTTTTTAGCCGCGTTTAGAATAATTTGGAAGAGGTCCTCCTCGGGATAAAAATTAAGCCGTTGTACAATACCAAATCGATCCCGCAGAGGAGCTGACATAAGCCCTATTCTGGTGGTAGCGCCGATAATTGTAAACTTGGGCAGATCCAGCCTCAAAGTTCTGGCCGATGGACCTTTGCCAATTACAATATCCAAGGCAAAATCCTCCATAGCCGGGTAAAGCGTCTCTTCAACTACTTTATTTAGACGGTGTATTTCATCGATAAACAACACATCACCTACTTCTAGATTAGTTAAAATAGAAGCTAAATCGCCGGCTCTTTCTATAGCTGGGCCAGAGGTAACACGGATATTCACTCCCATTTCTTTGGAAATTAGATGAGCCAAGGTAGTTTTGCCAAGACCTGGAGGACCATAAAGAAGAATATGCTCCAGAGATTCGCCTCGTTTTTTAGCGGCTGTTAAAGCTACTTGGAGCGCTTTTTTTACTTTTTCTTGACCGCGAAATTCACTCCAAGCTGAAGCGCGTAGAGAAGAAAATAGTTTTTCCTCCTCATTTTTGTCTGGTTTTTTAGAATTTTCTGTTTTTGAATGTATGCTAGATTTCATATTTGTTTCTTGCCTAAATATTTAAGCGCTTGGCGAATTTTCTCTGAAGTATCACCTTCGGTGTTTCTGCCTGCTTTGACTGCTTCCTTTGCCTCGAGAGTGGAAAAACCAAAAGTTTTTAGAACTTCTATAATCTGTCTAGTTTCACTAGACTCATCGGTCAGATCAAGATCGGCTAGACTGCCAAGTTTTGGCCTAAGCTCAATAATAATTTTTTGAGCATTTTTTCTGCCCAAGCGGGGTATTCCGGTAAAAAAATCTACATTACCTTTAATAATCGCTTCTTTGATTTTATTTATTTTACCATTTGAGAATATTGCTAGCGCTGTTTTAGGTCCAATTCCGGAGACTGTGAGAAAAAGTTCAAAAAGAGACAAATCTTCAAAAGAGGCAAAACCATATAGATCAAAAGCATCTTCTTTGATATAGGCATAAGTATAGAGACAAAGTTTTTGTGAAAGATTGTTGTTAGTGAGAAGATTGATGGGGACAAATACTTTATAGCCGACACCGTTTGTTAATATAACAAGAAAATTTGGACCTTTAAATTTTATGACCCCTTCAAGATATGAAATCATAGTCTTTTAAAATATGTCAACGTATTTATTATAACTTATCCTAGAGAGATAACCTTTTTAGTTTATATGTGAAGCAGTAAGTCAAAGCTAGCGCTGCTGCGTCTGCGACATCGTCAGGAGTGAGGTTTTTCTTTAGGTGCAATATTTGAGTGACCATTTTTTGAATTTGACTTTTGCTAGCTCGGCCATAGCCGGTAAGAGCCATTTTTACTTCAATTGGATTAAATTCGAAAATAGAAATTTTGGCTTGAGCCAGCGCGAAAAGCACCACTCCTTTTGCCTGACCGACAGAAAAAGCAGTGGTGATATTAGTATTGAAAAATAAAGTTTCCAAAACAGCAGCGTCTATTTTTTCTTTTGCCAGAAAATTCATGATATTTTCATAAAGAGAAACAAGTCTTTCAGGATTAGCTAATTTTTTATCTGTATTTATCGCTTTGTATTTGACTAAAGACAGGAATCCATGGTTTTCATGAATTAGAGCACAACCAGTAGTGCCAATTCCTGGATCAATACCCAATACCAGCATACTGGAAGGCATTATAGCACTTTTTCCAGACTTGATACTTAGTTGTCTTTATTTGATACTAAAGATTATGTCTTGGCAGTCAGCTTTGTTTTTCAATATTATTTTTGGTACGCTAAGAGGAGCTCTAGCTAAAAAATTAGTCAATAGAATTGATCCATTTGTCATGGTTTTCCATATGGTCTATCTGAGTTTGCCGCTTTACTCGCTCTATTATTATTTTGAGAAACAGAGCGAATTTATTCTTTTTTCTGAGATGATGGTATTGGGAATTTTGTTTTTTTTAGGATATGTCGCTTTCCTTTACGCAGTAAAAATCAGTCTTTCCAAATCAGTAGTTTACTCGTCTTATTTTCTAATAATCACTCTTTGTTTAACCTCAATTTTTCTAGGAGAGTGGAGACTTTTTAATCCAAAGACTGCTTATGGTAGTAAGAATATTTTGGGAATAATTATTGCAGCACTTTCGTTGTATGTTATGTTTTATTCGGATCGCGGCAGGGAGAAATTGAAAGATTTCCGTTGGTTGGGACTGATGGGTTTTAATATCATCACAAATGGAATAGGATCTTTCTGGGTAAAAATATTTTTGATAAGTCATACTCCAATTCAAGCGCTTTTTTCTCAGACCGTTGGTATTTTACCCGCTTCTTTTTTAGTCAATAAAATAATGAAAAAAAATCTATTTAGGATAAATAGAAATGATTATCTACTGATAATGGTTAATACGCTCTTTGATTTTTCTGCGTTGATTTTCTATTACATTGCTCTAAAGAGCGGACCGGCGATATTAGTAATACCAATACAAACCATTGCCTTGACAATTTCAATTACACTTGCTGGTTTGCTCTTTTTCCAAGAGATGAAACAATTTTCTGGAATTAAATTTTTCGGTCTGATATTAGGAATATTAGGTGTTGTGTTATTAGTAATATAAATATTTTTGTTTAAAAAATGAAGACTACGGATGATCTTAAAGAGATGTTTGATATCGTTGACGAAAAAGATAGAGTTATCGGACAAGCTACCAGAGAAGAGGTGCACAAAAATAAAAAGTTGATCCATCGAAGCATTGGTGTTGTTGTATTTAACCAAAAAGGAGAGATTTTTCTTCAGCAGCGAAGCGCCGCAAAAGATACAGACCCTCTTTTATGGACAATTTCCTGCTCAGGACATGTACTCGCCGGAGACAATTATGAAAAAACAGCTCATCGAGAACTAATAGAAGAATTAGGGATAGATCTTAGGTTAATTCCAGTAGCAAAATCTGTCTGTACAACTTCTGTGGAAACTGAACTGGCGATGTTGTATAAGGCATATGCCCAAGGACCTTTTTTTCTCAATGTCAAAGAAATAAAAAAGGGAAAATTTTTTTCTAGAACAGAACTGGAACGCAAAATAAAGAGAAAAAAGATCAAATTAAGCTATATGGGAAAGTTAGCTCTAAGTAAACTTGGGTTTTTAAATCAAGAAAAATCGGTTAAAAAATAGTTTTCAGATTTATTTGATTACATATTGGAAGATATTGTCATTATAGCGAAAATATTAGCTAATTAGCGAATTTTCGACAGTGACGAGAGGATCAAATTTTGAGCAAAATGAAGGATAAGTAAACACTTTTTTTTGCTTGAGGCAATAAAGGGTCAAATAGATACAACGACTGACATCTGGACAAAAAAATCATTCTAGAGTAAACTTTCATACATTATCATAAAAAAAATAGAAAGAGAGGTTTTTATGAATAAACAGAATCCTTTTGAGAATGCCTTAATTCAGCTCGAAAAAGCCATAAAATATGTAAAACTTGATAAATTTCAAATACAACGCCTTCGTAATCCAGAGAAGATAATATCGGTTAATTTTCCGGTTCAAATGGATAACGGAGAAAAAAAGATTTTTCATGGATTTAGAGTGCAGTATAACAGCGCCAGAGGTCCTTATAAGGGAGGTATTAGATTTCATCCGCAGGTAGATATGGATGAGGTAAAAGCTTTGGCTTTTTGGATGGCGATTAAATGCGCTGTGGCAAATATTCCTATGGGTGGTGGTAAAGGCGGAGTAGAGGTGGACCCCAAAAAGTTATCAGAAAAAGAATTGGAAAGGTTAAGCAGAGCTTATGTAAGAGCAATAGCTTGCGATATCGGTCCAGAAATTGATGTACCAGCTCCGGATGTAAATACCACTCCTTTGATAATGAAATGGATGGTAGATGAATACATCAAACAAAAAACAAAAGAAAAAAAACAGATAACTAGTAAAGAAAAAAGCAGATTGTTAAGCACTTTTACCGGCAAACCGGTAGATTATGGAGGAAGCTTGGGTCGGACAGAAGCGACAGGGAGAGGTGGTTTATATGTTTTGCTTTCTTTAATAAATAATCTCCGCTTAAAAGGAAAATATGGTCAAAAATTGACTGCCGCAGTTCAGGGTTTTGGAAATGTAGGATTTTATATTGCTAAATTTTTATCGGAGGCTGGAATAAGAGTGGTAGCTCTTTCTGATTCAAAAGGGGCAATATTAGTAAAAGATATTAAAAAAGATAGTTTCAATCCTGAATTGGTGATGAAATGTAAGAAAGAGAAAGGTACCATAAGTAGCTGTTACTGTGTTGGATCGGTTTGTGATTTAAGATACGGATCTTCAATTACAAACAGTCAGCTGCTTGAGTTGCCGGTTGATATTCTGGTCCCGGCTGCTTTAGAAAACCAATTGACGAAAGAAAATGCTTCAAGGGTGAAAGCCAAAGTGGTATTGGAGATGGCCAATGGTCCTACTACGCCTGAAGCGGATAAAATACTTTTTCAAAAAAAAGTGATTGTCATACCCGATGTGTTGTCCAACTCAGGCGGGGTAACTGTTTCCTATTTTGAATGGTGTCAAAATTTAGAAAATAAAAGATGGTCAGAAGAATATGTAAATAAAAAGCTAAAGCAAAAAATGACTTCTGCTTTTGACGACGTCTGGAAAATATCGAAAAGGAAAAAAGTCGATTTACGCACAGCTGCTTTTATTACAGCCATAGAGAGATTAACAAAATAAACCTATTACTTGGTTGACAAAGCTTTTATCATCTGATAGTGTTAGGAAAAGTTATCAAGATTAAATAGTTTTCATTATTTATGAAAAAAGATAAAGAAAAAAATAACAGAAATCACATCAATTATTTATTAGTAGTAGCTTTAGTTGTAGCGGCATTTATTATCGGAAACTTATATAATCGGCTAAAAACCTTAGAAAAAGATAATAATATGGCAAATAAAAATGTTGCCGGTCAGAATCCAGAACCGACTGTTCCACAAAAAATTGATATTTCCCTAAACGATGATGATCCTTCAATTGGAGCCAAAGATGCAAAAGTTACATTGATTGTTTTTTCCGACTTTTTATGTCCATACTGTGCAGCTTATTCAGGAGAAAATGCCAATATGGTATCTGTGATGCAAAACAGAGATTCTTCATGGCAGGCGCCTCTTTCCGGTATAATAAAAAATTATGTTCAGACAAATAAGGTCAGGCTTGTTTGGAAAGATTTGCCGTTTCATGGTGATGAATCAATAATAGTTCATGCCGCTGCCAGATGCGCTCATGATCAGGATAAATTTTGGGAGTATCACAATAAGCTTTTTTCTTTGTATGGGGGAGACAATAAAGAAGCATATTCAAAAGACAACCTAAAAAAATATGCGCAAGAACTTAAACTTGATGAAAAAATATTTAATTCATGTCTTGACAGCATGAAATATGAAGCAAAAATGAAAGAGGCAGTGACATATGCTCAAAGTAAAGGCATTGATGGGACTCCGGCAACTTTGGTAAATGGAAAGCTATTTTCAGGAGCATACTCATATTCAGCTTTTGCAGCGGCAATTGATGAGGAGTTAAAGAAGTAAAAAAATAAAAATTATTTGCCGTCGTTTAAGATCAGACGTTGAGATATCGATAGAGAAGTTTTTATTCCTCTTTTCATCTTGAAAAAGAAACTTTTTCTAGATAAGCTAATAATATTATGCTTTTTGATTTTTTCCTCTACTTATTTTCCTTTTTGGCAATTTGGTTTGGGGCAGGTTTGATTGTTTCTTCACTCGAGGATTTTTCTAGAAAGCTCAATGTTTCTACATTTGCCACCTCTTTTTTTCTTTTAGGTATATTAACTTCTATTCCTGAAGGTTCGGTGGGGATAAGCAGCATTATTGATAAAGATCCTGAAATTTTTGTCGGTAATTTGGTAGGAGCCTCTTTGATACTTTTTGTTTTTATTATTCCTGTTTTGGCAATTTTGGGCAATGGAATAAAACTGGCTCATCAGCTGGATGGGAAAAAATTATCTCTGGCTCTATTTATTATCGCCGCTCCTACTTTTCTTATTGCAGATAAAAGATTGACTATCTATGAAGGTTTATTATTGATTAGCCTTTACATGATACTTTTTTTCTTTATTGAAAAAAAGAAAGGAATCTTAGAAAAAATTAGAGATCATATTATTGATGGCAAAACTCACATTGCAGAAGATTTACTAAAAATTTTAATCGGAGCGGTGGTGGTATTTCTTTCTAGCAATATGATTGTTGACAAGACAATGCTATTTTCAAATATTTTTCATATTTCCCCCTTTCTGATTAGCCTTTTATTGTTATCCGTGGGAACTAATTTACCAGAATTATCTTTGGCAATCCGTTCGGTTACATTAGGGAAAAAAGAAGTAGCGCTGGGAGATTACGTAGGGTCTGCAGCTGCCAATACATTATTTTTTGGCGTGTTGACTTTGATAAACCAGCAAGAGATAGTCCTTTCAAATCATTTTTTACCCACTTTTATTTTTATGCTAATAGGATTAAGTATGTTTTTTTATTTCACCAGATCGAAAAACGACATTTCCAGAATTGAAGGCGCTATTCTTTTATTAACATATTTCACTTTTGTTATTGTTGAAATTTGGGGAATAATTTGACTGATTCTAAGAGAGATTTTATGCCGCACCAGCCGCTTGACTGTCTTATTTTAGCGACATTTCAATACCACATAAAAAAATATCTGGGAAAACACTATATTCTAGTTAAAGGCAATAATCGATGCAATGCAGATAAAATATATTAGAATATTATCAATATTGCCTCTAATTCACTTTAATACATTAAAGTAATAAAGTAAAAGTTTCTAATCAATTAAAGAATTTATTTATTAAAAACTCACTTAAGTTATTATCAAAAAAGGAAAATAATGTTGGCTTATATGAACAATTTTGCTAAATAAAAAATTATCAATAAAAGTTATTTTTTTGCTTCTCCTGCAAAAAAAAGGGGTGCTATTAAGTAAAAGATCGGACAAGAAAAATAAATGATTTATCGATAAGTTTTTATCTTGTATGATTTGATTGCGGTTTTTCCGTTGTTATACTTTGCTGTTAATACCAGTCTAGCATTTGAAAGATTGTCGTGATATCTGCAGACTCCGCCTGAACAAGTACCAAAGAGAAGTTCTCTTTGAGCGGTGGGATTATTTGCAGCTGTTATTGTTCCTCCAGCTCCTTGAGACATACCATTGGTGTCGTAGGTAAAAGAATAAGAGACAGAAGAAAGATTAGTAAAATTTTTAAAGGACAGCAATATTCCTAGTTTATCTGGTCTATAACGCACTGATGCGGGAATCACAAGAGAAGAACCAGTAGTGCGTTTTACGCTCGAGGTGGTTTTTTTTACAAATTTTTTAGCAGCCAAAACAGGTGACGGTGCTAAAATAATAGAAAAAATCAATAAACAGAGAAAGATTTTTGATTTTTTTGACATAGTTTCCTATTTTACCTATCTGTCTATAAATTATCAAGTAAAGCTGATATAATCATACTATGAGAAAAGCAGCATTTATTATTTTTGGTGTCGTCATTGGGATCAGTATTGGGATTGTAATATATTTTAAATTATCAAACCAAAATAATATAAAGCCTTCATTAATTGATATTTCACCCACACCGAAAGAGGAAGAACTTATTTCTTGGATAGATCAGGCAGAATTTAGTTTTCAGTATCCTAAAAGTTTAAATCTTAATCCCCACGAAGAAGATCAGGAAAATTATGCCCATGTTGAGCTTACTTCCGATCAAAAGCAGGGAAGTATTATAGTTTGGGTCAAAGATACGGATGTAGAGACAATAAACGATTGGGTAAAGCAAAAAAAAATAGAAGGAGCAATTGATACCGTACTTGGAGGGGAACCAGCCAAAAAGATATTAACAAGCGAAGACCCAAGCAAGATAATAATTTCTAGTCTTTACGGTGGTTATCTTTATCAAATTGAGGTTAATTTAGGAGAGTCTGATTTTTGGCACAAGGTTGCCGATATTGTCGCTTCTTCTTTTAAGTTTATTTCAGAGCCTAAAAATAACAGTCATCTTCAGACAGGTACACAAAATTATTCCAATGAACCTTCTGAAGCGGATTATATTGAAGAAGAGGAAACAATTGAATAAAAAATTTTTCATTATGATGGGTTATAAAATAATAAGGTAGTCCGAATCGTTTTAAATACATTTTTATTTCAAAATATTTCAACCAAGAATAGTTATTCTATCTAATTAATGAGTCAGATTTTTTTTGTTTTAGGGAAAAACCCCGTTTTGTCTCTGGCAGAAATTATAGCTGTCTTCCAGAAGAAAGAAATCAGACTTATCCCCATAAATATTTCTTCTGAGGTGGCGCTATTTAATATCGAAGAAGAAAATATTGATATGATAAAACTAGTTTATGAATTAGGAGGGACCATAAAGATTGGTTTAATCCAAGATGAGATTAGTTTAGATGAGGATGAAAAATACTTTTTCAAAATATTTTCCGGAAAAAATTTACTAGATAAATATATCGATAAATTCATTTCAAAAATTCATTTCGGCATAAGCTTATATTTAGCTTCGGAGGAGAAGAAACTGCTTCAATCATTATCGGATAAAGTTAAAAAAATTAATATCTTAATTAAAAATAATCTTAAAAAAGAAGGTAAAAAAGCAGGATTTTTGAAGGTGAAGGGTAGATATCTTTCAAGTGTTTCCGTTGCAAAAAACCATCTTTTAGATAAAGGGGCAGAAATAGTGCTGATTCTTTCCGAAAGTAGTTTATTTATTGGGAAAACCTTTGCGGTACAGGAATTTGAAAGTTACAGTTTTCGTGATTATGGACGGCCCAAAAGAGACAGACGATCAGGTATGCTTCCGCCAAAATTAGCCAAAATAATGATAAATCTGGCTAAAATAAACAATAATCAGACGATCTTAGATCCCTTTTGCGGCAGTGGAACAATAATTCAAGAGGCAATTCTATTAGGCTACAAAAATTTAATTGGTAGCGATATAAGCACTAAAGCTATTACCAACACAAGGATTAATATTGATTGGCTATTTAGGAATTACCAAAATCTTAATAAATCGTCGTACAATATCAGATTAATTCATAGAGATGTCAAAAACATTTCAGATTTTTTTGGTAAATATAGAGTTGATGCTGTTGTTACAGAGCCATTTCTTGGTCCACCAGTTCACAGGAAGTTGGATATTAGACAAATTAAACAAATCTTTCAGATGTTAACTCAATTATATCTAGTTTCTTTTCAAGAGTTTAAAAAGATTTTAAAACCAAAAGGAAAAATAGTAATAATTTTTCCAGTTTTTGAAGAAAAAAAGCAGGATTTCTTTTTAGAGATTATCGATCAGATAATAGATATTGGATTTAGACAAGAAGATTTAGTGCCTAAATCTTTGTTGGCTAACAAAGCATTGATACTAACAGATAGAAATACGATTATATACGGGGATCAAAAACATTTTCTTAAAAGAGAAATAGTCTCTTTCTCTAACGTATTTTCATGATAAAATATAAAAAGTGAACAATAATTTTAACACAGTCTTTAGATTGATATTATTTTTAGCTATTGCAGTTGGCTGTGTGCTTTTATATTTTATTTATTTAATTTTATTTAGTCCCAGTGTTTTAATGGGCTAATTTTTTAAAATCATGGTTCTTCTTTACTCGATTGAACTGCCTCTTGGGAAATTTCAGGCGCCAGATTTTAATCTGGTGGGAATTGACGATAAGAGCTATTCTTTGGAAAATATCTCCTTTAATAAAGGTTTGGTTGTTATTTTTACCTGCAATCATTGTCCGTATGCTCAGGCGGCTTGGCCACTTCTTGCTGAATTGGCAAGAGAGTATCAAAAGAAAGGAATTGCTTTTGTGGCAATCAATCCAAACGATGAATCAGCTTATCCAGAGGATAGTTTTGAAAAAATGAAAGAAAAAGCAAAAGAGCTAAATTTAGACTTCCCTTATCTTAGAGACGCCACACAAGAGATAGCCAGAGCATACAAAGCGCAGTGCACTCCAGATATTTATGTTTTCGATAGCAAAAAGACACTTTATTATCATGGGAGGATAAATGACAACTGGCAAGATCCAGCTAAAGTAAAAAGCTATGATTTAAAAGACGCTTTAGATTCATTGGTTGATGGCAGACCTTATCCCGAAAAACAGTTTCCTTCAATGGGATGTTCGATAAAATGGAAAAGTTAGTTAGTTAAATATTTTTAAAATACAAAAAAGTAGGTTATTATGTTGAAAGACGATATTCAAAATGATATTTATATTGCCTTGAAAGAAAAAAAAGAGCGAGATTTGAAAGTTCTTCGATATATTCTTTCCCTTATTAAATATGCCGAAATAGATAAACAAAAAGATTTGACAGATGATGAGGTAGTATTGTTGTTGCAAAAAGAAATAAAAAAAAGACAAGAAGCAATTGAATTATTTAAGAAGGGCAAAAGAAATGATCTGGTAGAAGACGAGGGAAAACAAATTGAAATTATAAAAAGATATTTGCCTCAGCAACTATCAGATGAGGAGATAAATAAGATAATTGAAAAGGTTATACTTTTAGGTGAGTCAAATGTTGGGAAAATAATTGGTTTAGTTATGGTTCAAGTAAGAGGAAGGGCAGATGGTAAGAGAGTATCAGAGTTGGTAAATAAAAGATTAGACTCGAAGAACTAAAATTAATTTCCTCTGATATGATATTGACAGTTAGGACAAAAGGCAATACAGATATTATAGATATCACAAAAGAGATTATTGCTGAAGTTAAGAATAATAATATTACAAACGGTCTGGTGAGTATTTTTGCCAAAGGATCTACAGTCGCTTTAACTACTATAGAGGCAGATGCAAATCTATATCAAGATTTAAAAGAAGTATTAGAAGCAATCATTCCAATGAAAAAAAGCTGGCACCATCATCTTACTTGGGGAGATGATAATGGAGGTTCGCATTTGCGAGCTTCACTTATTGGGCAATCTCTTACAGTACCAATAGTAGAGGGACAATTGTTTTTGGGCACTTGGCAAAAGATTGTTTTAATTGATTTTGATACCTCCTCTCGGGAAAGAGAGGTCTGTATAAATTGTATTTCGAATTAAGATTATTTTTTCTTTTTAGAAACAATATTTTTCCAGACAATCCACTGCCCTGCCGTTAAGAATAACCCAACAATTATGGCAGTGAAATAAGAAGAAACCCCAAAACCTGTATACGAGGCTCCTCTGGCTAAAATCCAAAGAACTGCAATATTGACTACAGTATAAATAGCTACCCAGTTTATCTCTTTAGTCAATTTCAACTTAAAATATTTCATTAACGGCTTAATTGCTGATAGCACTAAAGTAATAATTAGCGCATTGATAACAAGAGCAAAAAAAGCTGATAGACTGGCGTTGCCCATCACAACATTATCAAAAGAGAATATCATTGCTAAATATAGTATCAATAAGTTGACAAAAAAGATGATTACCCAAACTAGATAATTATTCTTTTCTTTCATTTGCTTTTTCCACCTCCTTTCTTTATAGATTTTTTTAACTTTAATAATAAGTTTAAGTGAAGAAAAAAGATATTTCAATTTTATTTCTTGCACATGCTTTACTAATAGTGTATAGTATCAGACATTATTATGATAAGAAAGAAAAGAAAAATAAAGTCAGGAAAGAAATCTCCCGGTTTTCAAAAAAAGAAGGGAGATTTGAAAGTTTTTTCTCTTGTCCAAAAAACAGATTTTTTGAAACGACTATCTAAAAGAAACATCATTATAGCTGCGATTGTAATTTTAGTTATTATGACTTGGAAATTTAAAGGTTATTTTATCGTGGCTAGCGTTGATGGGCAACCAATTTCTCGTTTTCAGCTGACAGATCAACTTATAAGACGGTTTGGGAGTCAAGTTTTGGATAATATTATTAATGAAAGATTGCTGATTAAAGCTACTAGGCAAAAAGGGATATTTATTTCCAAGGAAGAAATTGAGGCTAAAGCAAAACAGATTGAAGAACGATTAAAGGGACAGATGTCTCTGGCTGAAGCTATAAAGTCACAGGGACTTACGGAAAATGAATTTAGAAAACAGATAGAAATTCAGCTAGCGATAGATAAGCTTTTTGATAAAGATGCAAGTGTATCGTCCACCGAAATTGACGATTATTATGCTAAAAATAAACAAGCATATAAAAACGCAACAGATCCAGTTGCGGTTCGGGAGGAAATAAGAACAGTTATCAAGCAGCAAAAGATGAGTGAATTATTTGAAAAGTGGTTTTCTGAATTGCGAAAAAGCGCAGATATAAAAAAATCTCTCTGAAAAATTAAACTATAAAATGAAGCCTCATTTGCGAGATTTTTTTCTCTATTTGTTTTTTATTTTTATTACTTTTTTAATTTTGGCTTTTTTTCTTTCTAAGCCACCTTCTTCAAATGAAGATAAAAAGATTTCATCAGAAATATCGCCAACAATTTTTTCTAAAAAGCAATACTCATCTCCGCCGGAAATGCAAATCGACTCTAATAAAAAGTATTCCGCTGTAATTGAGACAGACTTAGGTTTAATAAAAATAGAACTTTTTTCTAAAGAAACACCTATAGCAGTAAATAATTTTGTTTTTCTGGCGAAAGATGGTTTCTATGATCAAACATTTTTTCACCGGGTGATAAAAAATTTTATGATTCAAGGAGGAGATCCTTCAGGCACTGGGAAAGGAGGACCAGGATATTTTTTTTCTGACGAGAAAATCACTCGAGACTATAAACGGGGTATTGTAGCTATGGCAAATAGCGGTGCCAATACAAATGGGAGCCAATTTTTTATTATGCATAAGGACTATAATTTGCCAAAACAATATGTCATTTTCGGTCAGGTGATTGAAGGGATGGAAACGGTGGATAAAATTGCCGAGATTGAAGTCAGTGACAATGGTTTAGGAGAGAAATCAAAACCTTTGCATCCAGTTAAAATTAGATCAATACAGATTATTGAAGAGTAAATTATTATTTAATTTAAATTTTCTCACTTTCTTATATCTTATATATCTCTTTAATGATTCAAAATTATCTTACCTCTTTTGGCCAACGGGAAATAATAAGTGGAGTTGATTTTTTTCCTGATAATATTTGATTAATTTCTTCGGTAATAGAAGGCATAAAAGGATGAAGAAGCAAAAGAGATTTTTTGAACGTAAAAGTAAGAACTGCCAGAGCGATCGGATCATTTTGTTTCAATCTTTTTTTTACAAGCTCGATATATTTATCTGCAAAAGTATGCCAAATAAAGTGATATATTTTTTCTGAAGCTCGGCCAAAATAATATTTTTCAATTTCGGCGGTCACATCTTTAATCAATTTGTTTATTCGGGAAATAATTTTTTTATCTTCAATTTTCAGTTTTTCTTTATCTTTGAAAAAAGTCGTTTCTGGTATTTTGATTTTTTTATCTAGGAAGTAATCAATATGTATTTTAATAAATCGGCCAATATTCCAAAGTTTATTAGCAAAATTTCTCATCCCGATAATTTTTTCCTCAGAAAGACAGATATCGCTTGCTGGACCTACACCCATTACAAGAGCCATTCTCAAAGCATCTGCGCCATACTGATCAGCTATTGTAAGGGGATCGATAACATTGCCTTTGCTTTTGCTCATCTTTTGTCCGAATTTATCTACCACTCGTGCGTGTAAATGGATGACTTTAAATGGGACTTTTTTTGTGATATAGAGTCCGAGCATCATCATTCTGGCGACCCAAAAGAAGAGAATATCCCAGAGCGTATCCAGAACGCTAGTTGGGTAAAAGTATAGAAAGTCAGGTTGACTTTTTTGAGGATTATCGATATTGACACCAAGCGTGTTTAGAGGCCATTGTCCGCTTAAAAACCAGGTATCAAAAGTATCTGTTTCTTGCAGAAGGTGGGAGCTTTGACAACGAAGACATTTACCGTTATTTAATTGATAGCTGGCGTTTTTTTCCGCAATTAAAGATTGTAAACCTGAAGAAATTTCTCTAAAGTGATATTTTTTCCTCAGTTTGCAAAAGGGACCGCTGATTTTTTCCCCATTTTTATTTAGAAAGCTGATTTCGATTTCCTTGTTGCATTCCAAGCAATACCAGATCGGAATTCTAGGCCCCCAGACGATTTGTCTTGAAATGTTCCAATCATGGATATTGTTTAGCCAGTCAAAATATAATTTTTCAAATCTTTTTTTAGGAATGATTTTTGTTTCCCCTTTTCTAACCGCATCTATAGCTGGTTTTGCAAGAGGTTTCATTTTAATAAACCATTGAGGCATAATCATTGGTTCTATAGTAGTGCCGCAGCGATAGCAGATTGCGATTTTGTGGATATATTTTTCATCGATATGATCAATCAAATTCATTTTCAACATTTCTTGGTAAACAGCTTTTCTTGCCGTCATTACATCCAATCCGGCAAATTTTCCAGCGAGTTTATTTAGTCGTCCGTTAAGGTCGATCACTTTTTTTATTGGTAATTGATGTTTTTGACCAATTTCGAAGTCAAGCGCATCATGCGCAGGAGTAACTTTTTCAATGCCGGTGCCAAAATTGGGGTCAATTGCTTCATCAGCGACTACTTTAACTTTAAAAATACCATTTACTCCCATAATTTCTAGCTCTTTACCAAGATATTTCTGATATCTTTTATCTTTGGGGTGGAAAGCTACTCCAGTATCTCCAAATTTTGTTTCTGGTCTTGTGGTAGCTATTACAAAGGGTCCATATTTTAAATAATACAAAGGATCCTGGCGTTGGACATAACTAATTTCTAAATCAGAGAAAGCTGTTCCGCATTTAGTACAATAGTTGACAATTCTTTCACCTTTATATAAAAGATTATCTTTATGGAGCTTTCGAAAAATTTTATAGACATTTTCTATTATTTCTGGTTCAAGACTGTAATGATATCTAGACCAATCAAGAGAAAAACCAAGCCTTTTTAGTTGATACTTATTTACTTTTCGGTTTTTTTCAACAAAATTCCAAATCATTTTATAAAGCGTGTTTCTGTCATAGTCAAAACGACTTTTGCCTTTTTTGGCTAATTGTTTTTCAAAAACAAATTGTGTTTCTATTCCAGCGTGATCTGCTCCGGGAAGCCATAAGGTAGGTTCTCCTAGCATTCGATGATAGCGAATTAGAATATCTTGGATAACAAAAAGCGCATGTCCCATATGCATTGAGTCGTTGGCATTTGGTAGAGGGAGGATGATAGAAAATGGTTTTTTTGCCCGATTTTTATTTTTCACAATGCGAGGAGTGAAGTAACCACCCTTCTCCCATATTTTGTACCATTTTTTTTCTACCTCTAAGTGTTGATAGGTTTTTTCCATATAAGAAGCGATTGATTAGATAATTACGGCTTATTATAAAGGGAATTTTGTTATACTTCAATCTCTAGATCTGGGGTGGCTTGAATTTTATTCCAAGATATTGGTTTAAAGTTAAAATAGGCGAAAGAAGCGATATATGCTGCGTTATCGGTGCAGAGATTTGGAGGAGGGATATGCAAATTGATATTCAATCTTATTTTCTTTACAGCGGCATGGAATTTTTTATTTAATCTTTCATTTGCAGCTACGCCTCCACCAAGAAGGATACTTTTTACCTGATATTGCCTAGCAGCTTTAATCGTTTTTTCTACTAAAACATCAGAAATAGACTCTTGAATTTCGTAGGCTAGTAATTGGATAGATGAATTGTTTAATTGATTCATGTATTTAAATTGGTTGATTTGTCTTAGCACCGCAGTTTTTAGCCCTGAAAAAGAGAAGTTGAAATTTTTTGAATCGATCATAGGTCTTGGCAGTTTGATAATTTTTTGAGCGGTTATATTTAAATTTTGATATTTCGCCGCCTCATTAGCTATCGCTGGTCCACCAGGATAACCAAGCCCCAAAAGTCTTGCGGTTTTGTCAAAAGCTTCTCCTGCCGCATCATCCTGAGTTCCACCAAGCCATTTTATGTTGCCGTGTTTTTTCATAAGAAAAAGTTCAGTATGACCGCCAGAAACAACTAAAGCAATAAGAGGAAATTGTGGTTTTGGACCGCTGGTCAGCCAATTGGCATAAATATGGGCAAAAATATGATTAACTGGGATAATTGGCTTATTAAGGACTAGAGCCATTGTTTTGGCACTTTCCACTCCAACAAGAAGCGATCCGATAAGTCCAGGTCCGATAGTAACAGCAATAGCATCAAAATTTTCTCTAAATTTTTCAAAGGGGTAATTAATTAGAGATTTTTCTTTTTTAATCTTTTTGCTAGTTAATTGGAGAGCTTCATTTATTACTGGAATAACACATTTTATTTGTTCTCTGGCGGCAATCTCTGGAATAATTCCTCCGCTTTTTTTATGAATATCTTGTGACGAGGCGACGATATTGGTCAAAATTTCTGTGCCATTTTCTACAATCGCAGCTGCAGTTTCATCGCAGCTAGTTTCTATACCTAATATTTTCATGAATCAATTTATTCTATTTTTAAAATTTTAGCTAATTTTGAAGATGAATATGTTTTGATAAAAGGAATTACTTTCAAAGAGATATTATTTTTTTGTGCTTGGATTTGTTTTTTTTGTATTAAGGGATCATTTTGGGCAACCGCGATAACATTAGGCTTAATTGTAAAAATAATATCGTCATAATCTTTATCTGTGGCTAGAAATGGCAATAGGATCAGATAGTCAATAAATCTAACAGCAGACAAAACAAATGCTCTTTCTTTTTGGTTAAAAATCGGACGGTTTTTTCCTTTAAGTTTTTTTACCTTTCTATCACTTTCCAAAAGAACTACCAATACATCTCCTTTTTTTTTGGCTTCCTGTAAAAATTTTATATGTCCAAAATGAAGAATATCAAAACAGCCTCCAGTCAAAACAATTGTCTCCCCATTTTCTTTATGAGAAGATAATCTTAAGGCCGCCTTTTTTAATGGAATAATTTTAGTCATAGTTTGACTTAATAGCCAAAATGCTACAACAATCTAAAAAAATTATCAATTTATTATCATTTGCTGTTTCCGGGATAATGATGTTATTCGCTTTTAGTATTTATTTTCACTTCGATAACGCCATTACCCAAGATTTAGGCCGACATTTGACTCTAGGAAAAATTATTTGCCAGACCAAAAAAATTCCATCCACCAACTTATTTTCCTATACCTATACAAATTATCCCTTCATCAATCATCATTGGGCAAGTGAAGTAATTTTTTATCTGCTATACCAATTAGGCTCAATTACAGGTCTAATATTTCTAGAATTAATGATTATACTAATAATAGTCGGCGGATTACTATTTGCTTCCTATAAGCACACTGATCTAATTTCTTCCCTAATTAGTTGTTTTATTATGCTTGAGATTGTGAGAGAAAGGACGGATATCAGGCCGGAAATCTTCGGCTACTTCTTATTTTTTTTAGTACTAGTAATTCTTTATCAAGAAAAAGAAAAACCAAGTAAATTGATTTTGTTATTACCTTTAATAGGTACAGTCTGGGTGAATCTTCATATTAGTTTTATTTTCTTATTGATAACTTATTTAATTTTTCTCGCCGATCGGTTATTTTTTAAAAAAAATAAAGCTAAATATCTAATTATCGGTTTATTAGTTGTAATTTCTTTATTTATTAACCCTTATGGCATCGCTGGAGCGAGTTATCCTTTAAGAATATTTCAGAATTATGGATATTCAATCGCAGAGAATCAGTCAATTTTTTTCCTGGAAAAATTAATGTCTAGTTCCACAATTCTATATTTTAAAGTTGCAGTTTGTTTGTTAATGCTGGTGACACCCTTTCTTTTTCGAAAGCATTTTTTTGAACTGGGTATTGCATACGCAACCGCCGGTTTTTCAATTTTGGCGATCCGTCATTTCCCTTTCTTTGCTTTAGCTTGTTTTTTGCCTTTATCTCAAGGGTTATTTTATTTAAAAAATAAATTATTGTCGTGGATAAAAATAACTCCTGACAAAGCCATCTTATTAATGTTAATTCTTAGTATTTTTGTAATTAGGCTAATAGTAATAGAAACATATTCTCTTATTTCCAACAAATATTATAAAGAAATCAAACTGTCTTCAGAAAGATTTGGCATAGGGCAGGTAGCAGGTCTAAAAAATACTGTTGATTTTTTTCTGATGAATAATTTTACCGGTCCGATATTTAATAATTTCGATATAGGTAGCTATCTTATTTATCGTTTTTATCCCCAATTTTTGGTATTTATAGACGGCAGACCAGAGGCATACCCAAAAAATTTTTTTCGGCAGATATATATTCCTATGCAAGAAGATGCTACTATTTGGAAAGAAATGGTAAAAAAATATGATCTTCGAACAATTATTTTTTCTCATACGGATCAAACACCTTGGGCAAAGAAATTTATCAAAAGAATCATTTTTGATTCCGATTGGGGACTGGTTTATTTAGATGATTACGGATTAATTTTAATCCGCAGGGATATAGCTTCAGAAGATATAGTTTTTTATGATAGTAGAGAAAAATTAGCTGATTTAGGAAGAAATCTTATTATCAAAGCAGATCAACCAGAGACACTGAGGAGATTAATAAATATATTTTCTCTTTTAGGATATTCTGATCTGGTGAAGCTATCGAAGATGAGAGCTCGATGGTTGAGCGGAAAATAAAAATTATTCTCTAGCTCCTCTAAGGAAAACTGCCTGCCACGGTTGGTAATTGGAGAAAAAAGAGGATTGGAATATTATTTCATTATTTTTAATGACCTTATAATCAAAGCTGGTCTTAGCTCCCCATGCTCTCCAGTCAACTTGTTTAGTTGTTCCTTTAGGTAACGTTGGGTCATCCAGATATAAATCCGGAGGAGGAGGAATTTGGGCGAAAATAACTGGTTTTGACATTTCCACTTTTCTGCCATCGCTTGTTCCATAAATTTCAAAAGTAAGAGAATAATTATTTCGATCTGTTTTTGCTTGTATTAGAAGATAATTCGAGGAATCATTTTTAAATTTTAAATCATAGCTGGGTGCAAAGACTGTAGCATCGATTCCCACCGGAGAGTCTTGTTCATAATAGCTTACTCTATAAGAATGAGCATGACGTTCAACTATGGGAAGACCAGCGCTTAAGGCAGCTCTAAAAAGGGTAGTTGATACTTGACAGACGCCTCCGCCATCTCCAAGGACAGTTCTACCATCTTTAATAATATAAGCAGGTTGATAGCCGGTCGCAGCAGATACATCACCTAAAGTATTATTAAAAGAAAATATTTCGTTTGGAGCAACAAGATGACCATTTATTCTCGAGGCAGCCAATTCAATATTGTGAATTCTTCCTTGAATTGAACCCACAAATTTAGAAGTTCCGATTCCAATGAGGTCCTTTATTCCAAAATTATTTGAGTTTTCTGTAGTAATGCTAGGATTGATGATTTCTATTGGTAAATCTATTTTTTTTTCAGGATCAAGATTGTTAGAAGATCTGGCTAATTGTGAAATATAGCTGGAAATCAGCTGTTTGGTTTTTTGCTTATCTAATTTTTTTCCGTTTCTTGACGGTTTGAATAGTGTGACTTTACCATTTTCGAACTGGAAAAGAGCATCTTGAGCCGGGAGGTCAATATTGTAAGCTAATTGATTAAGCACTTCGTCGAGATATTCGAAATTAATATCAAGACTACTTGATAAATTTATTCCGACTGTATTGGCCTGCCATTTTTGATAGATATCTGAAAAGAAATTTCCTGATCGTCCGATAGAGTATGCTTGAACGCTAGATAATTTTCCATCAAAAGCGACTTTTAATTCTTTGCTTGAGACTGTAGCAATATTGTCTTCAGAAACTAGAGTAAATTTTATCTTTTCAAACGGCTTATTTTTTTGAGAAAAATATTCTTCAACTTCTATTGGTGTTTTTCCTCCAAAAGATACGTGGTCAATTTTTATTCCCGGATAGATTTTTAGTTGATATTTATTTTCATATTGATACAAAATAATAGCAATTAACGTAAGGCAAAAAATAAAAAGGGAAATAAGAGCTAAAAACACAGCAAGCCAAAACTTAGATTTTAACCTAACTGTCTTCTTTTTTTGATTTAATATATTTTTCTTGACCATATGCCTTTGTTGCGGTTATGATAGCATAAGGATGGATAATTTCACAAAGGATAAAAATGAAAACTCATCTTCTTCGGGAGAAATTTTTTCCAGCTCCACATCTTCTGCTTATCAAGAAGCTGTAAATGAGCCTATCGAAGCAGATGTTTCTCAACAGAGGCTTGCAGAGTCTGAAAATGAAACATCAGAGCAAGCACAAAGTGTCAAAATAGAAGAGAATCATGGTCAATTTGAATCACCTGTATCTGACTTTTCTGATTTATCTTCTTCAAACACCCCTCCTCTTGCCCCACCTCCTTTTGTGGAAAATAAGTTAAAGAAATTTTTTGTTTTAGGAATCATTTTTTGTTTTATTTTTTTGGTAATTTTTTTAGTATATAGATTAATTTCTTCTAGGAAATCTCAACAGCCTAAAAAAGATTCACAAATTGTTCTAACTTATTGGGGGTTGTGGGAAGAGGAAGAAAATATGAAGTTATTGATAGATGAATATCAAAAGAAACATAATAATATTCAGATTAAATATATTCAGCAGAGTCCTAAGCAATATCGAGAAATAGTCCAGGCGGCAATTGAAAGAGGTGAAGGACCGGATATTTTTAGATTTCATAATACCTGGATTCCAATGCTGGTGAATTATCTTTCTCCTGTACCCAAATCGATAATATCTGATAATCAATATGAACAGGTTTTTTATCCGGTAGTTACTTATGATTTAAAAGTTGGTGGTAATTATTATGGCATACCTTTGGAGATAGATGGACTTCTTCTTTATTATAACGAGGATATTATTAAAAGCGCTAATGTAGCCATACCTACTACTTGGATAGAGATGCAGGATATCGTTCCTAAAATTACCGTCAAGGAAAAAGGGAGAATTATTACTTCTGCGGTGGCGCTGGGAACCGCGGAAAATATTGAACATTTCAGCGATATTTTAACACTAATGATGCTTCAAAATGGTACTCAATTAACAAAATCGCTATTTAGCTGTGCGGACACATCTTCAAATTCTTGCGCGGTGGAAGCATTAAGTTTTTATCGGAAATTCGCTGAAGCTCCGAATAATACTTGGGATGAAACTCTAGAAAATTCTATTATTGCTTTTGCTGGTGGTAAAGTAGCAATGATTTTTGCTCCTTCTTGGCAAGTTTTTACAATTAAAGCAATGAATCCAAATTTGAATTTCAAAACCGCTGTAGTACCACAACTTCCCTGTCAAAGCCAAACTTGTCCTACTGTAAATCTTGCCAGTTACTGGGTGGAGGGGGTTTCAAGTAAAAGTAAAAACATCAGTGCCGCTTGGGAGTTCCTAAAGTATCTCTCGGAAAAAGAAAATCTTCAGAAAATGTACGAAGAACAAATGAAATCTAGAAAATATTTTGGTGAACCATATTCTAGAATAGACATGGGTCAATTACTGGTTGACAATTCATTTTTGGCTCCACTAATTGCTAGTGCCCCGACGATGAAATCATTTTATCTCATTTCAAGAACTTATGATGGAGATTCAGGCATAAATACAAGTTTGATTAATTATCTTAAAGATGCTGTTAATTCTCTTTCTCAAGGTGTTAGTCCGCAAACAGCTTTAGAGACAGCTGATAATGGATTTAAACAAGTTTTCTCCAGATTTGGAATTACCGCTTCTCAACAATGATTTTATGTTTTTATTAATTGAGGAAGCCATTATTAAGACATTGATATATGCTGATTTGTTTGATTATCCTTTAACAGAAAATGAAATATATAAAAGATTAATCGTTGAGGATAATAATACCAATATAAAACGTCAATTTAAAAAAGATATTCTATTTTTAGATTTTAAGGATAGGTCAAAAATAAAAGAAATAATAAGAAATTCAAAGTTCATAACCAAAAAAAAGAAACTCTATTGTTTAAAGGGGAGAGAAAAGATAATAGCGGTAAGAAAAGAGCGGGAAAGATTTTCTCAAAAAAAGATTGAGAAAGCTAGACGAATTTCTGCTTTTCTTAAAATTATTCCCACCGTAAAACTCATCGGCATTTCCGGAGCTTTAGCAATAAACAATGCTGATTTGGAAGATGATATTGATTTAGTTGTTGTTTCTTCTGCTAAGCGACTTTGGATTACAAGATTTTTGACTACATTTTTGATCGAATTACTTGGCAAACGCAGACATCCGCAAGATAGAGATGTAAGAGATAAATTTTGTTTAAATATGTATTTTGATGAAAATTATTTAGCGATTCCAAAGATAAAAAGAGATCTTTATTGTGCTTATGAAGTGCTGCAGATGAAAGTAATATATAGTAAAGACAATACTTATCAAAAATTCCTCTTTTTAAATAATTGGGTGACAAAATTTCTGCCAAATTTCAAAAAAATAGAAAATCTAAAAGAAAATAAAAAAGATAAAAAAAGAAATTCATTTGCGAGTTATTTTAATTTTTTTATCGGTCAATTTTTTAATCTTTTAGAGTATTTTTTACAGAAATTGCAGATTTGGTATATGAGTAAAAATAGAACAAAGGAATTGATCACCAAGGGAATTATCGGCTTTCATCCTCATGACGCGAGAATATGGATTTTGAATAATTATCAAAATAGGCTTAAAGAGTATAAACTGAATCTGGTGCAATATTAAACATAGCGCACTCCAATAAGATAAAACTTTTTAAGACAGTAAGAAATCAAGAATAGATAAGCATTTTTAGTAAAAGCTTCAATTCCTCTCGTTGATTCCTTTCCCAGATGGAATGTTCTTTTAAGAGAAGAAAAGAATCTCTCTATCTCTGTGCGAAGTTTTAGGATTGAGTGTTTGAATGTTCTTCCTACTGCTTTAAGTTTCCAATTGAAAAGATTGCCGTATCTGTTTCTCTTTCCTTTTGTTAGATTGCTTTTCTTTCTTATTGGTATTCCTGCTTTTGAGTTAAATCTCTTCATAATCCAGGCAATAATATCTGTGTCATCGTAAGCTTTATCAGCTAAGATATATCTATGTTTTTTAAGATAATATTGTGCTTTTTTAAAAAAGTGGGGTAAAAATCTTACCATCGGGTGGGCCACTAATCCATTGGTAATAATATATTCCGTCTTCCTCTCTCCCCGAGTATGTTTTAACAAATGAGGAATCTATGGCTACTTTTTCTCTCTCTTTTGATTAAGCCCAGACTTACCGCTTTCTTCACCATGTGGATAAAGATTTCTGGTAGATTTCTCTTGAGTGGAATATATTTTTCCAGCGAACCAAGGTTGTATAAGACATGTTAGCAAATTCTCCAACAGCTTTTTAATCCCAATTGGTTACCTTCTTAACCAATAACCAATTAAATATCACTTTCTTGGAATATCCAATCCTTCCACCTACAAATCCTTTTCGTGGGTAAAGTCTATTAATTATTCCTATATTAAGCTCCATAATGAATTTTATTTTTCTTGGTAAATGGTTTAAAACTATCATGGCAATAAGTCTCCTTTCTATGTCTCCTTTCTATTGTTGGAACAATATATTTAGGATGCCAACTGCTTATTTTATTGTCAAATCAGACTGCAGGTAGTTTCGAGCCAAACTTTTTAAACTGACCTCTTGACAAGAATTTTTTCTTTTTTTAAAATAGCACTCGTTATAATAAAGTGCCAAAATAAAAAAAAGGAGGTTGTTATATGGTGATAAAATCAAAATCAATTAAACCACTTTTTGATAATGTATTAATTAAACCACTTGAAGAAGAAACAAAAACTCCTTCAGGAATAGTTCTTCCAGACACAGCAAAAGAAAAGCCTCAAATAGGCAAAGTTATGGCTGTTGGTCCTGGCGGAATCACTGATGATGGAAAAAAGATTGCTATTGTAGTCAAAGTTGGTCAGAAAGTGATGTATAAGAAATGGGGTGGAAATGAAGTCAAAGTGGAAGGGGAAGAGTGGTTGTTGGTAGAACAAAAAGATATTTTAGCAGTTATTGAAGAATAAAAATTTTTAATTAGTTTTTTTAAAAAATAAAATTACTAAAATTAATATTTTAATTTTTAATTTAAGAAAAAAAGGAGGGATTAAAAAATATGGCAAAACAAATAAAATTTGCCGAAGATGCTAGGCAAAAATTAGTTTCAGGCATCAATATTTTAGCTAAAGCAGTTGTTACCACACTGGGTCCCAAAGGAAGAAATGTTGCGCTGGATAGGAAGTGGGGTGCTCCAAATGTAGTGCATGATGGTGTTACTGTTGCGAAAGAGATAGAGCTTGAAGATCCATTTGAAAATATGGGAGCTCAATTGATCAAAGAAGCTGCCAGTAAAACAAATGACGATACAGGAGATGGAACCACTACAGCTACTTTGCTAGCCCAAGCAATCATTAATAATGGATTAAAGCATATTACCGCTGGAGTAAATCCGATGATTTTAAAACACGGTTTAGACAAAGGTTTAGAAGCGGTGGTAGCTGAGATCAAAAAAATGGCTAAAAAAGTAAAAGATAAAAATGAAATTGCCCAAGTAGCGACAATATCAGCAGCCGATCCAGAAATAGGAAATTTGATTGCTGAAGCATTGGAGAAAGTCGGCAAAGATGGAGTTGTTACTGTTGAGGAAGGGAAAGGTTTGGCAATGGAGATAGATTACAAGGAAGGAATGGAATTTGATAAAGGATTTGCTTCTCCATATTTTGTCACCAATCCAGATAAAATGGAGGCAGAGGTTGAAGACACTTATATTTTAATCACTGATAAGAAAATTTCTTCTATTCAAGACCTTTTGCCTTTTTTAGAAAAATTTGTCAAGATCTCTAAAAATTTAGTGATTATTGCAGATGAGATAGAAGGCGAGGCACTGGCTACATTAGTAGTCAACAAATTGCGAGGCACATTTAACGCTTTAGCGGTAAAAGCTCCAGGTTTTGGTGACAGAAGGAAGGAAATGCTTGAAGATATTGCTATTCTTACTGGTGGTAAAGTAATATCTGAAGATTTAGGCAGAAAATTAGATAGTGTGACTGTGGAGGATTGTGGCAGAGCTGATAAAGTATGGGCAGACAAAGAGAACTGCAGAATTATCGGAGGAAAAGGAGATAAAAAAGCAATTGCTGCAAGGATTGCTCAAATAAAAAGAGAAATTGATGAAACTACCTCCGAATTTGACAAAGAGAAATTGCAAGAGAGACTGGCTAAACTTTCTGGAGGGGTAGCTGTTGTTAATGTGGGCGCAGCTACGGAGGTTGAGATGAAAGAGAAAAAAGAAAGAGTTAATGATGCAGTTTCAGCTACCAAAGCAGCAATTGAAGAAGGAATCGTTCCTGGCGGAGGAGTAACACTTATTAGAGCTCGTCAAGTACTTGAAAAAGTCAAAAAAGAGCTGAAATATGAGGATGAAAAAATAGGCATCGATATTCTCTATAAAGCTCTAGGAGAGCCAGTTAAATGGATTAGTAAAAATGCTGGAGCCGATGCCGGATGGGTATTGAGGAAAATAGAAGAAGCCAAAGAAATCGATTACGGATTCAATGCCTTAACTATGAAATTTGGTCCTATGATGACAGCTGGAATTGTAGATCCGGCAAAAGTGACTAGGTCGGCATTACAAAACGCCGTTTCAATTTCAGCTATGGTATTAACAACAGAGGCATTAATAACTGACATACCAGAAAAGAATCCGCCAAGTGGTGGATCTGCCGTGCCTCCTGGTGGGGGTATGGGAGATTATTAATTTTGGCTAGACAAAATAAAAAAATCATAAGCCCCGATTTATTCGGGGCTTTTGAAATAGAAAGGATGGATTATTTAAAATATTTATATTTAGGTTTCTTGAAAAAAACACATTGCAGTGATATATTTATAAAGTGAACAAAAGAGCTTTACTTGTAGCAATAATTCTTTTAATAGTCGTAACCTTTTCTGGGTTTCAATACATTTCTTTACGCTCAGCAAATAATTCCGGATTAAAAGTAATATCTAACCCACCAGCAAGTATTTTTTTAGATGATCGGTTAATTGGCAAGACTCCTTATGAAGGAAAATATAAGTCTGGAGAATATATAATCAAGCTTATTCCTGAAGAAGTTGCTACCAGCGCTTCATCGTGGCAAGGAAAAATAGTTCTTCAATCATCGCTTTTGACATTTATTAGAAGAGATTTAGGACCAAGTGAATTTACATCAGCAGGAGAAATACTATCGTTAGAAAAAATTTCCGGAAGTGAAGCTCAAATAGCAGTTTTGTCAACACCAGATGGAGCAACAGTTATTTTTGACGGTCAAGAAAAAGAAACCACACCACTTCTTCTTCGAGAAGTAAATCCAGGAGAACATGATATTACGCTCGTTTCACCAGGTTTTGTAAGTAGAACTATAAAAGTGCAAGCTACTCTAGGCTATAAACTAACGGTAAATTTTCAACTAGCCCTATTAAGCACTTCAGAATCAGCTCCAGAGACAACATCTATTCCAAAAGTTACTGGAGAGAAACAACAGTCAGAAGGATCTCAAGTGCTAATAAAAGACACACCGACAGGTTTTTTAAGAGTGAGAAGTGATCCTACCACCTCAGCCAGTGAAATAGCCAGAATAAAGCCAGGAGAGAAATATCAATTCATTGAGGAGAAAAATGGCTGGTATAAGATTATTTATGAAGAAGATAAAGAAGGCTGGATATCAGGTCGATACGCGGAGAAAACAGAATAGTACAGATAAGCATTATTATTAAAAAACTTCTTCTTCATTTTTTTGCCGCATTTTTTGTAAAAAATTTATCCAAGAAATAAATCCGAAGATGAGAACAATCATCAAAACACTAATAAATATTTTTTGTTTGCTGTTAAGAGATAAAGCCATTACTCCAAATATTATGCTGATCAACCAATAACAGAAAGCGATTCTTCTTTTTCCCCAGCCCATAGCTAATAGGTGGTGATGTAAATGACCAGAAGTTGCCCAAACAGGAGATTTGCCGCTAATAATTCTTTGAACCAACATAAAAATTGCATCTGTCATAGGCACTGCTAAAACCAAAAGAGCAGTGCCAACTTTACTAAAAGATAGTATAGAGATAATTCCCAACATAAAACCAGCCAGTGTTTTTCCGCCATAACCAGGCATAATTCTTTGCGGATAAAAATTCCAAGGAAGAAATCCAAGAAATGCGCCAGCTGTTAGAAAAGATAAAAAAGTTACCTGAAGCTGATTAGAATCTTGAGTAGCAAAACGTAGCGAGAGAAGACCAATAGTAAAAGCAGATATTGCTACAAAACCCGGTAATTGACCATCTACTCCGCCAGACCAGCCAACAATATTCATTGTCCAGACAATCCAGATAAGAGCAATAATATCAGCAATAATATTAAAAGTATAATTAGTATCACCGAAATGAAAGATTATTTTCCAACTATCTAAACGCAGAATGCCTCCGAAAGGATTAGTAATATAGGGAATATTGATGCCAACCCCAATTACTATTAAAGCCGCAATAACATTTGTTAATAGACGGATATATGGCGAACGATCTTTTTTATCATCCCAAAGCCCGACAAGTATTAAAACAATTGCGCTGATAACAATTCCTATTATTTGCTTGTTTTTCGGCAGTAAACACACGGGCAAGAATATACCTAGAAAAAGAGGTATTCCGCCGGCTCTTGGAATAATTCCTTTATGGGTATGCGCAGGGTGTGGTCTGGTATTTGGATTATCGACCAGATTAAATTTTTTAGCAAAATATATAGTAAAAGGAGTTAAAAGATAAGTGATTGTAGCAGAGATAAAGATTAATGATATTAAGGTTAACAACATTAGGTAATTAAAAGAAATATTTTTATATAAGTTGTTGTAAGCAGAAAGGTCAAGATTGTTCCCATAATAATTAAAACATAGCAAGCGATTTTTTCTTTGTTGTACAACATCGAACTAATAAAAAAATTGGCAAAGAAAAAAAATATAGAAAAGACGGGAATCATTAAGAAAAAAAAAGGACTAGCAAGTTGGTCGTTGCTTCGGGGAAGGGAATAAAATAGAGGGACTTGAGGAGGCAGCTGTTTCATTTTCCAAACAGTGAATCCGATATTAATTAAGGTTAGAAAGATAAAGACTTTAATATATTTGTGAATCAGTTTATCTTTATACAGTTCAAGAAATTTCTGTTTCATAAAATAATCTTTTCTAAAGTTTGGTTAAATAATAAAACTGTATGATAGAACCTTTTTGACTTATTGATTGATAATAATTTCAAAACTGCTGTCATCATGAATTAGAAATGTTTTAGAAGGCGCTGGGGGGAAAGTTTGCTTAGAAATATTGGGGAAAACTACTGTTGCGCCGATATAATATGGGATAGTAATATTTTGAGGGTTGTATACAAAAACTTGATCCGGATATTGATAGTAATAGACTGATTCTAAAAATCCTATAGGGGTTTGGGCATAGACAAAATCAGTTTGAATAGCGAGACGGTTAATTTCCTGAAAAGTACTTTTAAAGTCTGTTTTTTTATGATATTGAGGAAAAATACAATTTAGGTAGATAATGAAAGAAAACCAGATAGAAAGCACCAAATAACGTATTAGTTTATTTGAAATACTATATATCCCTATTGAAATAGCCATAATTTCAAAAACTGTAACAAAAATCATATATCTGTTAACATATATAGGACGCCTGATGACAGAGTAGCCAAGAATAAAAAAAAGCGGGACGAAAATAGGAGTTAAAAACATTAAAGATAATTTTTTATTTTTCCTGAAACCAAAATAGAAAAATACTAAGATAATAAAAGACAAGGTTGCGGTATAATTCCACCAGTTGCCAGGCGTGCCTTCATAACTGGTGAAAAGATTGGCGAGAACCGATTTGATTAGTTGGACATCGACAGGAAAAATCCATGAGTCTTTAGAACGGATAAACTGTAGAAAAAGAACTGGCAACCAAGGAAGAAAAAAAAGTAGAGGTTTGGCGGTTTTGAAGATATTTTTTTGGCTGGAGTTATTAAATAATAGTAAAAAAAGTATTAGCGAGACAACTACCAAGATAAAAAAAGAGTGGGTATAGAGTCCTAATACTGCTGTAATAGTATACCATTTCCAGTTTTTAAGATAAAAAAAGTAAAGACTTGCCATGGTTAAAAAAGCATAAAGAGAATACATTCTCATTTCAAAACTATAATATAGTAGCATTGGATTAAAAAGAGTAAAGAGAAAAACAAAAAAAGCAAATTTCTTATCGGTGATTTTTTTAGCCAGAAAGTAGGAGATATAGGCGCAGATTAGATGAAGGAAAAAAGAAAGAAGGCGCAGACCTTCATCGCTTTTTCCAACAATTTGCATCCAAAAATTAAGCAGTAGATAGTATAGCGGAGGATTAAAATCAGATGCAGTATTAATAATAATTTGGATGATGTTGGGTTTGGCCATAAAATAAGAAAATGCTTCGTCACGCCAGACTGACTGGATAAGATAATAAAATGGGGTATGAAATAAGACAAAATTTATAAGTGAAGAAAACATACTTCAGATTTTAAATCAGATTTTTCTATAGTTTTTCTGTCACTTTATATTCTAATCTTTTTCCCAAAAGAAGTCTTGTGTGAGCCTCAAGCGCTGGAAGAGATGAGAAGAAAAAAGAAACAACTGGTAGCATAATCCACTGAAAAAAAAGAAGAGGTGTCTTAGCCACAGAATAATTTTTCGGCTTTGCCGGGCGAGATTTTACATCTAATATAATTAACACAATTAGAAATATAGTAGTAATAGTGAGTATAAATCCAGACATACGAGGTAAATTATAACCTAATGCAGTTCTATTAAAAGCTGGATTGATAATTGCCGGAATAGAGGCTCCAAGAGTGACTAAGAAAAAAGAGGTAGGCCAAAATAAATGGGTTTCAATGATATGGAAAACTCGGAAAAGTTTAGGTAAAAGAGCTATTTGCGGTGTAGTAAAAAATTTCTCCAAGGCATAAGGTGCGTCTGTGACTCCCCATGCCCAGCGTTTTTCTTGTTCATAACGAGATTTAAATGCAGCCAAAAGATTTACTCCATTGACTGCATCTCTAGAGATAATAAGGTATATTGGAATAGTGCTCACTTTTTCGCCAAGTGTAAAAAAAGCCTGTAAAAAGATATGCCAATCCTCCGGAATAATATCTGTATCCCAATAGCCAATATTTTCCAACATTTTCAAGGATAACGAATATGTTGATATTTGAATTAAAGTGTCAGGTTTAGCCAGAAGGGATAATCTTACTATACTTGATAATGTTGCTTGAAGTCTTATGGTTAGGGGTACTTCCCAGAAATTGCTATAGAAAAGAACAGGAGCCCAGTAAAAATGAAAATATCTTTTTTCATCTGTCAAAAAAAGGTAAGTTAAATAAGAAAAATATTTTGTCGGCAGGAGAGAGTCTGCATCACAGGAGGTGACCGTGACGTAATCAGGATTAATTGACCTTTTTTTTATTTCTTTACTGATAAATCTAGCAGCCCAGGAGGAGTTGCTAGCTTTTCCTTTTACTTCACCCTTTAGATCAGGATGAAATGTGGCGGTAATCATTCCAAAGATATTTTTAAATTCAGATATTAAACAATTAGCTCTTTTTTTTGCCTCTTCACCTTCGCGTTCCTCCATAGCTAAAACAATAAAGATTCTTTTTCTTGGAAAATCCTGATTGGCCAGATATTTCAATGTCTTTCTGACTTTTTCAGTTTTTTCTTTGTAATTGGTAATAATTACTGCGTGATACATTTTAGAAAAACAGGAAAGTTTACATGATTTATTTAACCAGTTAATTTGGGCTAATTTTTTAAGCTTTATATAAGATAAAGTTGAAAGCAAGGCTACAGAAAGTGATTTGTAAAAAAAATAGATGTTAAAGCTAAGGATAAAATAAGCAACGACCGCTGGATGAAATGGAGAAAGCCAAACAGGAAGGGTAATGATTACCCAGGTAGTAACCGGTAAAATAATCTCTAATAATCGTCTCATGAAAGAGGGATATTTTTGAAAAAGGCATTTCATATCGCTTCATATTTTAACACATGTTTTTAGTGAAATCTAAACAAGTCAAGGGCGTTTTGAGTGGTTATTTTTGCTATGGAGCGAGGTCTTTTACGAAAAATTTTAGCAATAAATGAAATAATATAAGTAAGGTTTTTAGGTTCGTTGCGCTCTCCTCTTAACGGGACGGGAGTAAGAAAAGGGGAATCAGTTTCTACTAAAATAAAATTCAGAGGGGTCATTTTTATTAATGAGAGAAAAGCTATATTTTCTGGATAGGTAATATTGCCGTCAAATCCGACATAATATCCAAGTTTAAGCGCTTTTTGAAGATGTTTTTTTTCTCCACTAAAACAATGAAAAACTCCTCTTAGTTTGGTATTTTTAAATGAGTCCAGAATAGACAATAAATCATTAAACGCATCACGACAATGAAGAATTAAAGGTTTTTTTATTTTTAAAGCAAGATCTAGCTGTATTTGTAATAATTCTTTTTGTTTTATTTTATCTTTAGTCGATATCGGAGGGTATCCATGATAATGATAATAATCCAAACCTATCTCTCCGATAGCGACAGTCTTTTTTTGTTTAGCTAGATCAAATAGATTTTTCTTAATAAGATCAAATTCGATATTACTTTTAGGCAGATGATGAGGATGAATGCCTATAGCTGCATAACAGGAAGAATATTTTTGCGCGATCTCGACAGCTTTTTTGCTTGAATCGATATTTGCTCCTGGAATAATTATTTTTTTAATTTTATTACAACTAGTTCTTTTTATTACCTTATCTAAATCTTTAGCGAAAGCTTTAAAGTTTAAATGAGCATGGGTGTCTATTAGCATATTAGAGAATAATAAAAAAATATTAATTTATTCTTGGAAAAAGCGGCTTTTCTGGAATAATTTCAGATCGGGAAAATTGACTTCGAATTCTCTCAGAAGTCTGGGGTAGGAAAGGTTCAAGAAGCACTGCTATTTCCAATATCTTAATAATTATGGGCAAAAGGGTATTTATTAACTTATTCTCTTTAAGATTCCAGGGTTTCTTCTGATCAATTTCTTTATTAATTGACGTAAGTTGTTTAAATAGATAATCTAGACATTCGTGAAAGCGAAAAGATTCAAATTTTACTAAATAGAACTGATATTTTTTTCGGCTGATTAATTGATTGTATGATTCAGAATTTAATTTTTTCCTCCGAAAATTTATTTTTGAAGCTAGTTTAGCTACGCGGGAAATTAAATTTCCCAAATTATTAGCTAAATCAGCGTTATAAAGCTCTTTAAATCTATGTTGGGAAAAATCACCATCTGCGAAGCTAGGAATCTCCCTTAGTAAGTAATAGCGCAGCGGATCGGTTCCATATTTGTCAATCAAAATAAAAGGATTAATAATATTTCCGATTGTTTTACTCATTTTCTGTCCTTCGATGGTAAGATATCCATGGACAAAAATTGATTTAGGCAACGCTAATTTAGCAGACATTAATATCGCTGGCCAATAAACAGCATGAAATCGAATAATACCTTTACCAATTACATGGATATCAGCCGGCCAAAATTTTTTATATAGATTTTCCTTCCAGCAGAATCCTATTCCGGTTTGATAGACATTTAAAGCGTCAAACCAGACATACATAATTTGTCTGGGGTCCTTTGGTACAGGCACGCCCCAATTTTTTGCTCTTTTTTTACTTCTCGAGATGGAAAAATCTTCAAGACCGGAGCGGATAAAAGACAAAACTTCATTTTTTCTTTCTGGCGGGAAGATTTTCAACTTATCAGAAGAAATTAATTTATCCAATAAAGCTTGATATTTTGACAGTCTAAAAAAATAATTTTCTTCCTCGATTTCTTGAGCTTTAGCAAGATGTTCCAGACAATAGCCATCTGGCGTTAAATCGTCTTTTGTGTAAAAAGTTTCACAACCAACGCAATATAGACCTTTATATTTTTTTTTATAGATATCTCCAGATTTATCACACAGTTGCCAGAGCTTTTGACTTCCTTGAAAATGATTTTTACTGCTGGATCTTTGAAATATATCAAATCTGGTATTGAGTTTTTTTATTAATTTTTTAAATATTTTAGCGTTTTTGTCGCACAATTTTTTAATTGAGACTCCTTCTTTTTCTGCCGCTTGAACATTTTTTAGTGAATTTTCGTCTGCTCCAGTAAGAAGTACGGTCTCTTCGCCCAACAACCGATGATGTCTAGCAATTACATCACACTGAACAAATTCGAGAGCATGACCTAAATGAGGTGATGCGTTGACGTATGGGATTGCAGCTGTAAGATAATACTTTTTATTCATATAGAGGATTATAGCAATAACATCTTTATTTTTGAAGCGATAGAATCACCAGATTTTTTTGTGGCTATTTTTTGAAATATATTTCTAGACAAACAAAAATGCTTAGAAGTAAGAGAATGTTTAATAAGTTATCGATTTTAAATTGTTTAAGTATTAAATAAGATAAGATTATTGATGTCCAAACTAGGCTTCTTGTAATAGAAAAAAAATTTTTTAGAGTAAAAAAAAGAGAAAAAAGAAGCAACAGATAAAATCCAATCAAGATAGTGGGAGTTTCCGGAGGAAAAAAGTAGGTATAAATTAGAAATAATAACCAGAAGAGAAAAGATTGAAGACAGTTTTTCTTTTTTATATTTCTTCGCATAATTTTATTTTAAATAGTTTAGTGTTAGAATTAAACGACAGAAAGAAATAGTAATTTGATTATCAAATTGAAATGAGATTAGAAATATTGATTATTTGTTTATTTTTATTTGTAGGATTTGGATCGCTCATTTTTCTTATTAGAAAATGGTTGATTGAATTTTATCAGAAACAACGGCCATCTGAAGAAATTATAGAGTGGCTAAAAAGCACCAATCAGAGGCTAGATCAACAAAACAAAAATATTACCGCTTCTCTTCAATCTTCGACTAAAGCTTTGAATGAAAGGTTAGACAATGCAGCCAGATTTATTGCAGCAGTACAAAAAAATATTGGAGAGATGAGCGAGATAGGACGAGGTATGAAAGAGCTTCAGGAATTTTTGAAAAGTCCAAAATTAAGAGGGAATATCGGCGAGCAGATATTAAGGGAACTTCTGCAACAATTGCTTCCCAAACAGTCTTTTCTTTTACAATATAGTTTTAAATCAGGAGCCACAGTTGATGCAGCAATCAAAACGGCCAGCGGCATTATACCTGTTGATTCAAAATTTCCGATGGAAAACTTCCGAAAAATGATCAATTGTCAGGAAGAAAAGGAAAAAAAATTTTTGAGAAATGAATTTGAGAAAGACGTTAAAAAACATATAGATGACATTTCCAAAAAATATATTTTAACCGAAGAAGGGACGATAGATTATGCCCTAATGTATTTACCTAGTGAAGCGGTATATTACGAAGTGGTAAATACCCCAAAACTATTTGAGTATAGTGCTGAAAAAAGAGTCCTGCCAGTTTCACCGACAACTTTTTACGCTTATCTTAGAGCAATTCTGATGTCATTTGAAGGGCAGAAAATAGAAAAAAAAGCCAGACAGATTTTGCAAACGATAAGAGCGGTGCAGAAAGACTATATTAAAGTAGAAGACAATTTAGGCGTTTTAAGCAGACATATCAATAACGCCTATAATCAATTAAGCAATGTAGTTTCAAGTTTCGCTCTTTTAGGACAGAAATTATCATCAACTCAAACTCTGGAAGAAGGGGAAAATAACGAGAGAAAGCAGCCAATGATCTCCTGATAAATTTTTTCCAAGTTTAGTATGGAATTTATAAATAAGAAGAAGTTGAATAAAGAGCAGATTGAAGCAATAAAATATAATAGAGGCCCACTTCTTATTATCGCCGGTGCTGGTACAGGTAAAACTACAGTTTTAACTGAAAGAATAAAATGGTTAATTACCACAGATCAGGCAAAGCCTGGCGAAATACTAGCTCTTACTTTTACTCAAAAAGCCGCTATTGAGATGGAAGAAAGAGTTGATATTGTTCTTCCTTATGGTTTAAGCCAAATCTGGATAACCACATTTCATGCTTTTGGAGAAAAAGTCCTTCGGCAAGAAGCTATGCATATTGGTCTTGATTCAGGATACAAATTAATGACGGAAGCAGAAGCGGTAATATTTTTTCGAAAGAATCTTTTTAAATTTAATCTAAATTATTTTCGATCACTAGGCAATCCTAATAAATTTATCGAAGGGATATTGCAGCATTTCAACAGATTAAAAGATGAGGATATAACTCCACCTCAATATATTAAATGGGTTCAAATTCAACAGTCAAAAATTGATAGTAAAAATTTTACTAACGAGGAAAAGTTAAATATAGAAAAATATTCAGAATTAGCTTTGGCTTATCAAAAATATGAAGAGTTAAAAATAAAAGAAGGGGTGATAGATTTTTCGGATTTAATCGCCCAGACATTGACTCTTTTTCGTAAGAGAAAAAATGTGCTTCGGGAATATCAAGAAAGATTTAAATACATCCTAATAGATGAATTCCAAGATACAAATTTTGCCCAAAATGAACTAGCTGTTCTTTTAGCGGGGAAAAGAAAAAATATTACAGTCGTAGGGGATGACGATCAGGCTATTTACAGGTGGAGAGGAGCTGCTGTGTCTAATATCATTCAGTTTAAAAAGCGTTTTCCAAAAACCAAAATTATTGTTTTGAGTAAAAATTATCGTTCAACTCAAAAAATATTAGATAGTTCCTATCGCTTAATTCAATTTAACAATCCTGACAGGCTTGAAGTTAAAGAGGGAATAGTCAAAAAATTAATTGCCCAAAGAAAGGTAGTAGGTGAAGAGATTGGATTTATTTATACTCAGAGAGTAGAAGACGAGGCTGCAGAAGTTGTCAAAAGAATAGAAAATCTTAAAAAGAGCAGTAGGAATAGACTAGGAGATGAAATATATAAGTGGCGTGACTTTGCTTTATTATTAAGAGCCAATAACCAGTTTGAATTTTTCTCTAGAGCTTTTCATCGGGCTGGTATTCCCTATCAATTTTTAGGTCCAGGAATGCTTTTTCGTCAGAGCGAAGTAAAAGATTTAATTGCCTATCTAAAATTACTCAATGATTTCACTGATTCTATAGCAGTTTTTCGAGTTTTATCGATGTCTGTTTTTGGAATTTCTGCGCGTGATCTAACAGCTATAAATAGTTTTGCCCAAAAAGTAGGCATTTCTATTTTTGAGGCGATAGAAGCTATAGTTGCTAATGAAGTAAATGATCAAAATCATTGGAGCAAAAAGAATAATTATGATCGTTATCTTCCATTTATAAGTAAAAAAACAAAAGAGACATTGATAGTATTTTTAAGAATGGTAAATCGACATCTGGAGTTGGTGAGAAAAGAAACCGCTGGACAAATTCTTTATTTTTTTTTAGAAGAAACTGGAATACTCAAGAGGCTAACTAAATTTTCCACAGTAAAAGAAGAAAGAACAGCTTTAAATATTTCTAAATTTTTTAATAAATTGAAAACATATGAGATTGAACATGAGGATGCAAGTGTCCAATCTGTGGTAGATTGGATTAATATGTCGATGGAGTTAGGAGAAAGTCCTCTGGCAGCAGATATTGATTGGACGGAAAATGACGCAGTCAATATTCTTACCGTTCACTCATCCAAGGGACTGGAATTTCCTGTTGTTTTTTTAGTGAATCTAGTAAATCAGCGATTCCCTACGCTAGAACGTAAAGAACGTATTCCAATTCCAGATGAATTAATTAAAGAAATTTTACCAGAGGGAGATTATCATTTAGAAGAAGAAAGGCGTCTTTTTTATGTCGGCATGACTAGAGCAAAAGATTATCTTTTTTTTACTGCTTCGAAATATTACGGCGAAGGAAAACGAGAAAGACAGATATCAACTTTCGTTAGAGAAGCACTTTCTAGGAGAAATTTTGAAAAAGAATTGCTTCAGAATACTTCTGAAGGGCGACAATTGTCATTAATTGAGTGGAAGAAAAAAGAATCAAAAGTAAAAAAAGTAGAAAAACCATTAATAGATTATTTTTCCTATTCCCAAATCAATACTTTTCTTACTTGTCCACTTCAATATAAATATAAATATATCTTAAAAATTCCCGTTCCTCCCTCAGCTGCCGGTTCATTTGGCACTTCAATGCATATGGCTCTTGAGCAATTCTATTCTAAAGTAAAAAAAGGGGAGAAGCCGGAAAAGAAAGATTTATTAGAGTTATTAAATAAGGTATGGTTGCCCATAGGATACGGATCGCTATCCTATGAAAAGAAGATGAAAAAAAGAGGAGAGGTTATGTTAGCTTCTTATTACGATAAATTTTATCAGCCGGATATTATTCCCAAAGATCTGGAGTTTATGTTTAAGATAAAATTAACCCCAAATTTAAAAATCGGCGGAAAAATCGATAGAGTTGATGAAACAAAAGAGGGTAAATTAGAAATTATCGATTATAAAACAGGCAAACGACCCTCTGACAAAGAGATTAAAGAGGATTTACAGATGAGTATATATGCTTTAGTAGCTATAGATAAAGGTATTTATCATAAAAAACCTAATGATATTATTTTATCGTTTTATTTTCTTGATTCTATTGAAAAAGTATCTTCAACTAGAGAAAAACAACAACTAGAAGAAACAAAAAAGAAGCTAGTGAAAATTACGCAAGAAATAGCTTTAAGCCAGTTTGAGCCAAAAGTAGGCAAATGGTGTGATTTTTGCGATTTCCGCCTTATTTGCGAAGCTTGGCGATAATTCCTATTGAATTCTGTGAAAAAAAATATTAATCTTAAGTTAGTAAAGATTTATAAAAAAATGAATCGAGAAAAAATTTTTTATTTATTGAAAGAAAAAAAGACAATCTTTTTATTTTTGGGAATTACTATATGTTTGATTGTAATTTTATTGCTTTTAGGAATAAAAAATAAGCAAAAAAAGATAGCTACGTGTAATACTAATACCTGCCCATCTGGTTGTTGTATTGACGATCAATGTCTCACTAAAAACTTTTCTCAAGCTGGATATACCTGTTTAGGACAAAATAATTGGATAGATTCTGAGGGGAAAATAATTTCAGTTTTACCAGCCGAGATTATAAGCAAGATTGAAGATTCAATCTCTTTAACAAAGCAAATTCCCCAAAATATTTCTGTTGCAGAACAGGACAACGAGTTAATAAATTTGGATCAACAAAAAAAAATTTGTGATTACTCCGTCAGTGTATTATTGCCAGTAAATAATGTTTTGTGGATAGGAAGCGACACAGACGGTTTATACGTACTAGAAAATGAGAATATTAGGAAAATAAATACTAATATTCAGGTTTTTAGTCTATTGCCTGACGATAAAAACCGATTAATAGTAGGATATATCAAGTTTCAACAAAAGCCTGTTACAGAACAAAAGAATGACAAAGGAGAAATAATCGTTACATATAGTAAGCCTGTATTTTTAGAAGGAGAAAAAGAAATAGGAATAGGTTTATGGGATGGATTAAGATGGCGAGTAATCTATAATAGAGACACTGCTTGGGGATTAGCAAAAATTAACGACGATGGATTCTATTTTTCGACCAATAAAGGTGTTTTCTTTTTAAAAGATGGAAAGTCTATAAGTATTGGTCCCGAAGATATTTTGTCCTTTGGGATGTTAAGCGAAAATAAAACAATATTTTTAGGTGCAATGGGAGGTATATGGTCTTATACAAATAACAAATGGAATCAGGTACTAAAATTGGACAATAATAAGGTATTTTCTTTTCATAAAACAATTAAAGGCGACATATATGCGGCTACCGCTGTAGGTTTATATAGTTCTGTTGATGGATTAGTATGGCAAGCAATTGGAGACAAAAAAGAAATCACAGCGGTTAGCTCAGACTCTTCAGGTAGAATTTTTATTGGTGGATCAGAAGGACTATATTATATTAAAAATAACAGATTGATAAAACTTACTGGCAGGATAGATGTTCAGGCTTTAGCTTTTTATAATGGAATACTCTATGTTGGAACAAATAGTGGACTTTGGTCAATAAATCTAGAAAAAGATATATTATGACAAAAAGAATATATTTTTACACAAACATTTTTATTTTTTTTCTGATAATAGGGTTGTTGTATTTAAAAATATTAAAAGTTACCGGTAATTCTATAAGCAAAGTTAGTGCATTCGGGCCGGGTGGATTTTGCACGACAGATTGCGGTAGCGTAGATCCCTTAGAGTTTGATGATAATGGTTCTCGCGGATGTAAACCTTTAGCAAGAATAATTATTGACGCTTGGGGAGAAATCTGTGACGGAGGTAGAGAGCTTGGTCGAAGTATTTTTCTTTTCTCTAACATACATTGTCATTCGTGTAGTACACCTCACACTGTAACGATTTATGCACCATCTCCATTTCCTTGTATTCCTGAAGATCCTTCGATAATATGCACTTTCCAGCCATCTTCTATAGATGTGCTTATTCCTGCAAATTCTAGTTGGAATGGAGGAAAAGTTTTTACAAAGGTCTATTTTTGCACTTACTTGTCTCCTGCTGTAAGTCCATCTATAACTCCATCATTAACTCCTCCTATAGATACACCTACTTTAACTCCTGCTCCGCTTGTATGTAATGACATATGTACTTTGTCAACTTCTGACTGTCCAGAAGGATTAGAGTGTATTTGTCCGACAGGGACTTCTTGTTCAGCAGGAGAAGGTTATTGTCGAAATCCGATTTGCCCGGAAAATAATGATTGTGTCTGTCCGAGTCCTACTCCTACCTTTACTCCTAGCCCTACTCCTCCAGCCAAATGCTCCTGTGATTCTATGGTCTATAGTGGGACTGTGGCAGCGGGGAGTACTCTGACATTTACTACCTATGCTACGGCCGATATTCCTGAAACTACCTATGTTTTGCATATGATTTATCATGTAGAGCAGGATGGAACAGAGATATTGGTTTCTTCTCCTATTCCTGCTATAGAGGAACCAAGTGGCTCTGGCAGATATTATACTAACTGGGATTGGACTATTCCTGCAGATTGGAGCGGGTCAACACATTTCAGAATCTGGGCAGAAATAGTTTGCGCCTATAAACAAGCTTACCTGCCAACAAATACCTATTCAAAGATAGCTGTTCTTGGTGTTAGCACTCCTTATAAAAGAGTAAGTTTCTTAGATATTCTATCCAGAGCTTTCAGATCACTTTTTGGTTTGTCTTCATCAACACCAACACCTACACCAACTTCTATGATGGCACCAATACCTACTACCTCACAATCAAGAATAAAACCGCTAGGATACTCTTTTATTGCACCAACAGATCCTTCTCTAAAGCTAGGTACTTTTTTACCAGTTTGTCCTACTCCTTACGTTTTACCAGGTTGCAAAGAGGTAAATATCTATATGGAGAAGTGTGATTAAGAATTTGATGATGTTTTTATAAAATAGAGATAGACACCACTCCCAAAAATAATTGAGGTAAAACTGATTCCCAAAAGCAGTTTTGTTGTTGTTGCATCGCCTGCTATTGGTGGAGAGGAAGGATAGGTAGGATTTGGCGGTGAAGTGGGGAAAGCTGTGTTGGTTGGGCAGATTGTAGCTTCACATGTTGGTCCAAAAGTGGTTTGAGAAAACGCCGCACTTGAACTTATCGCAAACATGAAAAAGATAAAAATCAATGAAGTAGATATTCGGGAAATCATATAATATCTCTATTGTGTTGCATTATAATAAAAGTGTCAAGTAGTTAATGAAAGTTAAGATAAAATTAGATTATAATTTAGTTTAAAAGAAAATTTGACATAGTATAGCTCTAATTTTCTATGGGAAAGATATTATTTTTTTTTCTTTCTTTTTATTTTATATTTAATCCCAGGCCAATATTGGCGGCTAATCAAAATATAGAAGAATTAGCTTTTTGTTTAAGAGAAAAAAAATTCATAATGTATGGGAGTAATCATTGTGCCGCTTGTGCGATACAGCGAGAGTATTTTAGAGATAGTTTTAAACAAATTTTATACATCAATTGCGATGAAAATAAAAAACTATGTCAGGAAAAAAATATCAATTCCTATCCAACTTGGGAAGATAGATATGGAACTAAATACAAAGGAGCAATATCTCCAGATATATTGGGGCAATTATCAAATTGCTCAGTCAGAATAGATAAATCTCAATCTAAAACTTCAACGATTAATCTTAATCAGATAATTGCTGCCTTTTTTGCCGGGCTCTTATCATTTCTTGCTCCTTGTTTGCTTCCTCTTTTTCCTGCTTATTTTTCAGTGATAACTGGTTTTACTTTTACCGACCTTTATGGTTTAGATTTTTCTACAATAAGACCAAGAGTAGTCATTTCTAGTCTTTTCTTTATTTCCGGGTTTTCTTTTGTATATACCTTTTTAGGAGCTACCGGATCAGTAGTCGGACAATTAATAGATAATTATCTGCCGATATCATTAAAAATAAGCGGAGTCGTATTAATCGTACTTGGTTTTATGCAAACAGGAATAATTAAAATTCATGCTCTGCAATTTGATTTTGCTTGGAAAGTGCAGAAACGGTTGGCTAATTTAGGCTTTGCTACTGCTTTTATCACCGGGGTGGCAGCAGCTTTATCATGGATTCCGTGTGTGAGTCCTCTTTTAGCTCCGATTTTGCTTCTGGCAACTGTTAGTGAAACGGCGTTATTGGGAGCATTTTATCTTTTTATTTATTCTTTAGGATTAACTTTACCTTTTATCTTGGGAAGCATATTTTTTCCCAATATAGTCAATATCTTAAAAGATTATCGTCGATTATTTCATTTATTGTCTGTAATGGCGGGTATTTTTCTTATTATGTTCGGGTCGATATTGATAATTGGGTATTATCGGCAATTTATAGATTTTTTCAATAACTATCTCTCTTTATTTTTGAAAAGATAGCTTCAATTAGATTACTATTTACTAGTTATTTTTGAGTTATTTAAATAAATGAAATAAAAAACGAGTAGTAAAATTTTCTAAATATTGTATTTTTTTTCCACCGAATCCCTCTTTGAATTTGGTAAATCCTCTCCAGGATGAAGAAGCTTTAGGGAATCGTTCATCATAAATTCCTTCGAAATCAAATCTATCACAGCCTCGATTTTTTGACAGTTTTAATGCTTCCCAAACTAATAGAGAAGGAGCATACATTTTTTTCCCAATTTTTGTTGAAGAAGCAAACCAATAATAAGCAATTCGTTTATAAAATATAAGCAAAATTCCTGCTAATGGTTTTTTTCCGCAGTATTGATAGGCTAAAAGCAATGAGGCGTTTTGAGGAAAGAAAGTATTCCATAAAATTTCTGTTTCAGAGTCAATCAAAAAACTAAAAGGGAAATATTGTTGTTTGCGAATATTTATAAATTCAGAGATATCAGTCGATTCTTTTACAAAAATTTTATTTTTGACAGCTTTTCTTATGGCTCGTCTTTTTGCCTGGATGAGATTGTTAAATAAATCAGTTTCATTTTTTGTTAAATCAATATGAATAGTAGTTGTAGGATTAAAAGGATTTTTTTCTATAATAAATCCATTTTTGCTTAATTCATTTTTAAGATATAAAGATTGTTTATCGGAAGAAAAAACATTCGGTGAAATCTTTAGGATAAAGATATTATTTTTTTTAATATATTTATTAATTTTTGCCAAAGGTATTGGAATATTGATTCTCGGCAGTTTGGCAAAATAACCAAATAAAGGGAATTTTTTTAAATAAATATAATTTTTCTCTATTTTATCTACTTTCCAATTAAGTTTCTCCATAAAATTAGCGAAGTCTGGAGATTGGCGGATATCATGAGACATAAAAGTTTTATTTATTATGAGAAATTCTGTTAATTTTTTCTATTATTATATTTAATTTTTCATTTTCCCCAGTAATTTTATATAAATCTCTTAAGGCAAAATAACTAAAATAAAAATTTGGATCGATAGCCAATGCCTTGAGATATTCTTCTTCTGCTTTTTTGTAATTAGCTAATTCTTTATAAAGATTAGCTAAATTATGATGAGTATTTGGATAAACATCTGCTACTTCAATTATCTTCTTATATTCAGCAATAGCCACCTCAATCATGCCTTTTTCTGCAAATGACATAGCTAGATTATGGCGCATGGGAATATTTCCCGGTGATTGTTTTAAACTTTTTGTGTAGAAAGTAATAGGATCAGACCAATCCGAATTTCTTATTCTGGTACGTAATAGAAGCGACAGACAGATAATGGTTCCTATTACTATTATTATGGTTTGCATCTTTTTGTATTTTTGCCAAAAAGAATAAAATACTGATGCAACAATAAGAAAAAAACCAAATGAAGGCAGATAAAGGTAATGTTCTGCAATAATGCTGTTAATTGGGATAAGACCGGAAACAGGCAACAAAGATAAGAGAAACCAACAGCATGAGAAGATAATTAATTTATTTTTTATTTTGCTTTTAATAATCGAAGTCAAAAAAATGATAACCAAAAGAATAAATAAAATAACCCAGAAGTTAAATGGATTGGTTATATATTTTATTTCTCGGGAAAAGATTAATTCTTTGGGGAAAATAAGCATTGCGAAATAGTCAAAAAATACTTTAGAAAAGGTATAGATTCTTACAAGGATATTTTGACTATAGATTGTCGGTTTTTCATAAAAATTGAGTGTATTAGCAAAATTTAAGATGGTTAAACGGAGAAGGAAATAGACAAAATTTATTAAAAAAATAATCAGAAAAATCAAAGATTTTTTTTCTTTCGTTATAATAATTTTATTATTCCAAATTACTGTAATTAGCCAGATGAGAAATGGCAATATTACCGCACTTTCTTTTGATAATAGGGCTAAAATAAATAAAAAAAGCCCGCAAAGATAATAGGCGAAATGATCTTTATAAAAAAAATAGTATATCAGACAAAGTAGACTTGAAAGGCAGAAAAAAGAATAAAGAAGATCAGTTCTTCCAGAAGCATAGGCGACTGCTTCTGTTTGAATGGGGTGAATAATAAATAAAAGCGAAGTAATAAATGATAAGATACGACGGGAAAAAAGTTTAAAAGTAAGATAGTAAAGCAAAATTCCATTAAGACAATGAAGAATAATACTAGTGAGATGATATCCAAAAGGATTTTTTTTCCAAAATAAATGATCTAGAGCAAATGAAGTGATCAGCACCGGTCTATACATATTGCTGGATTTTCCTGCTCCGGCTACCATGTTTGTAATAAAATATTGCGGAAAAAATTTTATATTTGCTACATAAACATTTCGATAAATTAATTCTTCATCATCATAAAAAAGTTGATTGGATAAGATATTAGAATACGCAATAAAAGAAATTACAATCAGGGAAAGAATAACAAGTAGATTCGCCCGAAGATTAAATCGAAATTGATTAAACATTATAAAATAATTATTTAAGATGAATTCTTACTTTAAGTGCTGTTTGTCTAATAAAAAAGATAAGGTTGTAGATTCGATATAACAGTGGATTAATTATCAAATCATAACTGCCTATAAATTCAACTAATTTGGGAGCATAGCCTTGTTTGAAACGATGAAAACCATACCAAGGATCTTGAATTGATGCCTTAGGCCCAAGCGCTCCCCACATATCAAAAATAGTTGCCCCTTTTCTTTTGCCAAAACGAATAGCTTCCCACATTAAAAGATTAGAAGCCATTAAATTTTTATATTTACCTGATGAGCCACCATAAGGATAATACAATTTGTTATTAAAAAGAAACACTATCCAAGCGGCCAGTGTTTGAGTTTTATTTTTATCATAATAAACAGCTGAGATAAGGTGAGCAATTCCGGCAGGTCTAAGAGTTTTCCACATCAGCCGATGGTATTTTTGACTATGGGCATAAAATTTCTGTCTTTTAGTTGTTAAAGAAAGTAATTTTAGATATATTTCAAAAGCTTTATCAGAGTAATCAAAGGCAATTTTAACATTGTGTTTTTGAGCTACCTTAATATTGTATCGAGTTTTTGGATGCATCTTTTTTAATAATTCTTCTTCACTTTGATTCAGATCAAGCTGAAAGCTAAATTTGCTAAAAAGAGGATGAGGAGAAGACACGACATTTTTTTTCAGAAAATAGTTATCTAATTTATGATCTTCTTTTATTACATTAGGTTCGATTTTTATAAAGATACATTTTTTCTCTTTTCCTATTTCATAGAGTTTGTTAAGCATTTCTTTACTAGGAAGATTGCCTTTAGGGAAATAACCAATTTTGAAATTCGTCAACGGCACAGGATGAAAAGTAATTTGGGCAGTTTCTACCAATTTATTGTTCAGATATTTTCCCAATCTTAATATTTCAATTCCAGTTTTTTTTCTAAATTCACCCCATTCCCATGATTGTAACGGGTGTGAAGCCAACTGATTAAATTTTTTCTTATCTTTACTCTTTATCTCTTTGATTAGCATACTTCTTTTGATTTTTTACTAATAAATGTTATCATATTCTTGCTTATGACAAAAAAAGCAAAAAATAATACTAAAAAAAATTTTCAAGACTGCTGTCTTTTGGCTAAAACAAAATCATGGGCAGTAGGTATATTTGTATTATTAATTTTAATAGTTTTTTTGTTTAACAGAAACAATATCAATATTAAATCATTTATTTCTAATCTAAATCCAGCCATAATGCTTTCTCCTACTCCTACAAATGATTTTTTGGCCCCAGATGATATGGTTTTTGATCAGAAGAAATATTTAGACAAGGCAATCAGCGATTTATCAGATAAGCTTCAAGTAGATCAACAGGAAATCAGTATTGTTAGTGTGGAAAGACATAATTTTAATGACGCCAGTTTAGGTTGCCCAGAAAAGGGAAAATCATATGCTCAGATGATTATTGCTGGTTATATTATTGTTTTAAAATACGGTGATACTGATTACGTTTATCATGGCGGTTTAGACCGTGTTGTTACTTGTAAAAAAAATTAACTCAGGTGGGATTTCAGATAAAAAGCGGGAAATCTGATTAAAATTTATTTTACCAAAATAGAGCCTTTTTTTTGCATATGTTAAATAAAGTCTTTCTTTTGCTCTTGTTATACCTACATAACAAAGTCTTCTTTCTTCTTCAAGACTGTCTGATTCGAATAAAGCCTTGGCATGGGGAAATAATCCTTCCTCCATCCCTACTAAGAAGACATGATTAAATTCTAGTCCTTTTGCAGCATGAATAGTCATCAAAGTTATAGTGTTTATGTGGTGGTGATAGATTGCTTTATCGGAGGGAAGATACTCTAATTCCAGCAGTGAAATATTTTCTAGGAAATTATTTAATTTTGTAAATTTTGTTGCCACTGATCGAAGTTCCATAATGTTTTCTAAAAGGGATAGATCCTCTGGATTCTCTCGATCAAATTTATTGAGATATTTTGTAGTTTTCAGGAGCTGATCTAGTATATCAAGCGTCGTAAGTTCTTTTTGATTAGAATGTAGATTATATTGCTTAGAAAATTGTAGAAAACTTTCTAATTTTTTTTTACCTAATTTTTCGATTCGTTTATATGAGAGGCTGTCTTTTGGATTGATTAATAATTTTAAGAACGAAATAATATCTTTTATTTCTTTTCTTTCATAAAATTTTACTCCACCAACCAAACAATAAGGTAATCCTTTCTGTAAAAGAGCCTCTTCAACTGCTCGGCTTTGGGCGTTAGTGCGGTATAAAATAGCGGCTTTTGAATAAGAAAAACTTTTGTTGCTGGAGACTAACTTTTGTAACTGATTGGTGACAAATAAAGCTTCATCGTGTTCATCTTCTGCCTGATAGACGACAATTTTCTCTCCTCGATTTTTAGTAGTCCAGAGTTTAAGGATTGGATGGGATTGATTGTTAGAGATAATTGAATATGCGGCATCTAAGATATTTTGAGTTGAACGATAATTCTGTACAAGGTTAAAAATACTTACATTAGGATAGTCTTTTTGAAAATTGAGAATGTTTCTAAAGTCTGCGCCTCTAAAATTATAAATACTTTGTGCCGCATCACCGACTACACAGATATTCTTCCATCTTTTTGCCAGTATTTTTGTTAATAAATATTGAGCATGATTAGTATCTTGATATTCATCTATCAGAATATATCTAAATAAATCTTGATAATATTGAGCCGTTTGTTGATTTTTATCTAAAAGTTCTATTGTTTTTAGTATCAGATCATCGAAATCAAGCGCATTATTTAATTTAAGACTCTTCTCGTATTGCAAATATATTTTGGCTACTTCTTTTTGGAAAAAGCCTTGAGCAATATTGAGATATTCCAAAGCATTAACTAGTTCGTTTTTTGCATTTGAGATGATACTAACAAGTATATTCGGATGAAATCTTTTCAAATCCAAATTAAATCCAAGAACAATATCTTTAATAAGTTCTCTTCGATCTTTTTCATCGTAAATCACAAAATTGCTAGAAATATCAATTGCTTTTCCTTTTGTCCGCAAAATTTTGGCACAAAGGGAGTGAAAAGTGCCAGCGAAGGGTAAAAAAGAAGAAGAGAGAAGCGACTCTTTTTTTTCATCTGCAATTATTTTCAACACCCTCTCTTTCATTTCGTTAGCGGCCTTATTTGTAAATGTAGCCATTAAAATATTTTTCGGAGAGACTCTTTTTTTTAAGATTAAATATGCGACCTTATATGTTAAGACGCGCGTTTTTCCTGATCCTGCTCCAGCCAAAATGATAATGGGACCCTCGGTTTTTGTTACAGCTTTTTTTTGTATTGAATTGAGATGTTTTAGAAGATCAATTTCCATGATACAATAAACATCATAATAAAAAATAATATTCTAAATTCCAAGCAGCAATTATTTCAGTATTATTTCATTTCCAGACAGTTTTTGTAATATTTTAAACTTAAAAATATCAGAAATAGATGATAAAAAATAAAAGATATATTATCGGCAATTGGAAATCTAATAAAAATCAACATGAGGTATCTTATTGGATGAATCATTTTGCCAGGTTAAGTCATTCTAATAATTTGCCTTTAAATAGAATTGAGGCGATAATTTGTCCTTCATTTGTTCATTTACCTCAGGTAAAACAACTAATTAAAAAATTAAAGATACCAATTAAGCTGGGCGCTCAAGATGTTTCTCCTTTTGATAATGGACCATTTACAGGAGAGGTATCTGCCTTACAACTGAAGGAATTTGTTGATTATGTAATAATCGGTCATTCAGAAAGAAGGAGTAATTTTCATGAAAGAGACGATCTTCTTACAAAAAAAGTTGATTCGGCTTGTAAATATAAATTAATACCTATTTATTGCATTTCTGATGAAGACACATTTATTCCTAGAAAAGTTAAGTTTGTAGCTTATGAGCCTGTATGGGCGATCGGTAGTGGAAAATCAGACACGCCTGAGAATGTAGACAGAGTAGCACTTAAAAATCAGAAAGAGAATTTCAAGACAATTTATGGAGGAAGCGTTACTCCAGAAAATATTCGAGACTTTTTTCTCAAGAGTCATATTTGTGGAGTATTACCGGGTAAAGCTAGTCTTGATCCAGTCAAATTTTGGGAGATGATAATAAATGCCGCTTCAATTTAAAAGAAAACTTCTGAAAATTAAGCCTTATCTCAAGTGGATTTCGATATTAGGAGTTTTATTTGTCTTTCTATCTATTTTAATAAAAATCATTATTCCTACATATAAGTTTGCTAAAAAAAATAATATTACACTAAAATTTATAGCAAGTTTAATCTATGGAGGCGATTTACCAATAAGACAATATAAAGGAAGAACTGATATATTAATTTTAGGCATTAGTGGTGGTGATCATCATGGAACAGATTTAACTGATACTATTATTTTATTAAGTATAGATTTTAAAAATAAAGATGCAGTTATGTTATCTGTTCCGCGTGATTTATGGATACCAAGTTTGAAAGCTAAAATTAATACTGCTTATCATTATGGAGAAAAGAAAAAGAAAGACGGAGGTTTGATTTTAGCCAAAGCCAGCGTTTCCGAAGTGACTGGTCGTTTGATTGACTATGGTGTTTTGATAGATTTTGCCGGATTTAAAAAAATTATTGATTTGATCGGTGGTATAGAAATTGAGGTAGAACAAACTTTTGAAGACAAGAGATTTCCTATTCCAGGCAAGGAAGATGATTTTTGTGGAGGTGATCCTTCTTTTTCTTGTCGATATGAAATTGTTAAGTTTGAGAAAGGCTGGCAAAAAATGGATGGAGAGTTAGCTTTGAAATATGTCCGTAGCCGTAATGCAGAAGGGGAAGAGGGGACTGATTTTGCTAGATCAAGAAGACAACAAAAGTTGATAATTGCTGTTAAGGATAAGATATTGAGATTATCTACTTGGAGAGACATGTTGAAAATGAAAAAAATAATCTCTGCCATAAATGAGACAATAACTTCTGATATGAATTTGTCAGAAAAAATTTTATTTCTAAAATTTTTTCTTAGTCTTCCTGATGAAAATATAAGGAAACTTACCCTTGAGTCAGATAGCGTTCAATTTGCGGAATCAAAAAAAGAAAAAAAACCTAGTTATTTAGTTAATCCACCGATATGGAAATATGATGGATTATGGGTATTAGAGCCAAGAACTGGAAATTTCGCAGAAATACATAACTATATTTCTTGTCAATTTGAAAACCCGAATTGTCAGTTAAAACCATAAGGAATCAATTACTTAAATGGAGAAAAAAGAAATTTTAATCCTATAAATAAAATAAATAAACTTCCTCCTATAAGTAGAAGCGTAGGTGTGTTATTTCCTGAGCGTAAAAGAGGTAGAGGGGTGGTGGTGGGAGATTGGGGAAAAAATGTTGGAGAAACTGTCGGAAGAAAAGTAGGAGAGGGTGATGGAAGGGGAAGAGTAGGAAAAGGTGTGTTTGTAAGTGTTAGAGTTGGCGTCAAGGAAGCGGAAGGAGTAGCGTCACCTAAGACTTGTTCTCCACTTTTTAAGATTATGAAGCTTTTTGTCAAGGTGATTAAATTTCCTCTTTCATCATATCCTTGAATACTTAGATGATGAACTCCAGGCGTGAGCTTTTTAGGGGGTCGCCACTCCCAAGTGCCGTCTTTTCCTACAGTTATTCTGCCTGTTTGAGGGGCAGAATTGAGAGTGATAAGAATTTGACTTCCGGGTATCCCAGTCCCTCTAAATCTTGGTTGATTATCTACTGTCGCATCGTTATTTTTAGAAGGAAAAAAAATATTTATTTTGCTTGAAATTGCTGTATTTTCAACGTTGTTTATTGATGAAGATGGTTGAATTTTTACTCCTAGAATGTTTTCATTATCTTTTTGAGCCAATAAATCTTTTTTCACTAACAAATCAGTAAAATTGTATGACTCTCCGATAGTCATATTTGGTAAAGGAAGATTTAATTTGATAGATTTGATATCTATTACAGCTTGAGAAGTTTCTTCTGGAGAGAGTTTGATGAGAATATGAGCAATGTCAGAATCTGAAATAAGAGGATTACTTGAAAGATCATTATTGATGAGATTATTTAAAGGAATTACCCATAATCCTGAACTATCTGTTCTTCCAGAAAGAGGTGAAGTTTTTTCTAAATTGAGATAAACGATAGCTGATTCAGCCGGTTTTCCATCGGCAGTTGTCACAGTTCCTCTTGGAGGTGGGATGTTGATATGATTGAAAATTTTTTTAGCGGTTTTTTGAGTGAATACAGGACAATATTTTTCTTCTTTGCAATCTGAAGATCCGTTGATAATTTTTACCGAATAGCTAGTGTCTTCTTTTAAATTAGTTAAGGTAATGTAGTGTGTTTTTCTTGGTCTAGGGATATTGTCATTATCCAGATTATCTAAAAAAGTAAATTTTTGTAGTTTATCGACTAGTACTAAAGAGCCTAAAGTTGGAGCTGAAGTAATCCAAGAAACAGAGAAAGAACTATCAGTGATATTAGTGAAGCGTATATCTTCTGGAAATGGTATCTGTTCTGCTTTCGAGATGATTGATTTTGAAGTATCTTCAAAATAAATAGCGGCTCCAAAAGCCGTTATAAGAATTAGCAAAGCTAAAATTGTTGGGATTTTTTTGGTTTTTCGATACATATTTACTATTCTTCTCGATTTTTGAGTTTTTTGATTATGTCATTATCAAATGTGGGTGTCAATGGAACTATCTGCCTTTTTTGATTAACTGAAATAGTAGAGGTAAGCTTGGCATGATAGAGATCAAAAATAATCCAGGCAATCACTGTAAAAAAAGTTATTAACGTTAAAACAAAAAATTCTTTACGGTTCATAATAAGCACTTCCTTTTAAGTTAATTTTTAAATTGCCGCTAATTGTACTTCCTTCTTGAGATATTTCAATTGAGTCAATTGAAACTATTCTTTGCCAATTTGTTAAGTGCTGAAGGTATGAAGACATGCTAAAGTAATCACCGGAAAAAATAAGATTAAATCCATATTTATTCAGCTTGTTATCTGAATTTTGATTGGAAATAGGTACGCGATCAATTTGTAGCTGATTAATAGTAATGCCCGAATTTGTGGCAAATTTTTCTAAAGCGAGCGCCAATTTATTAAATGAAGCTTCTTTTGGTAAGGCGATATTTACAAGTGGGAGGTCACCTCGGATTTTTTCGTATTCCGATTGTGCTCTGATAACATTTCCGATTTTATTTTCATATTCAATATTTATTTTTTTTAGGTCTGAAACACTTTTTACCAGAGTAATAGCGGTTTTTAGAGTTGGTCTGATTGCAAAGATGCCAAAAAAAGAGAGGGATAATAAAGATAATGTCAGGGTAAAATACGGAATTGTCTTTTTGTGTTTTAGAAAATGGAAAGAAATCTTATTTATCCGATTGTTGAGATACAATCGCTTTAAAATAGATGTCATAGTATTAATAAAAAGTAAATCATCAGAATTACTATTGTTTAGAGAAACTATTGGTATTTATTTTAGCATTGATTTTAAATTCTACTCTACCATTAGCTCGTCGTAAAATATCCTCCAATGTAACTTCAGAAAATTTATCTGACTGTTGCAGTTTCGATAAAAGAAAGCTAAAACTGCGAAGATTTCTAGCTGAAGCATTGAAGACAATTTTTTTTGAAGAAATACTTAAGGAAGAAAATAAAGTATCTGTAGGGGTATTTTCTTGGAGAAAGTGCAAGATGTTAATAATGATATTTTGATTTTCGGCAATATTTTTAATATCAGTTAATCTTTTCTGCACTTTGTGAATTTCGGTTTCTAAATCAGTTACAGATTCTAATATTGCTTGTTTTTGTGTAACTGCTTCTTTTAAATCAGTATGATCTCGATCAAGTTTGAAACGAGCAAAAAAGACAGAAAGAACAATAATTTGTGTAATAATTATAATGTATCGTCCATAAGTGAATGCCCAGGAAAGGAGTTGACCGGAAAATGAAAAATCGTTACTGTCTAACAGTAGAAGATTGATATTTATTTTTTTTCTGTGAGCAGACATTAAATAAAGGATAAAAAAAGAACTGATAAAAAGAAATACCCTATTTTTATTATACTATGTTTTAAACTCAAGTATTTTTTAATTCAAGAGGATTTTTTTCGATGCATTATTTTTCGCTTTTTGGAAGTCTTTTTTATAGAAAGTAGCTTTGCTAGTCTTGATTTTATTCTAGCTACTTTATTTCGATGATAAAGTTTTTTCTTTTTGGCTACATCTAAGACACTAACTGCTTTGCTATATAATTTTTTATTTGGAGAGCGTTTATATTGTTTTATGACGTTTTTAATCTTCTTCTTTAATAGAAGATTTAATTTTGTTCTTTTTTTATCTTGCTTGAGTTTTTTTATTGCTCCTCTAGTTACTGGCATTTGTTGGTAGTATACTAGAGAGAAAACCTATGGTCAAGCTTTTTCGTAAGACTTTTTCTTTATTAACACGTCAGCAAAACAATATTTTATCCGCAGCCTCAATTCTTATGATTACGGTGGCAGTTTCTAGATTATTGGGACTTTATCGCGATCGTTTATTGGCTGCTCGATTTCCCCCCCAAGAATTGGGTGTTTACTATGCGGCTTTCAGGCTTCCAAATATGATATTTGAACTTCTAGTTATGGGGGCTTTGGCGACAGCATTTATCCCGGTTTTTACTTCTTATCTTGATACCAAAGGAAAAGAAGAAGCGTTTGAAATTGCCAAGATATTGATAAACATTGGTGTAATTATTTTTATTTTTTTTTCAATACCTATTTTGTTTTTTACTAAAAAAATATCTTCATGGTTAGCGCCAGGATTTACTTATGACCAAATTACATTGATGGCATCTTTTACTAGAATAATGATCTTAGCACAAGTTTTTCCTTTAATTATTGGTAATTTTTTTACTGGCATGCTTCAATCCTTTCGTAATTTTCTTTTACCCTCATTAGCTCCGATTGTCTATAATATTGGAATTATTATAGGTATTGTTTTACTTACGCCTTTTATTGGTTTGTATGCTCCCGTAATAGGTGTTGTTTTAGGAGCGATACTTTTTACTTTTATTCAATTTCCTGTTATTTTATCTCTAGGATATAGACATAATTGGCGGATTTCATTTTCGCATCCAGGAGTTAAAGAAGTAGGAAATCTGATGTTACCTAGAACATTAGGTCTTGCGGTATCGCAAATTGATACTACAATTGATTTAATTCTTTCAACTTTATTAGGAGCAGGCAACGTAACAATATTTAATTTTGCCCAACATCTTCAACAGATGCCTATTGGTTTATTTGGAGCTAGTATTGCACAAGCGACATTACCTTCTTTAGTGTCTGCAAATGTACATAAAAACTTAGAGGAATTTAAAAAAATTTTTATTTCTTCATTTCACCAGATACTTTTTTTAGTTGTTCCAATATCCATAATTCTTATTGTGTTAAGAATTCCAATAGTACGTCTGGTTTTTGGCTCATCTACTTTATTTGACTGGGAAAGTACCGTGTCCACCGGCAAGACGCTAGCATTTTTTAGCATATCACTGTTTGCCCAATCTTTAATTCACCTTTTAGCACGCAGTTTTTATTCTCTTCATGACAGCAAGACACCAGTAATAATAGGAGCTTTTGCAGTAATTATAAATACAATACTCTCAGTTATTTTTGTCTTATTTTTTCATTTTGAAGTGTGGTCATTAGGATTATCGGCTTCAATAGCAAGTATTGTTAATATGATTTTACTTTTAATATCATTAAATAAAAAAATAAATAATTTTTCACCGTGTCAAATTATTGTTCCTGCAGTGAAAATATTTCTTGCCGGTATTTTTTCCGGCGTAGCCCTTTACATTCCTATAAAAATACTTGATCAATTGGTATTTGATACTACTCGTACGATAAATTTAATTTTACTTACAAGTATTTCTACTGGAATAGGTTTGTCTGTTTATTTATTTATTGCTTGGTTTTTGGAAGTACCACAAGTAGGTATTATATTTAAGCTTTTTGTCAGAGCTAAAAAAATTCGACGGGGAGTATTTATCGATACTTCTCAAGAGGTAGTAAATGTACAAGAAGCAGAGATTTAACTTTTTTAGTTGTTGACATCTCCATTAAAAGACCTAGTAATTAACTGATTTTCACCGATGATAATTTTTAAATTGTCTATAGCAGCATCAATTGGATAAAAAGTCATAATTTTTCCATTTCTAATATCTTTATTTATCTCTAATGTATTTTCAGTTTGATTGTCGATAAAAAGAGAAATTAGATTAGGGCTCCACTTCAGTTTAAGATGATGCCAGATATTATTTTGCCAGTCATCTATGGGAGCATAAATAACAGATTCTTCGGTTGTTTCCTTGAGACCAAAAACTAAAGAACTTTTTCCTTGGGAGAATTGTTTCGCCAGAAATAATTTATTGATAATTCCATTTTGAGTAGAGTAAGGAATTTCAAAAATAATATATGATTTATTATCTTCTTTACCCCAAAAAGGTTTTATATCGAAACTAATGCTTCCCGAAGGTAATAAATGGAATTCAGGATAAGTAAAAATTAGAGGATTGACAGTATTTTTTAATACTAGTGCCTGATCTTGCGGTTGGCCACTTTTTCCTGGAATAAAAGTAGCTATAGGAGCTAATGGAGTTAGCTCTAATAGAAGAATACTATTTGGGGTCATGATAAAATTTTTTGAGATTGAACCGTCGGTAGTAACAATTTCATATTTTCCCGAGTTATTTTCTAATATATAATAATAATTTAAATCATAAGATGCCGGTTTTAGTCCATAAATAGATATAGGGACATCTTCAATATTTTTATTGGCAATATCATAATTTGAAAGTAATATTTTTATTTCTTGGTTTGATTTAGCAGCTATACCAGAAATAAAAGTACCTTCTCCGGATATTTTTAATCTTTCCCCTTTCAATTTAGATAGGGTATAAAAAGCTAGAAAGCGAGGTTTAGGAGATAAAGAAGGACTGTTTTTTTCATGCGTTAATAGGCCCCATTTACCTCCATTTGGCGGAGGACCATCTTTTATTTCAAAAACAAATGAAAGATTTATTTTTTGATAAAATTTCGAAATGGCGTTGATAGAAAAAGCGGCTGCTATATTTGTATTATTTAAAGTAGTATTTTCTGATTCAATGCCCCATTCTGAATAAATTATTGGAATATTAGCATAGATAGGATAAGCAGAAAGTATTTGCCGAATATTTTGACTATCGGTTACATATTCATAAGGTTTTTTCGTGTATCGATGCAGAGAAAAAAAATCAAGTCTGAGATTATTTTGTGACAGGTAAGAAATGAAATTTTTAATCCAGTCAGGATAATATGAGCCGATAGCAGGTCCTCCTAAGAAATAAGGGTTAGCATTTATTACCTGGTTAGATCCTAATACTGCGTAGTAATAAAGTAAGCGGTAATCTTTGCTTGAGTTAAGTTTCCAGCTGCCAAACTGAGGCAGTTCTGGTTCATTCCATACTTCGTAGTAGACATTAGACAAATTTCTTGTTTTTTTACCGCTATAATGTTCAATTGTAGCTTTGACAAGATTTTGCCAATCACTCCACTTTTTAGGTGGATCAATTACAGAGCCAGAATCAGTGAAAACAGATGGCATATATGAGAGACAAAAAAAAGGCAGTGCGCCTGTAGCTAAAATATCATCAACAGTATCATCTAATCTAGAGAAATCATAGACAAACGTATCAGCTTCTTTTAACAATATATCATATGAATCATAGATATGATCTAGACGGATATAGCTTGGAGAAAGCTCTTTTATTTTTGGTATAGCCACCTTTAACATAGGCGGAGGCTCTTCTCCGCCTTGGGCAAATCCAGACCATTCTTTTGTTATATCTCCGATAATATCTTGAATATTAATAGCGATATTAGCTTTTCTAGGGGAGGCTTTACTGAGTAGTTGTTGTGTCTGATTTATCGAAAAAGATAGAATAACCAGACAAAATATTACTATGGCCAGAAAGAAAATTTTTTTCTTCATTAATCCTATGCTAGCAAATAATACTATCTATTGACAAATTTTAGCAGTCATGTTATCTTAGTGCTAAAATAGGAGTAATTATGGTTGATCTTACGCAAAGACAATTAATGATACTAAAGGCAATAATTGATGAATATATCGAGACAGCTTCACCTGTAGCATCAGAAACATTAGATAAAAAATATAATTTGGGAGTTTCTCCCGCCACGATTAGAAATGAAATGGTGAAGCTAACACAAGCTGGTTATCTTAAACAGCCTCATACTTCTGCCGGAAGGGTCCCCACTCCTGTTTCGATGAGATTTTACGTAGATAAATTAATGAAACAGAAAGAATTATCAGTTGCGGAAGAAGTGTCTGTTAAACAAAAAATTTGGGATTATAGAAAAGAAATAGATAAATTGTTAAGAGAAGCAACAAAAGCATTAGCTCATCAAACAAAAACCATGTCTTTAAGCGCTACAGACGAGGGTGATATTTTTGCCTCAGGTATGGGATATATTCTCGATATGCCTGAATTTTTAAATATAGATTTAACTAGACATTTTTTTGATACTCTTGATGAATATGATTTCTGGTGGAGTATTTTTTCAAAATTAGGGGAAAGTAAAGAATATTTATCTGTATTAATTGGGGATGATTTAAAAAAGAAAATATTAAACAATTGCGGAGGGGTTTTTGTATATTTTCAATCTTCCCACCATCAAGGGGCAATAGGAGTTATCGGTCCTTCTCGTTTAAATTATCCTAAAATAATTCCTTCTGTCAAATATGTAGGTGATTTGATTAATGAAATTATCAAAAGCTGGTAATAAGAATGAAAAAAACTAACCAAGAAAAAAAGATTGAACAACTTACACAAGAGCTTGAAGAGTGTAAAAAGAAACATTTAAGGGCTTTAGCTGACTATCAGAATTTAGAAAAGAGAATGGTTAAACAGCTTGAAGAAGAAAGAAGATATGCTTCAGAAGGCATTTTACTTGACTTATTGAATGTTTTGGATACGCTGCAGAAGGCAGAGGAACATCTTAAAGATGAAGGTTTAGCTCTTGCAGTTAATAATTTTAAAAATATATTAGAAACAAATGGTATAAAAAAAATTGAGGTAATTAATAAACAGTTTAACCCTTATGAAATGGAATGTGTTGAACTAGTGAAAAGCGACAAAAATGATGTGGTAGTTGAAGAAATAAGACCAGGTTATTCTTTGCGAGGTAAAGTAATAAGAGTAGCGCAAGTTAAAGTAGGAAAAAAACAAATAGAAAATATTTGAAAAAAAGGAGGATTGCTATGTCAAAAATTATAGGAATAGATCTTGGCACAACAAATAGTTGTGTTGCTGTAATGGAAGGAGGAAATCCTAAAGTAATTCATTCAACTGAAGGAAGAAATGTTATTCCCTCAGTTGTAGATCCAATAAAACATATTGTTGGTGATGTGGCAAAAAGACAAATGATTGTAAATCCAAAATCAACAATTTTTTCTATAAAAAGATTGATGGGAAGAAAATATTCTGATAAATCTGTTCAGTACGATGAAAAATGGTTGCCCTATAAAATTAAAAGTGGTCGCGATGGTATGGCTGTAGTGGAGGTAGAAGGAAGGACGTTCACTCCTCAGGAGATTTCCGCGATGATTCTGCAGAAAATAAAAACAGATGCAGAGAATTATTTAGGCAGTAAAGTATCAGAAGCTGTAATTACAGTTCCTGCTTATTTTGACGATTCTCAACGTCAAGCAACCAAACAGGCTGGAGAAATAGCTGGACTTACAGTAAAGAGAATAATAAATGAACCAACTGCAGCAGCTCTTGCCTATGGTTTGGATAAAAAACATGCTCATACTGTTGCTGTATATGATTTAGGTGGAGGTACTTTTGACATTTCGATTTTGGAGTTAGGAGAAGGTGTTTATGAAGTTAAAGCTACAAATGGGGATACGCACCTTGGAGGAGATGATTTTGATAAACTACTATTGGATTATATTGCCGATGAGTTTAAAAAAGAACATGGAATAGATTTGAGAAAAGACCCCCAGGCTTTACAGAGATTAAGAGATGCGGCAGAAAAGGCAAAAATTGAGTTATCTTCTAGTTTAGAAACAGAAATAAACCTACCTTTTATTACGCAGGGAAAAGAAGGTCCTCTACATTTAGTAATGAAGATGACCCGATCTAAACTTGAAGCATTGGTAAGTGATCTGGTGGAAAAGACTATAAAACCAGTAGAAAATTGTTTAAAAGATGCAGGAATAACCAAAGATAAGGTGGACGAGATAGTTATGGTAGGGGGTATGACTAGGATGGCAAAGGTAATAGAGGTAGTGACAAAATTTTTTGGAAAAGAACCAAACAGGTCGGTAAATCCGGATGAAGTAGTTGCTGTTGGAGCGGCGATTCAAGCTGGAGTTTTGACAGGAGAGGTCAGAGATGTTGTTTTATTGGATGTTACTCCATTGACATTAGGTGTGGAAACATTAGGTGGAGTGTCTACACCTCTGATACCAAGAAATACTACTATTCCTACTTCAAAATCGGAAATATTTTCTACTGCCGCTGATAATCAAACCTCAGTAGAAATAAATATTTTACAGGGAGAAAGACCGATGGCAGCGGATAATAAATCATTGGGAAAATTTATTCTTGATGGAATTCCACCAGCACCACGAGGAGTTCCTCAAATTGAGGTTACTTTTGATATAGATGCTAATGGAATACTAAATGTATCTGCCAAAGACAAAGCTACTGGTAAAAGTCAAAGTATTAAGATCACTGGTTCTACAGGTTTATCTAAAGATGAGATAGATAAAATGACAAAAGAAGCAGAAGCCCATCAGCAGGCAGATGCAGAGAGGAAGGAAAAAGTTGAGGCACGAAACAAGGCGGATAATATGATCTATGTCGCAGAGAAGTCTTTAAGAGAGGCTGGTGATAAATTAGCCCAAAATATTAAAAAAGAAATCGAGGAGAAAATTTCTTCGTTGAAATCTATTCTTGAAACAGGGACTAAAGAGGAGCTCGAGACTAAAACCAAGGATCTTTCTGATTCTTTACAAAAAATTGGTCAAGCGATGTATCAGGAGCAACAAAAGAAAGACAAGGAACAAGAGACTAAAGATAAGGAAGCAAAAAATAATGGCGAGCGAAAAAAAGATAAGGAAAATAAAAAAGAAGATATTCAAGAGGGGGAGGTAGTTAGTTAAAAGCTAGTTAATTAATATTAGATCATGGGCGCGGATAAAACGCGCCCAATAATTATGGCAAAAGATTTCTATGAAATTTTAGGTGTATCAAAAAATGCTACTGAAGCTGAGATAAAACGTGCTTATAGAAAGTTAGCTCTACAGTGGCATCCGGACAGAAATAAAAGTCCAGATGCCGCAGATAAATTTAAGGAAATAAATAAAGCATACGAGGTACTCTCTAATCCAAAAAAGAGAGAAATATATGATCAATATGGCGAATCAGCTTTTAAACCAGGCTCAGGTTTTGGTACAGAAGGACCTTTTGGCACACAGACACACACGGGTAGATATGGACCTTTTACCTATACTTATACTACCTATGGAAATGGTTCGTCTCCTTTTGAAGGAGTAGATTTTGGTGGCTTCTCTGATCCGTTTGAGATATTTGAACAGTTTTTTGGAGGTGTTTCTCCATTTTCCAGACGTGCTTCAAGAAGAGCGGTATATCGGTTAAAACTTGATTTTTTAGAGGCAGTAAAAGGTGCTGAAAAGACCGTTGAAATAGACGGAAAGAAACAAAAATTGAAAATTCCAGCAGGGGTAGATAATGGCTCTAGAGTACGCTTTGGCGATTTTGATATAGTGATAGAAGTTAAGCCAGATGAATATTTTACTAGAGAAAATTATGATTTATTTTGTGATTATGAAATAAGTTTTAGTCAGGCAGTGCTAGGTGATGTTGTTTCAATACCTACAATTGATGGGCCGGTAAATCTTAAAATCCAAAGCGGGACGCAATCAGGAACTTTGATTAGACTGCGCGGAAAAGGAGTGCCATTTGTAAGAGGAAATGGAAGAGGAGATCAGTACGTTAGAATAAAGATTATTGTTCCTAAAAAAATTTCAAACCGCCAGAAAGAATTACTTAAACAATTCGAGGAAGAAGGGAAAAAGAAAAAAAGTTGGTTTTAATAGAGTGTGATTACTATTAAATAATAATGATATTCAAACCAATTCAGCAGGGGACAATATTCGAAATTAATATTAAAAAAGGAAAAAAAGACCCCCTAATATCCTCTCTTTTTGTTTTTATCATTGGAATAATTATTTCGTCAATGATAATGGGATTTCTAATTATTTTATCATTATTTATGAATAAAAAAGAAAAAACATCACCTCAGGTCCTTTCTTCTATACTTCCAGAAAATACGATAGAAATACCATATCGAAATAATTTCTATTGGATTGGTTGGATAGAGATAGAGGATAATGATAATATATTTTTATATCCTAATTTTATTGAAAAAAAATCCTCAAAAGATCTTCTGGAGAAAAGTCGTTGTCAGAAATTAGTTAATGGTGGATTTTATACTCAAGATGATAAGCCACTGGGACTAATGATTAGTGAAGGAGTAAAAATATCTGATGAAAGTAGAAATACATTAATTCCGAAATTTTTCTATATGACATATAACAAAGAAAGCAGTATTTCTTATACTCTTCCAAATAAAAATATTCGTTTTGCGATCCAGAGCGGTCCAGTGATTATTGAAGACGGAATAAAAAAGACAGTATCTATAAAAAATGACAAATCAGCCAGAAGAGTAGCGGTGGCGATAACTAATGATGATAAAATTCTCTTTTTAGTTGTTTATAAAAAAGAAGAAATTATGCAAGGACCATACCTTTCTTATTTACCAGAAATTATTTTCTTGATTCAAAAAAAAATAGGAAGACAGTTTAAAGAAGTGCTCAATTTAGATGGAGGAACTGCCTCAGCGTTTTATACAGGTTCGTATTCTATAAGTGAAATAGCTTATATTGGCAGCTACTTTTGTATACGTAATTAATTTAGATATTTACTTATATTCGCATTGTGTTCTTCAAGTGTTTTCGCAAAGTGCATTTTTCCAGATTTATCGGAAATATAGTAAAGATAATCTGTTTCTGGAGAATCTATCACTGCATTAATAGCAGCTAATCCTGGATTAGCGATAGCAGTAGGAGGTAAACCTAAATTAGTATAGGTATTATAGGTTGAGGCAATGCTTAAATCTTCTTGAGTTAAATTTTTTTTCCACCATGTTTTTTCTTTTGCTTGATATCCAAGAGCATATTGAATAGTAGCATCTATATCTAATTTCATTCCAATTTTTAATCTATTTAATATTACGCTAGCAACAATAGGTCTATCTGCGGCAAATTTTGCTTCTCTTTCTACCAGTGAAGCAATGATTATTAGCTCATGAAGAGTAAGATTTTTTTTCTTGGTTTTTTCAATTATTTCTGAAGTAATTTTTTTATTAAAATTATCTAAGAGTACTTTAGCGATTATTTCAGCCGTCGCATCTTTTGGTAAATGATAAGTATCGGGGAACATATATCCTTCTTTGGCATATTTGAGAAACTCTTTTTCAGGAATATTAATTTCTTGGGCGAGTTTTAAAGCAATTTCTTCATTTCTCCAGCCTTCGGGAATTGTAATAATAATATCTGCTGTTCCATGTTTGAGTTTTTGTGTGAGAGAATAAAGATTCATTGATGGACTTAGTCTAAACTCTCCTGCTTGGATTTCTTTTGCTAAATTGGTAAAACGGGTAAGTAAAAAAAAAGCTATAGAAGAACGAATTAAATTTTGTTTTTGAAGCCGTTCAGCAATATTTCTAATTGTTTCTCCTTTATTTATCGTAAAAAGTATGGTTTTATTATCAACTGGATTTACTGGTTTAATTGCTTGATTCCACCAAAGAATAAGAAGAAAACTAAATGATAAAAAAATGCCTATTAGAATATATATTTTTTGTTTCATTAATTCTTTTTAACAAGAGGAGCTCTTTGATAGCGTTTGGTTTTACTGTTATAAAGAAATATACGACCGCAGTTTTTACAAATTATTCTTTCTTCACTATTAGAAATATTTATTTTCTTGCCTTTTTTTAAAGAAGTTCCACATCCAACACAACGTCCTTGAGAGAGAAGCCAAGCTTGAACTGGAGCGATTATATTTTTAAACATATCTATTCTAATTTAAAAATCGGTAGATGACGCAATGTCTCTTTTGCTTCTTCAAGTCTCCATTTATCAGATGAATAAAGTATACATAGTATATCATTTTTGTCCAATTTTTCATCTAACCGTCTTTCAATATAAATTCCCGCTTGTTTATCTGATGGAGCTCCTAAAATTTTTGCAATAATTGTTAGCTCTTGATTGTTAAAGGCAGTAATAGTTCCTTTCTTCGAACTTGGTAGTTCAAATTTATATTTTCCAAGTTTGATATCTTCACAACAAATGTGAGAGTTACCCCCTTGTGCTGAGATTATTTGTCTCATTTTTTCTAATGCTTTACCATTGGTAAGGATGTTTCTTGCTAGTTCTTCACCGCCATTTTCTTTAATGTTTTTATCATTATTATCGTTCATGCATAGATTGAGTAGCTTTCCTGCTAGTCTTAGAGCTTTAGCTTCTAAAATAAATGGTCTGTCTGGTTTTTGTTCTAATACTTTTAAAACATCGATTGCCTCCAAAGCAGGACCTATTCCATGTCCTGCCGGTTCTAAAGTTTGATTAATATCAATGCAGATTTTAATCTTAAATTTTTTAGCTAAAAATTTAAATTTTTCTGCAATTATTTCTGCATCTTTAAAATGTCTAATTTTTAAAGTTGATCCAACCGGTATATCTAAGATAAGATGAGTCGCTCCAGAGGCAATTTTTTTAGCCATAATAGATATAATTATTTTATCGAAAGACTCAAATGCTAGAGGTTCTTCTACTTGAATAATGACGTCATCAGCAGGAGCCAATCCTAAGTGTCCACCCCAGACAATACACCCGCCAACTTCATTAACGATTTTTTCAATTTGACTAGGGCTAAAAGTTACAGGTGCAAGTACTTCCATTGTATCGGCAGTGCCAGCTGGAGTAGTGATTGCTCTAGATGAGTTTTTAGGAATCTTATAACCAGCTGCAGCGATAATTGGAACAAGAATCATTGTAGTTCTAGTTCCAGCTAATCCACCTGTAGAATGCTTATCGGCGACAATACCTCTGAAATGTAGTTTTGTACCAGTTTCAGCCATGGCTCTAGTTAAATAATAAAGCTCTTGATTTGAGAATCCTTCTTTAAATCCAGCTGCTACGAAATATGTTGTTAAGACCGGTCCTAGTTTTTGATGGGCAAGTTCATCCATCAAAGAAAATATTTCTTTATAGTTTAATTTTTTACCTAACAATTTCTTTCTAATTGCAGATATAGCAGATATGTGTTCACTTGAAGATAATTTATTTGTATTTTTAGACATATTTCTACTATATAATGAATTTGATTAAATTGCGAATATATAAAAGAATAATAAATTTTTTAGAATGCTACCAATTTTGCTTTTACAATTAATCTTTTTAGATAAGTTCCAGGCGGAACGCAGGTAATTAAAGTAATCGCAGGATAATCATAATGTTGTTCTAATATTGATAAATTATCAGGACTGATTATTTTCATTTCAAAAACACTAAATTTATAGGTAATATTATCAGATAAAATAAAAATATTATCATCTATTTCTAAGTCTGCTAATTTAGTAAAAATTGTTTTATAATTTTTGGGATTATATAACCAAGGCAGAGTTGAATGGCCGAAGATAATTGAATTTCCTAAATTGCCTGGGAGAGGACCAGAAAATTGGATTAGACTTTGGGAGAGATCATCAGCACCAACCAAAACATTAGCATTTTCAATACCTATTTTAGGTATCGATAATAAATAGGAAGAATTGATACTTGCTGATTTTATCATTGTTGTTTTGGGAAACCAGGCGCTAGCTTTTGTATAGTCAATTGATGTTCCTAAGACTTTGGAGAATTCACGATTAATTGCTTCTTGGAAAGGAACAGGTTCAATTAATTGACCAAACTTAGGCGCATAGTAGATTTCAAAGGAAAGTATTGGAAGAAGAGTCCAGATAAAAATGCCTATTCCAGCTAAAATAAACAAGATTGAAACAATTGAGACGATTTTTTTTGTCGGAAAAGGCTTTTTTTTAACATAAGAATAAAGACTCATAAATTAGAGATTAATAAAACAATGTGTTTACCGAAATGTTATCATGATTAAAAGGGATTCTTTGTTTAAAGAAAGGTAAGTTAGTTTCGTTGAAAATTTTTATTCCACCTAAACGTTCTATTGAAGAAAGTAAATTTATACTTTCTGAATATTTTTTTCCAGCTAATTTTGTCTTGATTGATTTAACATCAATTTCTGGTAAGAAATAAGCGGTAATAGAGGCTTTCAGCAAATAGTTAGAGTTTTTATCGAGATCAATCTTGTCGATTTTTATTCCTATTCTTTGATTATTTAAAACAAATCCTGTACGAGGAGAATTGAGATGGTTTATTACTAAATTAGTAAGATCTTTTTCATTAAAAGCTAAAACGTTAAAATTTATATTGAGATTAAGAGTTAATTCTTTTGACTCGTCTCCAATATTTCCGCTAAATTTTTTAGAAACAATTCTTTTTTGAAGTGATATATCTAATATTTTTTCTCCACTGCTTAATTTACTGCTTAAATCTTGTTTAGCCTTAGTCGTAAGTTCATTGATTAAGTCATTTTCGAGTTTTTCCTGATCTTCTTTTGAAATACTGGAGATTTCTCGACTAGTACCACCAGTAAATTGCTGATTATTTTTTGCTGAATAAGAATTTTCTGGAAAATCTTTAAAAGTAAAAAGACTTCCACTAGGTAGATTGCCTTCCGGTCCGATATTTAAGCAGGAAACTGGAGCATTGGCTTTACCGAATGCAAGACCTTCACCTGTATCTGAGGCAGAAGCGATAGTGACATCAGTATCAAGAGAAAATTTAAGATCATTATGAGAGATGATGGTATTTTTAGGAATAGTTTTTGTTGATAAAGTTTTATTATAAATTGTTACTTCTCCTCTTGCCTTTTCTCCAATTTTTGTTTTTCCTGTCGTTGAGGCGGTTTTTTCCCCACTAAGGTCAATTGAAAGAGTTTTAGCCAAAATGATATTTTTATCTTTATTTAAATTGTTAGGATTCGTAGTCAAAGTGACATCTGTTTGTTCTGTTGAAGTTAATGGATAGAGTATCAGAAGCACTGTAGTTTTTGGATAATACCAGATCAGATAAAAGATAATTGAAAAGATAAATCCAATAATACTTACTATGCCTATTAAATATTTAAACAATTGATTACTAGATAAAAATGGAATAGATTTTAGAGTTTTTATTCTAGTTAAAAATTTGTTAAAGAAAGAAGATCTGGATAAAATTTCTTCTTTTGGTTTTTTTTGCTTGTTTACAACTGACATATCTGAAGGAATATTAGAAAGATCTTTGCTTGAAGTTTTGATGAAACCGAATGATTCGTCATTTATAGAAATATTATCATCACTTAGAGTAATACTTTCTTCTTTGATATTTTGTTTCTTTTTTTCTATCTCTGGGAGAGAAGATATATTTTGTGTTTGAGACAAATCAAGAGAGTCTTTTACTTCTGTTTCATCTGAATGAAATTGTTTAAGAAGTGTTCCAGTTGCGGCATCGACAACTGCCTTATGAATATTTGAAAAAGGAAAAATCTCAATTTTAGGTGTGTGAAGGAAAGAAGAATATTTATGCCAGGAAAAACTCAATAATTCTTCTTTTATCGCTTCCAGATTTTTTTCTTGACCATACAAAATAATCCGTGATGGTAAAATTTTGTTCGTAAATTTAGTTAATATTTTTTCTAAATCAGTGGAAAGGGAAGCTGTTCTTTCAATTAAGATATTCTCTTGAGTCTTTCCTACTCTAATTAGTGATAGAGATAAATATTTCTGAGAAACTTCTACAATAATGCAGGTTGGAGGCGAGCCTTCCTCTTTTTCTAAAAAGAATGAGATTGAAGCAGGGTAATCGACAAA
>FWPV01001110.1_pt1 | contig 77550 bp, 53 predicted proteins | sample 2228371 | NCBI WGS metagenome assembly FWPV01 (sample SAMEA103939776, study PRJEB20133) | metagenome
GGCCCGGGGACGGCCTTTTAAGGAAACGTCTATGGACGTAGACAGTTCCTTAAGATGACCGAGCTCGACGCGTGCAGCCGTGGGACCGGCGCCAGCGGTAGCTGGACCCCGCTGGCTTTGCCGGCTCGGTGCTGGCCTGGCCCGCGGCGGAGCGGTGACGACCTGGGCCATGGGGCGAGCCGATCAGCCGCCCGGGCACGGCCCTTTAAGGAAACGTCTACGGACGTAGACAGTTCCTTAAGGAGGCACACGACAGGGGGCTGTCGGAGGCCGCCTCGCGAGGGCAAAGCGGGACCCGCTCGGGATGCGTGCGTCGCAGCTTGCGCTGCGGCGGGATCTGCTCGGGATAGCTGAGTCGCAGCTTGCGCCGCGGCGGGACCTGCTCGGGATAGCTGAGTCGCAGCTTGCGCCGCGGCGGGACCTGCTCGGGATAGCTGCGTCGCAGGTTGCGCCGCGGCGGGACCTGCTCGGGATGTATGTGTCGCAGCTTGCGCCGCGGCGGGACCTGCTCGGGATACCTACATCGCTGGTTGCGCCGGGGCCGCAGCTGGTGATCGGTTCGTGGGGGCTACCGCGGCGCGCGGTGTACCGTGGCGATCCAGTGCGGATGCGAGTGCCCGGTGGCCTTGAGCGGCACTTCTTATGGAAGCAGCGGGAGTAGCCACGGCGGACCGGTCTTTTGATGCGCGCCCTCCCGCGGCTGGTCAGACCGCGGCGTCAGGGCTCGAGGGGAGCGTCGCGGGCAAGGCTCAAGGCTCAAGGGCAGCGGCCCGGGCAAAGCGCACGAGGAGCCTCGCGGGCAGGGCTCAAGGCTCAAGGGCAGCGTCCCGAACAAGCCTCAAGGGGAGCATTGCGGGCAAGGCTCAAAGGGAGGGGCGGCGGGAAAGGCTCAAGGGCAACATCGCGGGAAAGCCTGGAGGCCGGCGCCGCGGGCTTGGGCCGTGGGCGCAAGCGCTTCCATGGTTTGATGGCACGGGGCCGCAGAGCCTACTGCGGTGTGATGGCGCTGGTTGGGAGAGCGGCCTGTGGTTTCATGGAGCCAGGGCGGAGAGCCGCCCGTGGAAGCTGTTGAGCCAGGTCGGAGAGCCGCCCGTGGAAGCCCTCCGGCCAGCTCAGCTAGCGCGGAGCGCCCGCAGCAAGATTTCCGACTCGTCTTCAGGACCGATGGCGGGCAAGCGCCCGCGGCCAGCTGGCTCAGCGCCTTTGACCATCCTCACCGCCTCGGCAATGCGACGCTCGGCATCGCTTCGGCTGCAGCCCATCTTGACCAGGCCGTCGACGAGGTCACGAATGCGCCTGACGCTGTCTACGCCCGTAGACGGGTCTCGAGAGCCCCGGGCCACGGTTGAGTCCGCGCCCCAGTCCATGGCTGGTGCGCTGGCTGGCAGCGGCTGGTGTCTGCCGCAAGCAGGGGGCGTGTTCAAGGGCGCTAGATCCGCCTCGAGGGCTGCCAGTCGGGCGCGGAGTGCGGCCAGGTCGCGCAGCCTGACCCCGCCGGCGCGCGGCCGGGGCTTCCAGATGAGTCGGCTTTCGGGCTAACCGATCACGTCGAGTAGTCCCTGGTGGATCAGAGCGTGGCACACATCGCACACAGCGACCTCGTTCCAGGGCACGGTGGGACCATTGCGGGAACGAAAGACTATGTGATGAGCGTGCAGGTTTCGTCGGCGGCCGCAGCCTGGGTTGGCGCAGACCAGGCCATCGCGATAGAGCACCTGGCGTGTGAGGCGCGGGCTGTTGGGAGCGTCGGTCGAGGGGCCGGAGCACGCGGTTGGTTGGCATTCCTTGCCATTGCGGCCGCGTCTGGCCACTGCCGGGTGCCCCCCGTGGTCAGCACTCCCGGCGCCGGCAGCGGGCGCGGCGGTGTGCGGAGATTGACCGGCCGAGCTCGCGCCTCGCCTGGCCCGTGCCGGGTGATCCCCGGGGTCAGCACTCCCGGCGCCGGCAGCGGGCGCGGCGGTGTGCGGAGATTGACCGGCCGAGCTCGCGCCGCGTCTGGCCACTGCCGGGTGCCCCCCGTGGTCAGCACTCCCGGCGCCGGCAGCGGGCGCGGCGGTGTGTGGAGATTGACCGGCCGAGCCTGCGCCGCGCCGTGTCTGGCACGAGGTGGCGTCAGCAGCCGCCGAGGCGGCCTGATTCTCTTCATCGATGAACACCCGCCTGACCAGCGGTGCCAGCTCCTCAATTCGACCCGGCGGGACAGCGATCGCACCCTCTGGGGTGTCCAGCGTCGCGTCGCGACACTGCGGGCAGGTGCGGTACACGATCGCCTGCGCCGGCTCGCGTCGCTTGCCCGAGGGGCTCTGACCGCCACCGACTGTCTCTGGCCAGGCCGGAATCGCCCCGGAGAGAATTCCGTCGGCCCAGCGCACCAGCGGCGGGCGGGGATCGACCTCAGTCCGGCCAGCCCGCCCATTCCCGTCCGGGCCAGCGATACGCCCCGGATGTGCAGCGCCCTGGCCATCGCCATTGCGTTGCGCGGGTCTGGATCCATTTGCCGGGTCGATTAGATGCGGATCCTCCACCGCAGCCGAGCGCCGAGGTGTCTGTTCCCACGGTGCGCCAGCCAAGTCGATCTCCAGCCCAGCGCTTACCAGCTCGAAGGCGGCTCGTACCCGCTCCTTCTCCTCAAGTGTGAGCTGCAGACAGAGGCGTACCATCAGGTTTGGCAGACCGTAGCGCCGCTCGCGAGGCCGGTCCCGGCCGGTCCGCTGCGCCTCCCGCACCTCGGCTTGCAGCACGGCCACGGTCTCCTGGAAAGCCAGCTCGAGCCAGCTGACCTCGGTCTGGGCCGTGGCCACGCGGCTGATCGCCCGCACCTGCTCCCAGGAGAGCTCGCCTTCGCGGAAGAGCACGCGGCTGCGAGGTAGCCCATCCAACGCGCGGCCTACCCGCAAGTATTCGCTGGCCGTGCTGCGAGCCAGGCCAAGCTCCCGGTCACAGTACTGATGGAAGCTGGAAAAGCCCAGCTCGTAGTGAAGGTTGCCATCGTAGAGCATGCGCAGCCCGTCGAGGAAGCGCAATCGCACCTCTTTGCCGATGCCCTGCAATGACTTGAGCAACTCGTGCACCCTGGCCGCTTCGGGAAAGCCGGGGTCCGTAGCTGGGGAGGTAGACTCCGCGGCACAACTAGGCCGCGCCGTAGAGCCTGGCTCCGCCGCCGTGCAATCGTCCCCGCTGGGACCCTCGGGCTCGGTGGAGCTCGCGAGTTCCCGCCCATCTGACGAAAGCGGCTCGCTCCCTGGCAAACAGCCCCTACTCATGGCGCATCCTCCTCGCGTTATGGTGGCCGAACTCAGGGCAACGCGGCAGCACGCTCCAGATCATTTGGCGCCTCGCCGTCTCCGCGCCGCGCGACACTCAATCTAGGCAAGCATAGCCTGCCGCAACTCGTCGAACAAGTGTGCTGACGACACAATGACGACAGAATGACGACAGTCGTGTGCCAGTGGCTGACACACAGCTGGCCTGGCTGCGGTCGCCAGCCGGCGGGAGGGCGGTCGCAGCTACGCAGCGCGTGCGAGCCGACAATGGTGGCGTGCGCGCCGGAGGCCTGTGAGCGTCAGCAGGCCCATCCCTGCCCCCGCGGGCACAGGGGGAAACTCGATGCGCTCTAGCTCGAGGTCGGTGAACCGGGCTTCCGCCCGCGGCGCACAGGGGGGCACTCGACGCGCTCGAGCTCGAAGTCGGTGAACCGGGCTATCCCCCTGGGGCCACAGCCGGACACTCTAGGAGGTGCGAGGTGAGCTTGACGGCAGAGGCTTCTCCGCGGGCGCACACGGGGACACTCGGCCAGGTGCTGGCCCAATCGGCGTCGGCCGGGCCTTTCCCCGGGCGCACAGGGGACACTGCGCTCACGCTGCGTGCCAGGCCAGGTCGTCGGCGCCGCGTTGCGGCTACCGGCGATTAGCGGAGACCTGCCTGAAGATCGCTCACCCGCCGGTCGAGGAATGACCTGATGAACGCCACGAACATGGCCACGTCACGGAAAGTGGAAGCAATGCCCAGCGAGACGCGGACCGCCCCGGTGCTCTTCGCGTCCATGCAGCGCCTGAAGTCGTCGAGCGTAAGTCGCTGAGGAGAGCCGGCAAAGCAGGTGACGAGCTCCTCCGCCGAGAAGCCGAGCGCCGTTTCGCCGGTCCCCGGGTTGCAGAAGCAGCCGGTGCGCAGCGAGATGCCAGCCGCGTTGGCTCGCTCTTCGACCAGCCGGTGGTCAACGAAGTGACCCTCGGTATCAAAGAGATTGATCGTAACGGTGGCGCCGCGGCCGATTGTGCCCAGCGGTCCGTAGACCTGGACCAGCGGACGTCCGTTGGCGTGGCGCAAGCTGGTCAGGGTCTCCAGTAGCCACCCGGCCAGGTTCAGCACCCGGCTGTGGACCAGCTCGATGCCCACGGACTCGAGATAGTCCAGTCCGATGCCCACTGCCGAGAGGCTCAGGTAGTTGATCGTGCCATCCTCGAACGCTTCCGGGCCCTCGTTGAGGTAGTACCGGTCGCCCTTGACCGAGGCCACGGTGATAGTGCCGCCCGAGAACCACGGCCGACGGAGCCTGGCCAGCGCCTCCCGACGGGCGATGAGTGCCCCGACCCCAGTTGGGTAGCCGAACATCTTGTAAAAGGAGATGGCCACGAAGTCGGGTTGGACGAGCGACAGATCGAGCCGATTGGTGGGCACAAACGCGGCCGCGTCAAGAACGGTGTGCCAGCCCTTTTCCCGCGCTCTCCCAACCCACGCCAAGTCGTGTTGCACGCCCGAGAAGTTGGACTGCGCCGGATAGGCGAACAGTCTGGCGCCTCCGGCTTGCGGAGTGGCCAGGAGCTCGCGAAGTCGAGCCTCATCGAGCCGTAAGTCCGGTAGCACCAGCGGCGCGTACCGGATGGCGGCCCCGTGAGCCCGGGCAAACTCCCGCATTCCGACCACCGAGTTGTGGTTGTCGTAGACGAGGAGCAGTGTGCTCTCTGGAGTGAAGGGGTAGGCTTCAGCGATGAGCTTCAAGGCACCAGTGGCATTGGCAGTGAAGACGACGACGTACTCGTCGGGCGACGCGCGGAAGTAGCCCAGCACTCGCTCGCGGACCTCGTTGGCAGTGCGGGTGGCCAGCATCGAAGTCGGATTGGAGGAGTGGGGGTTGCCGAGGACGTTCTCCAACAGCCAGGCGCCGTGCGTGGCTATCTGGCTTGCGCCGTAGAGCCCGCCGCCCGTATAGTCGAGGTAAATGTTGCCGGTCCTGTCCAGCCGGCCATACTCGCGCTGGCGCAGCTCATCCAGGTGCGCAGTGGCCGAATAGGCAGGATAGCGTTGCCGGAATGTCTTCTCCAGATCGGCCAGATCGAGATCGACGCTCGGCGTGGGCGCGTGGATCATGGCGCCGTCGATCCTTCCTGCAGACGGGCCAGTTCCTCGGCGACCACCTTCTCAGCGTCCAGCTTGCGGAACAGGGGCGCTGGCTCTCGCAACTCCTGGCCGGCGGGCAGCGGGCGCGCCTCCCATCGTCCCGTGGTTCCGGCGGGGTCATAGCGCAACACTGGATGCTCATCGGGCCCACTCCCGACTGTGTCGACGTACGAGCGGCCGAACAGCGATCCCTCAAAGCCCAAGTACTCATGAAGCCGCTGCGACGAGTGTGGCAGCACTGGCGCCAGGAGTGTCTTGAGCCAATCGATGCACTGCAGCGCGACGTGAAGCGTGGTGGCGCAAGCCTCGTCCTCCTGGGCCCACGGAGCCTTGGCGTTCAGGTAGCGGTTGACCTCATGGGCCAGGGCCATGGCCTCGGCCAGGGCCAGCTTGAAGCGGCGGGCGGCGAAATGACCGCCCACAGAGGCGAAGGTAGCTTCGGCACGCTGCAACATCCAGCGATCGGCCTCTTCTAACGGTCCCGCCTCTGGCACCCTGCCGCCGCTGCGGCGTCCGGCCATCTGCAGGACGCGGTTGACCAGGTTGCCCCAGGTCGCGACCAGCTCGTTGTTATTCGCCTTCACGAAGTCCTGCCATGTGAAATCCACGTCGCGAGTCTCCGGCGCATTGATGGTGAGGAAGTAACGCAACGGATCGGCGTCGTAGCGCGACAGGTAGTCGGGAATCCACAGAGCCCAGTTGCGACTCGTGGACATCGGTTGCTGCTCCAGATTGACGTATTCGTTGGCCACCACGTCAGCCGGCAGGTTCAGGGGCGTCGTCCGTCCGTCGGGATAGAGCTGCTCGGCGCCGATCAGCATCGCCGGCCAGATAATGGTGTGGAAGGGCGTGTTGTCTTTGCCCATGAAGTAATAGCCACGGCTGTCGGGGTCGTACCAGTAATCGCGCCAGGCGTCAGGCGTGCCGCGTAAGGCAGCCCACTCGACTGAGGCCGTGAAGTAACCCATCACCGCCTCGAACCAGACGTAGAGCACCTTATCCTCCCAGCCTGGCAGGGGTACCGGGATGCCCCAGTCCAGATCACGGGTAATGGCCCGTGGCGTCAGGCCCTCCCGAATCTGGCCGAGGCTCCCACTCCGAACTGCGGCGCGCCAGTCGGTCTGGGCCTCCAACCACTCCTCGAGGCGACGGGCAAACTTGGGCAGGTCGAGGAAGTAGTGATCTCGTTCGTGAACCTCCAGCGCCTCCCCGCCACCAAACCTCGCGCGCGGGCTGATCAGCTCGGTGGCATTGAGCAAGCGACCGCAGCTATCGCATTGATCACCGCGGGCGGAGTCATAGCCGCAATAGGGACAGGTGCCCTCGACGAAGCGATCTGGCAGGTAGCGACCCTGGCTGGGGGCGTACAGCTGCGGCTGTTTGGCCATAAACAAGGCTTCGTTCTCGAGCAGGCGCAGGAACAGGTCGCTGGCGATATGCCGATGGTTCGCCGTGTCGGTGTGGGTGAAGAGATCAAACGATATGCCGAGCTGCAGAAACGTCTCCAGGAAGCTGGCGTGCCACTGGCGGTAAACGTCGACCGGGGAGCGGCCTTCGCTTTCTGCCCGAACGGTGATCGGCGTGCCGTGAGTGTCAGAGCCCGAGACCATCATCACCTCGGCGCCTCTGAGGCGGTGGAATCGAGCAAAGATGTCTGGTGGCAGCAGCGACCCACCGACGTGCCCGATGTGGAGCGGACCGTTGGCGTACGGCCAAGCGACGAAAACCGCGATGCGCTCAGTCATGGTAAGAACCTCGCCAGTCGTAGTAGCGGATGCGCAAGAGATCGCGCAACATGGCCAGGGAGTCGTGTAGCGGCCTCACCCGGCTGTCAGCGTTGTAATGCCATTCGATAGGGATCTCGCGGATCTTGTAGCCCCGCCGGCGAGCGATGTACAAGACCTCTACGTCGAAGCCCCAGCCCGACAGGCGCGCCCGGCTGAAGATGTCCTGTGCTGCCCGAGCACTGAACAGCTTGAACCCGCATTGGCTGTCCTCGATCCCGGGCAGGGCGACGAGCCGCACAATGGCGTTGAACACCCGACCCATGAGGTGCCGTCGCCGCGGCTCACCCACTCTCAGCGCCCCCGGTGCTTCCCGGCTGCCAACGACCACGTCGACAGCTGCGCAGGCTGGTGTCAGGAATCTCTCCAGGTCGCGGATGGGCATGGACAGATCGGCGTCGCACAGGAAGCGGCGTGCGCCTTGCGCGGCCAACATGCCCGTCCGCACGGCGCCGCCCTTTCCGGCTGGTAGGCCGGCGATCAGCCGCAAGAATGGCTGGTGGCGCTGGTAGGCCTGCACCACCGCGGCCGTGTCATCGGTCGAGCCGTTCTCAACCACGATCACCTCGGCCGTTCCGTCCCAGCGGGCAAGCCAGTCAGCCAGGGCTTCGAGGGTGGAAGGCAGCCGACGCTCTTCGTTGTATGCCGGAATTATGATCGAGAGCGCGATCGGCTCCGATCCTTGATCGGGCGAGGTTACGGGCTCAAGCTCCGTTGCGGGTCGATCCACTGCCCTTCCCAGGTTTCGATCGTGGGCGCCGCCACGCAACGGCCACAGACACAAAGCCCGGCCCGAGTTTTTGGCCACCCGGGCCGGGCTTGGTCACGCGCTTGTGGCTGGCGCCGGCGGTTGGGATGGCCCTAAGCGCCACCCCCCATGGCGAGCACTACTTCGTTGATATCGTAAATGTTTATCTCGTCATCAGGGATCAAGTCGTATTTCGCGTCCCAGCGGGGATCTCCGGGCACAGCCAGGAACCGGGCCTCGATTTCGGCCAGGTCGGCCTCATCGACCACGCAGTCTTCGTTGAAATCGTAAGCTGAACCGCACGCCGGCGGCGTTTCCTCCGCCTCGCCGCCCGGCGGTGGCGTAACGGTGGCGAAGCCGCTGGCGGGGCGGCCAAAGACCTGCGTCCAGCTATTACCATACAGGCCGCCCACAGCGTAAGCGACCCCGATGTCGGTGAAGTCGGGGTTCAATATGTTGCGCCGGTGCCCGGAGCTGTTCATCCAGGCATTCATCACCTGGGTCGAAGTTCGCTGACCAGAGGCAACGTTCTCCCCCCAAGTGGCCGCCTTGTAGCCAGTGGCCCTGATTCGGGAAGCCGGGTCGCCATCACCGCATCCAGAATGGCAAAGGACCTTGTTCCTGGCCATGTGCTCGCTGTGCTTCCAAGCGGCCTCTTGGAGCTGGTAGTTCACTATTAGGGTCGGGATTCCCCGCGATTCTCGCTCCGCGTTGACCAGATTCACCACCTCCCGCTCGATGGGGTCAAGCGGGTTTCCTGGGCCTTTCCAGGCGGACACCGCCGCCGGCAAACAGAAGAGCACGACGAATGCCAGCGCCGCTAACAGAATTGGTCCTTGGCTCCCCAGACGATGTGCGATGATGCGCCGCATGAATAACCTCCCGATCGATCGGATGAGGCCGCCACCCGGAAACTTACTCGAGGGCAGATTATACCACAGGCAGGGGCCCGCACGGCAATGGGCCGGCCCAGAGCGGCGGCCAGCTGAGTACGTGTCCTCGTTGCCTCGCACCGGCTGGTGCACCCCCAACCGGTGTGTCGGGCTCGCCGCAGCGGCAGCTGCCTGCGCGAGGTGGTTCATCCGACCAGGCGAGATCAGTGGCAGCTGACCCCGCGAGGTGGTTCATCGAACGCGGTGAGATCACCGGCAGCTGACCCCGTGCGGTGGTTCATCGTACGGGGCAAGATCACCGGTGGCCGACTTAGACTAGGAGGCCGCCAGCATCCGCGACCTCATTCATCGATCGTGGTGCACGCTGTTTGCCGTCGCGCGGATCAGAAGGGCGGCGAATCGGCGCCACCGAGTGGCCAGTCCCCTGACCCTCGGGGGCCACCTTTCTCCGGATGACTGAGATGCCGTCCGATGAACCAGAGTATAGCCACGAAAAGCCCTGATCCGAGAAAGACGCTCAGCCACAGTCCCTGATACGGTGTCAGCCCCGGTCTCGGCAGGCGCCCTTTCAGGCGAGCCCAGCCGTCGCGCAGCTCGTCCACCGCTTCGCTCAGCGAATTGGGCAGCGCCGTGGTGGCACCGGATGCCGCGCCTTCGGGGCTGGCCATGGGCTGGCCTGCCTCTGGAGTTCCCATCAGCTCCCCCCAGCCTCTCTCGGCCGGCGTGTCCACCGGCAACGCAGCTCCGCCCTCGGGGCTCGGTTCGGCCAGCCAGCTCGGGCTGCTCTCCCCGCCCTCGGGATTCGCCCCAGCGGGCCAGCTCGGGCTGCTCTGCACTCCCTCGGGATTCGCCCCAGCGGGCCAGCTCGGGCTGCTCTGCACTCTCTCGGGATTCGCCCCAGCGGGCCAGCTCGGGCTGCTCTCCCCGCCCTCGGGATTCGCCCCAGCGGGCCAGCTCGGGCTGCTCTGCACTCCCGCAGGGGTCGTGGCTGTCGGTTGGCTAGTTGCGCCGAATACCCGGCCGCCTGACCGTTGGGTCATGACCGGCGCGAGTCGGCCACGAGCGGTCCCAGGGGACATCCCTGGTGGTGACCAGAGACAGCCCAACGCCACTGCGGCCCCCAGAACGCCCAGTAGAACGGCTGCCAGAGATGGTCGGTGCACCTGAGCCTCGGCGCTACGGCAGGCTGGCGAAGGGCATGTGGAGCAGCCAGGTCGACACAGCCGGTGATACGATAACCAGACCGTCGATCCGGGCAGTATCGGTTATGGGTGTGTTGTGCGAGTCACTGAGAAGCACTCGCCGAAGTGCGATCGGGCTCTCACCGGGGGCTACGGCATCGTAGCGTACTTCAGCCAGTACGCCGCCGCCACTCGGTCCCGGTGCGCCCGGGAAAGACGTTGCGCCAAAGCTGACTGAGCCCGACTCGGTCACCGGGCCTATGGGACGCACGTTGCGGCCGGTGCTGCCCAGGAATGGACCCACAGACACGCCTGCGAACTGGAGAATCGCCGGGTCGTGATCCAGAGTGAACTGGAAGGCCATCAGGTCGACGACGTCGCGGACAGATACTTCGACTGTAACTGCCTCGCCGGCCTGGACCTGGCTGACTGGTGGCTCAACGAACACCGTTGGGCTGGACTCGCGCGCGGTGGCCAGGCTCTTGGCTGATAGTGCCAGTGCAGCCACTACGAACGCCGCTGCTGCGGCAGCAGACAGCGCTCGCAGCCAGGAGCGCTGAGCGGTGCATGGCTCGTTCATGGCCGACATTGTATGGCAGGGTCCGGCATCGTGACAACCCCCAGTGGTCGCGCTAGAATCGGCCTGTGAGCATCAGGCTGGCATTGGGGTTGACGGGTGACGTCGGAGCCGGTAAGAGCCGGGTGCTGGCCTGGCTGGTCGGTCGCGGGGCGAGTGGCCTGGATGCGGACGGGCTGGTGCACCAACTATTGCGGCAGGACGCGGCCGTCATTCGGGCGGTGAGGGCGCGTTTCGGTGAGGGGGTGCTTGGGCAAGACGGCATCAACCGGGACCGTCTGGCGGCCATCGTCTTTGAGGACCCCGAGGCGCTAGCCGACCTGGAGCGCATCGTGCACCCGGCGGTGATCGACCGCGTCCGGCAGTGGCTGTCCGAACAGGCAGCGCCGGTTGCCGTCATCGAAGCGGCGAAGCTGATCGAGAGCGGTTTTCACCGTGAGCTTGATCGGGTATGGCTGGTCACTTGTCCGGCACACATCCGCCGTCAGCGGCTGTTGGAGCGCGGCTGGTTGTCCGCTGAAGTGGCACGTCGCATGGCGGCGAGTCCGCCGCTGGCGCCACGGCTGGCGGCTGCCGACCTGGTGATCGACAATGGCGGTCCGTGGACTGATACCGAGCGCCAGCTTGAGGCAGCCTGGCAAACGCTTCAGCCGGGCGCCTCGGAGTCTGGGTCTCACCTAGGTGCGTTGGAGGGATGACTTGAGAGCCTTCGCTGAGCGGCACCCCAATCTTACGACCTGGTTCGTACTCGCGGTCGGCATGCTTGTGGTGCTGGCCTGGTCAGCGCGCGATGTTGAGCTAACGGCGCGCCAGTTCTTCTGGCTTGGGGTAGCGACGGTGACTCTGGCCGGGCTCTGCGCCTGGATTATCTCCTGGGAGGCCGATGAGTCGGAGATCGGTGAGGACGCAGCAGCGGCTGAAGTGTCGGCTGCGGCTGATGGTCCCTCTGAGGGCCAGACGCCCGCGGCCGCCATTTCGACCGCAGAGGTGGCTGAGTCCGCAGGCGAGGGTCCGACTGAGGCTCCCCTGGACCCCCAGCCAAGCGGATCGGGTGCTCGTCACACCACCTGATGCCGATCTTTCGGCCACTTAGCTCGATCGCGGTCGGCGGTCCAGACTGGTGATGCGGCGAGCCTGGCAGCGCAAAGGCACGACGCTCAACGGACCCTTGCGCTTCTCGCCACGGCGCGACCTCCTACCGGTCATTGGCCTGGTGCGTCAGGAGTTCGCCGCCGAGATGGACGAGGAGGACCGGCGCTGGTTGGCCGATCTGGAGGCTGCGGCCCGGTTCCGACCCTTGCTCGTGGTGCTGGACTATCTACCGCTGGCCTGGGCGGGATTTCACGGTTTCGTCTGGTTCGACGCCGGTCGGCTGGTGGGCAACGCTTCACTCTTGCGCCGGGGGGCTGACAACTGGTTCCTGGCGAACGTTGTCACGCATCCCAACTGGCGTCGCCGCGGCATTGCCCGTCAACTGGTAGGTGCGGCCGTGGACTGGGCGCGGCGACGAGGCTTGAGCCGCCTGGAGCTCGAGGTGCGCAGCGACAACGAACCGGCGCAGAAACTCTACCGATCGCTGGGCTTCGAGCGACTCTACGCCGTGAGGCGGCTCTCCCTGGCGTCCGCTCAGGAGCTCGGCCCCGCTACGGCACCGACGCGCGAATCCGGCATCCTGGTGCGGCGGTGGCTGCCGAGTGACTCTCGGGCTGTGCGACAGGTGCTCATGGCGGCGGGCATTCGGGAGGCCAAGGATGCAGCCGGGCCGCTGATTGCGGCCTTCCGGCTAGGCGGTGCCTGCTTGGATGCGGCGGCACCACTGGCCCTTGGTCGCCCCGTCGGACTCGTCGCCGTGGGCGATGGTGTGGCGCGCGCTGTTCTGGTGACCAACATTGCACTGCGAGGAGGCACTCACCACCTGGAACTGGCCTGTGATCCGGCCTGGCGCGGGATCGTAGAGCCCGCCCTGCTGGCCGAAGCGTTGCGGGGCCTGGCCAAGGCACCGGACGGCCGCCTGGAGATCCGCCTGCGCACCGATGAAGAGCCTGCCTATGAGTGGCTTCTGGCCCATGGATTTGAGACCATTCGGACGATGGATCGCCTCGCCATATACCTTCGGTCGGCGTCGGAGAAAAGCTGAGAAACCCCGGCGGAATCCTGGCCGCACCTAAGCGTTCCGGCTCGCCGGAGTGGGCTGTCTCCGCTCAAACGGCTAAGGCTGAACGATGACCGGGGTGCCGATGCTTGCCCAGTCCCACAGCCAGGCCGCGTCATCTAGCTTCAGGTTGACACAACCGTGACTGACCGGCGATCCGAAGGCCATGTGCCAGTAAGCGCCGTGGATGGCGTAGCCAGCGTGGAAGTACTGCACGTAGGGCACGGCCGGCAGGCGGTAGCCAGGACCGGACATGGTCTGGGAACGGTACCGAGCGTAGATGCGGTAGTTCCCGACCGGGGTTGGCGTGGTCCGCTTGCCTGTGGAGACGATGAATGTCACCAGGGCCGTGCTTCCCTGCCAGGCGGTTAGCGTCTGCGAGGAGAGATCGACCACGATGCGCCGGCCAGTGCCGTAGCCGCCTGCGGGCGGCGAAGTCGCTGGCGCTGCCGCAGGAGCGCGCTGGCTCGGCGCCGGAACGAGAAGTCGCTGGCCAGCGTAGATGCGATTCGGCGTCGCCACGCCGTTTGCCCGTGCCAGGTCGTTGACCGTCGTGCCATAGCGCAGAGCGATCGAGGTCAGAGTCTCGCCGCGGGCCACGACGTGGACCTGAGTCGGACCGGCCACGCCTGTCGGCACTGGCACTGTCCCCGGTGCCTTGGCTGGTTCTTCACCGATGGGGATGAGCAGACGCTGGCCGACATACACCAGATCGGGCGATCGGAGACCATTGGCCCGCACTATGGCCGTCATCGAGGCGCCGTAGCGCAACGCGATCCGGTAAAGGTTCTCTCCGGGCGCGACGACGTGGATGGCGTCTGCCGAAGCCCTGGCCGGGGCGGCGGCGCCCACCAGGCCAATCACCATTGCCAGGCATACGACTCGACGGCTCGGCATAACGACCTCCCGTGCCTCATTGGGCCAGCAAGTCAGTTTACCAAACAGCGAACCTGGGCGTGGCGCCCGTCTGGCGGCACGTTAAGCTTTCAGCGCGGCCACAAGCTGGGCGGCCCGACTGGCGGTGATCTGGCCCTCTGCAATCATCTGCTCAGCAATATGGCTTGCCATCTCAGGCGGGGCGCCGGCGGCCAGTGCCAGCTGGCGCGCGTGAAGTGCCATGTGGCCGCGCTGGATTCCTTCCGAGACCAGGGCGCGGAGGGCAGCCAGGTTCTGGGCCAAGCCCACGCTCACCACGATCTGGGCCAGCTCTTGAGCGCTTTTGACGCCGAGGATCTTGAGCGCCAGGGCAGCGGTCGGGTGTGCCCGGGTGGTGCCACCCACTGTGCCAACAGCCAATGGCAGTTCCAGCGAGCCAAGCAGCTCGCCTTCGTCGCTTAGCTGCCAGTGGGTCAGAGCGCGGTAGCAGCAGTCACGGGCAGCATAAGCATGGGCGGCGGCCTCGGCGGCACGCCAGTCGTTTCCCGTCGCCACCAAGACGGCGTCAATGCCGTTCATGATGCCCTTGTTGTGTGTCGCTGCCCGGTACGGATCGGAGCGCGCCAGGGCGTTGGCGGCGACGATGCGTCGCGCGACCGCAGCACCCGAGAACTCGGCCCGCGCCAGGGCCGAGATTGGCAGTCGGCAGAATGCCCGCGCCAGGCGCCTGTCAGCCAGGTTGCTCAGGATGCGGAGGGCCACGGTACCCCCGGTAGCCCGCTCGATGAGCGGCGCCACAGCCTCGCAGGCCGTGTTCACAGCGTTGGCCCCCATGGCGTCGCGCACATCGACCAGCAGATGGACGAGCAACATCGGCCCGACGTCAGTCGTCGCCAAGCAGCGGACCTCCACCTCCCGCGCTCCACCGCCAACGCTTACCAGATCCGGGTTCTGCGCGTTGGCGTGCTGCAGGATCTCGTCCCGGATCGCCGTCACCCTTGCTGCCGCCCCATCCAGGTCGTCGTCGGGTAAAGCCAAGACCTGAACCTGGCCGATCATAACCGATTCGTCAGCCGCGGCTTCGAAGCCGCCACCCTGTCGGACCAAAAGAGCCGCATGACTGGCTGCCGCGACCACGGACGGCTCCTCGATCGCCATTGGCACCAAGACATCCCTGCCGTTGACGGTGAAGTTGGTGGCTATGCCCAATGGCAGGCCGAAGGAACCGACCACATTCTCGATCAAGCGGTCGGCGTGCTCTGGAGCTAGGCAGCGACCGAGGGAGAGCGCTTCCTCCGCGGTCAGTCCAACCCATTCGGCTACTGCAGCCTGCCGCTCGGCTGGCGAGAGCCGGTGGAAGCCCGGCAGCCGGCTGGACCGACTGGCCAGGGCCGAGGCGATCTCTTCGCTCCACGACATGACTGCCTCGAGGACGGTGAGCCTACACCCGGCTACGAAGGCCCCCGCGGCCGGTGCGCCACAACGCGTCGCCGTGCCGCACCCCGCCAGCCTGAGCCGCCGTTGCGGGTGCCCCATACTGCCACTTACCAGCGCCAGAGCCGTGCGCGGCGGCAGACCCTTCGAGAAGTTTGTTGCGCGCCACTAGCAACACGGACCGGGTCATGGCTAGCGGTCGCTCAGGACGGCGTAGTCGTGGCCGCGAGCCCGGATGCGCCCGCCAGTCAGGACGCGCACGGCGTAAATGTCGAAGTCGCCGGAGCGGTTATCGGCGAACACCAGGACCCCGTTGGCCATGGCTGGCGAGACCTGATCGGCAGCTGGCACCAGGATTACTCCCGGCCCCCCTGGTGATCGCGAGGCCTCGATGACCTCTATGCCCATGACGTCGATGCCCGTCGCTGGATCGAATACGTTCCACAGAAGTCCCGAACTACCGAAGCGCGGGTTGAATTCCTCGAGCACATCCCGGGCCACCGCACTTGCCTGCCCGCTGGGAATGCCGTTGCGTAAACGCTGGTAGTAGATGTCGGATTGGCCGTTCCGGTCGTCCACCCAGGCGACGGCCGCGCCGTTGGTAGTCGGATCGCTGGCGTTCGACAGCCCTTTGACCATCACGTACGGCGAGCCGCGCGGAATGCCGTTGGGCTGCAGCCGCAGAGCCCACACTTCATCAATGTCCCGGGCGTTATCCTCCCATACCACCAGGTAGTCCTCCAGGCGAGTGCCCGGATCGGCGAAGAGCGCCACGTCGGGATGTCGTTGGTGTCCAGGGCCAGACGCCAAGCGCCGTGGCTTTCCCTGGCCGTAGCCAGCCGCCGAGAGCCTAATCCCGTACACGTCCCAGCCGCTCGTCTCATCCCCGAGCTCGCTGAAGACCATGAAGTACTCTTCGCGAGTTGGGTTGTAAACCAACGCTGGGTCAGCGCGTCGTCCGGGCAGCGGAGCGCGGCGGTTTGTCTCGTAGTCGTCGCGCAAGACCTTCCAGCCCCTTTGACCACTGCCACCTTGGGGCAAGCCGTTAGCGAAGAGCCGCTTGGCAAAGATGTCGTCCCCAAAGCCGCGATCTTCCACCCAGACAAGCAAGAAGTTCTGCACCTGGGGATGCGAGTTGTACGCTATAGCCGGTTGAGTCTGATCACGAGGCGGCCCTGCTGGGTAGACAGGCGCGGCTATGTCGCCAAAGCCTTTGGGTGTAGCCGCCACATCGGTGGTTGCTGGCGACAGTGCCCCCTGGGCCAGGGTTGCCCCCGGTGCAGCCAGGGCCAGGGCCCAAACCAATGCCATCAAAACGCTGGCGTAGCGCATCGCCACCTCCGTTCGCTCGCTGCGGATCGGCTCTAAGCGGAGCCAAGGCTAGTTCTGCCCGCCTTGGGATGGCCGACCGCGACGAGAAGTGTAGTCCGCTTCGCTCTCAGTGGGCAACACGCCAGTCCCATCAGTTGACGCTTACGAGCGGCAGATGGCAATACGACCGCTCTCGCGGTCCGATTGGCTGTGGCGTCTTGGCGGCGGGCCACGAAGTGCTGAAGCGGAGTGCCGGATCGCCCAGCAGCGTGTACTGGCGAAGTGTATCGCCCAGCGTCTCATCGGCGGCCCAGGCCTGGGCCATTGCCTGCAACGTGAGGGCCCCGATGGTCTGCGATTCAGGATCCCTGATGCCTGCCAGGAATGGCCTCAGTAGGGCGGCTTCGGCTGAGAGGCTTTCAAGCCCCGATGAAGCCCAGGCCGCGATGCCCCCGCCAGCGCCGTGGGTCAGCCACAGTTCAGCCAGGGCTACCGACCGCTGGGGGTGGCTGACCCAACCGTTCATACAGGTGGCGGCCAACAGGATGGGAAACCGGGGCCCATTGGTTAGCCGCTCGATGTCGCGGTTTTGGAGGATGCGGCCGCCTCCTGGCCAGGGGCCCCAGGTGTCCACGTTGCCGTGTCCGACGTAGCCAACCACTGCCACCCCGTCCTCGATCGCCCCGCGTATGGCCGCCGCCAGGTCACCGTCCCGCGGGAACCGACTGGCGTAGAAAGCCCGAGTCTCGTAGGCCGGTCTGAGTAGCTCGACGAACTCATCAGTCGCCCTATCGAACGCAGGCTCATCATCTGCCACCCAAAGAGCGGTGCGCCGCCAGGGCTCGTAGTCGCCGCGCTCGTAGGCCAGCACCTTGGCCACCACCCGACGCAGCTCCTCGGCTCGCGAGACTGATATCCGGCCCGCCAGCATGTCGGGCAAGGGATCTTCGTCCAGGGCCGCAAACCAGGTATCGCTGGACCCGGCCGGCCCGGACTCCAGGTTGACCTGCATCTGGGGAACGAAGTTCGGTGGCCCGCTTGCCATACAGTGGCGATAGTCCAGGTTTGCCTCGCCGACGAGCAGCACGTAGGTCGGAGGCGGTGGCCGCCAGTTTTGACTGGCGTAGCGAAGGAACTCGCGAATAGCCCGCGGATCGAACACGCCATGGGAAAACTCATCGTAGATGTCGTCGATGCTGACCACAGCCACATGCAGACCTTGGCTGCGCCGATGGGTCACCAGCGGCTCCAACTCGTGGATGAAGGAGGGATGGCTGATGATGATGTAGTCGGCGGCCTGGTCAGGGCTGCGCCAGGTCGATGGCTCATCAGCGACGATATGTTTGGGGGTGGCCGCCCTGGTCAGCAGGTAAGCCTCGAAGCGACTGGATGCGTCGGCGCTGGTGGCGAAGCGCAGCGTGAAGCTTCCGTCTGGGGCCTGACTCACCTCAGTCCCCGACAAGCGTACTGGCTGGGCAGGATTGGTGACGTCATCGACCGCTATGCCAGCACCCGTGAAGCCCTCGAGACTGAACTCAAGGCGGCCGGGAGTGGGCGCCCGAAATTGGATGTGATCGTTACTGGCCCTGAAGCCACCAGCATATTCGATCTCGACGTAGTTCAGGAAGAACTGATTTACTTTTGCCCGCGTCACTGGTGCATTCGCCAACGTGAAGTGATTCCGGCCCTGGCGAAGAACGCCCGGCCGTACATCGAAGGCCAGGCGGTGGCTACCCAGGCCGTCAAACTCTGCTTCGCCGATCAGATGCCCATTGAGCCAGACCGTGGCCCGATGATCTGGCGAGACTCTCTCGTCGTCGGTGTAGCCCTGCACGGTGACCTGCAACCGACCCGGCAGCGACGTCTCCGGCGCCAGGCTCCCCAGCTCAAGGCTGTGGGTGATCCTTTCGCCAGGGCCCAGAGCCCCGCCCCACATCCAGCGGTCGTCGCCATCTTGCCAGTGCATCGACAGGTAGTACACGGTATCGCGCTCAAATCGGGCTAGCACCGGATGCCAGGTGGCCACCGGCCAGTTTTGTCCAGGTCTGGCGAGCCGGGTCCCAAACCGGGGCCCGCTCTCCTGGGCCGTCAACCAGTAGACGTTCTCGGTGCTGTATTCGCTGTTCATCGCCCGGCCGTGGAAGATGATCTGGTCGACAGCGTCGAACGAACCATCAACTCCGCTATCGACCAGAATCGCCTGCGGCTTGCCGTTGGCGCTCAAGGACAGCCGATCTGGCTGCAAGACCGCGAGCGGCCATCCTGCGGCCGCCAGATCGGCGCCTCGAATTGCCACCGGACCATCCTCGGCTACGATTATCTTGAGCGCCGGCAGATCGGCAGCCTCCTCTGCCCGGCCAGTAGCCGCTCCCTGCGATCTGCCTACCTGGAGTGGGTCAGGGTCGGCAGTTGCCGTATTGGTAAGTTGTCTTCCCCCTTGAGGCAGCCCCACCTTGGGATGTCGGGCCGCCGGCTCCTCATTTGTCTCCGCCGGCGATGGTCGTGGAGTCGAGATCGTTACCGTGGTCGGTCCAGACGGCAGCTCTTCCGACTCGCTTTGGGGCTGGGGCCGATGCTCCGCCTGCAGCTCGAGCCAGCGTCCGTTCAGCAGCAGTTGCCGGCTTAGTGTGGCAAAGGGCGATTCAGGCTCCTGGACTCCTCCTGCCGGCAATGTCCAGGCGACCCCGTAAGTGATCGTGACCGTGGCTCGCTCAAGCCAGCTGATTGTGTGATCATCCAGCCGGTGCGCCGGCCGTATGGCGAGGCGCATCAGCCGTTGTCGGCGCAAGCTTCCGGCGTCAGTTAGAGAAACGATCCGGCTACTCGCTGGCGGGCGCTCTGCTCGCAGCACCGTGCAGCGGCCGTCCAGCTCGCACACCCACCGCGGGTCTGGCGCTGCGGGAGGACACAGCTTTTCCAGCTGATAGCGTCGCTCTACCACCTGGTGGCCCACAATGCGCGCTACTGCCGGGTCGGGCACGCCCACCAGCCAACCGAGGCGAACTTCGTCGACCGGCCGGGCGAACCGGCCAGCATTGCTGGAAGGCACGACCAGCTGCCGGCATGTGGTGCCGCCCTGGCTTCGGACCACTGGCGACTGGAGCGAAATATGAACGGTCAGTCCTCTGACTGAAGCGTTCACCACGGTCGCCGACCCCAGAAGGTCTGCCTCTGGGACCGTCGCTGGCTCACGCAGCGACTCCCCGGCGCCAGACGAAGTCGGCGCCAGGAGGCCGGCGATGAGTGCGAGGCACAGCAGGCTGGCAGGCCGAGCCATCAGCCGCTGGACACTTCTGCCTGGCATTGTCCCCCCGGCCACATCCTGCGCAGGACAGCAGCTGCCCCAGCCCAGTCCGCTGTTTCGGTCCGTTTCTTCTGCGGCTCTTGCCGCTGCGCCAGCATCCAACTGTCCCACTCTGTCCCCGTTGCTGCCGCCGTTTTTCCCGAGTCTATGGGCCGAGCGGTCGCAGTTCTACGGGGCTGGCGCCTGTTTGGCGACAGTTTCGCGCCATCACCCGGAAGTGGCCGTCGGCGAGCGGGGTGCCCCAGTGGCCTCCAGAACGAGGCGGGTGCGTGCTGATGGCCCTAGACCAGGAGGCGCCGGGACGGCGGTGTGCTGGTGACGGTGGGGCAGGGATGACGGTGCCGGGCAGAGTTGGGGTGGCGCAAGGCAAGGCCTTACGGGTGACGGGCGTGGTCTCCTGGCGTCCGCAGCTGGCAGTCTAGGCCAGACTGGGGGCGGTGTCGCGGTGGAGGCGATGCCCGCGCTCCACGCCTCGGCTGCGCGGCTGACGCAGCCAACCTCGGGCAGGCCTTTGGGAAGCTTACGGTGTGGCGCGGCGGGGCTGGCTAGAGTGTCTGCCCCGTTTCTTCATCCGCGGTGGAACCGCCGCGACCTGCCGAGGCCTGTGGACCCGATCTTCGGTCTTGTCAATCACCCAGAGCGGGCTGGCCAGCTAACTGGTCTCTGGGCCAAATGGACCAGCACTCTCATTCTCGGGTCCGAGATCCAGCAACCGGGCACCGGCGGCTACAGCATCGCCAGCCCGGCAGTAGACGGTCTGCACCCGGCCGGAGCGCGGGGCCCGAATCGAGAGCACCGTTTTCATCGACTCCAGAGAGACCAGCTTCTGGCCGCTGGCGACGAGCTCACCAGGCTGGACCAGCACCTCAAGCACCCGCGCCGGCAGCGGGCTAGCCAGGCTCTCCTCTTCTGGTGTCTCGGCTGGTCGACCACCTTCAGAGCGGACAACCAGCATGCGGCCGTTGGCCCACACCTGACGCTCAGCGCCACGAACCACACCAGCAGTATGTATTCGGCGATGGCCCTGCTCCAACTCGATCCGACCGTCGCGCTCCAGTAGCAGGCGCAGCTCGTGCAGGGGCCCGTCATCGAAGGCCAAGAAGAGTCTATCGCCGCGCCGCGAGGCGGTGACGGCGCGTTCCCGGTCTCCAGCACGCAACGTGAACCTCATTGCCGGCCGCCCGACTTGTCGCCGCGCGCCCGGCAGGCAACCCAGGCTCTGGCTCGGAAATCGCACATGACTCCGGGCAATGATGGCCAGGCCTGCCGGCAGCCGGCGTCAGGCGCGAGGCGACAGAACAGCTCTCGCCCAGCCCCCGCACGAGTCGGTCGGCTCATGGCACGTTGCGCCAGCGCCCGGCGCTGGACCAGGGATCCAGAATGAGCCCGCCCGGTGGTGCGCTACCCGCCGGCGTACTGCTGCGGCTAACTGCCTCGAACGCTGCCAGCGCCAGCCAGTCAGTCTCGGTCTCGGGCTGGGGTGGCCTCCAGTCGGCAAAATGCTCGGCCAAGAACTGCGTGTGCACCTTGCCTTCGGCAAAAGCTGGGTGGGCTACAATGTCCTGCAAATAGGAGATGTTCGTAGTGACGCCCAGGATCACCGTCTCGGCGAGGGCTTGCTCCATGAGTCGGATAGCCTCGGGGCGATCGTAGCCGCTCGTCATCAGCTTGAGGAGCAACGAGTCGTAGTGCGGCGATACGACCGAACCAGAAGCGATGCCATCGTCGCAACGTACGCCCGGCCCGGTGGGCGACCGGTAGATGTCGATCCGCCCCGCGGACGGCATGAAGCCTCTGGCGGGATCCTCAGCATAGATGCGGCACTCCAGCGCGTGTCGTTGGCGTTGCACGGCCTCTTGTGGGATCGTCAACGGCTCGCCGCGGGCGATGCGGATCTGCCAGGCCACGATATCCACGCCGGTCATAAGCTCTGTGACGCCGTGTTCCACCTGAAGGCGTGTGTTCATCTCGATGAAATAGAACTTGCCGCTCTCGTCCACTAAGAACTCTACAGTTCCAGCGCTAGTGTAATCTACGGCCTCTGCCAGCGCTAGGGCGGCCTGAGTGAGTTCGTGGCGCAGCTCTTCGCTTATGGTCGGCGCGGGAGCCTCCTCGATCAGCTTTTGGTAGCGACGCTGAATCGAGCACTCACGCTCGAACAGGTGGATACGCGTTCCGGCGTTGTCGCCCAGCACCTGTACCTCGATGTGACGAGCTCGTGGCAGGTGCTTCTCTAGCAGCACAGCGTCACTGCCGAAGGCCGAGAGCGTCTCGGCCCGCGCTGGCGCCAAGGCTGCCATCAGCTCGTCGGTCGAGCGGGCGACCCTCATACCGCGGCCGCCACCTCCAGCAACCGCTTTCAGCAGCACCGGGAAGCCGATGCCGTCCGCGGCGGCCAGGATCGCCGAATCGTCCAGGCCCGTGCAATCAACGCCGGGGACCACCGGCAGGCCCGCGGCAGCAGCGATCCGGCGCGCCTCGGTCTTCGAGGCCATCAGGCGGATGGCCTCTGGTCGAGGTCCGACGTAGACCAATCCCTCGTCCAAGCACGCCTGGGCGAAGGCGGCGTCCTCAGCCAGGAAGCCATAGCCGGGATGGATGGCGTCGGCGCCGACTGTCCGGGCCGCCGCCAGAATAGCCTCGCCGTTCAGATAGGTCACGGACGGGCTGCTGCCCGGCAGAGCGACGCTCAGATCCGCCTGGCGACTCCATACGCTGCCGGCATCGGCGTCCGAGTAGACAGCCACCGCCTGCAGACCGAGCTTGCGCGCCGCACGGAAGATCCGCCTGGCAATCTCGCCGCGGTTGGCGACCAGTAGCGTCTGGACACTGCGGGGCTTCGTGTGGCGCTGCCTTTCAGCGACGAAGCGAGTAGGGACGCGCATTGTCTCGATAGCCATTCTGTAACCTCTCGGTTGTCTAGCGTTCGTCAGTCGCGGCCAGGCACCAGGCCGGTCTCCGCTTTTCCAGGAACGCGCACAGGCCTTCCCAGCCCTCGGGCGAAGCGCGAAGCCGCGCCAGTTCAACGGCCAGGATGGGGCCAAGAGCTGCCGGGTCGCCAGCCACGCGGTCAACCAGGCGTTTCACCGCCACCTGGGCTTGTGGGCCGCCGCGCAGCAGCGCCGCCAGCGCCCTGGCGACGGCCGCATCGAGGGTTCCTTCGGGCGCCACCTCGGTCACCAAGCCGATGTGACAGGCGCGCTGGGCGTCGATGGGCTCGCCGGTCAAGGCGAGCTCGCAGGTTCGGGCAGCGCCAATGCGCCGCACCACATAAGGGGCGATGATGGCCGCAGCAATGCCCAGCCGGACCTCGGTCAAGGCGAAGCGCGCCTCCGGAGTGGCGATGACCAGATCACAGGCCGCCAGGAGGCCAACGCCGCCGCCATAAGCTGCGCCGTGTACCCGGGCGATCACTGGCTTCGGACAGTGATGGATCGTGGCCAGAAGATCGGCCAGTGCTTCTGCCTGGCGCCGATTGGCGTCCTCGCCCTCGGCAACCAGCTGGCGCATCTCGTCAATGTCGGCACCAGCGCAGAACAGCTCGCCGTCGCCGCCGATCACCAGGGCTCGCACCTGGGTATCGCGGCTGCAGTCGAGGACGGCTTCACGCAAGGCAGCGATCATGGCTTCGTCCAGGGCATTGCGGCGCGATGGTCGGGCCAACCACAGATACGCGACGGGCCCCTGCTGCTGCCGGCGAACACCAGTTTGCTCGCTCATTGCCTGGCGTTCTGCCTCCGGCTATGGTGTGGAAACGCCAATTCACACATTGCGACCTCACATGCGGAACACGCCGTAACGCGGTTCACCGGGTGTTGGGCCGTTGAGCGTGGCTGACAAGGCCAGCCCGAGAACGTTGCGCGTCTCGGGCGGATCGATGATGCCATCGTCCCACAATCGAGCTGTGGCGTAAAGGGCGCTGCTCTCCCGATCGTAGCGCTCTAGAATTGGCTGCTTGAAGGTCACTTCCTGGTCGGCTGGCCATGGTTGGGGGCCGTCCTGGTTTATCTGCCACAGCACGTTGGCGGCCTGCTCACCCCCCATGACGCTGATGCGTGAATTTGGCCAGCTGAACAGGAATGTCGGGTCATAGCCTCGGCCGGCCATGGCGTAGTTGCCGGCGCCATGCGAGGCGCCGATGATCACGGTCAACCGTGGCACCGGCACAGTGGATACGGCCATCACCATCTTGGCTCCATCACGGGCGATGCCCCTGTTCTCGTACTCCTTGCCCACCATAAAACCCGTGATGTTCTGTAAGAAGACAAGCGGCACGCGACGTTGGCCGCACAACTGGATGAAATGAGCGCCTTTGAGGGCCGACTCACCAAACAGCAATCCGTTGTTGGCAACCAGGCCCACGGGGATCCCCCATATGTGAGCGAAACCGCAGACTAGGGTCGGCGCGTAGCGTGCCTTGAACTCGTCGAAGCGCGAGCCGTCAACAATGCGGGCGATGACCTCATGGACGTCGTAGGCTACGTGTGGATCAGCGGGTACGACGCCGTACAGCTCCCGGGGATCGTATGCCGGAGGCTCCGGAGTCTGCGGTACTACCCAGGCCTTCTTCTGCCGGTTGAGGTGCAACACGGCCTGCCTCACCAGCTGGAGGGCCTCGCCCTCATCGTGGGCGAAGTGATCGGCGACCCCCGAGATGCGGGTGTGCACGTCGGCGCCCCCTAGCTCCTCCGCACTTACGCTGGCTCCCGTAGCCGCTTTGACCAGAGGAGGGCCACCCAAGAAGATGGTGCCCTGCTGTCGAACGATGATCGTCTCGTCGCTCATGGCCGGTACATAAGCGCCACCGGCAGTGCAGCTGCCCAGCACGGCGCTGATCTGCGGGATGCCACTGGCACTCAAGCGGGCTATGTTGTAGAAGATCCGTCCGAAGTGATGTCGGTCAGGAAAGACCTCGGCCTGCAGGGGAAGGAAGGCGCCGCCGGAATCAACGAGGTAGATGCACGGCAGTCGCAACTCGGCAGCGATCTCCTGGGCCCGTAAGTGCTTGCGGACGGTGATGGGGAAGTAGCTCCCGCCTTTGACCGTTGGGTCGTTGGCGACGAACATGCATTCCAAGCCACAGACCCGGCCGATGCCAGTCACCAGCCCTGCCCCCGGAGCTTCGTCCCCGTACATGGCGTAAGCGGCCAAGGGTGAAAGCTCCAGGAAGGGCGTATCGGGGTCAAGGATCGCCTCGATGCGCTGCCGAACAGGCAGCTTGCCGCGTTCGGCGAGCAGAGACAGCGCCCGAGAGCTGCGCTGCTCGGCTACCTGGGCCTGCGCGCGATGCAGCCGGTCTGCCAGGCTGCTGTGGTATGCGAAGTTGGCTCGGTACTCGGCGCTGTTCGCGTCGACGAAAGTCTGGATCGTGGGCATGCTCGCCGCTTGGCGCCGAGCATAGCTCGCTCAGACTATCAAGAACTATCAGGACCTATCGAGTCTATTTCAGGCCGCCGTTCCCCGCCCGGGACCGTCTGCGGAAGCCGGCGGCTCTGATTCCAGCTGAGCCAGCTGCCGGGCCAGCGCTTCGATGGCCAGCCGTTGCTTACGATAGAGGTCCGATTCACTCATGGCCATGCGCTCGGCTACGTCGCGGATGCGCAGACCACGAACGAAGCGCAGCTCAAGGATGTTGTAGAGGAGCCATTCCCGGCCGGTCAGGGTGCGCTCGCCCTCGGGCTTCATCCGCTCCAGAGCATCGTTGAGCACCGCCCTCATAGCCCGTGCCGTGTTGTGCTCGTTGGCTGCCAGTGCATCGCGGACCACCCGCAGCCTAACCAGGGGCGTGGCGGTCAGCTTCGGACCGCCCCAATAATGAGTAAGGGCATCCTTGACCCAGTTGGAGAAGTTGGGATCGTCCAGCGGGCTAGCCTCGGCCGCCGCGAGTGCATCGCTCGTGCCGGCCTGAAGTGCGCCCCTAAGACGTTGTAGACTCATGATCTCGGGCTCCAGAGCGCGCAATGCGTCCAGCACCCTCTGCTGCATGCGACGATCCTCAAGTGCCGCCTCGATGTGCCGGATCAGCCGCGCGAACAGTCGTTCCTCGCTGTCCGTGAGATGGCGGCCCGGATCGGCCACGGCCAAAACGCCCACCAGGACGCGACCGTCAGGGTCGCGCAAGGGGTGCACCAAGTAGCCGTCAATGGGTGCGAAGCCAGCGGAGTGACTCAGCCCGACAAGCGACTGAGGCTGCAGGCGGTCAAGGACAGCCAATGCCTCGGACCGGCTGCCAGCCCAAGCCTCGATCTCTGGTCCCTCCGACCGAGCCGCTATCACGCAGCCATAGCGCACGCGCAGCTGGTCGCACATCACAGCCAGGATGTTCTCCAGCAGCTGCTGCAGGTCATGCCGGGTCATCAGGCGCTCGTCCAGCCGACGCAGCCAGGCCGCGTTCCTCGCCCCCTCGGAGCCGAAGATGAGGCCGTCGACCAGCGGCTTGGCGGCACGCATCATGAATTGGAAGACGACGATGCCCACCACTACCGCCAGTGCCAGCACCACGTCGCGGGGCAGTCCCAGGCTGCTCTCCAGTCGGCGGGGCATCAACTCCATGGTGGCGATGACGAAGATGCCCAGCAGGGGCACCTGAATGAGGTACTTGAGCAGGTCGCGTTTGACTGCACGGTCCGGCGTAAGCGAGCCCTGGTAGGTGACGCCATAAGCCGTGAAGACCAGCATGCCGGCAATGGCAACATTGGCTGCTGCGGCTATCAGGCGAAACAGTATGGGCTGGCTGGAGAACGCGCTACCAGCGGCGGTAAGGTATGGAAAGATGGAAAGCGGCACGATAACGCTGACCAGCAAATAGCCCAAGCGCCGTCTGGTATGCTCGGTGAGTGCTCGGCGCCGGGCAAGCCAGACGTTGCGAAAACCGAAGGCAGTGCCGGCGAAGTAGAACAGAGCGAACAGCCCAAAGCCGGGGCCGCTCTGGAAGTGGACCATGCCGTGAGCGCCAACAACTGGCCCGATCAGGGCGTCAGAGGCGTAGGCGGTCACCAGGAATGCCAGGCCGGCGCCAAAAGCCAGGGCCACAAGGAGCCGACGCCGTTGCGAGCGATCGCCCACGGTGGCCAGCAGACAGTCGCCAAAGTGCATGTAGGCTGGCACCACGAGGGCAATGCCTAGCCACTCAAAGGCCAGCCAGAAGGCCGTTGGCCGGTCGGCGGCCTGAAGTCGGGCCGTAGCCAGGAATACGTCGCCGACGAACACGATGCATACCAGCGCTAGGAGAAGTACGAAACTACGTGCTACCGCATTCCTGAAATTGTAGACGAAGAGGTAGCACAGCAAGCTGAAAGCGACCAGCACATTGGCGCTGGCCAGGATCACGTTGACGCGACGCAGTAGCTCGAGCCAGAGTTCAATCATGGCCATACCTGAAGCATGCGCGCGAACAAGTAGACCACCGGCGCAGCAAACATCAAGCTGTCGGTTCTATCCAGCAGGCCACCGTGACCGGGGACCAGCCAGCCGCTGTCCTTCACGCCAGCGCTCCGTTTCAGAAGCGACTTGGAGAGGTCACCCAAGGGCGCGGCCACGCTGACCGCCAGGCCGAGGCCGACGAAGGCTGGTACCGACCAGTGGCCCGTTGGGTCAGCCAGCGCGGACAGGTGGGCGATCACCCCGGGGGCCAGGCCGGCAGCCAGAATGGTTGCCAGCGTGGCTACCGCCGCCCCCTCGATGGTCTTCTGGGGACTGATTGTTGGCGCCAGAGGGCGTCTTCCCCAGCGGCGTCCCGCCAGGAAAGCCACACTGTCGTTGGTCCAGACAAGCAGCAGGAGCACGGCTGACCAGGCCAAGCCGGCCTCGATCTCCCGTGTCCTCACGGCGAAGCCGAGCAGGCTGCCCACGTAGGCGGGCAAGGCGACAGTTCCTGCCCAGTCAAGAGCTGACCGCTGTGCTGGCGCACGCGCCAGCTGGTCGACAAACGCTGCCATCACGCCGGCAACCAGGACCAACGTGACCATTTCGGGAGTCGCCAGGCGAGCAGCGAGCACCAGCCCGGCAGCCAGTGCGGCACAGACCGGCATGCTGGGGCGACAGCCCGTGGCCCGCAGCAGCTGCACCCCCTCCACGCTAACCAGAACAGCCGCGACGGCCAGCAAACCAGCCCACACCAAGCCGCCCAGCCATAGCGCGGCGACCACGGGCGGCACCAGCACGGCGCTACTGATCAGGCGGGTGCGCACCGCTGGCCACTCACTGCGAATCGTGGCCTTCTTTTGTTGACAGCGGTGGCTCGAGGACTGCCTTCGCCACCGCTTCCTGCGCATCGGCACCTGGCAGGCAGCCAAAGCGGCGCTCGCGGCGCACATAGTCCCTGATGGCAGCCGCCAATCCTTCACGCCCGAAGTCCGGCCAATAAGTCGGCGTGCTGTATATCTCGGCGTAGGCCGACTGCCACAGTAGGAAGTTGCTGAGGCGCATCTCCCCAGCAGTGCGGATCACCAAATCCGGATCGGGCAGGCCGGCCGTCTGGAGGTAGGATTCGAACAACCGCTGGTCGATCGCCTCGGCTGGAACGCCATCGGCCACGATCTGCCTGATGGCGCGCAGGATCTCTGCCCGCGAGCCGTAATTGAAAGCCACGTTCACCATGATCCTGTCGTTGTGCTGGGTCCGTTCGATGGCCCGGTGAATGGCTGTTGCCAGGTGCTCAGGTACACCGTCCAGCCACCCCACGTGGCGGAGCCGCACGCCATTGGCGTCCAGCTCGTCCAGGTAGCGTTCGATCACCCACTCCAGCAGTTGCAGCAGGCCCCGCACCTCGCTCGCTGGTCGCTGCCAGTTCTCCGTTGAGAAGGCGAAGATGGTGAGGTATCGGATGCCGAACTCGACCGCCGCCTCTACCACGGCCCGGAAGGCCTCCGTGCCAGCGCGATGGCCCGCTATCCGAGGCAGACCGCGCTCCTGGGCCCAACGCCCGTTGCCATCCATGATGATGGCGATATGCTGAGGAACTCTCCCCGGATCCACGCCCAAAGGCTCAGGCTCACCCTGCTGCGCGAGCGGACGCTTCATACCTCGCGAATCTCCGCAGCCTTGCGCTCACCGCGCTGTTCAGCGCGGTGGATGAAGTCGTCGGTAGTTTCCTGGGCCTGATCCTTGAGCCGGCGCTCCTCATCCTCGCGCAGGTCAAGCTTCTCTAGTTGATGCAGGAAGTCGCGGCGTACGTTGCGGATTGCCACACGGGCCTCCTCGACGCGTCTGCTGGCAATGCGGATCAGCTCTTCGCGGCGCTCCTCAGTAAGCCGTGGCACGAGCAGGCGTATTGTGATACCGTCGTTCTGCGGCGTCATGCCGAGCTCGCTCGCCAGAATCGCCTTCTCAATGGCCGGAATAGCCTTACTGTCCCAGGGTCGGATGGCGATGGTTCGCGGCTCGGGTATGGTGATCGTCGCCAGCTGGTTGAGCGGCATCGTCGTATTGTAGTAATTGACCGGCAGCTTCTCGACCAGGGCCGGCGATGCGCGTCCCGTGCGCAGGCCGTTCAGATCTTCCTCCAGGGCCTCCAGACTGCGCTCCATCCGGTGTCGCGCCTCTTCCAGCAGGGCCTTCGCCTGGGCCGACTTGTCAATCTCGCTCACGACGATTCCCTCCTTCGACGAACTCGTTCTGGCTCAGCATCCTCTGTGCTTGGGCACCATCCACGGCGTTCACCAGGGTGCCAACCGGCTCACCCCGCACGGCAGCAGCAATGCTGCCCTTCTGCCAGAGGTTGAGAACGATGATCGGCAGTTCGTTCTCCTGGCAAAGGGTTATGGCGGTGGCATCCATCACCCGCACTCCCAGTGCCAGCGCCTGGCGGTAGGAGAGATGATCAAAACGTGTGGCCCCGGGGTCCGACACCGGGTCGGCACTGTAGATGCCGTCCACCTTCGTTGCCTTGACCAGCACATTGGCTCCCAGCTCCATGGCCCGCAGTGCCGCTGCCGTATCCGTCGTAAAGTACGGATTGCCGGTGCCCGCGCCCAGAACGACGATACTGCCGCTCTCGAGCTGATGCATGGCGCGGCGCCTGATGTACGGCTCGGCCATGGCTGTCATCTCGATGGCCGTGTGAACGCGCGCTGACAGACCAAGCTTCTCCAGCGCATCCTGCAGGGCAAGCGCATTCATCACCGTAGCCAACATGCCCATGTGATCAGCTGTTGACCGATCCATACCACTGGCGCGGCCAGCTGTGCCGCGCCAGATGTTGCCGCCGCCCACCAGGGTCGCCACCTGGACGCCCAAGGCGTGCACTTCCTTCAGCCGGCTGGCAACGAACTGTGCCGCCTGGGGATCGATCCCGTAGCGACGACGCCCTGCCAGAGCCTCGCCGGAGACTTTGAGCAGGATGCGGCGATACTTGACCGCGGGAGATCCCGTCTCGCTGTCCGTCGAATTGCCCAGGCTACACCTGCTCGCCCAACTCGAAGCGGGCAAATCGCCTTACAACGATGTTCTCACCAATCTCGGCTATGGCGTTGACGACAAGCTGGCCAACCTTCATCTCACCGTCGCGGATGTACGGCTGCCTCAGTAGGATGACCTCGTCGAGCCACTTGTCCAGCTTGCCAGCGATGATGCGATCCACGATCTCCGGTGGCTTCTTGCCCTCCGGAATCTCGCCTCGGTACTCCGCGCGACGGGCATCGAGGACCTCGGGTGGCACGTCGGCCTCGCTAATCCACCGCGGATTGGTGGCTGCGATCTGCATGGCCAGGTTGTGCACCAGATCGCGAAAGGCATCCGTTCGGGCGACGAAGTCGGTCTCGCAGTTGACTTCCAGGAGCACGCCAATCCGGCCCGGGTCGCCGTGAACGTAGGACACCACTCGGCCCTGGCGCGCCTCGCGCGTTGCCTTCTTGGCGGCCTTGTCGAGACCCCGCTGGCGAAGTATCCGCTCGGCTGCCGCCACGTCACCACCGGTTTCCTCCAAGGCCTTCTTCGCCTCGAGCACACCGGCTCCGGTCCGCTCGCGCAGCTGGCGGACCATGTCAGCTGTAATCGTCATCTCGTTGCTCCCTGGTGTGGATGGTGCGAGCCTGAGTGGTGAAGCTACGACGACTCGCCGTCAATCAGTTCGTCGATCACCGGAATGTCGACTTCCTCGTCGGGGTCGAACACCCGCTTGGACGTGTCGACCTCTCCGAGATCGGCCAGCGCCGGCTCGGCTACAAAGGCACTCTGGCGCATCAGGATCCCCTCGGCGACGGCATCGGCGACCTTGTCGGTAATCAGTTTGAGGGCACGAATTGCGTCGTCGTTGGCTGGGATTACATAGTCAATCGGATCGGGGTCGCAGTTCGTATCGACCATTGCCACGATCGGGATCCCCAGCCGATTGGCTTCGGAGACCGCAATGTACTCCCGCCGCGTGTCGACAATGTACAGCATGCTCGGCAGGTCGGTCATCCGCTTGATGCCGCCCAGCCGTCGGTTGAGGTTCTCGATCTGGCGCTCGATACCCAAGACCTCCTTCTTGGGCAACATCGCGAACTCCCCCCGATCGCGCCGGTTCTCGAGGTCCTGTAGGTAGGCAACCCGCTGACGCATTGTGGCCCAGTTGGTCAGCATGCCACCCAGCCAACGGTTGGTGACATATGGCATGGCGACCCGCTCCGCAGCCTGCCGAATGGTGTCCGCGGCCTGCTTCTTGGTGCCGACGAACAGCACCATGCCCCCCTGGGCCACAGTGTCCCGGACCGCCTCGGTAGCCCGCTGCAACGCGGTTACTGTCTGCGCCAGGTCAAGAATGTGGATCCCATTGCGCTCGGTGAAGATGTACGGCCGCATCTTGGGATTCCAGCGGCGTGCGTAGTGCCCGAAGTGGACGCCCGCTTCGAGCAGTTCTTTCATGGTGGCAACTGTCATGCGTTTGACCCTTCGTTGTGAGCGATCGTCCGCCTTCGAAACCGACCTCTGCCGGCACGAGGGTGCGAGAGGAAGGCGTGCTTTCTGACCTCGACGCGTGAACCGGGCTGCGCCGAGTGCCAAACACACATTATAGCGCCAGCAACAGCACAGGCCAAGGACGGAGACAGGGCAGAATCCGGCAGTCAAGATATCCGGCGGCCGTCGTGCCCGCGGCACGCACTTCCCGGCCTGGACCACTCTGGGCCTCTGGCTTGCCGCTACCGGCGCCGACGGTTAGAGTCAGGCCAGCGATGGCCACCGCTATCTGGCATCGGTCCTATGAGCCCGGTGTGCCCGAGAGCATTCTGCCGGCCGATGAGCCCTTCCATGCCGCCTTTCTTGCGGCGGCGGCCGAAGCGCCCGGCCTGCGGGCGTTGGAATCGCTCTCGCGAGTGTTCAGCTTCGCCGAGCTGGAGGCGCTCTCAGCGCGAGTAATGACCTCACTGCTCGAAGAGGGCCTCAGCAGCGGTGAGCCAGTCTTGTGCGCGCTCGCTCCGGGTGCCGTGCCGCTGGCCGTTCTGCTTGGCACCCTGCGCGCTGGTGGCCTTGCCGTACCGATCCGACCTTGCCGCGATGAGGTGGACAATGCCGTTCGGGTCCTCAAGCCACGCATCGTCTTCGCCCACCCGAGTCTGGCGGCCGAGCTGGACAGCGAGGCAGCCACGACTGGCCGGCGACTGGTGTGCGTCGACCCCGCAGCTGGCGCCCCTCTGACAGTGCGCATGCTGAGTCGTCTGGCCCGCTGGCCAAGGCCGCACGCGCCGCAGCCAGCCGCTCGCCGTTGGGAGGCCTGGCTCTCCCGAGGCGCTGCCCAGGCGCCGCCGCCGGACGCCAACGCTCCAGCCGCTATCTTTCCGTCAAAGGGGCCCCTGCGGCGCTGGCCGCGGTTTGATCACCGAGAGTTGTGCGCCGGCGCGGCGCAACTTGCTGCCTGGGCCACTGACACTGTCCCCGGGCATGACTGCTGGCTCGTGCTGCGGCCGCACTGGACGAGCCTGGGCTTCGTGATCATGATGGGCCTCACTGGTCGGCTGCGCGTCCGGGCCACGGTGCTCACCCGCTACCGGGCGAGCGACGTGCTCGAGGCCCTTAGGCACCTGAGACCAACGGCGGTCGTGAGTGACGGTGGCACACTGGCAGCAGTACTGGCTGCTTCTCGACCCACGGATGCCCTAAGGCGTTCGGTGCGAGCCTGGATTGTCGACGGACCAGTCGACGAGCCCGTGCGGCAAACAGCCGCCGAGCGGCTTGGGATTGCCTTCTGTCCGGCACTCGGTCACTCGCTTGTAGCCGGCCTGGCCTGTTGCTCGCCCATCAATGGCCGTCGCGTGGCTGGCAGTGCGGGAGTGCCCTTGCCGGATGTCGAGGCCCGCGTCGTCGGCAGCTCCGGTACACCCATGGGCATTGGACAGTGGGGGCGCCTGGAAATGCGCGGGCCCAACTTTGCTCGTCGCGGCTGGGTTGAGCTGGCGCCGCGGGCGCGCATTGATGCACACGGCTTTGTCCACGTGGCCGACGCGGTGCGCCGTCAAGATCCGGCGTAACGGCTACCGCGAAGCTTCGTTATGGAGTATGATCGAGGTGGCTGCGTCCCGGAGACGTGTGAGGGGTTCTGGTAAGGCCGCCGTCGACTGCAATCCTGCCCAAGAATAAGTCCAGTCTGTTCTCGGTCAAGGGAGGGAAGGATGAAGCTGAGCAATGTTTCGCCCCTTCGGTTGTTGGGCCTGTGTTTCCTGTTGGCGATTCTAGGCGGGGCCCAGACGGCGGTTGCCGCGCCGGCGCCGCAACCGGTTGCTGCGCCGCCGGTTGGGCCTCACGTGACGGTGGTGGACGCCCTACAGATGGCCACCGTCGTCGACATAGTGAAGCGCATCGAGCCGCACCTGTTCGTTGGTGACGACGGTTTGGTGCATCTTGAGGACGTGACGGCTGAAGACCTGGATGTCTCGCCGCAATTCCTGGATGACTACCGCCAGGCCATGGCGTACTCCAATGCCCTGATCCGGCGGGGCGAGATTCGAGTCGCCCGTGACCTGCGGGTATCGGTGGTGGCGCCGCCGCCAGGTGCCCGTCATGAGGCAGTCCTGGACGAGGACCTCGCGGAGCCAGTGCCAGACACTGCGGCGCGGGCACCGAACATGGCCGTCCCCCAGTGGTCAGCCTGGGACTACAGCCAGGGTGCCATGTTCTTCAACACCTATGAAGACTGGACCTACTACCGGTACAATTATTACGGGCTGTGTAACGGCATGGCGGCCTGGATCCGCATGCCCAGAATGGCGCCAGTCCTGATTCTATTCTACGGCTACAATCAATACTATCTCGCGCTGTACTGCTATCCAGCCTACGGCACGTACTTCTATATTCCTTACGGATACGTCGACTATCCGTTTGGCTACAAGCCAGGCTATTTCTGGGCCAGGCAGTTTGGCTACATCAGCTCCTGTCGCTGCTATGGCTACCAGTGGTTGTGGCTGGGCTTCTGGCTGAGATACTAGTCTGAATGGCGCATAGTCGGGCGCGGGTGCGCCTGATGCCGCCTCCCTGAGCGGCAGGCGGGGGGTGCCTGCGCTTCAGAAGAAGCTGAACGCCTCCTGGTTCGCGCCGGGTCGAGAGGCCCGGCGCGAGCTTTTCTGGTCTGCCCACTGGCCGGCTCGATGATAGCCAGTCAGCCCCTGTGCAGCCGGCTCGCCGAGGGTGCGGAGGTCAGCTGGCCGCCATGTGTCAGGCTGTGGTTGGGGTTGCTGCGGGTTGGGGCCCCCAGCCAGTCGTTGGCCGTAACGCTCGCCCCCAGCCGTCGTTACACTGCGTGCTGTCGGCCAATTCAGCCTGCCCGCGCCGACATCCCTGCCCACATTGAGTTCTCGCTACTTCTCGTGCTGCATACAGAGGGGGACTGGGATGAGGGGGTGCCGACCCATCGTCTTGCTAGGAACTGCGGTGCTGGCTTCTTTGCTGCTAGTCGTTGGCCCGGTTGGGCCCGGATCGCTTACGGCCGCCGAGCCGACACCCAACTGCCCGGGCATCTCGGCTGATGCACCGTGCACCATCGGCGGAATCCGGGGCAACACGTACGTCGATCAGAATCGGAATGGCCGCTATGATCCAGGCGCTGGCGACAGCCGGGCATCGGGCATTGTAGTACGCCTCGTCGACGCGCCCACGGGCGCGCTGCTCGGGGAGGCCGTGGGCAGCGCCACGGGTTTCTACTCCTTTCCAGGCGTCGACCTGAAAGGGGTGTACATAGTCGAGGTCTTGTTGCCGCCGGGCTATCGAGCGTCGACGGCCACGGTGGTGGAGGTAGAGCCCCGGGACTTCTCCACCTACTGGTGCTGCACCGCCCGGGTCGACTTTGGCCTGATCCCGGGCCAACCGCCCACGGCGACGCCGTTTCCGACGCCAACCCCGATCGTGCCCGACACGCCAGAGCCACCTACACCAGAGCCGCCGACGCCGCTTCCGCCACCGACGATTCCGCCACCACCGCTGGTCGAGGTCCCACCTGGTCGGCAGATTCACCTGCCCATTCTGAACGACATCGGCAATGAGAACGTCTGCGCTTCGGTGGTCGAGGTCCAGAATGTGGGTGCCTGGCCTACCAAGGCCATTCTTCTGGTCTGGGGCCCGCCGTCCGCCTGTCCGCCCCAGTGCGCCGGGCCTTTGAAGGTTGAGTGCTCGGGGCTGTTGGCGCCAGGTACCGCCTGGCATTTCTTCGATGCGCAGCTGCCCCGGCGCGCCCGAAGCGGCATGGTGTTCAGCGCGCCGCCGTGGTCAGTGGCCACCGGACCGGCGAGCAGCGACGTATTTGCCGACCTTCTGTGCGAGACGCTCTTGCACGAAGTCGCTGGCAACTGTGATGGCTTTCGCCGTTTCAAGAAGGCTTACCATGAGCTCGGCGTGTGGCGGAGCGCGCGCTTCGCTTTCGATTTCGGCATCTACCTGGGTGCTTCGCTATCCGCCGAAGTGGTCCGCAAGTGCCCGGGCGACGCTAACCCGTTCGTCTTCGTCACGTCGAGCTACGTGGGCTTGTCCGATGAGTTACTGGGCATGATGGACCCGCTCTACGGCGACTACACCTACTTCGCACCGTTGGTGAGCGGTGGCGCCGGCGGTCAGCGCTCGGTCCTTTACATCCAAAACGGCGGGCTTGAATGCACCTCAGCTGAGATCTGGTTCCAGGAGCACGGCGACTGCGTACGGCGCAAGATCTGCGACGTGTTGATCCTCGCGCCAGGTGAGACCCGGTCTTACGATGCCACCGCCTGTGTCCCGGCCGCCTGGAGCGGCAGCGCCTGGATTCGGGCTTCCCAGCCATTGTCGGTGGTAGTGGATCAAATAGGCGAGGACCTTCTGGCCAGCTATGTCGGGTCACCGGGCGAGCTGGCGGCGCCGCTCTCCGGAATGCCAGGACTGGGCGCGGGCAGCCGGGTGCTCTTCGGACCGCTCCTCTATTCCGAATACCAGGGCTGGGAAGCTGCGGTGTACGTCCAGAATCTCTCCCGGACAACCAACGGTCAGATCAAGGTCTACTTCCTCGATCGGTCGGGCAACGTCGTCGTCACGCTGACGGACTGGCTGTGTCCGGGCGGCAGTCAAGGACTGCGGCTGCCGCTGCTGGCCACCTTGCCCGGTAACTGGGTGGGTAGCATCCGGGTCGAGAGCCAGGACTACTTTGGTCGCGGCTCGGGCGCTCTGCCGGTGGCCAACATTGCTGGTGTTGTGGTGCTGAAGAAGCACGCCGATTTGGCAGCCAGCGTGCCGCTCGAGCAGGTCGCCTACAACCTGATTCCCGAGGGACGAGCTTTCGACTGGCAGACAGGCAACGGAACCGGTGGCCTGAGCTCGGGGGTCGGACGGATTGCCATCCCGAGCCTGCTGAAGGACCGCGAAGGCATTGGCCTGACCACCGAGCTGGCTATCGCCAATGTGGTGCCGGCGCCGGGCTATACCGATCTGGCCATTCTGATGTACGACCAGAACGGGCTGGTGAACGTGGTCTGCCAGAAGCTAAGCCAGCTATCGGTTGAGTACATCAACCTGGCTTCCGATGTGGCCATCTTGCCGCCGGGCTTCCGGGGTAGCGCAGTAATCAGCGCTGTGCACTGGCAGCATCCCCTGTTGGGCGAGGATGGTCGATACCTGCGGAACCTGGTAGGGCTGGCTGTGGCCAAGGTCGAGCGGAGTGGCACGATCATGGGCGCTGACGTGCCGGGCGATGAGAGCGCCGGCAGCGAGGGACTGGCCATGCTCGGGCGTTTTGCCTACCTGGGCGCTCCGATCCGCTGCCCGGGCTTGAGTGGCCAGCATCCGCCGGCCATGCCGAGCGCTGTGTCCCCAGGCCCACCTACGGCACCGGGCCCCACAATGCCTCCCGGTACCGCGGCTCCGAGTCCCACGGCTGGTGTCCCCGTGCCGCCAGGCCCGCCGACGCCGTGAGGCCGTTGGTGGCGCGTCCCTTGCCCGCGGCTGTGTCTAAGCAGTGGCAGGCTGCGGAGGGTGCGCCAGCACGGCTGCCGTAGCTGATGCACCAGCGGTTGGCCCAGCTGGAACGGCCCGCTTCTGGGGCGCCGGTCGCCGCTGGCGGTCCGTTGCAGTGCCGCCGCGGCCACTAAGTCCGGGCCACGCGGACGCCCGTTTGCGGGGCTGCTGCGCCTGCCGTATCCTAGGGCCCTCTTGGCGCGTCGGAGTATCATTGGCGCCACCGACGGCGTTCGCTGGCGCCGCAGGGGCGTCCGCTGGCCAGGCGCAGCCGACTCTGAACCGGGCAAACAATTGGCGAAAGATCTTCCACATAGGCGCGTGAGCGCACCGCCGGTCACCACTGGGCGGTGCGCGCTGTCCTTCGTCTTGGCAGTAGCTGCGTTTGCCGGCAGCGTCACGTTCGACCAGATAGCAGCGGCTGGATTTTGGATGCAGGCTGGGGGCTTTCTTCGACCAGCTGCGCAGGCCACCCCTGGCCCGGTTCAGACCCCACTCGCTGGGACCTGGCGTTCGATGGCCAACGGCGATCGCATCAACCATCTGGAATGGCAGGCTGGTCGCCTTTGGGCTGCCACGGACGGCGGCGGGCTGGTGGTCTGGGACCTGACCGATGGCAGCTATGTGCAATACCTGGCTCCCCAGGACGGGCTGGCCAGCAACGTGGTATACGACGTCGCCGTGCTGCCAGATGGCACCGTCTGGGCCGGCACAGAGCTTGGCTTATCGCGGCTCCTTCCGGGAGAAACGCGTTTCACGACCTTCACGCCAGCCGAGTTGCCGGGCATGCCGGCACGGGTGGTGACGGCCATTGAGCCCATGCTCGACGGGCGTCTTTGGCTCGGTTTCGCCCAGGAGTGGGACCCACAGGTCATCGACCCTAAGACCGGCCAACCAGGTTCATTCCGCCAGGGCGGCGTTGCACTGTTCGACCCGCGCCTGGGAACCTGGGCGCACGAAACGCATGCCAAGCTGATCGAGTACTTCGGTTCGACTGGCGAACGCTACGAGACGATCCCTTCCGAGAACATAACGGATGTCGCCGTTGGGTCCGACGGGCTGGTGTGGGTTGGCACGCGCCAGTACTACCGGTGGGATCCCAACGAGTTCCACAAATGGGATCCGTCTGCGCCGCGTGGTTTCTGGGTTCTTGCTGGCGGCGGGCTGGCGGCTTTCGATGGCACTCGATGGAAGAACTGGGTGCCGTCGGAATCCGGTACCGGTTGCTACGCCTACCACATCACGCAGCTGGCCCCTGACGCCAAAGGTCGTATGTGGGCGGCTACAGCCGGCAAGGGACTCATCGTGATGCGGGATGGCATGGACACTGGCGGTTGCGGGCGCGGCATGGCGCTGTATCTCAAGGCGCGCCGTGACATAGCGCCAGGGTTGACCAGCAACCAGGTGTGGTCGGTGGCCATTGATGGCGATGGTCTGGTCTGGGCCGGCAATGGGGAAGGCGCCGTTGATGTCCTTGACCACCGGGGTACGTTCGACGACTCGTCGATCTCGTCTCGACCATGGCAGACAGACGACGTGTGGCGGAAGCTGGTTCTCGATGACGATCCGAACCTGAGTACGGTCGCAGTGACCGCGCTCGTGGTCCGTGGCCCGGTCGCGCGCATCCTGGGTACGAAGGAGCGGCGCTTGGGTGACGGCGACGGCATACGGCTCTACGAGCCAGAGATGCGCTCCTGGCGGTCGCTGCGCACGGCGACCGACGGGCTGCCGAGCAACCAGTTGACTTCGATCGCGGTAGATCCGCGCTCGGGCGCTGTCTGGTTCGCCTTTCGCTACGCCGGGGTGGCCCGGTTCGATGGCCAACGGTGGCGATGGTGGCGAGCTTTTGGCCCCGGTCGCCAGCTGGCCAGCGTACTGCAGGATGTACCGGCCAGCGCCAGTGGAACGACACGCATTCCGGTCGACCTTAGGACCAAAGCCGAATTCGATGCCGCATTTCCGGCTTCGGCGCGCCAGGCGCGACTGGGCGACGATCCCGTTCTCTACCGGGTGCTCCGCTACACTGCCGAACGCGGGGGTAGCGGGCCGTACATTGACGTCAAGCCGGCCGTCTATCGTCGGCTGCCGGCCGGGACTCCGATCTATGCCGTGGATCGGGGTCCGCCCAGCAACGCGGCCACCCAGATAGCCGTTGATGCGCTGGGCCGTGCCTGGGTCGGTGGTCGCGAGACGTTGTGGCTAGGCAACGAATGCCCGGCGGATCGTGCGCAGCTGCGCGAGTGCTGGCAAGATGGCGGTCTGGGCCGTTGGGATGGCGAAGCCTGGCACGTTTACTGGCAGGACCAGCTGGGCGACGGTGCCAATGCCATTCCCGATCAGGAAGTGTGGGCGGTGGCGGTCGGGTTGGATGGCCGAATATGGGTTGGCACGGGCGACGATGGCGTGGGGGTGCTGGATCCGCCCACTGGCCTGTGGCGGAGTTTCGACCGCACCAACACGGGGGCTGGCCTGGGCAGCGACGGCGTCATCGACGTCGCTGTCGACAGCGAATCAGGCGACATCTGGCTGGCCCATCGCTCGGCTTACGGTTGCGAGCCGGGGAGCGATCCCGAGACCTGCACTCCGGCGCGCATGGGCGGCGGCGTGTCCCGTTTTGATGGCCAGCGCTGGCGGTCGTGGCTAAAGCCGCAGGCCAGCTTGCGTGCCTTCGGCGTAGGCGGCGAGATGTCCTCCGTGATGGTCGATCGTGGCCGGGGCCTGGTGTGGGCCGGAGGCTTCGATGGCGACGCACGGACCATGCACTGGAATTCTGGTTACGGGGTCCACGCCGTGCTGAACTGGTGTCCTCTTGACTGCCGGTCTGATCGCTGGCAGAGCATTGCCTGGAACGAGGACGGTGAAGTTGCGGCCCTGGAACTCGACGCCGCCGGCAATCTGTGGGCCGGCCTGCATCGTAGCGGCAATGGCATTACGCCGCCGGTGGCCGGGCTCCGCATCTATGACCTGTCAGGCCAGTGGCACACGCTCACGGCTGCCAATTCCGGCTTGGTGGCCAACGAGGTTACCAGCCTGGCTGCGGCTGGTGAGGACGTCTGGATGGGCACCCTGCGCGGTGGGATCAGCATCTACTCACCTCCACAGCCGACGCCCACGCCGACGGCGCCCCCGAGTGTCACCCAGTCTCCAGAGCCTGTAACTCCGACGGCCAGCGCTCTCGTGCCGGCGACCACAGTGACTCCGGAGCCGGCAACGGCCACCGCGCTTTGGCCGGCGGAGCGGCGCGGGCCGGCCTACCTGCCACTGGCCTGGCGGGGGCGCTAGCTGCCGCTTGCCGGGGCGTCGTTTGCGCAATCCGCCTCGGGCCGCGTATCGCCTCCTCAGGCCGAACCGTCTATAAATAGAGGCGTCTACGGCTGGGCACGTGGCGTCCAGAGCATGCTGCGTGCGGCTGGCCGGAATGCTTACAATCGAATCCATTTGAGCGCAAGGGTACAGGAACGTGATTCGACTCCCTCCCCCCAATCGACTCACGACCGATGGCATACTGCGCGCGATGCTGGCGTTGAGCGCGGGTATCGCCTTGCTTGCTAGCGGTTGGTTTTCCTTCCGGTCGGCCGATCCGGCCAGCGCCGATGTGGCCCAGGAGCCAGGACCACTTACTGGGGGTTGGCGGACTATCGCCAACGGCGATCGCATCAACGAGATCGTCCGCGATGGCGACTACTTGTGGTCCGCGACCTCCGGTGGAGGCGTGGTGCGCTGGAGCCTGAGCAGCGGCACGTACCGGCAGTTCTTGGCGCCGCAAGACGGTCTGGCCTCCAATGAGGTGAACGACCTTGTCGTGATGCCCGACTCCAGTGTCTGGGCAGCGACTGATCGTGGCCTGGCTCACCTACCGGCGGGCGGAAGCCGCTTCGTCAACTACACTCCTGCGAACCTCGCCGGCATGCCGGCGCGCGTGGTGACCGCTTTGGAGCCCATGGCCGACGGTAAGCTTTGGGTGGGCTTCGCCCAAGAATGGGATGCGCAGACCGTTGATCCAAAGTCCCGCCTGCCGGGTACTTTCAAGAAGGGCGGGGCGGCCGTCTTCAACCCAGCCGACCGCACCTGGTCGAACGAATACCACGCCCGGTTGGAGGGGAGCATCCGTTCTTCAGGAACCGAGAAGTACCTGGACCTGCCCTCCGAGAATGTGACCGACATCGAGGTTGGCTCCGACGGCATCGTCTGGTTTGGGACTCGCCCGTATTACACGTGGGATCCGAACGAGTTGATCAACGACGATCCGAATGCGCCGAAGGGCTTCTGGGTTCTGGCCGGTGGCGGGCTGGCCGGCTTCGACGGTAGCCGATGGAAGAACTGGTTACCTACCGGCGCGACGTCGAGCTGTTTCTCTAGCACCATGACCGATCTGGCGCCAGATGTCGCCGGCCGGATGTGGGTTGGCACGGCTGGTCGGGGGGTGCTCCTGATGCGCAGCGGGCTGAGCACCAGCGGCTGCGGAACCGGGCAGCCGTATTACACCCGAGCCCGCAAGGACAAGCCGGGCCTGCGAGGCAACTACGTTTGGTCCGTGGACGTCGACGAGGCCGGCCGGGTCTGGATTGGCCACGGCGAAGGCTACGAGACCGGCCTGGGCATCGGCATCTTGAATCACAACAATACCTTTGACGACTCATCGGCAACGGACAGGCCCTGGGAAGCAGGCGATGACATCTGGCAGTTCGTGGACCTGGACAGCCAGCCTGGGGACTCACTGCAGGTTATCACTGCTCTGTGGGTGCGCGATCCCGGGCCCAAGTTCCTGGGCACGCGCAGTAACCGCCTGGGCGATGGCGACGGCATTCGGCGCTACGACCCCGCCACTAGCGCCTGGACCGTCTTCCGCACGGCCGACAATGGCCTGCCCAGCAACCAGATAGTCAGCATTGCCCACAATGCTGAAACCAACGAGACTTGGTTCGCTTTGCGCAATGCCGGGGTGGCCCGCTTCGACGGATCCACGTGGCGCCGCTGGCGGGCTTTCGGACCGGGCGTGTTGGCTGGCACGGTGAAGCTTGATCTGCCCTCCCTGGCGCGGGGTCACTCGCGGATTCCGGTCACCATACCTGACAGGGCAACTTTCGACTCGCTGTTCCCAGGCACCTCGCGTTACTGCCGCATCGGGGACGACGGTGTGCTCTACCGCATCACCAAGTACACCGCTCAGCAGTCAGGAAGCGGCCCCTACATCGACATCCAGCCGCCCTTGCGACGGGCCACGGCTGCGGGCACCCCGGTGTACACCGTTGACCGCGGTCCGGCGAGTGACACGGCGACCGAGATCGCCATCGACAGCAAAGGCCGGGTGTGGGTGGGTGGCCGCGAGACGGTCTGGCTGGGCAACGATTGCCCTTCTGACAGGGCGAAGGTCAATGAGTGCTGGCTCGATGGTGGTCTAGGCAAGTGGGACGGCAGCGTCTGGTCCGTGTATTGGCAGGACGATCTGGCCAAGGGTGCCAACGTAATTCCCGATCAGGAGATTCAATCGGCGGCCGTCGGGAAGGACGGGCGCGTCTGGGTAGGCACCGGTAACCCACGGGAAGCGGAGGGTGACGGGGTTGCCGTCCTGCAGCCCGAGACTGGGCTTTGGATGACATACTCGAAGGCGAACCAGGGTAGCCGCCTGGGCGGCGATGGGGCGGCCGACGTAGCCATCGACCCCGACACCGGCGATGTGTGGGTAGCCCACCACGCGGCGACGGTGTGCGTCGCGCCGCCGTTTGGCGGCCCTTGCACCCCCACGCGGGTCGGCGGCGGCGTGTCTCACTTTGATGGCTCAACCTGGGAGGCCTGGACGAAGCCCACGGCAACCCTGAAGGCGTTCGGCAACCAGGGGGAGCTGGGCACCGTTCACGTCGATCGCTTCCGCAACCTAGTGTGGGCCGGCGGCTACGACGGCGATAGCAAGACGCTGCATTGGAACTCGGGTTACGGCGTTCATGCAGTACTCAACTGGTGTCCACTGGATTGCACTAACACCGCCTGGCAGAGCACGCGCTGGCCGGAAGAAGGTATGGTAGCTGCTATTCAGACCGACAGCGCAGGCAATCTGTGGGCCGGCGTTCACCGCTCGGGCATGGGCATTCGGCCGCCAGCCGCCGGAATCAAGCTCTTCGACGGCACGACGTGGCACGTATACACCCCCGAGAACAGCGGCCTGCCGTCGAACGAGATCACCGCCCTTACCCGGTCGGGCGATGACATGTGGATCGGCACGCTCAAGGCGGGTGTGAGCCTGTACTCGCCCAATCTCCCACCCACGCCCGAGGCGACTGAGGAAGTGGTTCCCACGGCGACGCCAACTGGCCAGGCCAGCTCTACTGCCATGGTCACCGCCCCGGCGAGCCCCACCGCGGCCACCGCCATCCCGAGTGCCACCCGGCCAGCACCGACCGCGACGCGGACGCCCGCAGCCATGCGAGGCTGTGCCTCGCGTTACTGGCGTGGCTGGTGCGACCTGTTCCTGCCGTTCGGCCTCACCAGGCCGAGCTGTCCTCAATGCACCCCCCAGCCCACGGTGCCGGCGCCGTCCAGGCAGCCGATCTGGACCGAGACGCCAACCGCCATCGCTTCTGCCACCGCGACGTCGACGGAGATGCCGACGATCACGCCCACCGAGACTGGCAGTCCTTCTGAGACTGTGCCGCCGTTAGAGACGGTGACGCCCGCACCCACGGTGCCGCCTGCCAACACCGCAACCCTCACACCCACTCCGACGGCCACCGACGCGGTGCCTCGTCAATGGCAGGTAGTCGGCTCGCTCCCGCGGGTGACTTACAATGATGTCTTCGGCACCGATCCCCAACATGTTTGGCTGGTCGGCGACCGGGGTACTGTCCTGTTCTGGGACGGCACACAGATGTATGCCCAGACGGTGCCGGTTAGCAGTCCTCTGCGACGTGGCGTCATGGTCACGGCCAGCCAAGGGTTCATCGTCGGCGACGAGTCAGTCATCTTGAGCACCACCGACGGCGGCAGCCTCTGGCGTCCAGCCAACCGTGGCGGCTATAGCGACGCCTGGAAGGCGGTGGACGCGCTGCGGGGCCCGAACAACGTTGTGGGTTGGATCTTGGGTTCGCAGAATGGCACGCGCCTTCTGTACGATGGCAGTCTCTGGGCGCCCACCGGTCCCGCTGACCGGAATACCGGTCACACGTATAGCGGCGTGGCCATGATCAGCCCAACGAGCGCTGTGGCCGTCCAGAATGCCAGCGGCGCGCGGATGTACACCTGGGACGGCTCGACCTGGTCGCCCGGGGCATCTACCGGAGCACTTGCTGACGTCCAGGTGCGCTCGCCCACGCTGGGCATGGCAGTTGGCGCGCGGGCTAACGTCTGGATGTTGGGCGCTGACGGCCGCTGGGCGTCTATGACTCAGCGGCCGTCTACGGGCGGCCGGGACCTGTTCGGTGTTCACATCGTGAGTGCCGACGACATCTGGGCGGTGGGCGCACGCGCCGGACTGTACCACTGGGACGGCTCCAGCTGGTCGACCATCTCGCTGGGTTCGCAGACGCGCGACCTGAATGCCGTCTGGCTGAGCGCGGATGGTTCCGCCGGCTGGGCGGTGGGCGCCGATGGTCTGGTCGTGCGATACCAGTAGCATTTGAAGGCAACAGGCGCTTCCCCCAGGGAAGGTAGGCCGTTCGAGGATCCGCCAGCCGAGCTTAGCTGGCTCGAATGGCTGAGCGGCCTGCTGCTGTCCCTCTTGGCCGCCGTCTCGTGGGCAGCGTTGATTGCTCTTCAGTTTGGCCGCTTGCCGTCCGGCGGGCTCCTGGCGCTGGCTCTGCTCGTAGGCGCTAGCTATCTCATCGCTGGCTGGCGCAGGCACTGGCTGCCCAGGTGGCCCCGCAAGGGTAGCGAGGCGATCCTGGCCGCGGCACCCCTGGTTCTCGGCTTGTTCGCCCTTTGGCGACTCTACCCGGCGGCGTCGCCCTGGGTCAGCTTTCTGGACAGTGGCTGGTATCTGGCTGCCGGTGCCCGAATGGCCCGCGAGGAGCGTCTGAGCTTTGAACCGGTTGTTCTGGCTGCCCCGTGGTCACGCCTGCCGAGTCCCCGCCAGGCGGCCGAGGACACACAGCCAGCCGATGCGCCAGCACCGAGCAGCGGCGTCGATGCGGCCTCGCCTCGGAGGCCGGCAGGGCTCCCAGTCCTGGTCTCAACGCTGGCTGATGGACACACGGCCGGACTCCCGGTCCTGGTCTCAACGCTGGCTGATGGACACAAGGCCGGCCTGCCCCTGCCGAACGATCCCGGCCGTGGCTTCCATGCCGTGGCCTTCGCCGTTCCGGACGTAGGACAACCCATTGCCGTGCCCTATCATCCCCCGTTCTTCAGCGCCTGGATAGCGGCCTGGCTGCGTGCCGAGAACCAGCCGGCCGCGGCACGCGCGGGCAACGCGGTGCTGCCCTGGTCGCTAGCCTACTTGTTGGCAGCGGGTGCTCTAGCGACGGCGGCGTTCGGTTCTTGGGCCGGCATCCTGACAATGCTCCTACTTCTGCTGGGCCCGGCCTACGCATACTACGGGCCGACACCCTATGCCGAGATGGCCGCCGGCAGCCTGGCGCTGGGCGGGCTGTGGCTGCTGACTCGCATAGCCCGTACTGATCGCGTCCAGGTTGGGAGCGCTGCCGGAGCCGGCTTACTGCTGGGCCTGGCAGGGCTGGCAAAGCCGGAGGGCTACCTTGTCCTGTTCGTGGCTGTGGTCTGGTGGTGGCTGAATCGGCGTCGCTTTGCGCCTGAGGGAGTGGCCCTGGTGGCCTGCGCGGCTGGGCCGGTTTCACACGCTGGGCTCCTGGCGCTGACCGTCTCCCGGTTCTACTTCGAGCTCAATGGGAGTGGCGTGCTGGCTATCCTCAGCCGACAGATTTGGCGCCTCGGGTTGGGCGGCCTGTTGGTCATCGGTGTGGCCGTGCTTACGATGGCGCCCGCTGAGGCGTTGGGCCAGCGCTCCCAGATTTGGCAGCGCGCCCGACGCCTGGCCGCGATCCTGCTGCTCTTGGGGCTGGCGGTCCTGCTGGTGTTTGGCCGCCTCGCACCGGGCGCGGCACCGCCTGACCTGGTCGAGGTGCTGGCCTATCTTATGACGCCGCTGGGCCTGTGGGCGGCAGCTACCGGCTTCGTTCTGCAGCTTGACAGCGGGGCTGCGCGGCGCGGACCGGCCCCCGGAGTGGCGGCCGTCTTGACTCCGCTGTGGCTCATGGCCCCTTTGGTGACCACGGCGCTTTCACCACTGTACGGTGCTCGGCGCCTGGTGCCAGTGGTGCTGCCCATTCTCACCGCTCTCGCCGCCTGGCTGGCGGTGGACGCTACCCGGAGGCGACCAGAGGTTCCCCTAAGGGTGCTCACGCTGGTGGGACTGGCCATCGTTTTGGCTGCCGAATTGGTCGCGGCGCGACCACTCCTGGGTTGGCGGGAATGGAGTGGCAGTGGCTACATTGCTGATCGTCTGGTTGCTCGAACAGGTGAGCGAGACGTGCTCCTGTTCCCCTCCACTCTGGGCGATGCCGAGGCCGGACGGCTAGCCGCGGCGGTGTGGGCGCTGGGTGATCGCGCCGCGGGCGTCATTGGCTCTCCCCAGCCCGATCCGGTTAGCCTCGATGAGGCGATTGCTGCCTGGCGCACCGAGGGGCGTAGGGTCTTCCTCATCGCCGATAGTGCTGACGAGTTGCCCTCTCTGGAGCAACATGAGCTGGGGTTCGTAGACCAAGAATCGCTGGTGACGCGCATGTTGTCGCCGGCGCCGCAGTTGCCGGCTCGGAGTGCGGTGCATGAACTGCGCTTCGAGATCTACGAGGCCCTGCCCCTGGATGAGAGCGGGCCGGTCAACGGGTAGCGGCTCTTGCCCTCCAGAGCGGTTTTCAGGTCCTCCTTCGTTTGCCGATAACAGTGCTGGCCGGGGCTTCGTTGTAGCCCGTGCGGGCGCCATGCCCGTGCAGCCGCAAGAGGAAGACGACGATGCCGAGCCTGCGTAGAAGTCTGGTGTTGCCCCTCGTGGCCAGCCTTGTTCTGCCCGTGATCCAATCCACCGCTGGGGTCCAATCGGTCAGCGGGCGCTCCTACTCGTCGCACGGGCCGTGGCGAACCACGTCGGCGCGGCCTGCCGATTCCGACGCGATGCCGAGCGACGGGCGGGTGATGGCCACCTGGCAGGCCATAGCCGCGGGGGACCACGTCCGTGCCATCTTGGTGAGCGGCCACGAGTTGTGGCTGGGTACGGCTGGCGGCGGCGTAGTGCGTTGGCCCGGGGATGGGACCTGGCGTCAGTACCTGGCTCCCCAGGATGGCTTGCCCGCCAATGACGTGCATGCCGTCGTGCACTGGCGAAACCAGTACTGGTTCGGGACTTCTCGAGGCCTGGCCCGTTACGAGCCCGACGAGGATCGGATGGTGGTGGTCGACGTCGGGGTACCGACGCCGGAGGCCACTGCCCTGCTCGTAGACGGGGCGGACCGGTTGTGGGTGGGGGCAACACAGGTCTGGGATCCCGAAGCTGCTGGACCTGAACCGGGCACCAAAGGGGCCTGGCGAGGTGGTGGGCTGGCGTTTAGCGCCGACGGCATCCTCTGGCAATGGCAGAGCCTGGCCGATGGCCTGCCGTCGCTGGCCGTGAGGGATTTGGCGCTGTGGCGGGGCAATGTATGGCTGGCATCGGAGCCCTACTGGAGCTGGCGCGAGGCTCAGCCTGCGGAGGGCATCGCCGGTCGTTGGGAGCTGGTCGGCGGCGGCGTCGCGGCCTATAGGGACGGCCGCTGGTATTCATTCGATCAGTCCAAGGTGGGGGCGCTCTCCGATCGCGTTCGGCATCTGGCTGCCAGCCCCAGGGCCCTCTGGGCGGGCACCCTGGGCCGGGGACTGGTGGCTTACGACGGCCAGCGTTGGCAGGGCTACACCGACTGTGGCCAGCCGCTACGATGCCTGCTGGCCGACTACGTGACTGCTCTTGCCGTTGGGCCCGATGGTGCGGTGTGGGTCTCTACAGCGCGCTTCAATGGCCGGGGAGTCGGCCTCCAGGTGCTGGATGACGGCGGAACGCCCACCCAGCCCCAAGACGATGGCTGGTTTGCCTACACCACGGCCAACGGACTCCCGGCTGAGCGAGTGAACGCCATTGCGCCGCATGGCGACGGGTCTATCTGGCTGGCGTTGGCCGACAGCGACGGGCGCGGCAATCTCCACGGCCGGAGCCTGGCGCGCCTGCTGGCCGACCGTACCTCCTTCGTGGGGCGCCGTCTGGCCGAGGTGGCGCCGGGCAATCTAGCCAGCAACGATGTCACTTGCCTGGCCAGGAATCCTGCCAATGGTGAGCTGTGGGTTGGCACTTCATCCAGCGGCATCAGCGTTCGCGGCGCCGATGGAGTGTGGCGACATTACACCCGGGCCAGCACCGGGGGCGGGTTGGCGGGAGACGATGTCGCTGACATTGCGATCGGGGCCGATGGCGTGATCTGGGTTGCCACCCGCCAGCAGACCTACGATCCGGCTCAGGGGCGGTGGGTCGACGGCGGCCTGAGCCGCTTCGATGGTCGACAGTGGGTGCGACTGCCGGCGGCCGTCACCGGTTTGCCGTCGGACCAGTTGTCGGCTCTGGCTCTCGACGGCCGCGGCCGGCTGTGGATTGGCACCGGTGCCACCGACTTCGGTCAGAAAGAGCACAGCTACCGCGGCTGGGGCCTGGCCGTACTGGACACGGCCAGTCAGCGGTGGCTGCGCACCTACACCTATCCCGACCTGCCCGGTGACAATGTGACCGACCTCGCCGTGGCCTCCAAGCTGTGGCTGACCGCCGCCTATTTCGCCCCGCCAGACGAAGCCGCCCGCCGGCAACCGTGGATCGGCGGCGGGGCAAGCTCCTTCGACTTCCAGTCCGAGCAGTGGCGCACCTATGGCTGGGCCGATGGTCTGCGCCCGGCCGTAGCCACCGGTACAGCCGAGGTGCCCATCTTCGATTACCGGGCGGTTGCCGTCGACCGTTCCGGCGCCGCCTGGCTTGGCGGCCTGGTCTATGCCGGCCAGCTGGGTGCCACGGGCGAAGCAGATGGCGTTATCGACGTGCTCGGCCCATCCGGGACGGCCCACTACCGCTTTGCGGGCAGCGGTCCAGTGACAGCTCTGGCCCTGGACAGCGAGGATCGGGTGTGGGCGGCCACCGCCAGTAGTGGATTGCGCGTGTTCACCGGCAACGACTGGGTCCCAATTGCACCCCCGACAGGCCTCGCCTTGCGCGGTCTGACTGCCCTGTCGATTGTCGGCCAGGAAGCCTGGCTGGGAAGCTCACCCGCCGGACTCACCCGGCTGACTGACATCCAGTGGCAGAGCGCCGTAGACCAGCCTACGCCAGCGCCATTGCCCACCGCGACGGAAAGGCCCATCCCGGCGGGGTACCGTCTGTACTTGCCGCTCGCGCGACACTGAGCCGACTCGGCTGCTGACCCCCCAAGGAGTTGCCCCCAGGCCGGGCGGGTTGCCAACGGCCGGCAGTTCTGGCGCCATCGGCGGGCGGCTTGCTGGCGCCCGAACTAAGAGGCGCCTTCGCCGTTGCCCGTGCCAGGCCGCGAGCAAGCCGTGCCCGGGCCGTGCCACGTGCCAGGTCCCGAATCAGCGGTGCCCGGGCCGTGCCACGTGCCAGATCCCGAACCAGCGGTGCCCGAGCCGGGTGACTCGCGGGGCGTTTGGGAGGCTAGAAGTCTTGTAGAGACGGTGTTTGGCGGCTATACTGCGGCCTGCCGCCGCCGTCCGCTCCCGGCTCGCGCGAGAAGGAGAACCGACATGTCGTGGCGTCCCGCGTGTGTAACCCTGGCTCTGCTCACGGCGTGCTGCTGCGCGCCGGGGACACTCGGCGCGCAAGACGGTCTCGCCGGCTGGACGACCCTGGCCAACGGTGACGAGATCATCAGTCTGCTGGCGGATCGGCTGACAAGCGATCGGCTGTGGGCTGGCACCGAGGGCGGCGGTTTGGTTGTCTGGGACGTGCGCCAGCGAACCTTCGAGCAGCATGTGTATCCGGACCAGCCTGGACTGGCCGGCAACAGCATCTTGGACATCGCCATCGCGAGCGACGGCAGCGTGTGGCTGGCCACCGATGGCGGCGTGAGCGCCTTCAGAGGCACAAGTTGGCGGCGCTATGGCCCTGAGCATGGCCTGCCCGGCCGGCGAATCTCGGCCATTGCCGTTACTCCGGATGGCCGGGTCTGGGCTGGCGCTCGCTCCCAGGGCCTGGCCGTGCTGGAACCTGGCGCCGATAGCTGGCGATTGGTGAAAGCAAACTCCTTGTTGCCGTCGGCCGGGCCTGGTGTCGACCGGGTGGCCGATCTGCTTGTGGAAGCTGGCAGCGGCCGCCTGTGGGTGGCTCACGGCCGGGCCCGCAGTGGGAGTCAGCCGGCGCTGTCGCTGTACGATGCGACCTCGGATCGCTGGCTCCAGTACTACCCTGACAGTGATCCGACCAAGGGACCGCCCAACGATCAGGTGATGGCCCTGGCCCAGACTAGAGATGGCGCTCTATGGCTGGCGACTTGGGCACGAGGTGTTGTGCGTTACGACGGCCAGCAGTGGCAGGCTTTTGATGAGCAGGACGGACTGTGTGGCCGGACGGTGTGGGCGATCGCTTCTGGGGCCGACGAAGTCTGGGCTGCCTGTGGGAGTGACACCGGAGGCGACGGTGTGGCGCGCTGGCGCAACGGCAGTTGGTCGAGGGTCGACGGCGACGCTCGGCTAGCCGAGGTAGTTGCCGTTGCGGTGCTAGATGGGGTGGCCTATCTGGGTACGAACGGGCCGGGCGAACTGGGCGCGGGCATCGTCCCCTTCACTGGCGAAGCCCTTGAGGCACTGACGACTGCGCCGACGACCCCGTTTGCCAACGAGATCACGGCCATCGCGTTCGACGAGGCGGGGCGAGCCTGGGTTGGCACCCGCGGGGCGGGCTTGATGCGGTTCGACGGCTCGAGTTGGGAGCAATACACCCAAGAGACCACGGCCGGACTCCTGGTGGGCGACACCATAACCGATCTGGCAGTGCGACAGGGTCAGCTATGGGTGGGCGTCACCAAGACGGCACCGCCGAGTGGCAGCTGGCTGGACGGTGGGGTGAGCATCCTGAATCTGGCCGACGATACCTGGGAGGATCCCCTGCCCTACGGGCCTGAGAGTGGGTGCGACGGCCTACCCGATCGCGAGGTGAGCAGCTTGGCGATTGGCTCTGACCCGCATGAGACGGTCTGGATTGGTCTGGGCATCGGCTCAGGCGGGCCGGGCTATGAGCGGGCCACGCACCAAGGCAACGGTGTGGTCGCCTACGACCCGGTGACCGACAGCTGGGAGTGCTACAGCTACGAGTCAACTGGCCAGGGTGCTGGTCTGGCCGGCAACACCGTCCTGGACCTGGCGGTGGTAGACGATGCTCTGTGGGTCGCCGCCAGCTACCACACCAGTCCGACCGACCAGCGCCGCCGTGGCGGCGGTGTCAGTGAGCTCAAGGCCGGTCAGTGGACCAGCTGGCGAGACGATGAGGAGGGGCTCAAGACGTACAGTCAACCTCCTGGTCGCGATCCGATTGTCGGCGACGTGCGATCAGCTGGCGTCGACGATCACGGTGCGGTGTGGATGGGCACCTGGGATCTTGACACCGGGGAACTGGTCAACGTGTGGCCGTATGTCGATGCGGTGGTGAACGAGCGCGCCGGTGCCATCTGGCTACCCCACATCTTTCCTGGCTGCGGCTGGGTATCGGCCATGGCGACGGACTCGACCGGTCGTCTTTGGGTCGGCACCACGCGCGGTCACGCCTCCTCGCGACATGACGTCGAGTACTCGGCGGCAGGTGGCGAGTCGGTAGATACCTCCGAGGGCGGCCTGCGCATCTGGAATGGCTCTGCCTGGACCAGGGTGCTCGGCCTCGACAGCGGTCTGCCTGACCAGCCACTATCCGGACTGGCGTCCAAAGCCATCACCGCCCTGGCCCGGCACCCGACGACAGGCGCGATGTGGGTCGGCACGGAGAACGGCGGCCTAGCTGTCTTCGGTCAAGGCGCGGCGGTGGCGACTCGCACTCCAGCCAACGGAGCCACGGCCCGGCCGTCGCTTACGCCGGGTGCCACCTTCCCGGTCGTCCTGACCATCCCAGCGCCCACTGTCTGCCCAGATTGCCCCACGCCAACGCTGCGCCCGCGGCCGACGGACTTGCCGCCGTTCGAGCCACCGCCCGAGGTGCCGGAGGCGGGCACGCTAGTGCTGCTGGCGGTCGGCCTGGGCGGCCTGGCGGTCTGGCTGCGACGTCGCGTGTAGTCGCTATGCCGCTGGCTCTCTGATCCTACCGCCCTACTCGTCACTCGACTCAGCTGTGGCCTCAGCCACGTGGCGCCCAATGATTTCGGCTTTGAGCTCACCTAGCTCGACGGCCCGCACCACCCCGTCGGCATCGAGCCACAGTGTGGTAGGCAATCCGACCACCCGATAGGCCCGGTAGACGGCTTTGTCCGGGTCGATCAGGACCCGCAGGCTCAGGCCGCGGCGCTCGAGATAGCGCCGCACGTGATCCGGCGATTGTCCCGAGCTAACAGCTACCACCGCGAGGTTGACATCGTCGTACTCAGCTTCGGCCGCCGCCACCAATGGCAATTGGCGGGCGCACTGGGGACAGAACGTAGCCCAGAAGCTCAACAACACCGGCCGGCCGCGAAAGTCGGACAGGCGCACCATCTCGCCGTCAAGCGTCGGGAGTTCAAAGTCGGGTGCTGGCCGGCCGGTGCGAATGTCTGACAACACGCCGCCCGGCCCGATCTGGGCATAGCCGAACGAGCCCAGCAAAGCGGCGATCAGGATCGCCGCCAGACAAGCGACCAGCCCCAGGCCGAGCCACAGCACTCCGCGCGTGCAGCCCTTTAGTGCGGCGCCCGGGCTGCCAAGCGCGCCTCGCGCCGCGGGCAGGCCAGCGCCCGGGCTGCCAAGCGCGCCTCGCGCCGCAGGCAGGCCAGCGCCGTCTTCGGACTCACCAGGAGAAGGCGGCTTGGCTGGCCAGTTCACCGGAGGCGGGGAGGCCGGACTGTCCGGAGTAACCCGATCAAGCGAGCAGTTCATGGCCCGATTCTAGCACCGGCGAAGTTTGGGCGGGGCTGGCCGGTGAGCTAGGGCTGAGCACCGGGCAGGGGCACCGCAGCAAGATCCTCGGCGGTGCAACCTACCAGCTCGGGACTGAAGGCCGCCAGGCGTCGAGCCATGATGGCGATTGCCTGCAGGTTGCTGTCGATGAGGATGAAACTGCGCCCCAGGCGGGCGGCCGCCTCGCCGGCAGTGCCGCTGCCAGCGAAGAAATCTAGCACCAGGTCGCCAGGCTGGCTGTGAACCCTGACGATGCGCTCCAAGAGCGCCAACGGTTTCTGCGTGGCATAGCCAGTCTTCTCGTGGCCGGTCGGGCTGACAATGCTAAACCACCAGACGTCGGAAGGCGTCTTACCCCTTTGGGCCTTCTGCGGACTCACAAGCTTGGCTGCCAGGTAGGGCACGCGGTCGATGTCGTCGTAATTGAACGTGTAACGGCGGGGATCTTTGGTATACCAGAGGAGGTTGTCGTGCTTTGCCGGCCAGCGCCGCTTTGGCCGGCCTCCGTAGTCGTATGCCCAGATCACCTCGTTCTGGAAACTGGCCCGGCCGAAGATCCCGTCCAGCATGAGCCGGCCATAGTGCACCTGGCGATAGTCCAGGTGCAGCCAGAGGCTGCCGGTAGGCTTGAGTAGCCGCCTGGCCTCCTCCAGCCGCGGGCCGAGGAAGGCCTGGTAGTCGGGGAAGGCATCTTCAAAGCTCGACTCACCCACCAGAAGGCTGCGATAGCGTTGGCCTTGGAAACCAGTGCGGTCGCCCGCAGGGTCGCGTACGGTGCGAAGACGTACCCGGCGCATTCGCTGGCCCGTGTTGAACGGTGGATCAACGTAGACCAAATCGACGCATTCGTCGGGCAGCTGACGCATGACGGCCAGGTTGTCACCGAACACAATACGCCGAACCGTCACGTGGGCTAGTGTACCGCAGCTGGCGTGCGGCCGCCAGACCTGAGCCCCAGGCGCTCTTAGTACTGGCCAGGCGACGATCGCGCGAAGGCGACCGGGCGGGCCCGAGCCCAGGCGCAAGTGACACTGGCGTCTTGGCCGCTAGCGCCAGCTCACCTCGGGGTCGCGGCCGGGATGGGTGCCAACTGCGTGATTTGGGCCGGACCAGGTCAGGCCGGACTGGAGCGGAGACCGGGTGGCCCTGGCGCTACTGGCTTTCAAGACAAGCCCGGTACCGTGGTACTGTAGCCCAGCCGCGACACCATGAACTTCACCTTGCCGTTTGGGCCGGGCGGGATGTCGTCAACGTACTCATAGCGAATGGCGATCTCCGGGCCCAGTCGCGCCCTTAGCTCGCGCTCCAGCCTGGCAATGTCGCCCGGCCCAAAGTCCTCTGCTGGCACGATTCGGACGAGGATCTCCTCGATGCGCTCCTGAATGACCTGGCTGAGTCGGATGCCATTTGAGTATTTGAACGCCGCGTCGAGGCGACCGACGTGTCGGCCGTCTGGGGTGACGACGATGTCCTCGACCCGGCCGATGATGCGCTGCACCGTGCGGTAGGTTCGGCCGCAGGCGCACGGCTCATCGGGCCCCAGTTCGGCAAGGTCATCGGTGCGGTAACGGATCAAGGGCATCGCCCAGTTGTGGTAGTTGGTGGCCACGATGGCGTGCATACTGGGATCGCCGGTCGGCAGAAACTCGGTGAGCGCATATTCCTCGTGAACGTGATAGCTGCCGCGCTCACAAGTGCTGATCAGCGCACCACGCTCGTTCTGGCCGTAGAAGTCGTAGATCGGGCAGTGCAGAACTCGCTCGAAAAGGGCGCGCTGGTGTTCCAGCAGTGACTCGGCACAACAAAGGACCCGAGGCGGTCTGTAAGTGAGGCCAAGCTCATCCAGCCAGCGGCAGAAGAGGTAGAGTGCTGAGGGATATGCCTTGATGAACGCCGGATGGAATTGATTCATCTTGGCCACGTAGGTTGGCATGTGCTCCTTCTTGAAGTTGAAGGATGACAAGTGCAGGCAGTTAGTGCGCCAGTCGTACTGCCACAGCCCGTCGCCGCGAGGCAAGAAGCCGGTCATATCGGCGTAGCGCTGGCCGAAGCGGTAGCCGGTCCAGTTGAGCACGCGCCATATCGCGGCAAACTGGTTGATGTTCGAATCGGCGTCCAGCAGAAAACGGGTTGGCGTGCCGGTTGAGCCGCTGGTCTCGGTCGTGTTGGTCCTTCGCCGGCCGGCGTCATCGGACCTTAGCTTGTCATAATGGCGGCGGACGTCCTCTTTGGTCAGCAGCGGCAGTTCGCTGAGGTCCAGAGCAGCTGCCATGTCAGCTAGCTGGCGGCGGTACGGGCCGAGCGTCTCACGATAGTAAGGCACTTGCGTGACCGCGTGTTCGAGCAGCTGGCCCAGGCGCTGCCGGGCCCATGCCTGCCGCTCTTGGCGGGTCCAGCGCTCGGCTTTCTGCAGCCATCGATGCTGGCGCCAGATGGGTCCGGGATAGAAGATGTAGTCGCGCAGACGAAAGATCACCGCGACACCTCCAGTCCACTTGGGCACGGTGGCGGTGGCGCTCCGCCGGCAATGAACAGCCGATGCCAGTGCAGGAAAAGGTATATGTGGAAGAGGTTCTGTTCAGGCAGCTTCAACCATACCGGGTAGCGGCCCACCTCGCGAAAGAGGGACTCGATGGCTGGCCAGGCGAAGTACCCGTCGAGCACGTCGCGGCCAGCGGCCAGTTCCTCGTAGCACAGATCACGGAAGGAGCTGCGGAAAAGTGTCGTCACCGGGTTGCTCATGCCGAACTTGCGTCGTGCGACGATCGGGGCCGGCAGACGGTCGGCCATGGCTGCCTTGAGCAAGATCTTCTCCCGTGGGCCCTGCACTTTCAACCGGGCGGGCAGGTTGGCCACGTAGTTCACCAGCTCGGGGTCCAGGAATGGACAGCGCGCTTCCACGCCGTGAGCCATGGTCAGTTTGTCCAGACGATTTACCTGACTCCGCAGCTGATATCGCAGCTCGTAACGAAGGAGCCTGTTCACGGTACCATCGCGCCGGTCAGCCAGCGTCTGCGCAAACCAGTGATTGGCGTTGGGCGAGCAGTAGGGGCGCTGCGCCGGAGCGTACAGCCGCTGCCGCTCGCCATATGTGAGACCGTTCAGCCCACGCACGTAGCCCCAACTCAGGATGGGCTGTGGCAGCCAGGGAGCCAGGCTGATGGGGCCGAACCGCTTGTAGCCACCGAACAGCTCATCTGCGCCCTCGCCGCACAGGACAACCTTTACCCGTGCGCCGACAGCCTGGCCCAGGTAGTAGGTGGGTAGCTCGCTTATGGACAGCGGCTCCTCGAGATGCCAGAGCACCCGCGGCACCACGCTTTCCAGCGATTCCGGAGCGACGATGATCTCCTCATGCTCGGTGCGGTAACGCTCCGCCACGAGTCGGGCAAAATCCAGCTCGTTCACCCGGTCGCCGACGTAGACCGAGAACGTGCGTGGGGCGCGGTCGGTCTGTAGGGCGACTGAGGCGCAGACCGCCGATGAGTCCAGGCCGCCCGAGAGAGCCACGCCTACTGGCACATCGCTCATCAGGCGCTTGGCCACGGCCCGGTCGAACAGCCGCCTGACCTCCACCTGCGCCTCCTCTGCCGGGGGGTTTGAAGGCGACACGGGGAGCTCGTAGAAGGTCTCCACGTGGAACGTTCGAGGGGCTAAGTCGTATACCAGGCGCGAGCCTGGCGGCAGAAGCCGCACCCCGCGCAACAGTGTGTGATCTCCGGGGATGTGCTTGAAGGACAGGAGCAAATCGAGTGCCAGGCGATCGACCTGAGGCGAGAAGTCGGGAACCAGGAGAAAACACTTCATCTCGGAGGCGAACCAGAAGCCGGTCTCAGTGTCGAGGTAGTAGAGCGGCTTTATTCCCATCCGGTCTCGGGCCAGCACCAGCCGCCGTCGGTCGGTGTCGTATAGCGCCAGAGCGAACTTGCCGTCTAGCTGGCTGATGGCCTCGTCGCCGGCCTCAACGTACAGATCAGGTATCACCGCCGCGTCGGAGCCGCTAGCCGGTTCGATCCCCTGGCCGGCCAGGCGCTGTCGATGCTCAGGGTGGCTGTAAATCATGCCGTTGCAGACGGCGATCACCTGCCCGCGGGCGTCGGTCACTGGCTGATGGCCGTGGGCGGGATCGATGATGCTAAGGCGCCGAAAGCCGAACGCCACCTCACGAGCGAAGAAGAAGCGCTCCTCATCAGGACCGCGGTGTGCCAGGCGCCGGGTCATGGCCCTGATGAGGGCTCGATCCTCACCCGCCTTCCAGACCACGCCGACGAGCCCACACACCGCCGTCTAGTCCGCGCCGCTACCGGGCTGCACCATGATCGGCTCGATGCGCAGCACATCACCAATGGGCTGGCCGTCACGGCTGACGGGCAGACGCCTCTCAGGCTGGCCGTCAGGATACCAGCCCACGAGCAGCACACCGGCCCCGACCGGCCCGGTGGCACTCACGGCAAGATCGTAGTCAAGCCGGTACACAGCGCCAGGAGTCCAGGCTGAGGTCGGCAGGCGACCTGCGAATGGCATGGCGTCCAGGCGAGCGACGACCTCGCCATCGGCACCCACGAGGTGGACAAAGCCGATGTCGGCCTTCTCAAGGCCGCCCTGCAATGGTCCGGCGTGCCGGATGACCTCCCAGTAGAGGCTGACGCGCCACGGCTCGCCGGCCCGTGGCTGCTGGGGGGAAAACCGGCAGCCGCGCAGACGCAGGCGGCCGTCGAACAGCGCATCGGCAGCGCCCGTTGCTTCCCGGAGCTCGCGCTCGCTGACCGGTTGCGGCACGGCGAAGGCAGGTCTAGCCACGGCCAGCAGCGAGTAGGTGCCGATGGCCAGAGACACCAGACCCAGAACGATGAGCCCCGCCGGCCGCACTCTCACCGGCATCAGTGTTGCCAGACCACTGACCCACAGCACGGCGAAGGCCGCCAGAAAGGGATAGAGGTAGCGACCCTGGGCTATCACCAGACCGAACCTGAATGCCAGAGAGAAGACTAAGGCATAGCCTAGGGCGCAAGCCGTGCCGACCAGGACCAGGGCCCACCGGCTGTTGGCTGGCAGGGATCGTGCCCGGCATGCCAGACGCAAGAGCCCGACGATAGCCAGCAGGCTGAGGATACCGTAGAGACGATACAGAGCGGGCGGCAGTCGCACGGTGTTCCAGCCGAAGGCGCCCCAGAAGGTGACAAACTGTTGCTGCCAGTAGGTTCGCAGCTCGACGGTCAGCGGCAACCGCCGCTCGAGCTCAGGTGCGGCGGAGGCAAAGGCCTGCCAGCCGGTCAGGTCGCCCGCACCGTAGACTCGGCTGTTGTGCCAGAACCATGGCGCTGTCAGCGCCAGGAGTGGCAGTCCAGTCAGCGTGAGCAAGCGAGGCACGATCTGCCAGCGGCGGAAACGCCAGAGGTGGATCAGGGCGGCCAGGCTAGCTACGACCACCAGCACCAGAGTGCTCATCTTAGCCAGTAGGGCGAGCGCCAGCAGCACTCCGACGCCAACGAGCTGGCGGCGGTTGGCCTCCCCGCCGGCCAATCGGACCGCGCCGACGAGCGCCCAGGCGGCCAGCGCTGAGGCTAACAGCTCATTGTTGAACACCCCGGCCAGGAAAAGGGCTCCCGGCAGGCCAGCAACTACCGCTGCCGTGGCGAGCCAAATCGCTGGCTCATCCGGCCAGACCAGGGCCGCCAGGCGGTAGCTGGCCGCCACAAGTGCCAGCATTGCCGCCAGCGAAACCAGCCGCATGATATGCACGGCCAGGATCGCCGGCGCCGTCCGATATGGGAATGGCGGCTCGTGAGCGTGCAGGTACACGTTGGGGATGAGTGGACGCTCCAGGTTGTAGCTGAAGAACGGATTCTCGATGAGCGTCGGCGCTCGGTTTGGCAAGCGAGCGGTCAACAGGGCGGCGATGCCATAGTAGAGGGGCGGATGGGCGCCCTGGGAGATGCCACCGCCGCCGGGTGGGGAAAGGAATGGCAGCGCCCGGCGCTCCCGCAAGAAGTAAACATATTGCCAGTGACTTGGCTCGTCGGGCGCTTCAGCTGGCGGAATGCTGAGGTTGAACCCCAGACCGTTGGCAGCCACGACAACAAGGATTAGTAGCAGGGCTGCTAGTTGCCAGCCGCGGCCAGCAGCTCTTGGGCTTGCCGACAGTGACACGGTGAGGTCTATTGTACTCGCTTAGGCAGAGTCCCGGCGTCGGGCGCGTCCGACGCAGCCTAGCGACCCAGGAGCCGGCGCAGGGCCTCACTGCGGTCGATGTTGGCCACATGCGTCAGCCACTCATCCTGGAACTTGTATAGCAGGATGCCGGCCCAAATGAGTGCCCGCTTCTGGCGGTAGACCACGTAGGCGCGCTCATGGCCGACGAAGCGTGCGATGGTGACGTAGACGAGGAAGAGCGGCTCCAGGAGATTCGGAAAAGCGAACAGCGCCAGTTCATTTCGGCTGGTGAAGAATAGCGCCTGGCCAATAGTGCGGAGGGCGAAGGTGGCGGTGATTTCGCGGCGGATAGGCTGTTGCCAGCCCCAAATGAACATGCACACGTATGCGAAGTAGTCGGCCGCTTTGTCGATCGTCTGATACGCAGGCTCGGCCATACCAGCCGCGGCCAGCAGGTCCCCATCTATGCTGTCAAGCAGGAGATTGGCCCAGCCAGCTTCGAAGGGGCGTCTGAAGTAGAGCAGCGGCAGCAGGAACTTGAGGCCCACCAACACGCCGATCACCAGATGGTCGTCCATGAACGGGGCGCAGTGTAGCCGCACCAGAGCGCATGTACAATGGCGGGCGCGATGGCTGACGGGCACCGGCTGCGCTGTCTGACGCTCAATCTGCTGAACGACCCGATCCGTTGGCAGGAGCGGGCTCGATTGGCCGCGCAGGGACTTGCCAGGCTGGCCCCAGACGTGATCGCCTTGCAGGAGGTGCCGCTGGACGGTACGGGCGACAGCGGGCTGGCCAGGTGGTTGGCCGATCAGCTCGGTGGTCTCGCGGTGGCGCTTTGCCCAGGCACCGGCCGTCGCGCCGGTCGGGAGGCGCTGGCCGTTCTGAGCCGCTGGCCCGTGGCCCAACACGAGCGGCTTGAGTTTCGGTCCCAGGGCCGGGTCGCGCAGAAAGTGCGCCTTGATCATGCCGGCTGCTCCTGGACACTGGTGAACCTTCACCTGCACTGGGGCCCTCTGGGCGACCGGGTTCGGCAGGCACAGGTGCGACAGATACTGAACTGGCTGAGCGCCGAGGGCGCAGGCCTCACAGTACTGTGCGGGGATCTGAACGCTCTGCCCCATCACCGGTCGGTCCAGCTCCTGCGCCAGCGGTTCACCTGGGCCCAACCAAGAGCCGGCGGCGTTATGACCGCAAGCCGGCCGCTACCGACCTTCCCGACGGCACTATGGCGAGGTCCGGGCCCGGCCCATCGGTTGCGGCGGGCCACGCTCCTGGGCCTGGGCGCGCTCCGGCAGCGCCGATGGCGAGCCTGGGAAGGAACGCTTGATTACATCTTGGTCAGTCCGACCGTCAGGGTTCTGGCCAGCTCGATCGTGCTCCACGAGCCAGCGGCCCACGACCAGCGGCTCTGCGTCTCCGACCACTCTGGTGTCATGGCCGACCTGGCTGCTGGTCCGAGGTAGTGTCCGCTTGCTCCATCGCCACGCGCCGACTAGAGTTGGCGGTCCTTCGGCCTTCACCTGATGGAGACAAAAGTGCTTACCGATTCGCCCACTTCTGGCTCTGATCCCGGAGAAGATTATGCCCATACGGAATCAGATCTCCTGTCAGGCACTCGCCAGCTGATCTGGGTTGGCCGGCGATCGGGTGAGGGCTACTTCAGCCCCGACGGCCGTTGGATGGTGTTCCAGGCGGAGCGCGAGCCGGACAACCCCTTTTACCAGATCTACCTGCTGGACCGGCGAACAGGTGGCATCCAGCGTGTCTCGCCGGGTTACGGCAAGACCACCTGCGCCTGGATCCACCCCAGCGGCCAGAAGGTGCTCTTCGCCTCCACTCACCACGATCCGGAGGCTGCGGCCAAGATGCGCGCCGAGCTCGACCGTCGGGCCAGTGGACAGCCGGAGCCGCGTGGCGCCTGGGACTACGATCCCCAGTACGATCTGTACGAATGGTCCCTCGGCACCACCGAGTATCGTCGCCTGACGAGCTGGCCAGGCTACACTGCCGAGGCATCATGGTCGCCTGATGGCACCATGATCGTCTGTGCCTCCAATCGACGTGGCTACGAGGGCGGCCTGAGTGCCGAGGACGCCGAACGCTTTGCGGCTGATCCCTCTTACCTCATCGACATCTACTTGTTGGCCGCTGATGGTAGTTGGGAACGCCGGCTGACCGATGGCCCCGGCTACGACGGCGGCCCGTTCTTCAGTCCGGATGGCAAGCGCATCGTCTGGCGGCGTTTTGACGCCTCAGGCCGGCAGGCCGAGATCTGGACCATGAACCTGGATGGCGGCGATGCCCGGCCCATAACCAGGCTGGGGGTGATGTCTTGGGCGCCGTTCTATCATCCCAGTGGCGATTACATCATCTTCACCACCAACCGGCATGGCTTTGGCAACTTCGAGCTGTATATCGTCGACAGCCAGGGCGAAAGAGATCCGGTGCGGGTGACTTTCACCGACGGTCCTGATGTCCTGCCGGTTTTCACGCCCGACGGTGGCGAGCTCGTCTGGGTGACCAGGCGCACCGACGGCCGACCCCATTTGCACGTGGCCCGTTGGAACGATGAGCGGGCCCGGCAACTCCTCGGCTTGTCTCCCAAACGCGCAGCACGCCCTGGAACCGGGCTCGCTGCTGGCGAACAGCCGTCTGATGGCCAGCAAGCTGGGCGGCATGAGCCCTTCAACTTCATCTCGGCTGACCCAGGCGAAATGGCCATGGCGCGCCGCATCGTCGAGGCGCTGGCCTCGCCGGAGATGGCGGGCCGGCTCACCGGCACCGAAGGCGAGGAGCGGGCAACGAGCTACGTGGCCGAGGAGTTCGCGGCGATTGGTCTCCAGCCAGCGGGCGATGACGGGTACTTCCAAGAGTATGAGTTCACCTCGGCGGTGCACCTGGACGGCACCAACTTGCTGGTCTTTGAGTGGGCCGAAGGCCAGCGCGAGCAGGCGGAGCTCGACACCGACTGGCGACCCCTGGCCTTCTCGCAGACCGGGGGACAGGATCTGGCGCCGGTGGCCTTCGCTGGCTACGGTCTGGTCGCCCCAGCCGAGGGTGAGCACGCCGCCTATGACGCCTATGGCGAGCTGGATGTCCGCGGCCAATGGGTCATGGTCTTACGCTACGTGCCCGAGGATGTGGACCCAGCCCGGCGTCAGTACCTGAGCCGGTTCGCATCGTTGCGCTACAAGGCTATGGAAGCGCGGGATCGTGGCGCGGTGGGCCTGATCGTTGTCTCCGGTCCCCGGTCTCAGGTCCGAGAGGAACTGGTGCCATTGCAGTTCGATGGCACCGTTGCCGGAGCCAGCATCGCCGCGCTCTCGGTTACCAATCGGCTGGCCGCCGCCTGGCTGTCACGGTGCGGCTATGACCTCGAGCGACTACAGGCCGATCTGGACGCTGGCGAGCCACTACCCGGCTTCCAGCTGTCGAATCTAAGGGCGGGTGCCGAGATCAGTCTCGGCTTTGCCACCGCCCGGGGTCGGAACGTGCTGGGCCTACTCCCGGCCGACAGGCCGTCTGGCTTGCCGCGAGTGGCCATCGGAGCCCACGTCGATCATCTGGGGCGCGGCGAGCGCGGCAACAGCCTGGCCCGGGCGGAGGAGCAGGGCCAGGTGCATCCCGGTGCTGACGACAACGCCTCGGGAGTGGCCGGGCTGCTCCTGGTGGCCAGGCGCCTGGCCGAGCGCCGGGTGAGGGGCGCGCTGGGCGGGCTGCGGCGCGATGTGCTCTTTGCCGCATGGAGTGGGGAAGAGTTGGGCCTGCTTGGCTCCAGTCATTTTGCCAAGGCCTACGATGGGCAGAACGGACGCCTGGCGGACGCCTTTGCGGCCTACCTGAATCTGGACATGATCGGCCGGCTTGAACGATCTCTCACGCTCCAAGGCGTGGCCTCGAGCCCGGCGTGGGCTGCCGAAATCGAGCGGGCGAACGTCAGGCAAGGCCTGCCCTTGACGCTGAGTGATGACACCTACCTGCCCACGGACGCCACCGCTTTCTATACGCGCGGCGTTCCAATTCTGGCAGCCTTGACCGGAACGTACCCCGAGCACCACAGCCCGCGCGACCGGCCTGAGCTGTCGCGCTACGATCGACTGGTGGGGATTGCCCAACTAGTCGAGCGCTTGTTGTTGCGCCTGGCTGAGCGCCCGGAGCCACTGCCTTACGCCCGCGTTGAGGCGCCGCGCGGGGCGACGAAGCGCAGCTCGCGGGTCTATCTGGGCACCATCCCTGACTTCAGCCAGACGAGCGGTCATGGCGTCTTGCTGGGCGGAGTGGCGGGTGGCGGTCCCGCCGAACGCGCCGGACTCCGGGCCGGCGACCGCGTCGTGAAGCTCGCCGGCCAGCCAATCGGGAACATCTACGAGTACATGCGGGTCATGGATGCTCTCAAGATCGGCCAGCCGGTGACCATCGGCGTCGAGCGCGACGGCGGGTGCTTGGAGCTGGAGATTGTACCCGGCTCTCGCGAGTGACCAGTCGGCGGGCAGTTCGAGTCAAACGGCCGGCGCTCCCATAGTGGCCGCACTCGTTGCGGCCGGCTTCACAGCTGCCGGCCGTTTGACTATACTCCGCCGCCGGCGACCGGGCTGGCCACGGTTGCCGTTATGCGCCTGACTGGCTCTGAGGAAGGAAGGCATGGAAATCCGAGATCAAGCCGTGCGTCGCCCTCCCGACCAACCCCTGGACCCCAGCAAGCTCGCCTTCGCCTCCGTGTTCACCCCCAACCTCTTTATCGCCGACTACGATCCCGAGCGCGGATGGCACGACGCGCGGATCGAGCCGCTGGCCGACTTTTCGATGCACCCGGCCACGTTGGTGCTCCATTACGGGCAGGAGATCTTCGAGGGCCTCAAGGCCTACCGCCATCCGGACGGCTCGATCCACCTCTTCCGGGCCGACCGCAACGCGGCTCGCATGAACCGATCGGCAGTTCGCCTGCGGATGCCCGAGATGCCAGTTGGGGACCAACTGCAGGCCTTCCGGGCGGCCGTGGATAGCGTGCGCGAGTGGGTCCCGCCGGAACCGGGTACGCTCTACATCCGGCCGACGATGATCGCCACCGAGGCGGTGCTGGGTGTGCGGCCTTCAAAGACCTACCGCTACTTCGTATTGACGGCGGCCAGCGGACCGTATTTCCAGGTCGAAGGCCGGACGCTGCGTATCTGGGTGGAGCGGCAGTTCGTGCGCGCCGCGCCCGGCGGCACTGGTGCTGCCAAGACCGGCGGTAACTACGCCGGCTCGCTCCTGGCCGGGGCCCGGGCAGCGGAACGGGGTTGCGATCAGGTCATGTGGCTGGATGCTCTCGAGCGCCGCTACGTCGAAGAATGTGGGGCCATGAACCTCATGTTCCTGCTGGACGGAGTGGTGACCACGCCCCCGACCTCGGGGACTATCCTGGAGGGCGTCACGCGCGAGAGCGTAGCAATGCTGTGCCGGGATGAGGGCATCCCCTTCGCCGAGCGACCGGTGGCCGTAGAAGAGCTCATCGCCGCCATCCAGAGTGGTCGCTGCACCGAGATGTTCAGCTGCGGCACGGCGGCCGTGCTCACGCCCATCGGCGTGCTGGTCGACGGGGACGACGAGTACGTGATAGCCGATGGCCTGCCGGGGCCGGTTGGCCAACACCTGTACAAGACTCTCACCGGGATTCAATTCGGCCATCTCCCAGACAGGTTCGGCTGGCTGATGGCAGTCTGATTGCCGGCTACGGGCTGCCCTGGCTGGTTTGGCGTGGCTGACTGACCGCTGGCGCCGCGCTGCCCGGCGGCGGATCGATGCGCACTGAGCTACGGATTGGAGCCACTTAGGTTGGGCGGTGTGGGCCACGGCCCCGGTTTCGGCCATCTGAGAGCCACATGGCCGCCGGCGCGGCAGGAGCTCCAGTGCGTCTCACCACTCTAGGGGCTGCCCGTGAGGTCACCGGCAGTATGCACCTGTTGGAGGCCAACGGCTATCGCCTGCTGTTGGACTGCGGCATGTTCCAGGGAAAGCGGCGCGAAGCGTACGATCGCAATCGGCATCTGCGGCTGCCAGCGGAGGGCGTCGATGCCTGCCTGCTATCCCATGCCCACCTCGACCACTGCGGCAATCTGCCAATACTAGCCAGGTCTGCCCTGCGCGGGCCGGTCTACGCCACTTCAGCGACACGTGATCTGGCGGCGCTAATGCTGCAGGACTCGGGCCACATCCAGGAATCGGACGTGGCTCATGTCAACAAGCGCCGCCTGAGGCGCGGCGAGCCACCCTTCAAGCCCCTCTACACGGCGGCCGACGCGGCAGCGACCATGAAGCATTTCGTCACGATGAGCTACGAGAAGCCCTTTCCGGTGGTGCCCGGCGTGACGGCGCGCTTTCTGGACGCCGGTCACATCCTGGGATCGGCGATCGTGGTGTTGGACGTCGAGGAGCAGCGGCGGCGCCGAAGGCTGGTGTTCAGCGGCGATCTGGGGCGCGCCGGCTCGCCGATCCTGCGCGACCCGGCTGTGGTCGAAGACGCCGACTTCGTCCTGATGGAGTCGACGTATGGCGACCGGAACCACGAGCCCTTCGAGAACGCGCGCCGGCTTCTGTTGCAGACTGTCCGAGAGACGTGCCTGGAGGCGGGTGGCTGGCTACTGATTCCCTCTTTTGCCTTGGGCCGGGTGCAGGAGCTGGTCTACCACCTGGATGGTCTGTGGGAATCGGGTGCCCTGCCCAAGGTCGACGTCTTCGTTGATAGCCCACTCGCCGTCAGCCTCACCGACGTCTTTCGCATGCATCCCGAGTGCTACGACCGGGGTATGCTGGATGCCCTCACTCGGGAGCGGGACGGCGATCCCCTTGGCTTCGAGCGGCTGCGCTACGTGAGAACGGCGGAAGAATCCAAGAGCCTCAACTGGCGTCAGGAGCCGGCAGTGGTGATTGCCGCCGCTGGCATGTGCGAGTCGGGTCGAATCCTGCACCACCTGGCGAACCGCATCGGCGACCCACGCACGACGGTGTTGTTCGTGGGCTATCAGGCGAGCGATACACTGGGCCGGCGTCTGGTGGAAGGGGCCACTCAGGCGCGCATCTATGGACAGGAATACGAGGTGCGAGCGCGCATTGTCAAGGCTGATGGCTACAGTGCCCACGCGGATCGCGGCGAGCTCTTGCGCTGGGCGCAGGCAGTGGCCCGGAACGGCCCGGCCCGGCGCTTCATTCTGGTACATGGCGAGCCGGAAGCAATGAGTGCTCTGGCTGAAGGCCTGGCCTACCAGGGCGCCAAAGCGGTGGCCATGCCACTACGAGGCGAAACCCTCGAACTGGAGTAAGGTAGCTCTGCCAGCCGGCTGCCCTGGCTATGGGTGCGGCCGGCCTCTGGCCGGCGTGCTTGATACCGCCGCCGCAAGCCGGCTAGCCTGGGCCGCCAGGCCGCGGGCCAAACACCTCGGTGCCAAGGCGCAGCATGTTGGCTCCCTCTTCGATGGCCACCCGGTAGCTCGCACTCATGCCCATGGAGAGAATCGGCGGCGGTGCAACGAGCCCTGCGTGCTCGAGGTGCTCGAGTGCCTGCCGGGTCAAGCGGAAGTACGGCCGCATAGCATCGGGACACTCGAGCAGCGGGCCCATGGTCATAAGACCACGCAATTGCAGGTGTGGCAGCCGGGCAATGGCCCTGGCGAGAGCTTCCACCTCCTCGGGCAACACGCCCGCCTTCGCGGCTTCACGACCGCTGTTCACCTCGATCAGCACCGCCAGGTTCTGACCCCGCTCGGCGCAGCGGCGATCCAACTCCTTTGCCAGGCGCTCCGAGTCCACGGTCTGCACCATGTCGAAGACCTGGACGGCCAGGGCGGCCTTGTTGCGCTGAAGATGACCGATCATGTGCCACTGTACCGGCTGGCCGAGCGCCTCGCGCATTGACCGCGCCTCCTGCACGTAGTTGTGCCCGACGTGGCCCACACCGGCCGCCACAGCTGCTGCCACCTCCTCGGGAGTCCGACCCTTGGCGGCTGCCACGAGCGTCACGTGGCCCGGTAGCTCGGCCAGCAGAGCTGCCACGCGCTGCTCGATCTGCTCGGGGCTAAGGCTCATTTCGGCCGCCCGGACCGGTGAGGCGCTAAGGCGCCGGATAGCAGGCCTTCACGCTCACGTCGTCGATGAAGTACCAGGAGAAGTTAGCGTTGTCGTGCGTGGTGCGGATTATCAGGTCCGTCTTGCCAGAGCGCTTGAGTATGGTGGTGGCATCGGCCTCCACGTAGACCCACTCGCCGGCCGTTCGCAGGTCTTCCTCCGAACGCGATGCCCCCGGCACCAGGTACTCGCGGTCGCCCACCTTGAAGGAAATGTCGATCATGTCGTTCGGGCGACCATTGGGTTTCTCGTCGGTGAGCAGTGACACCCAGTACGAGACTGACGCCGAAAGCAGCTTCGAGGTGTCCACGCCGGCGAAGCGTAAGGTCCGCAGTTCGAAGTTGATCATCCCCGATGGATTGTAAGTGCCGCCATGAACGGCAAACCATGCGCCCCCGTGAGCTGGCAGATTGGGGATGCCCTCTGATCCAGCCATCCTGATAGCCTTGGAGATGGCCTCTTCACCGCCGCTGACGTAGTAGCGCCACATAGTGGCGCCTTGCTCAAAGTCGCCGTTGCTGACCAGTTCGTTACAGTAGGTCGGCGTGGTCGCGGTGGGGGTTGGAGTCTCGGTGGCAGTGGCCGTCGGCGTCAGGGTGATCGTTGGCGTGGCGGTATCGGTGGCTGTGGCGGTGGGCGTGTCGCTGGGGAACACGATCGGGGTGACCGACGGCTCGACGGCCGTGGTCGGGGTGGCTGGAGGCTCGGCTGTTGGGTGCGGCCAGTGCTCGAGGCTAAGGCTATGGACGACCACTGGCAGGTAGACGTAGGCCATCGTCTCCTGGGCCAGGCCAGCCGAGTGGTGGCCAGGCGCGCCCAGCTGGCGTCCGGCGGCACCGTAAGCAGGCCAGACAACGCCGGCGAGTAGGACGAGCATCCCCAGGCTGACTAAGAGCTTGACGGTTGGCCTTGACATCGCGTTCTCCTGTTCAAGCAAGGCACGTTGCGTGCCGCGATAGGTCCTCTGAACGGGCCGCTGGGACTTCTTACGTTGCGGACGGTGGCCGTCGCCCAGGAATCCAGGCCGCCGCCATCTGGCGCCCAGCACCAGCAGTCAGCACTCGGCCTTGGCCGCCGGCGTGTATAATCGCCCTGTGCCGAAGAAAAGGCGCCGATCGCCATGCTAGCCCGGGGCTTGCGGTTCGTCAAACGAGTGGCGGGCCGCAGCGCGCTGCTAGCCCCTGCGGCGGCCATTGTCCTTTGCCTGGCCCTGACGGCCCCGACACGCGTGGGCCCGGAAGATCGGGCGGTGGCGGCGCCCAGAGCCAGGTCTGGCCGAGCCGTGGCCGCACTGGTTGTCCTGACCGAGCAGGCCGACTTGTCGGGAGCGGCGGCGATAGCTGATAACGCGGCGCGGGCGGCCTACGTATACCGCGAATTGCATTCCGTCGCGACCCGCTCGCAGTTGTCCCTCATCCGGCGCCTGGCTGGATGGCAGCTGGAGCGGTTCTTCATCGTCAACGCGCTCTGGGTCGAAGCCGAGCCGGCAGTCCTGACGAGTCTTGCCAACTGGCCTGAGGTGGCAGTAGTGGAACCGGTCCTGCCACTGGCGCTCGATGTCCCGGCGCGCCGGGAGCCGAACCCGCTGCTCGAACTGGCGCCTGGTCCGGGCGGCTCCGTGCGGGGCGAAAGGATTGACATAACGCTGGCCTTGCCGCTGGTCCGCAGCCCTGGCACCATCCAGGGCCGACGGGCGCTTGCCGATTCCACGGCCGGTTGGGGGACCGCAAGCGACCTGCCGGCGGTAAGTGATGGCTTGCGGGCCATCGGCGCCCAGGCGGCCTGGAGCGGCGGCTACCAGGGCCAGGGAGCGGTTGTTGCCGTCCTCGACAGTGGTGTCGCCTGGCAACACCCGGCTTTGGGGAGCACCTACCGCGGTCGGTCGGGCGACCACGACTACAGCTGGTTTGATCCGCTGAACGCCAGGTCTGAACCGGTAGATGCGGAGGGGCATGGCACCCATGTCGCGGGCGTGGCGGTTGGCCGGACCGATGAGCGGGTAATCGGTGTTGCTCCGCGTGCCGAGTGGATTGCCTGCCGGGTGGCCCTGGGCAAGACGTTCGAGCCCCTGGCTGCCCTGCGATGCCTGGAATGGTCACTGGCTCCGACCCGTCTTGATGGCTCGGCAGCGCGGCCCGACCTGGCACCGGATGTCGTGAATCTGTCATGGAGCGCGACTGTGGGTCCGGCTTGCCACTCGACCTGGCTCAACCGGGCGATAGCCAGCCTGCAGGCTGCGGGCATCGTCGTGGTTGCCTCGGCTGGCAACGAGGGACCCGCCTGCAGCAGCGTCTGTGCTCCGGCCGAACACGAGGCGGTGCTGGCCGTGGGTTCGTTCGACCTCTCGTCAGCCAGCGTCGATGACACCAGTAGCCGCGGTCCGGTGAACGGCAGCGGATCGATTACCGTCAAGCCCGATCTGGTGGCGCCAGGTGTGGCCGTGGAGTCGAGCGTACCCCCCGACCGCTACGGGCGACGCTCGGGCAGCTCGATGGCGGCGCCGCACGTGACTGGAGCTGTGGCGCTCTTGCTCTCAGCCCGGCCTGATCTGCGTGGCCAGGATAGGGCGTTGCGCCAGCTGCTCGAGGGTACGGCGGTGCGCCTGCCGGCCGATGCCTGTGGTCCACCAGGCGCGCCGGGAAAGAACAATCGGGCGGGCTACGGCCTGTTGCGGGTGGACCGGGCGGTGGCCCTGGCGCTCGCGCCGGACGCAACGGCTACGGCCACCCCCAGGCCGTCGACCAGCGGAGCCGCGCTCTGCCTTCCCAGGCTTGAGACGGGCGATGGGTAGGCCCGGCGGGCGCACCCGACCGGCAGAAGCAGGAGGCCACAGATGACGGTTGAAGAAGAACGAATTGCGCTGTTTCTGGACTATGAGAACTTAGCTATCGGCGCCCGCGACAAGCTGGGCGGCGCGACGTTCGACTTCCGGCCGATCGCCGAAGCGCTCGCCGAGCGCGGCCGGGTCGTGGTGCGCCGCGCCTATGCTGACTGGTCGTGCTTTCGGGATGATCGACGGATGCTCACCCGCCATCAGGTGGAACTGATCGACATTCCGCAGCGCCTGGGCGTGCGCAAGAATGCGGCTGACATCAAGATGGCCGTGGACGCGATGGAGTTGTGCTTCGAGCGCGACTACCTGACCACGTTCGTCATCTGCACTGGGGACAGCGACTTTACGCCCCTCGTTCACAAGCTCCGGGCCCTAAACAAGCGCGTGATTGGTGTCGGTATCCGGGCCTCAACCTCCCCCTTGCTGCCGCCGGCGTGCGACGAGTTCTTGTTCTATGAAGCGCTGGAGGGCGTAGAGGCTCCGGCTGCCAAGCCGCGACGGGCGGCGCGGCGCAAGACTGCGGGGGCGGGCAGCGAGGTTACTGCCGGGTCCAGTCCAGGCCAGGCGGAGCAGGCGGCTTCTGCCGAGAGGCAGGAAGCGGAAGCCCCGCAGCAAGGCGCGGCGGCCGACCTGGATGAGCTGACTACCCTGGTGCGTCAGACTCTGGCCGGCCTGCAGCGTGGCACGGGCGTGGTTCTCGGCTCGATGCTGAAGCGGGCGCTGTTGCGCAAGGATCCGACGTTTAGCGAAGCAACCTACGGCTTCCGCACCTGGTCCGAGATGCTCCGCTATCTGGAGCAGCAGAAGGTTGTCGAGCTCAGTGCGGGCGGGGCGCGCGGTGATCCCGAGGTCAGCCTGCCGGAGCAGGGCACCGATGAGCCGGAAGCTTTCGAGCTGCTGGCCAGGGTGGTGGCCGAGCTTGAAGCGAAGCGCACTCTGCCACTGATGTCGGGACTCAAGGATCGGCTGCGCAAGCGTCAGCCCTCGTTTAGCGAGAAGCGGCTCGGCTACGGCGGCTTTCTGCAGTTCTGCAAGGCGGCGCAGACCCGCGGCGTGGTGCGCCTGGAGTGGAGCGACGAAGCTGAAGACTACGTGCTGCATTCGGTCTGAGCAGCCGATTGTGCCGCCTTTCCCCGGGACGGGCCGCGGCTGGCGCGCGGTCTGGGCCAGGCGCAAGCAGAGTGCGGGTGAGCAAGGAGCGCCCTCGGGCCGCGAGTTGGCCAGGCCTGCAGCTGGCGCGGCGAGCCTGCCTGCGGCCGGGTGCCTGGCCGTCGCCCTCTGCCTGGCGACGGGCCTCTGTCTGACGGCGGCTACCGTGCTCGAGATCAAACCGGGTCCGGCTGCCGGCGCCTACTACCGCGCCTCGGATCCCCAGGGTGCTGCCGTGCTGGACGGATTTGAGGATCCGTTCTGGCCGGACCCGTCTCTCTGGCGCCTGCCGGCCGACACTACCCCGATGTGGTGGCCCAGCAGCTGCCAGGCTCACAGCGGGCGGCGGTCGCTCTGGGCGTTTGGCGGCCCGACGCTGGGCGGCGAGCAGCCGTGCGACGCCAGCAGCCCGCCTGGCACGTCGAACGTAATCGTCATGAACCTCGATCTTCGCCAGGCGGTCCTGGCCAGTCGGCTGGACCTGTACTTCGCCTTGTGGCTGGCCATGCCACCAGGGGAGGGCCAAGGACTATTCATCCACCTGCTTGTACCGCGGCCATCAGGGGGCTATGAGCGGGTGCCGGTGTTCGGGGCAACGGCCACGACCGGGCGCTGGAGCTTCCCCCTGAGGAGGCTGGATCTCCTTGCCCTGGTGGACATCGGTGCCCCAGAGCGGGTGTACGACCTGCGTGGCGGTTTCTGGCGCCTGGAGTGGACGGCTCTGGCGCCGTCTGGCACACCGCCCGGTGGCGGGATCTTTGTCGATGATCTCACCCTGGTATGGGAACCCGACCCTGCGGTGCCCGAGCCCACGCCGCGCTTGCCACCAACGCTCACGCCCTCGCCCTCGCCAAGCCCATTGCCAACCAGCTCACCGCGACCTACGCAAACGGCGCCTGTGGCGACCGCGGTTCCATCGCCCGAGCCTGTCTACCTGCCCCATGTGGTGCGACAGCATCCTGAATCGACGGCTACTCCCGAGCCGACCGCATCGCCGACGCCGGAGCCGCTCCCGCCGACAGCCGAGCCCACTTGACGCTTGCCTCCCGGGGCGCCGGCCTGGCAGGATGGTCCGGCCAGAGCAGGGGCCTCGGTGAGGATGCGCCCGGCGGACTACTCCAGTGTCCTGAACGGGCCTACGATATGCCCAATCACTCGCCCAATAAGGAGGGGGAGAAAATGCGCACCGGAAACCTGTGCCTCTGCTTGATCGTCCTGTCTTCAGTCTGCCTGGCAGCCACGGCTTCGGCTGCCCCGGCCAGCACTCGCCGCTTCACCGACCAGTTGCTTTCGACGTATGAGAGGGACGATTCCCACGCGTCGATGGCCTACAACGACACTGCCAAGGAATATCTGGTCACCTGGAACATGGGCGGCGACATCTTTGGTCAGCGCCTTGATCTGTATGGCGTACCTGTTTCGGATGTGTTCCCGATTCATTACGCCGACTTCTATGCCTATCGCACGGCAGTGGCGTATTCGCACGAAAACAACGCGTACCTGGTGGTCTGGGAGCAGCTTGGCCATGGCTACGACATCCATGGCCAGCTGGTGAGCGCTGATGGGCGACTGCTCGACAATCCAACTACGCCTGAGGACGAGTCGCAACCCGAGCGGGGCTTCGCCATTGCCGGGCGAGGCAGCGGCCAGGACAACGAAGCTGATCCACATCTGGCCTGTGACGGCCAGTCCTTTCTGGTTGTCTGGATGCACGCCGCGAGCGACGCCCGCTGGGGCATCCAGGCCACGCGCGTTAGCGGCGATGGGAGCGTCCACTCCAAGCCGCTGGAGCTAAGTCCCAACGATGGCGTGCTGCGTGGCCGGCCGCGGGTCGCGTTCCACGACGAGACAAACGAGTATCTCGTGGCCTACGAGCGTGGCGCGAGCGCCGACGCGGGCGGGCAGATCGCCGGGCGAAGGGTGCTGGCAGGCGGCACTCTCCCGGGCGAAGAGTTCACGCTGGCGGCAATGGGTGGGTCGCGTGCACCGGACGTCGTCAGCCAGGGGGCGGACGGCTTTCTGGTGGTGTACGCCGGCGACGGACACGGTCTGCCGGACGGTGTTTACTCGCGAATTGTGGGCGCCGGGCAGGACAGCCGCCTCGGAGTGCAGCGCGAGGTGGCTGCAGGTGGGGGGTCGTATTCTCAGCCGCGGGTGTCGTTTGCCGGTGCAGCTGAGAGCGGGCTTTTGGTCTGGGAAGATGACCGGACCCGCGCCACCTCAGGCACGGACATCCGCGCCCAGCGGGTGACGCGCGAGGGTCAGCCAGTAGGCCCAATGGTAGCGCTGAGCGCAGGCGCTGGCGATGACCTGGCCCCGGCGATCGCCGCCAGCAGTTCGCCGGAGGCCTATCTGGTTGCCTGGTCGCGTATGCAGGGTGAGCAGTGCGACCTTTACGCCCAGCGCGTCTCGACATTGGGCAGCTTGATGGGCAGCGAGTTCGGCCTGGCGGCCCGGCACGGGCCGCAGCACCAGCCCGCGATCGCTTACAACCTTGACGACGACGAGTTCCTGGCCGTGTGGGCAGACGACACTGACAAGGCAATCTATGGCCGCCGTCTGGACGCCTCGGGGCTGCCGCTCGAGACGCCCTGGCCGATTGACGAAGCAGGCTATAACAGCAATCCGGCTGTCCTGTACCACGACGCGCGGGGGCACTATCTGGTGGCCTGGACCGACACCGAGCGCGGCGCGGTCGAGGTTGCCGTAATTGGCCGGGGTGGCAAGGCGATCGCCAAATCGGTGGCCGGCTCGGGCGTTGGCCATTTCCCGAGAATGGCCTGGGAAACGCCCGAGGACCGGGTGCTGCTGGTCTGGCAGGCGGCGGGCGATATCGCCGCAGCCGTGGTGAATGGTGATGGCACGCCGACTCGTAGCGGCCTCTGCCGTGTGGCTGAGGGCGCAGCCGATCAGGCGCACCCCGATGTGGTATACGATGCCATGGGTCAGCGCTTCCTGGTCGTCTGGGAGGAGCGCACTGGCAGTGGGCACGACGTGTATGGTCGCTTCGTGAGCCGCTCGTGCCAGCCGCAGTCGGAGGCCCAGTGCCTGGCCGGCTGCACCGACGACGCCGACCACTTTGCGGCGACGTTGTCGCCCGATCCCAACCGCAAAGAGTTTCTGCTGCTGCGCGCGATGAGCGCCGATCCACGCAGCGTAACGCTGCTGGGCCGCCGTCTGGACGCCGACGGACGTCCACTGGGCGTTGACATTCCCGTGGCCGCGGAACCAACCGAGCGACAGGCTCAGATCCGGCTGCAAGCCCGGGCCGCTTACGCACCGGCCGCGCGGTCGCACCTGGTGGTCTGGCCGCAGTGGGGAGTCGACGGTGCCCGAATGGATCTGTACGTGCGGTGGTTAGGCATGCCACCAGGCACCACCACGCCGCCGCGGCTCTTCCTGCACTATCCGGGTGATCAATACGATCCGGCGGTCGCCCTGGGGGGCGGCGGCGATCGGCTACTGGTCGCCTGGACGGACGGTCGTCGCGCTGGGGGCCTCGACGTGTACGGCCGTTACCTGGCCCTTGACGTCACGCCGCCGAGGGCCCGGTTGGCGGTCGAGCCCATCGTGGGCGTCGTGGGCACCACGTTCAGTCTGAGTGCTGAGGCCAGTACGGATGACACAACGCCCGCTTCGGCGCTCGAGGCCCGCTGGGATTTCGACAGCAATGGTGACTGGGACACAGCCTGGAGCCTGGTCAAGACGGTGACCCGCACGCTTACGGTGGCCGGCATCTACACCGTTACCGTCCAGGTTGCCGATCACAGTGCGCTGACCGGTGTCGCCCGCCGCGCCTTTCGGGTCGTGCCAGCCATCGCCAATCAGCCGCCTGTGGCGCGGCTCAGCGTCTCGCCGGCACGCGGGCCTGCCGGTACCGTCTTTCAGCTCGATGCCTCGGGCTCCTCGGACCCCGAGACCCCCTCATCCGAGCTTGCCGTCCGCTGGGACTACGGTGCGGACGGCGATCTTGACACCGACTGGTCGGTGGCGAAGACGACTCAGTGGACACTGACGGACGCCGGAACTCAGGCTGTTCGGTTGGTGGTGCGCGATGGCGCCGGGCTCACCGGCTCCACCCTTGCCCAGGTTGTCGTTGACCCAGCGGGGCTGGCCCAACTGGCGATCGTTCCCGCGTTCGCGCTCGTCAGGCCGCGCGAGGTCGTTCGCTTCGCCCTGCGCGGCAGCGACGGCTTTGGCAATCCCATTGACCGGCCCGAGGCGCGCTGGACCCTGACCGACCCTGCTGTCGGCCAGATCGATGCCCAGGGCGTCTTCACCGCCGGCCTGCGCAGCGGGCTCTTCAGGGACGTCGTCCGGGCCACGGGTGGCGCCGCGTCGGCTGGCGCCTCCTTGCGCTTCGTCTGGTCCGCTTGCCTGTTCATGCCCTGGTCAGCCAGGGCGGCGCATTAGGCCTGGTTGTTCAGGAAGGGGCGCTGGCCTGGCGCAGTGCAATTGGTTGTCAGCGCCGGCGCAATGTATCATATTCCGCTACCTGCCTGATTTGAGAGGACATTGCAGTGCCAGACAATACAGCTTATCGATACATAATCATTGGCGCCGGTCTGGCCGGCGTGTCGGCTATTGGCGGCATTCGTGAAATCGACCAGGATGGCAGCATCCTGCTTCTAGGAGATGAGGGCCATCCGCCCTACGACCGGCCGCCCTTGTCGAAGAAGCTTTGGACCGGCAAGAAGACGGTCGACCAGATCTACCTGAGGCCGCCGGATTACTACGAGCAGGCTGGGGTTCGTCTCCAGACGGGCAGGCGGGCGGTGGCCCTGGACCTCGCCAATCGAACCGTCACTGATGATCAGGGCCCTGAGTACCGCTACGAGAAGCTGCTGCTGGCCACGGGCGGTGTGCCTCGCCGGCTGACTGTACCCGGGAACGATTTGCCGGGCATCTCATATTTTCGCACGCTCGAGGACTACCTGGCAGTTCGGGCTGTGGCCCAGCCCGGCCGTTCGGCGATCGTTATCGGCGGGGGTTTCATCGGCTCCGAGATGGCTGCCGCCCTCACGATGGTTGGCGTGTCAGTGACTATGATCTTCCCCGGCCCGTGGCTGGTGGATCGTGTCTTCCCCGAGTCCCTCGGCCGCGCTTTGCAGGCGAGCTTCGTCGAGCGGGGGATCCGGATCCTTTCGCCCGAGCAACCGACGGTCATCAGCCGCCAGGGCGACCAGTTCGAGGTGTGCACCGACGCGGGCAGCCAGGTGCGAGCGGACCTACTCATCGTCGGCATCGGCCTGGAGCCGTCGGTCGGGCTGGCTCGCGCGGCCGGCCTCGAGACCGACAACGGGATCGTCGTCGACGAGTACCTGCAGACTGTGGCGCCGGGCGTCTACGCTGCCGGGGATGTGGCCGCGTTTCCGTACCAGGCGCTGGGCATGCGAACCCGCGTTGAGCACTGGGACAACGCTCGCCAACAGGGGCGCGTCGCCGGTCGGAACATGGCCGGCGCTGGGGAGCCCTACACGCACATGCCGTTCTTCTACTCGGACCTGTTCGAGTTTGGCTACGAGGCGGTGGGCGAGGTCGACTCCCGTCTTGAGGTTTTCGCCGACTGGTCAGAAGAGAACCGGCGCGGTGTGCTCTACTACCTGCGCGACGGGCGGGTACGCGGCACCATGCTGTGCGACGTGTGGGAGAAGGTCGATGTGGCTCGGGAGCTAATCCGGCAGGCCGGGCGCGTGACAGGGGACGATCTGCGAGGCCGAATAGGCTGAGTGGCAGGGTGGCGAGGATCGGGCCGTCGGCCCTGCGCTCGACCCGATCAGCTCTGCTCTCCGCCCGATCGGCCCTGCTCTCGGTCCGACCCTGGGTTGGCGGGGTCCCGCGGGGCAGCGGTCAGGCTTGTGCCAAGCTCTTGTCGGGCCTGCGGGACGCACGACTGCCCTTGCCCCGGCCGCCAGGCCGAGCGTAGAATAGGTGGCCGAGCGCTGGCCCCCGTAGCTCAGTGGATTAGAGCGCCTGACTTCGGATCAGGAGGCCGCGGGTTCGAATCCTGCCGGGGGTGCTTGATCTGACGCCATCGTCGTTGGCCCAACTTCCACACTCCAGGAAGTGAGATGGCCATTTGGCGGCCTTTTCGCCTCATCCTTTGCCCTTTTGGGTCCCTACGGGCTCATGTCCATCGTCGCACCGGGGTCATCGGCCGGCTCGGTATCCCCAGTGT